>Ga0209500_10000046_pt1 | contig 108667 bp, 129 predicted proteins | sample S_140212_EF_Meta_FD_187323 | JGI IMG/M metagenome (GOLD analysis project Ga0209500, IMG submission 187323) | Freshwater microbial communities from Lake Simoncouche, Canada to study carbon cycling - S_140212_EF_MetaG (SPAdes) (version 2) | ecosystem: Environmental > Aquatic > Freshwater > Lake...
TCATCCGTGAGAGAGTAATCTCCTATATCAAGTGTGTTTCTATATGGTTAATGTTATCTGCAGGTAACATCCATGCTGGGGAGTAATTAACCTCAGGAACTCGTAGTCTTCTAATGGTTAAGAAAGCCCCGCTATAAGGGGCGAATGCAAGTTTCGAAATCTTGCCTACAATGAGTTTGTCATATAAAAACATTCTTGACGGACAGTAACCGCAAAGGCGCGGCCAATGTTCGGTCTCCTGACAGAGGCGAAAGATTCTTTGTGTCAGCATTGAATTAATATTGAGAGTGTTTCTATATGCGGGTATGGTGCTAGTGGTAACACAAGACCTTGCCAAGGTTTAGTTGTGGGTTCGATTCCCACTACCCGCTCCAGATTTTATGTGGTTGTTAGTTTAGTGGTAAAACCGCGGGTTGTGATTCCGCTATCACGGGTTCGATTCCCGTACATCCACCCAACATATGCCTCGTTAACTCAGCGGTAGAGTAACTCCTTTACACGGAGAAGGTCGGCAGTTCGATCCTGTCACGAGGTACCAAATTATGCCCAAGTGACGAAATTGGCAAACGTGTCTCTCTCAAAAGGAGAATTTTGTGGGTTCGAATCCCATCTTGGGTACCATGCTCTCATAGTATAATGGCATTACACATCCTTGGTAAGGATGAAAACCAAGTTCAATTCTTGGTGGGAGCACCAATAAGCCTCTTAAGCTAATCTGGTGAAAGCACTGGACTGAAAATCCAGGGAGTCTGGTTCGAAACCAGAAAGAGGCACCAAACATGCGGATGTGATGGAATAGGTATACATATCAGACTTAAAATCTGAGTTCTGTGGGTTCAAGTCCCACCATCCGTACCAATATAAACTCTACAAATTTATCTGGCGTTCGTTCAATGGACAGGACAGCATTCTTCTAAAGTGCGAATGGGGGTTCGATTCCCTCACGCCAGGCCATCAATTTTTATTCTCTTTAATTTGCTCTTTTATCACCTTAGAGCAATTTGCACCTTTATGGAAGTGCGTATGAAATATTCTCTGTTTGCTTGCATTGTTGCAAGTGTATTCGCAAACCTTTATTTCATTTTCGATTTTCTGATTCGTTAAATTACAAGTAGCCGTTATCACTTGATACGGCTTTTCTTTTTTGGCCATCTGTGATTGAATGGTTATTGGTACATTCAAATTAATATTCACGGTGTCAGGAATCATAGGCGCAAGTATAGTGACTGCTGTACCAACTGCTATCAAAACTTTTTGATATTTGTTCATCTATAGTCTTTGGTATACCACCAAACAACCGCCAATACGCCAGCGGCTAGTATGATATAAAATAGATAGAGAACTAAAATAAATTTTCCAAAACCTACATTGTCAAATACCCATTCTAAAAATGTGTACTTATTTTTCTTCATTTGGTGTTATTAGTTTTTTGTTTTGTTCGTAATTTTTTTCATCAAGATATTTGATTGCTTCTAATATTTTTTCGGTTCTTAATTGCTTTTCTCTTTCCAACTCTTGTTGATATGTTTTTCGTTCCAATTCTGGCCATCTTTTCTTTTTATCAAAATGTATCCAAGTGAACAAAATGCCCATTACAACGAATACTAGTAATATTGAAGCAAATAAAGCAATTTCAAAACTTAATGTTTCCATTCTTTTTTTTCGTTTTGCGGCCTTGATTGCGTCTTCTTTTTCTTTTACCAATCTAGCAACTTTTTGTTCCTGGATAATTTGTCCACGCATTTCTTGAAATCGTGTCCACAAATCTTTTAGGTCTGCTGGTACGTGGTAAATCATTTGCTCACGCAATTCAACTTCCATCTGTTCAAGTCTGGAACGAATCAATACACGTTGCAATGCTCTACGGCTTAGTGATACATCACCAGTGTAAACTTCTTTGGACTTCTTTTCTTCTTCATAAAACAATTCTTCAATCTTGTCCATAGCATCAAAGAATGTTCCCAACTGGTCTCCAATGATGGATATAACATCATTAGGATCCTTCTCAATATTTGCTCTTACTTCTTTTTTCTTTTGTTCAAACTGCTGACGTTGTTCTTTGGTAGCCGGTTTGTTTTCGTGTTGCTTGTTGAATTGTTTGTCCAAATCATCAAGCACCCCTTTTACGTCACCGGCGGCACTTTTGATATCCTTGTATAGTTGACATCCTTTCTTTATGGCGGCAACTGCGCCATTGGCAAGGGCAAGGAGTGTTAGGGGATCCATTTTTTGTTATTGTTGTTTTTTTACTACATAACAAAAAAAGACTTGACATTATTACCTATTTATCGTATACTCTATCCATAGATTGAAAAAGGAACGAAAATGTCTTGGATTCTAGAAGGTCAAAAAGTTGCTGGTGAGTACCTCGGTACTCATTCTTTCTCCGGTGTTGTTGTTGAGAGCCGCGTTAAGTATGGCGGTAAAGTTTCTAATACTATTGTGTTAGATACACCAATTGTGGTGTTTGGCGATATCCGTGAGCGTGTCCTCATGGACACGGAAGACTTAATACTTTTGTGATACTTGACATTCCTGCCCATTGTGCTATACTGTACCCATAGATTGATTGAAAGAGTTAAGAAATGTCCAAAATGATTGAATACACCCTCGAAATTTACAAGACTGACAAGCGTACCAAAGAGGGTGTCCGCTTGGTTGAAAAACGTGACTTTGCACCTGTGACCAAAGATTACATTAATTCAGTTGCAAACCAATGGTCCGAACTCGGATTCATTGTTAAAGTTTTTGAAACCTATGTCACCCGCAAAAACCTGATGGCTGGTAAAGAATTCCAGGAACGATACGACACACCGTATTTTTGTTCTCCCTCCAGTGAATCTTACTGGTCAATGTAAAAATTTTATCAAAGGAGTTTCCAAATGGCTTATATGAACCAAGAACGTAAGGCAAAAATCAAAGCAAACCTTGATGCCGCATTGAAAGGCACTGGTGTTAAATTTTCGCTGAAATGTTCCAGTCTTTCCATTACTTGCACAATCAAGTCCGCACCGATTGACTTTATCGCAAATTCCAACGAGACCTGCGGCAAAGATTTTTATCAAGTGTCCAAAGGTTTCAAACCCAATACGACTGGCTACGAACAGGTTAATCCTTATTGGTACCAGGATCATTACTCCGGCAAAGCCAAAGAGTTGATGACCAAAATCGTGAAGGCTATGTACTCTGCCGATTACTACGACCGTTCGGATGCCCAAACTGATTATTTTGATACCGCATACTATGCACATGTCAACGTTGGTAGCTGGAACAAACCTTTTATCGTAAAATGAAAAAGTACGCCATAGTTCACGAAGGCAAGATTGTTGGAATTTTTAATATTCTTGCCTGTGCAAAAATTTATGCCGCTGGGTTAAAAAATGCTTGCATTCAACAGCTGGATCTGTTATAATTGTTTTTTAGGAATTTATTATGTTTGAAAAAAATGAATTTGAATCTTTGATGCTTGATTCTCCCGAAAGTCCTCCTGTAACCGATGAGGAAATTAATCGCATGGCCGAGTACTTTGGTTACGGTCTGGATCCAGGAAGTGAGTTTGATTAAAATGCCACAAGGTACTTACATACTAATAACAAGCGATGGTTACCGTGTAACGCCATTGAATGACTATGGCAGTTTATTTGACGGCTATATGCCAGACATGTCTAGATATTTAAATACTGATAAAGTAGTTGAAGCCTTTGGTGAATGTCATGTTTTTAAAACACAATCCGAAGCCATAGAAGTTGCACAATCGTTATCAAAAGCATTCCGAGAAACCGAAGATGGTATTCTTGTGATGACAGATTATAGAAAATATTCTTTTCAGGAGTTAAAAGATGGTAAAGCCAGCAAGAGTTCGGATTGATGATGAACCACGATTCTCTGAACCAATGTCTAAACTGGAATTGGTTCATACACTAAATTGGTATCATCAAAATAAAGAATCCAAGGACGCATTAAATTATATAAATTTATACACTAAGAAAAATAAAATTCAAGGTAAGATTGATACATCCAATGGTATTTTGACCGTTGGATGGTTGTGTCGTTTGGTGCTGAACGGGAATGATATCGGTGATACTGGTCGTGCTTATATCAAAAAGAATTTATTTTTTGTTGATGATACACCAGCGCCAGTTGTTGTCGTTGATAAAGGTCCGTCTATTCAAGACCGACTAAATGAAAAGATATCGGAGATTGCAGGCGACCTTGAAGCGGCAATTGATGAAGTTGTTACCAGTAAATTTAATACCATGCCATCGCCGTTTGCAATTATGCAAGACCGAGCAAAAGGAATGCATGCCAATAAATTGGTTGATATTTTCAAAAAACGCCGAAGTGAATTTGATGATGTTCTAAACACAAAAGACGCGGACGTGCGTGAGGGTTATTCCAACTTTACAAAGCCGCAGTTGAAAAAGATGGTTGCATATTGCGATACAATTATTACCGATGCGATGAAGATTGCTGGTGAGGCTAAAATAAATCGTAAGCCACGAAAACGCAAAGCAAAAACACCGGATCAACTTGTATCCAAAGTCCAGTATTGTGAAAAATTTGATGACTTGAAATTGGTATCAATCAAGCCGAAAGATATCATTGGTGCAATGCAGTTATGGGTGTTCAATACCAAAACAAGAAAACTTGGTGTATATCATGCCGATGATGCTGGTGGTTTTGGTGTTAAAGGCACATGCGTTACAAATTATACGGAATCCAAATCTATAAGTAAGACAGTACGAAAGCCAGGCGAAATGTTGCCAGAAGTATTGAAAGCTGGTAAAATAGCCTTGCGTAATGTATTGACTGGTATTGCAACAAAAGAATCTCCGTTAAATGGTAGAATCAATAAAGATATTGTCCTGTTGCGTGTCCTATGATTACCTACCTTTTCTAAAAACTTATGCTATAATGACCATATGATTATATTTGACTACAACCAAGTTGTTATTGCTAACTTGATGGAACAAATTGGTTCCTCAAAAACACCTGTTGAAGAATCTTTGGTTCGCCATATGGTTCTTAATACTATCCGTGCTAACGTGAAGAAATTCCGTGAGTATGGTGAAGTGATTATTGCTTGCGATAATCGCCATTACTGGCGCAGAGAAATATTTCCGCCATACAAAGGTCACCGAAAGAAAAATCGTGATGCATCTGGGCATGACTGGACTGCAATTTTTGATTGTATGTCAAAGATTCGCCAAGAGTTGAAAGACCATTCTCCGTACAAGGTGATTGACATTCATGGCGCCGAAGCTGATGATATTATTGGTGTATTGACACAGGCATATTCTAAGAATGAAGCCGTATTGATTTTATCATCCGATAAAGACTTTGTTCAATTGCAAATTTATCCGAATGTTAAACAATATTCACCAACAATGAAAAAGTTTATTCAAACGAATGATCCAATCAAACAATTGAATGAGTTGATTGTTACTGGCGATAAGGGTGATGGAATTCCAAACATCTTGTCACCTGATACTTGTATCATTGATGGCGTTCGGCAAAAATCTGTGACTAAGAAGTTTCTGGAAGAAGTTGCGGAAACTGGCACAAGTAAATTTAATGAAACGCAAATGCGGAATTGGTCGCGGAACAAACAGTTGATTGATTTGACTATGATTCCTGGACCAATCTCAAAAAACATTATAGATACATACATAGAAACAAAACCAGCAACCCGCCAGCAATTTATGAATTACATGATTGCGAATCGACTAAAGAATTTGCTGGAAGTAATTGATGAATTTTAAGGAAAATAAATGAACGATTTGATGTATCACGAAATCTTTGCTTTGTTTGAAAAAACAGAAAAGAGAGCGGATAAAATTAATGTTTTGCGACAACATGGCGATAAAAATCTCAAAGAGTTTTTGATTGCAGTTTTTAATCCGAATGTAATTTTTGATGTAGAGATTCCAGAATATAAACCAGCAAAAGAGCCAGAGGGACTAAACATTCTCTATCTCCACAATGAGATACCTAGATTGTACCGATTTATTGCTGGTCATCCACGTAGGGCACAAGGATTGACACCACAAAAACAAATGAGTTTGTTGATTCCTCTATTGGAAGCACTTCACAAAGATGAGGCTGATTTGCTTGTTAGGGCTATGAAGAAAGATTTGCGTATTCCTTTCCTTACCCCAAAACTAGTCAAAGAGGCTTTTCCAGATATTGATTTAGGAGATTGAAATGTCTGATGGTGGTAAAGGTAGTAGACCAAGACCATTTAGCGTTACCCAACAAGAATATGATACTCGGTGGGATGCAATTTTTGGTCGTGACTTAAAAAATGATGAACGTTTGATGGAAATGCCTGGTACGATTGGTGGTGCCAAGCTGATTTTTAAGGATGAAAATGAAAGTAGCGGTAATAACACCGACAATCGGAACCAAGTATCTCAGTAAGTGTATTGAATCCGTTGACCGTCAAACATATGATGATTTGACGCATTACGTTTTCATGGATGGTATTCAGTATTGGAAAGAAATTGATGATATCATTGAAGGTTCTGAAAAAGTCCGTGTAATAAAAATTGAAGAAAATGTAGGCAAAGGATGGTACGGCCATCGTGTTTACTCGGCGTGTTCATTTTTGGTAAATGCTGATGTAATCATTTACCTTGATGAAGATAATTGGATTGATCCGTGTCACGTTGAAAAACTTGTTAAGGTGATACAAAAAGGAAATGATTGGGCATATAGCCTTAGAAAGATTTATGATAAAGATGAAAATTTACTATGTGAAGACAATTGCGAAAGTCTTGGAAAGTGGCCTGTTTTCTTTGACGAGAAAGTTAACCATATTGATACTTCCAGCTTTGCTATTAAGCGTGATATTGCTGTTCGCATCGGTCATGCATGGTATGGGCAGTGGGGTGCTGATAGACAATTTTATCAAGCACTATCAACCCATTTTCCCAATTACGATTGCTCCAATGCACACACTCTATGCTATCGTTTAGATGGCAATCCGAATTCTGTAAAAGCAGATTTCTTTGAAAGCGGCAACGCTATCAATGCGACAAAATATAATGGAAGTTTCCCATGGAAAAAGAACAAGTTAATGCAAATAGAACCGCGCTCATTACCGGTGGGTCAGGTTATCTCGGTTCGCACTTAAGCAAAAAACTAAAGCAACAAGGATGGAAAGTCATCATCCTTGACATAAAAGAACCCACACATTCTTATGTGGATTCATTTTATTGTGGTGACATTCGGCGAAAGTATTTCCTAGAAAGTATTTTTCAAAATCATTTTGTGGATGTTGTATTCCATCTCGCTGGTCGGATTGAAGTTGGTGAATCAGTAAAAGATCCTACCGAATTTTGGGAAGTCAATGTTGGCGGAACAGTCTCAGTTTTAAATGCGATGAAAAGAAATGGCGTGAATACAATCATCTTTTCTTCAACTGCGGGTGTCTATTGGTCAGGTGCAATACAAATACCAGAAGATGAATGCACCACAAGCAACAATCCATACAGTAATAGTAAAATGTCCTGTGAATATGCTATTGAAGATTCTGGTATGAATTATGTAATTTTTAGGTATTTCAATCTGGCTGGTGCTGATCCTGACGGAGAAATGGGTGAAAGCCATGAGCCAGAAACGCATCTAATTCCCAGAATTCTACAAAATCTAAATACGGTTGAAGTGTATGGAAATGACTATGACACACCAGATGGAACATGCGTTAGAGATTATGTCCACGTTTGTGATGTTGTTGATGCACACTTAGAAGCGGTAAAATATCTAGACAATTATGGCGAATCTGGAGTTTTTAATCTAGGTTCAGGAGTTGGTTATAGTGTTCTTGATGTTATAAAAACAGTTGAAAAAGTAAGCAGTAAAAAAGTAAAATATAACATAGTGCCAAGGAGAGAAGGCGATCCAAGTCATTTGGTCGCTGATATCACCAAAGCAAAAACCATTTTGAATTTTAATCCAAAACATGATATATCATCCATCATCAAGTCGGCCTATGAGTGGGAAGAGATTAGGTCAAACACCTGAAGACATACCATTCAACGTTCAAGATAAGTTTGACAATGTATTCCTTGACAATCATATCTTTTTCTTAAGTGGTGAAATAAATGAAGAAAACATTCTCAAAGCAACACAATGGTTAGTCTATGAGAATGCATACAATGATCCAGAAAAACTTTTACAGTTGTATATCAATTCTACCGGCGGTGATTTGTATCAAGCACTTGGTTTAATTGATATGATGCGTATTAGTAAAAACAGAATCCGAACAATCGGCGTTGGTGCTGTTATGTCGGCTGCTTTTCTAATATTTGCATCTGGCGAAAAAGGCGAAAGATTAATTTCCAAAAATTGTAGTTTGATGTGTCACCAGTATTCTGACACCTACGAAGGAAAGCACCACGATTTAAAGTCATTCACAAAAGAGGCTGAATTGACTAATCAAAGAATGTTGAATATACTTCAAGAGGCTACGGGCATGAGCGCACGTAATGTTAAGTCCAAACTTTTATCACCTAGCGATGTTTGGTTGACAGCCGATGAAGTTATTAAACTGGGTGTAGCAGACCGCATTCTTTAACGGAGGTTAATCAAAAGAAAAAATGATTGGTGGCACTAAGGTAGAAAAAGTCTACAAAACTAAATTTCGGAAAAAAGATGATCCAGTATCCGACTGGAAACAACCCAAGCAAAAACACCACGATAAATCTTTTTATCGTTTGGCAAAGGAAGAAAGCAATGAGTATCACTCAAGTTATCCAAAAGCAAATAAAAGAAATTGAAGCTAGAATCAAAACAGATTCTGGCGATGTTGAGGAACTCAAGAGGGTATTATCTCGCTTGAAAATGCAGGAATTTGAGGAAGATATAAAAGAGTCCGACAACAGGCAACTATTACAAGGTTGATGTTGTAGGAAAACAACGAGCCACTTGACAAGATTATCCATTGTGCTATACTAAGCATTATGAATATTCCAACAGTCGGTTCAAAAGTTTCCATTACTGTCCGTTTTAAAACTAATTACTTATACGCTCCAGAGCCGTATGAGGATGTTGAATTAACGGGCACAGTTGTTAAAAGTCAACGATGGGTTGATGCGGATAGTTTTTCACTTGAAACTACCGACAAAGAATACCCGGTCAAAATAATTCCGTCCTCATGGTTACGGAATGTCAAAGTAATTTCTGGCTCGGTTCAGAGTACCAGAAAATTCAAGGTCGCAGGTAGCAAAGGCGAGTATACCGTAACGCAAAACGGCAAGCATTACTCCTGCACATGCATTGGTTTCAAGTATCATGGAAAATGCAAGCATATTACCGCTGTTGCAAAAATGTGACACTATGCTTGCAAAATAACCTTGCCTGTGTTATACTGACTTATGTTTGTTAATTAGGAGTGTATATGAACGAATGGGACCGTGATAATCTAAATTTTTTAATGAATTGTCCTCGTGTGACATTAAGTCAAATGGCCAAAGAAATGGACATTGAAGACTTAAATTATGCAATAAAATTACTTCGGATTGGTCGTTCCGAATTGATGGTTCAAGAAATGGAACAATGCTTGGACTATGTTGAAGACCTGACGGTAGCTAAAAATTTGTTGAATAAAATTAAGGGATAATATGGATCAGTTTACACTAATGGCAGAAACACTCACAAATTATAATTGTAAGTTTGTCCGAAATTACATTCTGGAAGATGAAGAAGCCACCAATGAATCGTTAGCATTGGTTGAGAGTATCTTACTTCACGGTTATACAATCACCGATTGTACCGAATATAAAACCACAATGAAGCGAGTGACCGAAAGGAAAAGTAATGCGTGAATTTTCTTTTTTCCTTGAAGCCTGGAAATTCTGTATTCAGAATAAAATTCCTACAACGACAATCCAAAGAAAAAGCTGGAAGACTTGGACAGTTAACGTAAATTCAGGATTTGAATTAGCATGATGTTCTATGTTAACTTGGGCAAGAGCAAGCGCAAAAACAAAACCAAAAAAGAATTGGCCGAGTATGATGCTTGGCTAAAAAGTGTCAACAGCATGACTACCAATTTTTCATCTAAGAAAGCAAAAGTGATACAAGAAAATAAATTTCCCAAGTTGGCTATTCCTGCGGATCGTGATTCTAAAAAGTATCCCAGCAAAGTGACTCCCGGCGGTTCTGCAACAAAGCCAATTCATGGTAAAGTTTACACTGGTACCGAAATGAAAGGTATCGGCACTTTACATAAGAGTAATGCGGTGCCAATTTTCTCAGCCGAGGAAGCAATTGACCAAGCAAACATGAGGCGATAAGATGGAAGTATTCATTTCCACAAGTAGTATATTTGTTTTAGGATTATTCTTCGGCGCACTATTAGGCCGACTTGTAACCTTTAGTATTCTAGCCGCTGGCTGTGTGGTAATGTTAATACTTAGGTACTAATGTTGTATTTCTGCGACAACCCCAAAAAATGCTTGACAATCTTTACCATCCTGTTATACTATATTCATAGATTGATAGAAAGAGGTTGAAAATGAAATTGCTCTCCACCGGTAATCCAAAAGTACTCAAAGGTATGTCTCAAGGATATAACACTTATATCTTACACTTGGCGCCTGCTGATTTGTCGGGTTATGAAACATGTGCAAAGCGCACCGCTGGTTGTACCGCGGCTTGTCTCAATACCGCTGGTCGTGGTGGCATGTTCAAGCGTGGCGAGAATACCAACGTTATTCAACAAGCCCGCATCCGCAAAACAAAAATGTTTTTTGAGAACCGTGTAGAATTTATGGCTACACTGGTTAAAGATATTGAGTTGGCTATCAAGCAAAGCAAAAAAATGGAATTGGTGCCTGTGTTCCGCTTGAATGGCACTTCCGACTTAGCGTGGGAAAAATACGAAGTTGTTCGCAACGGTCAATTATTCCGTAACATCTTCACCGCTTTTCCAGAAGTCCAATTTTACGACTACACCAAAATCCTTGGTCGTAAAATCAAAGAGTATTCAAATTATCAATTGACGTTTTCAGCCGCGGACGGTAATGATTCCGATGTGTTGAAAGCCTTGAATGAGGGTTTGAATGTTGCGGTAGTCTTCGGTATCAAAAAAACATTGCCGATGCCTGTTGATTACCTCTCTCGCCCAGTCTTTAACGGCGATGAATCCGACTTGCGTTTCCTTGACCCAAAGGGTGTGATTGTCGGTCTCTATGCTAAAGGCAAAGCAAAAAAAGATACTACCGGGTTCGTTAAGTATCCTACCATCATGTTGCAAAAAGCCGCATGATTACCAGCCATCTGGTTGACAGATGGCAATTTTTATTGTATAATGTATTTTCTTAAATTAAATGGAGTTTATTATGACTAAAGCTAAAAATGTTAAACCAGCTAAAGCCGTTCGTTTAAAGGCATGGGAGCCAATCTTCCAATTGCTTATGACTGGTAATGCGGTTAAAAAAGATGTGTTTGAGAATTTGCTTGGCGATGCCTTGAAATACAAATTGTCGGCTCACATTCTTGAAATTAAAATTCGGAGTGAAGCCGTTATCCGTGTTGTGAAAGATGGTCGTAAAGTTGTATCATACCAACTTATGAATCCAACATCCGACGGTGTTGTTAAATATTGGCGTGACCGCGGTATCGTTCTTGATACTGTGAAGAACCTTAAAGATTTGCAAGCAAAGCCTGCAAAAGAAACCGAAGTCCTTACTGTGACTGAGGTTACCGAGCCAACCGCTACGGCTTAAGTTAAAAACTTTTAGAGTTTAGCCTGGGTGCAATGCCCAGGTTTTTTTCTATGGAGAATCGGAATGTGGAAATTATGGGCTAAAGCATTAGGTGAAAAAGCTGGAGAGAATGATAAAGAGGCTGATAAAGTTGCTTGCATTCGGACGGCGATTGTGTTATCATACATCATCACTAACCTTTTTATTGTTGCTGGCGTAATTCGCCATTGGTAAACTATGCAGACATTCTTAACTACTCACACATATAATACGGTGCCTGTTGTGCAGGTAAATACTGCTGGTCCTACAATGACTTTTCCTGAACCAATCAGTTATGAATTTCAAGTTGTTGAATATATTGATGATGATGAAAAAATAACTAGAGTTGCTTTGCAAGTGAAAAAAAATGTCCATGACCAATTTGGAAATATTAAACTAGCTGGCTATTGGGAAGAAGTACCACGAATAAAGATGAAACTATGAATATTTTTTACCTTGACCACGATGTTTCTAATTGTGCTATGATGCACAACGACAAGCATTGTGTTAAAATGATCCTTGAATATGCTCAATTACTTTCTACTGCCCATCGTTATCTTGATGGCGCTGTCTTTGTTGGCCTCTCTAAAACTGGTCGCAAACAAACTAGATATGTTCTTCCTGACGGGCGTGAATCTGTGTTGTATTCTGCTACTCATATCAATCATCCTTCAGCCGTATGGGTAAGACAATCTGATGCCAACTATGCTTGGTTGTACAGACTGTTTGGCGCACTGATGGACGAATATACGCATCGTTATGGTAAAATTCATTCATGTGAACGACTTTCACAAGCACTGAGTTATAGACCCAAAAATATTCCCGTTGGTCCATTTACTGAACCAACTCCTGCTATGCCTGATGAAGTGAAAATTCCCGGTGATTCTATTGCATCATACAGAAATTACTACATAAACAACAAAAATCATCTTGCAAACTGGAAGAAAAGAAATATTCCTTCCTGGTTCTGTGCTATATAAGAGTGTAACATGCCTACATATAACTTCCTGAATATTGAAACTGGTGAAGAATTTGAAGCGTTTATGAAATTTTCTGAACGTGAAGAATATCTAAAAACCAATCCACAGATTCAAACTGTGATGACTGCACCTGCGATTGTGTCGGGCGTGTCTACATCAAAACAAAACCGTGTTCCCGATGGGTTCAAAGAGGTTCTTTCAAAAATCTCTGAGGCTCATCCTGCTAGTGCAGTTGCGGATAAGCACGGAAGAAAATCAATCAAACAAGCCAGAACCGAACAGGTGATTAAAAAACACACAAAGGGATAATGGCATTACCAATAGAGGGTCTTCATGGCAAGAAAAGCAAATACAAAAATTAGACTTGTTGATGAATCTGATGTGCAAACAAAACCAACGAATGCACTAAAAATCAGAATAGATGATTTAAAGACTTTTGACCCACTAACAAACAATCAAAAATTATTTTTTGATGCATATAAGAGAGGCGATTATTTTGTAGCATTACACGGTGTAGCAGGAACAGGTAAAACATTTTGTGCGTTATACAAAGCACTAGAAGAAGTTTTAGATAAGAGTAATCCATTTCATAAAATTATTATTGTGCGTTCGGCGGTACAATCAAGAGAGATGGGTCATTTGCCTGGTGACGTTGCAGAGAAGATGGAAATCTATCAGCAACCATATCAACAAATTTGCCACACTTTGTTTGGTCGCAAAGATGCGTATCAAAGACTTGAAGAACAAGGATACATTGAATTTATTTCAACATCATTCATCCGTGGTATGTCATTTGATGATGCAATTATTATCGTTGATGAAATGCAAAATTTGACGTTTGAAGAAATTGATACCGTTATGACCCGTGTTGGTTATCGCTCAAAAATTGTATGGTGTGGTGATTATCGCCAAACAGACTTGAACAAAAAGAAAAATGATATGAGTGGTATTTTAAAATTCTTTGATATTGCAATGCACATGAATGCATTCACTAGAATTGAATTTACCGCAGATGACATTGTTCGGTCATCACTTGTGAAAGATTACATCCTTGCTAAAATGCAACATGAGGATTCAACAAATTAAATTATGTTTACGTATTGCCCACCCAAGAAACTAGAAGACTTAAAATCAGAAACACTAGAGAATGGAAGATTTTATGTAACGCCAGATGGTAAAAGATTACCATCGGTAACAACCGTCTTGGGTGCAATGGGCAAGAAAGCTATCTATGAATGGCGACAACGTGTTGGTGCAGAGGAAGCAAATCGTATTTCACGGATTGCTTCTGGTCGTGGTACACGTATGCATACGCTATGCGAAAAGTATTTGAACAATCAAGAGTTGGGCAAACCAATGCCTGATGCGCTGGAATTATTTAAAAAGGTACAACCATATCTAAATAAAATCAACAACATTCAGTATCAAGAATGTGCATTGTGGTCAACAAAACTTGGCATGGCTGGGCGTGTAGATTGTATTGCGGAATATGATGGTGTTCTTTCTGTCATTGATTTTAAAACATCCAGCAGAGTGAAAACTGCGGAAGATATTCCTGCATATTTTGCTCAATGTACCGCTTATGCATTGATGTATGAAGAATTGATTGGTGTAAGAATTGACCAAATAGTTGTTATCATGGCTGTACAGGAAGATAACCCAATCATCTTTATTGAACCAATGAGAAAACATATAAATACTTTACTAGAGTACATTAGTTTTTATCGTGAAAAAAACAATTATTACCTGACAAACTAGTTTTGTTGTGTTATAATTAGTGTTATTGCTGTATGAAGCAAAGAGAAAAGTGTTCTGGACGGGGGTGCGAATCCCCCCACCTCCACCAGAAGTGCATGTATTAGATGAAAGAAACCATTTTATGGGCTCTAATGGGTGTGCTTCTGATGGGGGTGACCTAGATTCGACAGGGCAACAAGTACATGCGTGGACAGCACGGTAGGCGATGACCGTAAATCAAGCAAAAAAGTAAACGCAAACGACTCACGTTTCGAATTGGCAGCCTAAACGCTGACTAGGGTTTCGGTAGGTTTCCTCGTAACAGAATAACCTACCAATTTATTAACAAGGAGTTTTATTTTGAAGAAAATAGCAATCGCAAGTTTAATTGCAATCGCAACTGCCGCGCAAGCCGGTGGTTTTGTTTCGTATGGTGTTGACCAAGTTACTGACCGTGTAAGTAACAAACAGAGTATCGCACAGTATGTCCGTGCTGGTACTTCATTAGGTGGTTTGAATCTTGGATTACAAAATCGTAATGCTCGTACCAATGACAACCAATCTATGTTCAATAGTTTGGAACTTACCGCAGGTAAAACAGTTTTTGGTATCAACCCATTCGTTGGCGTTGGTTTTGATAATGGCGGTGATGGCGCAAAGCCATATGAGTATGGTCTAGTTGGCGCAAACGCTGGTGTTAAAGTAGGTCCTGGTTATGCCATGGCTGGTGTTAAGACCCGTGTAAATTGGAACAGCGCAAATCCAAAACAATCTGTAGCCTTTGTTAGCTATGACATGCCAGTCATCAGCAAAGTATCTGTTGGTTTGGGTGTTAGCCAAAGCTATCAAGACATTCAGGATCGTGCAGTTGGACTTACAGTTTCTGTAGGATTCTAATATTGGAGTTTGTTAGTTCTCAATAAAAACTAACTAAATATTCCATAAATTACTTAAAGAATAAAACATGGCATTACAAAGCTCCGGTGCAATATCATTTAACAACATTAACGTTGAACTTGGTGTAGCTGGAACTACACAAGCAAGTTTGAACCAGTCATCATATAGAACATTGGCTGGTGTGGCGAGTGGTGCAATCTCTATGTCTAATTTCTACGGTAAGAGTGCTGGCACTCCCGTCAGTATTACTTATACTAGTATGTATTATTCTGACAGAGAAGGAGGTTCAACGCAATTCCTCGTATTTGACAATTTGAATGAAGCAGTATCACGACCTCTGTTCGGTGCAAATATTATATATGTACAACTCACATGGGATAACCCCCGTCAAGAAATAAGCCATTTTGAATTCGGTGTAAGAGGAGTCCGTGCTCAAAACTTCTTTAATTCAGTCAGCGGAAATGGTAGGACTCTTTATACAAATTCGCTATCTTATTTCAACTCCCAAGCCTCAGGATATTATGGTGCTTTAAGTGCTTGGGTTTGGAATTACTATGTTGGTCCAAGTCCATTGCCATTTACACTCACTGTAAATGAGACACTAACTAATACCTTAACATTTGCATAAAAATTATGAATACAGTTTTAGAAAATCTTAGACAGCAATTGTCTTTACTTGATGATATTAATAATTACAAAGTCAAATTTTGTCTTAATAATCAATGGACTCGTCTTCCAGCCTCAAGAATACTTTCCAATTCTGAATGGGCAAATCAATTATCCTCCCTCAATGAATTACTAATTCAAATTGTAGATGTTCGAGATATTGATGATGAAGAACAATTATGTGGTCTGAGTGCAGAAGCGAAAAGTATTGATAGCGATACTGATCTTAATCAAATTTTTAGGTCATTGGTAATGCTATCTTGTCGCGGCACCTTGATCCCAGAATTGATAGATCGTTCTGGTATATTTTTAACTGGTTCAACCATCACCATCCCACAGAACATTCATACTGCTAAAACTTATAACACAATTATGGATGAAACAGCACTGTCTTACGCTAATTTGAATCCTGTTGTTATGTGGAGTGGTGGCGTGGATTCGACAGCAATTTTAGCAGCCTTTGTTAAAAACAATATTAGTTTTAGCGTAGCATTAGATAGTAATACACAATCTGAATCTCCTATCATGTATGATTACGTCCGAGCAAATTTTGATTGTTTACCACTTAATAACTATGATATTGGTTATTCCACCCATCTTAGTATGTTGAAACAGCAGGTAACTGATAGAACGATTGTGACTGGTGACTGCAACGATCAAATATTTCCAGTACTACAGCATCATTTAGCTATTGGCAAAAAGTTTTTTAAGTTTCATGTTAGAGATGTTGGTACTGAAGCAATTAATAGTTTTTATAAATTGCCCGTAGAAGACAGCGTTAAATATATGTCTGCTAGGGACTACTTTGTGAATAATCATTCCAGGATACATGGTTGTGAAACTTCTCAAAGTGGTGCTTTATACGATTCTGTAATTGCACCTAAACTAAGTCAGTTTCCTATATCTACAGAATATGCATATCAGTTAGTTAGTTACTTTAGATTTATATTTAAGTATCAAATGCATCTGAATAAAATTCAAAGATTAAATACAACAAACACATTAAATAACACATACAAAGCATTTTACCACACTGATGACTTTCAAAGATGGTCAATAACAAATTTTGAAAATAATTATGAAACGCAATCTACAACATACTTAACTATGAAGTCTATGGTTAAACAGTATAGTTATGACGTTTTTGGAATAAACGAAATTCTTGAACAACATAAACGTGCATCCGATCTTGCCACAATGAGTATGCCTGATTAAAATATGATGAAAAAACTTTTAGTAACCTTATTAACTGCAACTGCTATGGCTGTTCAAGCCTGGACTCCCACGAAGCCTATTGTAGTTGTTTTGCCTAATTCACCTGGTGCAGGTAATGAAATTGCATTTAGAATTTTGGCTAAACAAGTGGAAGAAAAAACTGGCGCAAACTTTGTTTTTGATTATCGCCCAGGTGCTGATGGTACAGTGGCTATGAATCACTTTAATACACTACAAGCGGATGGTCACCACGTGGCTGTTCCTGGTTGTCAAAGTACATATGTAACGTCTGAGATATGGTATGCACACAATACAAAATTCAATGCTATGGATTTTGTACCAGTCACTAACATAGGCAAAAGTCCTTTAGGTTTTTATGCAAGAGCATCATCTAATATTGATACACCAGAAAAACTAATTGCTGAAATTAAGTCTGGACAAAAACAAATGAACTTTGCTGTAGGCGGCGCAGGGCACAAATTAGCTGTGGAGTATATGATATCTACAATTCAACCTGCAATCAATAATGTGCAATCTATAATGTATAAAGGTCCAGCGCAAGCTATGAATGATGTTGTGTCTGGGCATGTTGAGTTTGGCGTATTTCCTATAGCTGTGGGTGCGCCATTGATAAAGTCTGGCAAAATCAAATTGATTGGAATTGCTGGAGAACAATCTATGCCCGGTCTAGAAAAAGCCAAGCTGATGAAAGATTATGTTCGTAATTTAAATGTGTATGCTTGTTGGAACTTAATTTTGCCAAAAAACACTCCACAAGATATTCAAGACTGGTATCGTAATGCATTTATTCCTGCTTTAAATTCAAAAGAAACAAAATCATCCTATGATGAACAATTTATCTTCATCAGTAAAAATGAACAAACTCCACAAGGAGTACATGCGACTATGCATAGACTGCGTGAACAATGGCAACCATTCGCAAGAAAAAACTAACTAAATATTTCATAAATTATTTAAAGAATAAAACATGGCTTTAGTATCTTCTGGTGAAATTGCGCTTGCTGGTAGCACATCTGGACGTTCCGTTGCGTTGGAACTTGGAAGAAGTGCGACAGCAACAACAAGTCTTAATGAAACACCCGTTCGTTCTCTTGCTGGTGTAGCTAGTGGTACTATTGCACTATCAAATTTCTATGGAAGATCAAATAGAGCATCGCTCTCATACACTTACTCAACAAATCAAACTTCAGCCGTAGCTTTTCAGGCTTCTGGGTTAGCAGGTTATGTTGCTGGAGGTACGGATATTACAATTACAGTCAATTCTGGCGTTTATTTATCATCAGACAGTATTGTTGATCCCGCTATACGCATATATGGCGCAACATCTGGAGATACTATTACTCTAGTTAATAACGGCTACATCATGGGTCGTGGAGGAAATGGAGCAACACATCCAAGCCGAGGTCAAGATGGCGGTCCAGCTATATCTATTGAATTCCCCATTACTATTAATAATACTAATGGCAGCGCATACATTGGTGGCGGCGGCGGCGGTGGCGGGGCAGGTGGCGGTGGTACAACCGGCGGTGGTGGAGGTGCAGGAGGAGGAGCTGGCGGAAACAATAATGCAGGACTTTCGGGAGGCGGTGGAGGATCAATCGGTAATCCAGGCAGTAATGGAACAAACGCGGGCATTCCTGTTTTATATTACGGCTTTGGCGGTGGTGCTGGTGGTGCTGGTGGCTCTTATCAGTCACCAGCTAAAGGACCTGCCCTTGCTGGCACTGGCGGCGGTGGCGGAAGAATATTTCCAGGCACGGGCGGTGAAGTATACACACCAGTTACTAATGCCGGGGGAGTTGGAGGAGGAGGCAACTCCGCAGGCTCCAGCTCTGGCGGTGGGCTTAGCGCAGGAGGCGGTGGCGGTTGGGGAGCAACCGGTGGGCGCGGCGGTGGTGGTGGGTACGATTCGCTTGATTCAGGCGTAGGCGGTAAAGCTGTAGCTTTAAATGGCTATTCAGTAACATGGGTAAGTGGTGATACAACAAGAGTTTACGGGAGCGTTTCATGAATACAAAAGTAAATGAGCATGGTGAAGTTTTAATGACCAAAGAATTGTGTTTGCATCTTGGTTCTTGCGGATTAAGTTTAGATAGACCTGAATTAGAGCCTTTTTCTTTAGAACATGATAATGACAATCATTATTATACTGTAGGTCAAATGTGGGGAAAAACAGAGGCAGAGTGTGTGACTTTTTGCTTTAGAAATAAAATTTTTAAAGATATGTACTGGTATATCGCTCAAAGAGAGACAGAAAAATTCGTTCGTTATATAGGAGAAACAATTACAATGACTAATAAATATCAAGTTTTTAATCCAATCAGTGGATCGCATATTTCTTGTGAGTCTGAAGCCGAGGCAAAACAAAAAATTGCCGAGATTTCACTACAAATTCTTTCACATAACAAAATAACAGTGTGTAGAGAAATGTCTAATGAGTTTGGCCATACTACTTGGGTTGCCGAAGAAATAGAAAATCCTATTACTCTAACAGCAAACGTACCAAGCTAAACAATGAGAGATTCTTCTTTTCTTTATAATAAAGGAAAACCAATAGAGTGGCAAAAATCCACATCTTTTGGAACAGCTTTCATGGATGCACTTTCTATGAGTTTTCCAGCAGGCGAAAAGTTTTTTATTGATTCTGTGGAAGCTGGCTACAAAGCCTTGCCGGAAAACAAAAAACAAAAATTTTTAGCCGATGTGGAAAATTTTTGCAGAGAAGAAGAAAATCACAGTAAAGCACACATTGCATACAATAATAAAATTATCAATAAATTTAATATTGTGAATCATTGGAAATCACGGTCACTTAAACGCATTGAAGCAATGTCGAAATATAATGTTAGGCATCATTTAGCATCTACGGCAGCAGTTGAGCATATAACAACTGTTATGGGTTGTTGGTTACTACTCAATAAACATATTCTAGACACCGCTTCACCAGATTTTAAAACTATGTGGATTTGGCATGTTAAAGAAGAATTACTTCATAGAAAAGTTGCAATAGATTTGTATCGTGAATTGGGCGGCTCAGAAAAAGTTAGACTTTGGTGGATGAAAACCATGTATATTTTAACTTTGACTGATATAGTCCGACAAACTATACATCACATTTGGAAAATGGGTGGTTTTTTTAAATTCATGACTTGGTACAATGCATATCATTTTTTATTTTCAAAAAACGGTCTTTTTCGCTGGACATATCCTCTTTTCAAAGCCTATGGACAATTAAACTATCATCCTTCACAAGATGATGATTTAGTTAATTTAGCATTAAAATAAATTAACAAATATTCTTAGTTTGTTAATGTGAACGGATTACTATCCGTTTTTTCTAAAATCCTAATTGAAAGGAAATAGATGCGAAGTAAACCTATACTTCTAAGCATATTCTTCTCGGCAATAATTTTGTTATTATCATTTGTGAATGTTGACACACATAACATTCTACCAATGAAGTCAACATTCAATGCACTCACTATGGATGCAAAGAAACAGGTAACTTGCCTAGCTGAAAATATTTATTTTGAAGCCGCGCATGAACCAGAAGAAGGTAAAAAAGCGGTAGCATTCGTAACCTTTAACAGAGTGCAGTCCGGATATGCAACTGACATATGCGGAGTTGTAAAGCAAAAGACTGGTAAAACTTGCCAATTTTCTTGGTATTGTGACACAACATTTACCAGCAAACTCTTGACAATCAAGAACACTCTGTTGTATAATGAGATTTTAGAGTTATCAACGAATCTATTTTTGAACTTTGAAAGAATGACCGATGTAACAAACGGTGCAACTTATTACCATGCTGATTATGTGAATCCAGGTTGGACAAAACTAAAAAGGGAGAAACAAATTGGCAGGCATATTTTCTACAAGAGTAAAGGCGACAAAATTGACAGAAACAAAGGAATCATTTAAAATGAACAATAACTTAATTACGGTATGCATCTCAGCAACAATAGTTTGTTGTACGTTTATTGTAAGTATTTTCATGTATAATATAAACGATAGAAACAATATGGCAAAAAACATTGAAGCGGCTATTGCCAAAGGTGTTGATCCAGTTTCTGTTAAGTGTGCATATGAAACAAATATGAATGCAATCTGTATAACTTACGCAGCCACAACTAAAAAATGACAAGTGAAGTAGATAGAATTTTTAGAGAATTGAAACAATCCGCATCGCAAATTGGTGGTGATGCCCCAGTAAAATACCGTGTTTCACGGAGACGCGGTAGAAAGAAACGCAGTTTAAACTCTTGGACTTATGACGCAATGGATATGAATATGAATGAAATGAAAAGCGGTGCGAACGATAAATTTTTTGTCGGAGCATCAGATTACGCTGACTGGTTGCACTTGCAATTACTTGATTCGCGGACAGAAAAGAAAATGTCCACTTTCAATTCTGATTTGAAGATGCACGGCAATCGTAAAAAATGGCAAGACTTTATCAATGAAGAATTTGATGGTGACTACATCATTCAATATACAGATTCTTCTGGACTTATTGTTACAGAAGGTTTGAATTTCATTCGTTATGATGTGAATTCCAATTCTGTCTCAACACATACCTATGGTGATAAAATCTTTATTGAAAATGTTGAAGATATTTTTCTAAAGCATTTTGATGAAGTTACCTCATACATTGAGTGGGTGTACGGTGCAAATGGTGATAGCGTGAATGTTCCTTTGAATGCCGAGCGTTTGCCTGTTGATGAAATGTATCCGTTCCTCAAAGAACCATTGACTGACTATTATGACCGTTATCTGGAATCTAACGCAAACATTCTTTTGTTGATTGGACCACCAGGCACTGGCAAGACTACTTTCATTCGTGGTCTCCTTGCACACAGTAACTCCTCAGCGATTGTGACATATGATGCCGCAATTTTGGAGAAAGACTATTTGTTTGCACGTTTCATTGAAGATGAAACTGGCGTGATGGTACTTGAAGATTCCGACAACTTCCTGAAAGCACGGAGTGATGGTAACACCATGATGCATCGTTTTCTAAACGTTGGCGATGGTCTTGTTACCACAAAAGGTAAGAAGTTGATTTTCTCAACTAACTTGCCAAGTATCCGCGACATTGATCCTGCGTTGATTCGCCCAGGTCGTTGTTTTGATATTGTTTCTTTTGATACATTGAAACAAAAAGAAGCCGAAGCATTGGCTAAGAAAATCGGTGTTAAGTTGGATGGTAAGCGTGAAAGCTGGACTATCGCAGAAGTGTTCAACAAACAAATTGAAGAAAAGAATACCCGCTCTGTGGGTAGCAAAATGGGTTTCGTTTAAGGAGTATATTATGGCTGTAAAACAATTTAGTATTAATCAAATCTCTAGTGAAGCTGACCGCAAGAAATTGCTTGATGTTATGCGAGAGTGTTCCAATTCTATGATTCGCATGGAAGGCGAAAAAGACTTTATCAAAGAGGCCGTAAAGGATATTTGTGAAGACTTGAAGTTGCCAAAGCGAATTGTGAATCGTCTAGTTAAAGTTTATCATAAACAAAACTATGATGAAGAAGTTGCTGTGCATGAACAATTTGAACAATTGTACGAAACGATTGTAAAATAATGCCGACAAAAGATGAAATGTTTAAGTTCCAGGAAGAGATTGAAAAACTCGTAGCTGGAACCGACTACAACTACATGGAAGCAATCATTGAGTATTGTAATCAAACTGGTATGGAGATTGAATTAGCATCCAGTTTGGTAAACAAAGACTTGAAGTCAAAAGTGGAAATTGATGCACAAGAACTCAATATGTTACCGAAAACACGTAGACTTCCTATTTGATTTGTGATATAATTATAGCATGACTGGTTATGAAGCATTCACTCTCTATCACGTACTAAAATTGCATTTCACCTCTGAATATGACTTTTTTAAGTACAGGGGTAAAACAAATATCACCATAGAGACATTTGAGAAAAGAAAAGACAAGTACCATTTCTACAAGTTATCCCGCAAGTTTAACAATCGTAAAAATGACTACGTTGATTTTGTTATCTCAAATTTTCTACACAATGATAATTGTTGGGCAGGCACTTTGCTTGAAGATGGATCCGATGAAGTCAATATAAAGAGACTTGCAATCATTCAAGCATTGAGTTATAACTTTCAAAATGATTGTTCGGTGATTGGCGAGAGTGGTAGCATAAACGATTTATTAAAAACTGATGGTGAGTATCCAGAGTTATTGACGATGACTTTACAAAAAGTTATTCAGACTGAAACTTTGTGCATACTGAATTCAATGATGAATTTTCTTCCTATGTGGCAAAGAAAAATCTCAGATGACATTCGCTGGCCATCACTACATAGAAAATGGATAAAATATTCTCCGTTTTTGAGTTTTGATAAAAACAAGTTTCGTGAAATAGCATTGAAAGAATTGAAATGATTGAGAAAATTTATTTGGATATGGATGGTGTTCTTTGTAACTTTGAGCGCCGATACTTTGAGTTATACAAAGAACTACCTGGTTCAATGCGTGACCGAAAAGAATTTAATGTACACTGGCATGACTTCATAGCAACAAAGCAATTTGAAACGCTAGATTGGTATCCTGGTGGTAAAGAATTGGTTGCATTTTGCTTTGAAGCTGATGTACCGATTGAGTTGTTGACTTCTTCTGGTGGTAACAAATACTATGATGAAGTTGCACGACAAAAAATTGTTTGGTTAGCGAACAATGGTCTTGGCAAACTAAAGGCGAACGTTGTTCCCGGTCGTAAGCACAAGGCTGAGTATGCTACACCAAACACTATTCTTATTGATGATACACAAGATATTATCCAGTCGTTTAACGCCGCTGGTGGTATTGGTATTCTTCATAAAGAAATTGGTAATACTTTAATGATGCTTGAAAAGCTACTTGAAGTTGAACTAAATACATGATACAATGAATCATGTGGATAATTTTATACAACGCATACAATTTATACAAAGGAAAATAATATGTCTTTCGCTAATCTAAAACGCAACCGCGACAGCCTTGATAAACTCACTAAGGCTATTGAGATCACCACACAAACTGCTGAGGCTGGCTCAAAAGATGACACCCGATTCTGGGCTCCAACTGTAGATAAATCTGGTAACGGCATGGCTGTTATTCGTTTTCTACCAGCACCTTCTATTGATGGTGATGATGGACTTCCATGGGTACGCCGTTTTGACCACGGCTTTCAAGGACCAGGCGGTTGGTTCATTGATAACTGTTTGACTACAGTTGGTGATAAGTGTCCCGTTTGTGAACACAACTCTACATTGTGGAATTCTGGTGTTGAAGCAAACAAAGAAATCGTTCGTAAACAAAAGCGCCGCTTGAGTTACGTTGCGAATATCTATGTTATTTCTGATCCAAGCAATCCCGAAAATGAAGGTACTGTTCGCTTATATAAATTCGGAAAGAAAATCTTTGATAAGATTTCCGAAGTGATGAATCCTGAGTTTCCCGATGAAACGCCTTTGAACCCATTTGACCTATGGGAAGGTGCTAACTTCAAATTGAAGATTCGTAATGTTGAGGGATATCGCAACTACGACAAATCAGAATTTGCTGATAAGTCTGCATTGCTTGATGGTGATGATGATAAATTGGAAGCAATTTATACCAAAGAACATTCTTTGAAAGATTTTACGGACAAGAAACATTTCAAACCATATGAACAACTTAAGGCTCGCCTTGACAAAGTTCTTGGTTTTGAAGGTGACGCTGTTCCTAATATTCGTGCAGAAGATGTTGAATTGCCAGCAACAGTTACAAGAGCAAAAGCTCCTGTGTTTACTACTGTAGATGATGATTTGGATTACTTCAAGTCGTTAGCTGAACAATAAACTAAAGCTCCTTTCTCAGAACTTAGTTTGCCCCGCCTAGTGCGGGGTTTTTATATTGATCTTACGCCTGCGGCTGCTTGAAAGAACAATTCTAAGGCATCAATATTTGTAGCAGCCGCAACTGTTTGTGGTGCCGCACTTGATCCGCTATTATTGATTGTTTGTGGCGCACTAAATGCAATAACAGGAGGCTGTGAAGACGATTCTCTCATTGCGGAAGCCATTGCTGTACTTGCTTGTTCCAATGCACTACCAGGTAATGCTGGTTGTATTTGCGCTGTTGAAATAGATGCTTTATTATCTCCTACTCCAGCATAATAAGATTTTCCCGTGTAAGGATTAGCAATAGATGCGAATTCTTGTGATAGCGCATATTGTTGTTTTATAGGATCTAATCCGCCTTGCTTCAATCTTTTATCAATCAATGTTTGAGCCAATTTATCTTGTGCAGTTTTATCAAACACATCATTCAAAGTAAGTCCAGTATTTCCATATGCGCCACTCATTAAACCAGCAAGTGTCTTTGGAATTATTTGATATCTTCCTGCGGCAAAAAGTTTTCTTTCACCTTGCAATTGCATAACTTCACCAATTTTCATGTTAGATAGACCGGGCATTCCTTCTGGTGTATCTCCCGCCTTTCCTTTATTGGCGGCATCATAACCCATTTTTCCGGCTTCACCGCCGGCAATAATATCCAATAGATTTGCTTTAGATGGAGAACTGCTTGAATTGCCACTTGCTTGTGCCGCATCTGCCATCATACTTAATCTCACTTGTTCATCACTCTTAACTGGAGTTGGAGATTTTGATTCAGTAACATCTTCTCTCATTACTTCATCATAAAGACCACCTTCGCCAAAAATAAGTTGATATATTTCAACTAAATCTTTTATAGCCCATATTGCACCACCCACGGCAAATATTAGACTAAGACCGAAAGTCATCGGTGCGGCTGCAATCGATGTTCCTATTGCAACTATTCTTAGCATAGCCGCTTCACCAACTCTCTTTAATAATTTTGATTTGAATACATTCATCAATTTTGGGTTGTTGGCAAGTTTTGTGAAAAATGATTTAACCTTTTCATACATGGTTTTATTTTTTACCATTTCTCTTTTTTCACCAACGCTTCCAAAAGATGTTAATGGTTTACCTTCAGGAATTTTTGTCATAGGAGAAGGTGCTGTTGGCACAGGCGCTTTATACATTCCTGCAATTCCCTTAGCACCACGATATGCGACAGCCGCGGCGGCTGCGCCTGTAACTGCTGTTGCTCCTACTTTGTTGCCAATATCAATACCTCCTGCTCTAGGAGCATCTGGATCAACATTACTTCCAGAAGGATTTGGAACCCCAGCATTTTTTAATTGTTCATTAATAAATGCTCCTATTTCATCTTTGAAGTAATATGCTAAACCTAAAAGTCCGGCTGCGCCACCCATCATCAATAAGTTTTTTCCTTTTGGACTTGGTGGTTTAATACCTCCAGAAGGACCACCGCCACCTCCTCCGAGCAAACCTTTTCCTAGCAAAGCGCCTTTCAATACATTACCTAAAGTTTCAAGGGCTGATCTAATTACTGCACCAAGTTCCGTTACCAGTTTTGTTCCTAGTGTCAGTATTGCTACAGATATTGCTCCGACAGCCTTTACCAACGTGGACAATAATCCGCCACTGTCTTCTTTCTTTGGGACAGCACTTATTGCAACAGGAGAAACGCTTTTACTACCACCACTTTTTCCAAATTGACTTTCATATGCAGATTCTCTTGCGGCGGCATCTTTGAAGAACATATCTGCTCCTCTTGATGCTTTTCCACCACTTATCGTTACCAGCTTCATAATGTTTTGGCGCATAACATTCATATCTCTGGCCATTGCATTACTATTCATTGTATTTTTTGCAATGATAGAAAGTTGTGCTTCTTGATTTTTGCTGGAAATAATTAGCGCATTTAATGCCTGTGATTGCATTCCGCTATCACCAAGCAATTTGCCGGAAGATGATTTATTTAATGCGGAATATCCTTTACCGAATATTTTTTGACCAATAGCAGAAGTTATGCCTGAGCCGCCAAATAGAATGTTTCTCGGATCAAGACGTTCCTTTGACCGCTTAAACATGGTAGAACCTAAAGAAGATAAAACTCCTTTGCTTTTTAGTTCTTGTTTATAAACATCCGTAAAAGTTGCCATTTTTTATCTTTTCTTATTCTGCATTTGCTGTTTTATTTTTTCATTTTCTTCTTCAATGTATCGCATCAACATAGTAACATATAAACTCTTTTCCCAAGGCATCAAAGATTCTATGTCACTTAAGGAATATTTATGATGTTGCATCAAAGCAAAGTTTGTCTGGTAATGATTGGATAGACTATCATGCCTAAATGTCACACGAAAAAACTTTGTACTCCCTCCAACACCACTTCTTCCTGATACTCACACTTATTGCATTTGAAGTTGAGTGTCTTTTTCATTTTAGGAATAGTTTCAAAGAAATCTTGTATTTTTTGGAATTGGTCTCTAGTCAAACTATCCACAAAATCTATTAATTCTGTTTCGGAAACATCTTTAGCATAATATAAAGTTTCTTCATCGTAGATGTAATCTATACAGTTGGTGACCATTTTTTGTATGGCTTCTGTTTCAGACTGCGTATCCATTTTTTCCATGGTTTTGAAATCTGGATATTTCATAACAACACCAAGTTTTGAAGTTAGTTGAATTTTTTGTGAATGATTTTCATTCTCTTCCGGTTCAACTTCTAGTGCATTGAAACTCAATTTAATGATGTTGTTGCACTTCTTTTCGTTTCCTTCATTATCTTTAACATCGTTATTGCATTTGTATTGCAAATCAATTATCTCACCAATAGACCTTGCTCTCAATTGCAAGAACATATATTCCAAGTCTAGTATGGGCAAATCATCAACGTTGATATTTTCCACACAGCAGTTTGTCACAATCTGCTTAATCGCTAAAAGAATGGATTTTTCATCCTCAGATTCCATAGCCATCAAAAGAATTTTTTCTTCTTTAACTAAGAATGGTCTAATCTTTACTTTCTTTTTTAATAATGGCAAAGTAATTTCATATAAAGGCACATCAATTTTAGGTAACATATAATCTCCAAATAATTAAAATATTCTTCTCACAGCTTCGGCCGTTCCTCTAATTTGTGATTGTAGGATTTGAGAGACTGGTACTCCTGCAACAGAAGAACCAAGAAGTGCGGCTGCGGTTGCACCAAGGTCATAGTCGCCTTCATAAATTGTTTTAAATTTTTGATAAGCAAAATTGACAGTCAATCTATGAAAGCCGTCATCTGACCAAGCTAATGGTTGCGCTGAGATTCCAATGGGAAAAGCATCAAATAATTCTACTGCATAAATCTGTTTGATAAAGTCATCGTACTGAACAATCTTAATGTTTGTCATGTAGTATGTTTCTTTGCCCTTAGGAAATCTAGCATTGTTTGTGTCGTTAGGTACGATTGCTTCTAGCCAACGGTCAAATAGCTTTCTCTCATAGAATTCGTTTGTGCAAATCCAAGTCAATTGTATTCCGTCATCATATTGTGCTTTATATGGAACTTTGAAACTTGGACCATAAATTTCAACGTCATTGGTGTTTAATGTTTTTCCAGGCAATGACGCACTTTCACATTGAAGTGCTAGATATCTGGAAATAGATGAATTGTATGATTGAGTTTGTTCACCGCCAAGCACTCTTGCGGTAACATCAGAGAAAATTGAGTTTGGCAGATTTAAGATTTGCTCAAGCAAACCATTCTCAACAAACTTGCCAATGTATTGTGGTATCGGTAATATAACTTGAAAACGACTTGGACGGGCTAAGCCTTCTTTAGCTTTTATGTTAGCTAAAAATAATTGGGGTAAAAATGACATTAGAATTTTTTCCTAGAATCGGCCCAGACTTTGTGTTTTGTTGCCTTTTCAAATTGTTCAACCGGCAATAGGGCGGCAATGTCCCATTCATCAGCTGGAATTTCAACAAATCTAGATTGCACATGAGAACCTAGATATCGCTTAATACAAGGTGTTGCTTCATACGCTTTTGAGAATGCCGCCAGCATTTGATAGTTTAATCTTAGCTTAGTTTGTGCATCAAAGCGATTATCGGTGGCATGTTCGCTCAATTTATCCAAAAGAATGATACGTTGCTTTGGGTGAATGTAATGTAAATTCAGCCCTAGAAAACCGTCTGGGTATAGTTGTATTGGTAGAACCAATGGGAACTTGTCGTAATATGGCAACTTATCCTTCGTTTTTGGGTCATAATAAAAATAGTACATGTGACCGATAAAATGTGAAGTTGTCTGTCTCTCACGGTCCTGCATTAATTTTTGGGGCGTTGGTTTTAAATCGCCAATCTTTGAACGCAACCAATCACGGGCTTGTCTGCTACGAGCCGTATAACCAGTCTTTTGCAACTGCTGATTGATTCTATCCATTAAGTAAGCCATAATTGTATTTATTACGAATTAAATGCCTAAATCTTTTTCCGTAATTATTTTGAACTCCCAGCCGTGTGTGTGACAGAACTCATCGGCTGCTTTCCACTTCATTTGATTGACAACATAAGTAATGGATTCTTTTATGTACTGCTTTGTCTTACGCTTTTGTGTTGGTTTTTTGGTCTGTGCTTCTGGTTTCACCTCAACTACATAAGTCATAATGGTATCATCTTTTCGTTTGACTTTGATGATGAAATCTGGAAAGTAACGATGCATTCGCTTGTCAACTGGACTGTAGTAAGGAATAGCCAATTCTTCCGATGACCACCAGATGATGTTCGGATTATCGTCAAACCACTTCATACAACGCAATTCCCAAGATGACCTATAGATTATGTTATCTGGATTGCCGTTATATTTTTGGGGGTTTTGTGGGGTAAACTTACCTTTGTAAGAATTAGTTCCATAAGACATATAAATATGTAGTAAAACTTCAGGATCAACATGGCACTTTTCACCTTATCCGACATAACTTATAAAGAGCAAGCCGCTAGAACAATCGGACCTTTGCCTAGAGAAGCATTTGGTCAAAATATATTGAGATATCCTATTGATATTGGATCGGTAGATAAAGGGCATTATATGGTTATTCATATCAATGTTCAGGATAAAACTGAGTATCCAGCAAATTTTGCTAGTGATCCTCGTTCAAATATACAACGCAATAGAGAAGGTCTTTTTGGCCAAACAAATTCAACGAATGCTGGTGGTACACTTAATTCTGTTGTTGGTGCAGTAAAAACAATTGGAGAAGAAGCCGGCAAACTCGTACAAGATGCGTTGGGTGGTGAAGTGGCCAATAAAGTAAATGTTGTTACGACTGCTGCCAACGAAACATTGACTTTTGTACAACGAGGTCTTTCTTCATTTGGTGTTAATGTTTCGGATGGTGTTAACATTCTTAAAGGCGCAACTCAAGGCGCCGGCGAAAGTTTGGGCTCTCTAAATGCGGTTAATTTTTTGAGAACAACAAAAAGGACTACCGATAGTATCGCATTGTATATGCCGAATACTTTAAATTTTACTCACACTCAAGGATATTCTGATTTAGATTTGGGTTCAGAAACGGCAGCTTTGTTAGGAGCTGTTGGAAAAGTTGGCTTAGAGGGCGGTGTAGATCCAACACAGAAAGGAAGAAATTTATCTCCTTTCGTTCTGCAAAAACTTGCATCAGGACTTTTAGCTAATAGATTAATAGATTCACCAAAAGCGGCTACAGCCGCATTTGTTGGTGCTACAGGACTAACGCAAAATCCACAATTAGAATTAATTTATACAACTCCAAGTTTTAGAGATTTTAGATTTTCTTTTATGTTTTATCCAAGAAGTGAGCAAGAAGCACTTGAGATACAAAAATTAATTAAACGATTAAAATTTCATCAAGCCCCGGAAGTTAAAACGGGAACTGCTGGTTATTTTTTGGTTCCGCCATCAGAATTTGACATTGAATTTTATTACAACGGCCAAATCAATCCAAATATACCAACAATTTCAACTTGCGTTTTAATGTCAATAGATATGGATTATGCACCAAATGGATTTCATACTTTTGAAACACCAGGAGACAACTCTCCTCAACTCGGTGCCACTGGTATGCCAACAGCAATTAGAATGGATTTAACATTCAAAGAAACTGAAATTATGACAAAATTTAATTTTCAAGACGAAGCTGGCTTAATCACAAAACAAAGACAATTTGAAAAAGATAGATCCTTCTAAATGGCAAAATACTTTAGATACTTTCCCAAAACCGTCTATAATTTAGAGGGTTCAAATTCTCTTGACACAGTTACAAATTTAACTGCTAGTTTTTCGTTTGATGAAAGTCTTACGGAAAATTCTATCGCATACTATCAGTACACCGTACCTGATGGCGAAACACCAGAAATTGTAGCCAATAAATTTTATGGTGGACCAGAAAAACACTGGATCATTTTGAAGATGAATAACATTTTTGATGTTAAGACAGATTGGCCAGTTGAACAAAGAGTTTTGGATGAAGTTGTTCGGTCAAAATATGCAGACAGTTGGATAACAGAAACTTTTGAAATGGCTGATGAAGAAGGCAATCTTTTTGTTACTGAAGCAATTTCTACAATTACATCATTGAATGTTGTTAACGATGGTTCAGGATATGCTAACGGAAACATTATTCAAGTTCAAGGCGGAACAGTATTTGGTACCAAAGCAAATGCAACAGTAACCACCGATGGAAAAGGTAATGTTGTTTCATTGAGTATCGCCACAGCAAATGTTGGTTCTTATTTAATTCTACCATCTGGTACAGTTGCTACATCAAATATCACTGGAGCAGGCACAGGATTGACAGTTTCCGTCAACGCATCGGTAACTAATGATGAGCAATTAATTTTTGAAACGGGCAAAGAGAGGGATGGATTACAATGGGCTATAATTAACAATCATTCCTTTTATAAAATTGAGACAAGATTATTTCCCGTTACTGGAGAAAAAACGGTAGACAAGATACAAATAACAGAAGAAGACTACAATAATCTTGTGGAAGAAAGTGCAAACTATACTTTATCGGATGGAAATACTTTAACTATATCAATTACAAAAACCAGAATGTCTTTCTACGATTATGAAGTTGAGCAAAATGACGCTAAAAGAGATATAAAAATTCTTAAGAGTGAATATGTTGCTGTAGTGGATCAAGAATTTGTTGGGGTAATTAGTAATGTCTGATGTAAGCATTTTACAATCAACACAATATACTGTTAAAAAAGATGGTCTATCATTAGTAACCAAAATTGGTATTATTGATTTGACTGGTATGTTTGAAGAATTGAATATCTTTGATAGTATTTTTAATCCATGCATGACAGGAACTATTTTAATAAGAGATGCAAAAGGACTGTCAAACAAATTATCTTTTGATGGATCAGAAATTCTTTTGATTGAGATGGGGAAAACGGAAAATCAAGCAATAATTAAAAAATCATTTAGAGTTTATAAACAAAGTTCCAGAACAACGGTAAATATAAGCACTGAACTTTATGTTCTTCATTTTGTTTCGGACGAATTTATTTTATCCCAACAAAAGAAAATATCAAAGTCATATCGTGATACTTATGATAATATTGTTCGTGATATTCTAAAAAATTATTTGTCTGTAAATTCTCAAGGAGTAGGTCTTATTGAGACAACAAAAGGAGTAAGAACTGTTGTTTTGCCCAGTAAAACTCCTTTTGAATGTTTAGATTGGTGTTCAAAAAAAGCAGTTAACGATGATTTATCACCAACATTTTTATTCTTTGAAAACAAGATAGGATATAACTTTATAACTATCTCAAATATGTTAGGACAAAAAGCGATACATGATATAAACTATCAACCAAAAAATTTAGCATTGCCAGATACTGAAAAAAATGAAATGCTGGGGGCTAGATATCTTGAAGTTGTCTCTCAATTTGATTTGAATAAAAATATCAAGCATGGAGTTTATGCTGGCACTTTTATTGGATTTGATATTATGTCCAGAAAAGTTGCAATAAGAAATGTAAACTTTGATGACGTTTATTCGACCGGCAAACACGCAAACAAAACTCCAAATATTGGTGTTGTTAAAAATAAAGATGGTATTAAAAATACGGAGATGTTTGATTCAAGAAAAGTTTTTTTTCCAACAGGAATTTTTAAAGCAAAGAATGAGTATGTAAAAGAAAATGATGCGAATTCTATTGATGCGGATGATGATACATATAACTATGTGATACAAAGAGAATCTTCTATTCGCAATTTGATGAATCAAAGATTAAAAATTGTTATGCCAGGAAACTTTGATTTGATTTCTGGCACAAATGTGAACGTAACAGTTCCAACAATTAGTGAGCAATCTTCGGAAAAAAATCAAGATAACATGGATAAATCAAAAAGTGGTAAATATTTGATTGTGGCCGCAAGACAGATGATTACTTATGACAAACATGAAACTATTCTGGAAGTGGCCACAGATTCTTCAAACCGGGATAGAGTTTATTTGAGTACACAGCAACAAAATGATTTGGCGGATTTTTATGGATAATAATTTTTCTGGAAAAAATGGTTTCATTTGGTGGGTCGGCATAGTTGAAAACAGACTAGATCCATTGGCAATGGGAAGGTGTCAAGTTAGAATATTAGGTTGGCATAATACAGATAAAGCGCAACTTCCAACTGAAGGCTTGCCTTGGGCGCATCCAATGTATGCAATCAACACTTCAAAAATGTTTTCTTCTCCCAAATTAAATGATTGGATTGTTGGATTCTTCTTAGATGGTGAAACTGCACAACAACCAGTGATGATTGGTTTCTTGCCTGGAATGATATCAAAATGAGTCAAAGTTTAATTGATTTACATATTTTGACAGCGAAGGCAGCCATATCGCATGAGAAATATATTGCTGGAATAATTACGACTGAAGAATTCTTAAAAGAAATAGAATCTATAGATTGTCATTGTCATACTGATATTAAACTAGAAGAAGCCCATTCGGAACTTGATTGTTGCTATAGAGACATAATGGATGGAATTCTGCGACTATATCACCAAGAGAATAAAAAATGAGCGCACAAACATTTAAACCAATCTTAGCAACCACTGTTGAAGAAGCATCGTTATCCAATTACACATTACTGTATAACACAGGAGATTTTGGAGAAGAAGGCACACCAACAACATCAATTTGGGCTATGGGAAAAATTGCAGGAACAAGCATTGATGTAACAAATAATAAGTTGGTGCATAGTTGTGATTTCTCAAATGACTTGAAAAAAAATATTGGGTTAAAGAAATTCTTAAAAGGAATTGCAAAATGGATTAGAGAAGGAATTAGATCCATTATGAGATTGCTAGGTTTTAGTGATCCATCTGGTTCTTTTTCATCAGTTATCAATATGCTAAAGTCTGTGGCTGAGTATATTAATTATATCAATCGGGAATATATTCAACCAATTATAGAATTTGAAAAATATGTTCTTGCTGTATTGGTTAAGATCCGAGCAATCATTCAATGGATTCTTAGTTTGCCAAAAAAATATTTAGAAATGTTGAGAGACTGTCTAAATAAATTATTATCATCTTTAGGAAGTATTTTTAGTGAAGTATGGACTGAATCTGCACCAACTAGTCCAACATGGACAGTAGGAACACAAGAATTTGAGGATGGGTCTTCTATACAAACATTTGAAGATGGTTCCCAATTAATTACCGATACTGATGGAAATGTATCTTCAATTGATGCACCAGAAGATACATATATTTCTCCATCGGATACCGGAAAAAGTTATACAGAATTGGCAGGAGCAATAAAAGACGTTGCCTCAGCGACTAAAGATGCGCTAAAAGCATCTGCTACCGTTGCAGGTTTAGCCGTAGGAATTGCAGCCTCATCAACAGTTGGTTTATTTGTACCAACCACTCAAGATGAAGTTACCAAAGCTAATGCGACAATCACATCATACACTGGCTCTGTGCCACCTGGATTACAAGTTCCAACTGCACCAAGTCAAAAATCAAAAACACCTTAAAAAATTATGGCAACAAATAGCGACTATACTAAATCATATGAACAGGTGGTTGGAGCACTTAGTTCCAATCCATCAAATAATTTATTTCAAGAACCGCCATCTCCAGCATCGGTTGACAATCCACCATTATATCCATATAATCAAACGTGGGATAGTGAGGGAGCACATTCAATCCAATTAGATGATACTCCAGGAAGAGAGCGGGTACGCATACAACATGGAAAATCTAGAAACTTTATTGAAATGCATCCAAACGGAAATCAAGTTATAAAAGTTTTTGGTGAAGGATTTGATATTACAATCGGTAAGAAAAACATTTATGTTAGCGGTGCATGTAACATCGTTGTTAAAGGCGATTGTAATATGCAAGTGGATGGAGATTTAAATCAAGAAGTTGGCGGAGATTATAATCTTGCAGTAAAAGGAAAAATGAATGTCCTGAGTGCTGGAAATCTTTCACTTTCTGGTAATAAAGATGTTAGCATTAGTGCAAGTGAAAAATTTGGTGGTTCTTTGAGTTTGTCATCAGCACAAAGTTTGAATTTAGGATCAGATTTGTTTATTCATGGTTCAATTACTTGCGACACACTTACTGCGGAATCAAGAGTGAATGCAAAAATGGGTGTTTTTGCTGGTCCATATGGATTCACATCTTCTCTCGGGGGATTATCATTAGGCTTGCCAACTCCATTAACACCAGTTGCAACTCCAGGATCCATTACTACCGTTGGACCAATCACATCATTAGTGTCCGTAAATGCTCCAATAGGAAATTTCTTTGTCGGTAATATTGGATATGCAAGTATTGGTATTTCATCAGCAGTTTTCATGTTTGACACAATCAATTCTTTGATTTATAATACACACAGTCATCCAAAAGCTGGACCCGTAATAGGTAAATTTTTAAGTGCTTGATAAGGAAAAAAATACTATGGCTAAATTATTTCAAAAATTAGGATACAATTATACAGACACCAGAGGTGATATACCAGATTTGTCTGTGGAAGCAAAAGAACATTTGAATAGTGTTCCAACCATAATTACTGATTGGCAATCGGGGGATATTGCGAATAGTTCTGTTAGTGGTTACTTTAAAAATCCAACTTCGGTTTCGGTAGCTAACATTTTAAATTCTGCAAATACATTACGAGATACAATACTTACAATTACAAGTTGCACAAATGTGGGTGTACAAGATAAATTAAACATGACAGTTAACATTCTTGAATCTAATGTATCTTCAAATTTATACAGCAATTCTGCCAATTTTGTGGCACACACAAATAGAATTTCCGGCGTTACAAATTATATAACTGATGCTACAAATAATCCAGATGTTGCTCAAGCAAAACCGTATTACGATAATGCAATGGCTGTAGCAAAAGGATTAATGTATATAATTTATCAGACTGATGGAATTCAAAATACTGCTCCAATTTTTGGCAGTTTTACTAGCGTTTTTATTGATCCAGAATTGTCTCAAGCAAACACAAACATCATTGCAAATACGGTAATACTATCAACTAGCATTTCTGGCGGAGGATCTTGCAGTTTGACATTACCACAAGCTAATACAATTTATAATAATTTAGCAAATGTTATAAGTCTCATGGACACAAGAAAATTGCATGATGAAAATTTTTATACAAACAGTAGGACATTGATGGATGATTTTGCAAAAGTTCGGCAATTTTCTTCAATGGGTCAGTCTCAAACTGCTTTAATAGAAAATTATATAGGAACAGATAAACTTATTACTAGAATTACTTCATAAATAAAAGATGGCCACAGTAGTAAGCGCAACAACTAGAAAATACAAAGACTTGGACTTGTCTTTCACAGCCCATCCTATAAAGAAGGATGTGAATAAGCACGTTGACGAGATGGCGGTAATCAATTCCGTTAAGAATTTGATCTCAACTTCTCGGTACGAAAGACCTTTTCAGCCTCAGTTGGGCTCCGGTGTACGCAACTTGTTATTTGAAAACATGGATTCCATTACATCTTCCGCACTAAAGCGTGAGATTATACAGACGTTGGAAAACTTTGAGCCAAGAGTTATCGTAAAAAGCGTTGCTGTTTCGCCAAATTATGAAGGCAATTCTTACAGTATCGGCATGACATTTTTGATAGTCAATAGAACAGACCCAATAACAATAAACTTCTTCTTACAACGAGACAGATAAGATGGCGGACCGTTTAAATGTAACCGAATTAGATTTTGATTCAATCAAAACTAATCTTAGAAATTTCCTAAGACAACAAACCGAATTTCAAGACTATGATTTTGAAGGTTCTGGCTTAAGTGTTCTATTGGACATTCTAGCATACAATACACATTACAATGCATATTACTTAAATATGATTGCCAACGAAGCATTCTTAGATAGTGCTTCTCTTAGAAACTCAGTTGTTTCACATGCGAAACGAGTTGGTTATACACCACGTTCAGCTAGAGCGCCAAGAGCAATTGTTAATGTAACAATTCAAACAACAAATGCTACACCAGGTTCATTAACTCTGCCTAGAGGTTATGCATTTTCATCTTCACAATTAGATGGCGTATCATACAAGTTTGTTACCGTAGAATCTACAACAGTTTCTAAAACAGCAAACAATTTTGTTTTCACAAACGTGCCAATCTATCAGGGACAACTAGTTTCATACTCTTATACCAACAGCTTCTTTTCTAATCCAAAACAACTGTTTACAATACCAGATGCAAACATTGATACGACAACTTTGAGAGTTTCGGTCAAACAGTCTGCTTCAAATACAGAAACTGTGGTTTATGATTTATCTACGAATGCACTTACTGTAAATTCAACATCGGAAGTTTATTATCTACAAGAAGGTAAAAATGGTCAGTATGAAGTTTATTTCGGCGATAACATCCTAGGGAAAAAGATACCGGATGGTGGTGTAATCACTCTAGAATATTTGATTACCAGTGCGGATGCATCAAACAAAGCAAACAGTTTTGTTTCTTCCTCAACAGTTGGTGGATTTAGTTTAATTTCCGTAAATTCAATTTCTGCGGCTGCTGGTGGTGTCACCAGAGAATCAGTAGATTCAATTAAGTTTGCGGCACCTCTTGCTTTGCTATCACAAAATCGTGCTGTAACAAAGAACGACTACATCAAGTTAATTCAACAAAACTATCCAGCTTTTGAAGCAGTCAACGTATGGGGTGGAGAAGAAAATGATCCACCAGTTTTTGGTAAAGTATTCGTGTCAGCAAAGCCAAAATTGGGTTTTGAAGTTTCGGATACGGAAAAAGATTTTGTAAAAAATACCATATTGAAGCCAATCAGTATGTTGACAATTACACCAGAAATTGTTGATATTGATTACAATTATCTAAAAGTTCAATCAAACGTTTTCTATGATAAATCAAAATTGTTGTTAAATGATTCCGAATTGAAAAGTGCAATAACAAATTTAATTAAAAATTATGCTTCTACGAATTTGAATCAATTTAATACTTATTTTAGATTTTCGGGTCTTGAAACTGCGATTGATAATTTTGATAGATCAATTGTTTCTAATGAAATAAATTTGTTTGTTGCTAAAAAATTCAGACCAGATTTAATTAATGCGGATAATTATATTTTGGATTTTGGTTTTGAATTGGGCAGAGGAACAACAAACGATAACTTCTACTCAACACCAGATTTCACAATGACAGATGAAATTGGTGTTTCTCGTCAGTGTTTCTTTGAAGAAGTTCCATCATCGTTTTCTGGACTAGAATCAGTAACGGTAAGTAATCCAGGTTTCAATTACACATCAACACCAAAAGTTACCATTGTCGGTGACGGTGAAGGTGCATTAGCAGTTGCTGAAATAGTGAATGGAAAATTGAACAAAATTACTGTCACAAATCCAGGCATTGGATATACCACAGCAGCCGTTCAAATCACTGGCGGCGGTGGATCTTTAGGTGCTGGATTGGCGGTGCTTGAAGGTCGGTATGGACAAATCAGAATTTCATACTTTAAGCCAGATGAAATTAGCAGTCAAAGCACTAAAGTAATTTTAAACAAAAGCAAAAACAATGGTGTAACTGGTGTCATTGATTACACATTAGGTAAAATAACGATCAGTAATTTTAATCCAACAGCAGTTAACAACGACTTTGGCGATATCATGGTTCATATTAAGCCAAAGATTAATATCATTCAATCAAAATTAAATAAGATGCTTGTTCTGGATGCAGATGATCCTACCAGCGTTACTGTTAAGACTACTACAATTTAATGGAAAATGTTCGCACATCAAACCTGGTATCTTCACAATTACCAGATTTCGTAAGAAGTGACTATCCAAAGTTTGTTACTTTCTTAGAAAAATACTATGAGTGGCTGGAAACTACAAATAGCGTTTCCTATGAAATTGATGCATTACGTAATGCAAATGATATTGATAATTCAGATGATTATTATATTCAGCAATTAAAGAAGGACTTGGCTCCTTATTTTCCTCAAGAAATAGTAACAGACAAAAGATTGTTTCTAAAACTAGTCACCCAATTTTATAGATCAAGTGGCACACAAGAATCTGTTAAGTTCCTTTTCAGAGCATTGTACAATGAAAATATTGAAATCTATTATCCAAAAGAAGATATTCTAAAAGCGTCTGATGGTAAATGGGTATTGCCTTTAGCACTTAGAGTTGATACTGATGACAACAATATTTTCAACATTGCAAAAACTTTAATTACCGGCGAAACCTCAAAAGCTACAGCACTTGTTGAAAAAGTAATTCAATCAGTTGACCGACAACTCGGCATTACGTACACCGAAATTTATGTTTCAAATGTTCAAAGATTGTTTACAACGGGCGAAAGAATAACAGCCACTTATGTTGATGAAGCTACTGATCTAAATGTTACTGTTAGTGGTCGTTTGATTGGCGCACTATCCGAAATAAAAATTAATCCGCTAAACAGAGGTCTTTTTTATAATGGATACGATCTTGATGCCATCCCCTCTTATCCTGGAGATCCAGTCAGTATTGTTGGTGGTTTAAATCCTATTGCTAACACGCCAATTGGTGCGGTTGCTTATGTTGGAGTAACTACAAAAGGCGGCATCACGGATATCATTGTTGAAAAAGGTGGTTTTGGTTTCAGAGATCCAGCAATAAATTTAAATTCATCAATTATTGATTTTAAAGGTGGATTTGATGGTGTAGCATTTGGTACTGAAGCTAAAGCAACCATCAATTTGTTGGATACTTCAATATCAAGAAAAATAAATGTATCCAATATGGCTGTTGATACTTTAGATGGTTATTTTTCTAAAATTTCAAGAGTACTAACTAGCGTTTCTATTGTGGGATCAAATGGTTATTTCTCAACAACAACTTCATACTCGGGAAATCTTACGGTTGGAAATGCAGTAACTTCTTATGGAACATTGACAGGAACTGGAACAATTACCGACTATTCATCAACAACTTTAACTGGTGTTGTAATTGAAGGATCAAATGGTTATTTTTCAACCACATCATCGCCATCAACAATTACCGTTGGTGATCCAGTTAGCATCTCAGGAACTTTAACTGGAACCGGAACAATTTATAATTATTCATCGGGAACAACATATTACATTAAGACAAAAAATTCTAATTATTTTTCCTTATCCGAATCTATTGGTGGGGCTGCAATCACATCACTCAATGGAACAACAACAGGTTTAACTTTTCAAACAGGAAAATTATATTACGTAAAAACGCAAGCCGGTGGTCCAGGAGCAAATTTCTTTTCTTTATCAGCAACTGTTGGTGGGGCTGCAATCAGTACCACATCAGGTACAACTACTGGTCTCACTATTACGGCAAATAAAGAAACACAAACAATTTCAAGTTTATCTACATTTGATGAATTTCCAGTTTTTCCAATTTCATTTGTTGCTGTTGATGGTTCAGGTGGTGGATATCGCCAAAAGCCATCCGTAGAAACTTATAGTTTTTATAATGAAGATTATCCTGATAGTGAGGTATGTACTGCACGAACAATCGTAAAAGGAACATCATTAATAAACGATAGTTCGCAAAATTTAACAAATTCTTTTGAACCCGGAGATTATGTTAGACTATTCATTAAAAATAAATTTGAAGCCATTCGTGAAGTGTTGTATGTTGACACAAATAATTTATATTTTGCCGAAGCATTTCGGAATGATTTAACAAACGTATCGGTTTATAAAATTCTAAGAAACGATTTGTATAAAATTGGATCACTTGGTAGAATAACAGTTAACAATGGTGGCACTGGTTATGCTAATGGCGATATTCTAATTTTTACTGGTGGTTCTGGATATGGTGCAAATGGATATGTAAATGTTTCTTCTGGTGTAATTACTTCAGTCACCATTAACAATCATTCTTCAAATGCTTTTGTTATTGGCGGAGAAGGATATACAAGAGATTCATTGCCATCAATTAATGTTCAATCAGTTTCTGGTACAAGTGCTAATTTGACGGTTGCACAAATAACGGGTGATGGTGAACAATACGGATTAACAACCTCGAGAATTGGTGCCATAACATCATTAAGAATTGAAAGTTTTGGTTATGATTATGTTGAGGCTCCAACAGTATCTTTAAGAAATGCAGATATAGTTTTAAGAGATGTAACCCTTGGACAATTATTTGTAGCAAATACATCAGTGTATCAAGGCACATCAAATAGTAGTTCAACATTTAGTGCAACAGTAGATTCTTATAATCCTGGAACTACAACGCTTAGAATATTTAATTATCGTGGCGTTTTTGATGAAACTAAAACTATCAAGTCGGATGATGGAACAGTTACTGCAAATGTAACATCATTCTTGTTCTATGGTGATGGTAACGCCAAAGCTACAGCAAAATTTGAAAACGGTTTGATTCGTTATCCTGGAATTTATTTAAATACTGATGGACAAATTAGCGCAGACAAGAAATTACAGGACGGTGAAAAGTATCACAACTTCTCATATATTATTAAATCTCAAACGGACTATTCTAAGTTTAAGAAGCCACTAAACGATATTGTTCATCCAATTGGAACAAAAACTTTCATTACAAAAATTGATGACAATGATGAAATGATAACTGATGTTAATACGTCAACATTTATAACGATTACTTCTCTTGCGGATACATACAATATTGCCAATGGTTCTAATAAAATTATTACTACAAACGCCAGCGCAAACCTCCAATCTACTGTTAATGTTGGTGATTTAATTCTTCTATCAAATGTTCATAGAAGATTACAGAACACGGTTAATGTTGTTACAGGATCAAATGTTTTGTTTGGATCATCTAATAGCGTCAACTTCATAAATGACTTACAGGACGGAGATACAATATATCTTTCTACCGGAAATACAGTAATAATTAAAGAAGTTACCAATTCGTCTTTTGCTATTCTTGATACCATAATTAATGTGACCTCAACTTCGGCGACTGTTAACTTGGTTTATACTGCTACTGTCAGGGCTAATTCCAGAAATGCAAATACTATTTTTGCGAGTAGCATATTTACATCAAACGGCAGCAATTTGAGCGCAACCATTCAAAAAGTTAGATAAATAGAAACATGTCAGCACTCTTAACTAAAAATTTCAAAATATTGATGGCCCAGCAAGTTTATAACTTGTTGGACTTGGGCGCAAACGCATATTTGCCAGCCGAAAGAAAATCATATCTGTATGCATTTTTCGGTAGACACTTACCTTGGAATTCTGGTGTAGAAGTGGAGGGAACTCCATCTGAAACCGAAGAAGCTATAAACAACTACTATAAACGTGGTGTTTTAGCTAAACAATTATCATATGATAACGCATCTCTTGTTGTTCCTAGAATTAACTGGACTGCCGGAACAGTATACAACACGTATGATGCAAATGCAAATTTTTATATTTTAAATTCAAAAGATCAAGTTTTTAAGTGTTTATCAAATGTGTCAACTGGCACAGTATCCACACAAGAACCAGAGTTGACACTTTCTACAACATCCTTAGAAGAGCCATATGTAGAGACTTCCGACTTTTACAAGTGGAAATATATGTATACACTAACATCTTTACAAAAACAAAAGTTTTTGACTGATGATTGGATGCCAGTTTCTACAAACAAATTTGTACGAGCAGCCGCTGAACCCGGCTCAATTGATATTGTGACAGTAACTAATACGGGTAATAATTACACCAGCGGTCCCGTGCAGAATATTATTACAATTGAAGGAAATGGAACTGGCGCAATATTAAAAGCAAATGTGTCTGATGGAAAAGTAAGAAATGTAATTATACAAAATCGTGGAAATTATTACACTTACGCCAATTTAACTTTTACTGATGTTAGTGGCGGCATAGGAACTTTGGCGACTGCTACAGTTTCAATTGCTCCACACGATGGTCATGGATATTCACCAGTTCATGAATTAGGCGCATCTACTATTTTATTTAATGTAGAATTTGAACAAACCGAAGGTGGAGCATTACCAGTCGATAATGATTTCCGAGAAGTAGTGTTATTAAGAAATCCATATGTATACAACACTACAACATTAGCAACCGCAAAAACTTATACCTTATACACTCTCGTTAAAGTTTCACCGGGTGTTGGTGACTTCAATAACGATGAAGTTGTTTATCAAGGAGCAACATACGGCGATGCAACATTTACCGCTGATGTTATTTCTTTTGGTGAAACATCAAACTTATTATACCTAAATAATGTTCGCGGAACATTACAAACAAATCAGGCGATTAGAGGCTTACAAACAGGCGCTATTCGTATCGTAAATTCCATAACAAATCCAACTCTTGATTTGTACTCTGGAAAGATATTATACATATCAGATAAACTGCCAATTACAAGAGACCCAGCCCAAACCGAACGAATTCGTTTCATTTTGAGTTTCTAAACGAGGAATAAATGACTGCTACTTTTAACTACGATCCATACTATGATGATTTTGATGAAGATAAAAACTTCATGCGTGTTTTGTTTCGTCCTGGATATTCGGTTCAAGCCCGTGAATTGACGCAATTACAAACTATATTAGCAAATCAAATTGAAAAATTTGGCAACCACATTTTTAAGAGTGGTAGTCCAATTGTCGGTGGTAAAGTTTCATTAGACAACAAAGCAAATTATATTGTTTTATCGGCTCAATATAATAGCTTAGACGTTGATGCTACACAATTTTTAAACAAGACTGTTGTTTCATATAACTCATCAAAAATAATTAGAGCAAGAGTTATTGCAATTGACACATCAACAGCAAATCCCATTCTTATTCTAAAGTATCTAAGCGGCGAAAGATTTTCGGAATCAGATGAAATTCGTGTTTATGGCCAAGAAATTTATGCACAATTAAGATCCACCGCGGCTGTTGGTGGTTCTTTCGTTGCTAAATTACAAGAAGGTATATACTACTTTAAAGGACAATTTGTAAAAGTAGTTCCTCAATATTTGGTTATTGAAATTTTTTATCGCATAGGATATAATACAACAACAATTAATGCAAATCCATCATATAAAATTGGTATTGAATTTACAGAAACTATTGTTGATGAAGTTGACGATACTTCTTTATTGGATCCAGCTCAAGGCGCATTTAACTATCAAGCACCAGGAGCCGAGCGTTTTGCAATTCAAACTTCACTGTCAAAGAGAACATTAGATTCTGCTGATATTTCAACATTCTTTGAAATTGTTCGTCTTGTTAATGGTATAAAAACAAAAGAAATTGAATATCCAATTTATAGCGAAATTGAAAAAACTTTAGCTCGCCGAACACATGATGAATCTGGAAACTATACCGTAGATCCATTTGTTATTTCTCTTGAAGAAGGAGATACAGCTAATGGTAAGTTTAGCGTAGTCTTGGATCCGGGTAAAGCATATGTAAGTGGATACGAATTTGAAACTATTGCTCCAACAATTATTTCAGTTGATAGAGCAAGAGATGTTTCAAATGTTTCAAGTTTTGATTTACCAACAAACTATGAAAGTAGTTTGGTTCTAGCAAACGTTCGTGGCACACTTGATATTACATCATTCCCATCTTTGGATATTCATTCCGTTCCACTGACAAACATAAGTTTGTCCACAACCGCAACATATAATTCTACCAAAATTGGTACCATTTATGCAAACATGATTCGCTACAATGATTCAACACTTTCATCAAATGGAAATAGTCACAGTCATATAGTGAATACGTTTGGAGCAAACACTACTCCCATCACAGGAACATTGGCCGCATCAGGTTCATCTGCTACTACAATTGCAATTCCTGCCGCATTCAATGCTGGTTTGCCATTGAATGCTTATGCAAACATGTATTTTCAAATTACCAATGGTGCTGGCGCTTCATTGTCGCCAATTCTAATTACTAGTTCAAATACCGTAACTCTCAATTTAGCATCATCATTGAATTTTATTCCAGGTTCAAACACATTCACTATTCAGTCCGATATTAAAAATGCAGAATCGTTAGTTCAAAATGGTGGATCATATATTCAATTTGGTGGTAATATTGATGTAGATTCAAAAAATCCAACTACAGGATTTGTATCTATCAGTGAACCAGCAAGAACAAGTCTTGTTTTTGAAACTCCATATGAAGCTATTAAAGCTAATACAATTAGCAATATGGACTTTCAAGTTAGAAAACTATATCAGGGAACAACGGTAGGCTCTAGCGGTGTATTTACTGTGACCGCTTCTGGCACAGATACGTTCTCGTTCTCATCTGGAGTAGATCCACTTAGCAATTCGCAGATTCAAGACAATATAATTTGTTTTGTTCGTTCTGATAGTGCAAGTAATACTCAGTATGGTATTCAACCTAATACAGTTATTAGTTTATCACAATCTGGTTTTGCTGTTACTCCGATATCAGCATCTCAGTTTTCAATTAATTTGAAAGCTACTCAAACAATCAAAGTTGATTTGCTTATAAAAACAAAAATTAATAACGCCGAAGATGGTACAAACGGTGTTACCAAGCGTAAACAATTAATACCAATTACGGGCGGAACAGATTTACACTCATTGATTCCTTATGAAATGAATACTGCTGGAACTCAAGGAACAACTGTTCTATATTCAGCAAGTACATCTGGCGAAGTAACATATTTTGCTGGTGGTGCGGTATTCAAAAGTATCGGCGCAACCAACTTTGATAACGGTACAGTATTAACAGATTTGAGGACACCAGGAAAAGCAGTTAGCTTGCAAGTTCCGGATGTATATGAAATCATTGGCATTTATGATTCTAAAAATACAGGATCAAACGTTACCTCTGCTATGTTGACAACCGCAACGAATGATATTACATCATACTATGAGTTTGACAATGGTCAACGCAAAACACATTATGACCATGCAACAATTAAATTGAAACGTGGTTATTCTGCACCAGTTGGAAAAGTATTTGTGCAATATAGGTACTTCAAAAGTTTGTCTGGATTTGCCGGACTATTTGATGTTGATTCATACTCAAAAGGCTCAAACATCTCTTATGATGAAATATCTAAGTTTGATAATAAAGAAGATAAAAAACTTATTCCTCTAAGAGGCGCATTTGACTTTAGACCTTACAGAGCAATTGGTGGAACATCATTATCTGGAGCATTGAATCCAGAACCACTAGAAAACATCACGATGAATTATGATTACTACTTGCCAAGAATTGACCAAGTGGTAGTTAAATCTTCTAGAGAAATTGGAGTGTTGAAGGGACAATCAGCCGTTGTTCCAGTTCCACCTCCAGTTGATAAAAAAGATATGTTGATTTATACTTTGTATATTCCAGCATATACCGAAAGTGTTAAAGATATCCGCGCAGACTTTAAGAATCATCGCAGATATACGATGAGTGACATTCAGGCGTTTGAGGATAGAATTCGTGGACTAGAGTACTATGTTGCATTGACAACATTGGAAAAGGATGCAGCCTCAACAAAAATTCTGGACAACAATGGTCTTGAACGCTCAAAATATGGTATTCTTGTTGATAACTTCACATCAAAAGATTCACAAGCAACATTCTCAGATGCAGATTATGATAACAGAAACTTGATTGATGCTGGAAGATTGTATCCAGCTTCTCTAATGAGAACTGTTGCATTGGAAGCAAATACATCATTAAGCACCGGTGCAACAAAAGTTGTTGGAACTGGTACCAAAAAAGCATTGATGCTTTCATACACAACTTCTGAATTTGCAAAGCAACCTTATGCAACAAAATCTTTAGCGATTGCTGATGCAACATTTGCTAACTTTAAAGGTAAAACAAAACTGTTCCCAGAATTTACTGGAGATGTTGATACTGGTTCTACAGCGAGAGTTACACTAAATTCAACTCAGGGCATTGATAATGCTTTCAACTTTATCAATGATGCATTTAAGTATGTTGCTGACAATAATAAACAATGGGCTGATGATAGAAATAGTCCCTTTGCTCAAATTGCTGATAGTAAATGGTATAAAACTTTAAGAGAAACAGATTATACTAAACAAACAACCATACATTTAGGCGGAAGAACTTTCGGTCAATATGCAGCCGTTAATGACAACACTTATTTGACTAAGGGCGCAGAACTAAATCAGAAACAAATTTCCACATCAACTTCACAAGTGGACGTTGGAACTTTTGTTACAGATTTGGCTATTCAACCATACATGAAGTCAAAGCAAATTCTTTTTGCTACCGAAGGCATGAGACCTTCAACAGTAATGTATTCTTTCTTTGACGAAACTGATGTTAACAAATATATTGTAGTGCCAAACAAAGTTACTTTGAATGCTAATACAACTTTGATTTCTGGCGAATCAGTTCTTACAGCAAACACTATTGCAGACTTGACCGCAAACTTAGTAAGTCTATTATCTGGTGGAAATTCTTTTGATGCTGGATTTGTTGTTGTAAGTGAGATTGGATCTGCTAATGTCTCTATTATTAATGAAACAGGTAAACCTCTTTCAGGTAAATATGTTTATGGACTAGACAGCGGTAAATATTACACAGTAAGTTCCGTAAATGACCATCGTTCCGGTGTAACAAGAGGCGTTAGTGCTTCAACGATTACTCTTGCTTCCGATGCGCCAGCTTACAGCATAGTTGGAAACACGATTACTCTTATTCGTTCAACTTCATCGTTTGAAGGAGTGGGAGCACAATTTACAGTAACATCGTATGATACTAGCACAAAGGTTGCTACCGTAAGTGGAGCAAGTGCATATGCTGGTGGAACATATGTCTATAGTTTTGGAACAAATAGAACGAACACTTTGGGACAAGTTGGCGGTGCATTCTATATGCCAAAAGCAACGTTTCGTTCGGGTGAAAGAAACTTCCGCGTTACTGAATCTTTTAATAATACATATGACGCAGATTCAATTTCGTTCTCAGATAAAACATACAACGCAACTGGTCTAACAGTAAGCAAAACAACTCTTGTTGATACTGTATTGAATGTTGATGTTGATAGAAAAATTGTTGGCACACAAACTTCCGACAGATTGATTGGTTCTGTAGCATCTGGCCAAGAATTTTTATATGCGTGGTCTACTACCGATCCACTTGCACAAACATTCTTTGTTGATCCTGTAGTATATCCACAAGGTTTGTTCTTAAGTAGTGTTGATTTATTCTTTAAAGCAAAAGATGATGGCAATTTGCCAGTGACAATGCAAATTCGTCCAACGGTAAATGGATTCCCATCTTCTGATTACTGGTATCCAGAATCTGTTGTCACCAAGTATCCTTCTCAAATCAATGTTTCTGAAACGCCGAGTGTTGCTGATTCAAGCACATCTACTAATTTTGAATTTAGTTTCCCTGTCTATTTAAAGCCGGGTCTATACGCATTAATTGTTTTGGCTGATACTCAAGATTATATTGTTTGGGAAGCTGAAAAGGGTAGTTCAACTACCAACAATGAATATGTGGATAAACAACCATATATGGGAACTTTATATAAATCACAAAATACCGCTGAATGGACTCCTTTTATTAATGAAGATTTGATGTTTAGGTTAAATCGTTGCGTTTTTACAACGAACACTAATGCAACATATTACCTAAGAAATCAAGCACTACCTACTAGCACAAACTATGACAAAATAAGATTGATTACAAATTCAATTGTACCAGATGCAAAGGTTACATCGTTGACGCATAGCATCGCAACGACTACGATTTCGGGCGCAAAAGAATCTTCATTTAGAACATTGTCTCCAGGACAAACATATGATTTTTCCGCTGATGATTTGTATCAAGTTGGTTATCGCAGAAAGAAAATGTTCAATGCAAATGATTTTACATTGAAACTTGATATGACAACAACAAGTGATGCTGTGTCGCCAATCTTCTCATTAGAATCTGCTTATGTTAACATGTGGGAAAACTATATTGACAATGCAGAAATTAATTCTGAAGACTTCACTATCACTGCTCCCGGCAGAGGATACAATAACGCAAACTCAATTATTATCACAAGTTCATCTGGTACAGGAGCAAATGCAAACGTAACTGTTGATGGTAATGGTAATGTTATTGCAATTTATGTTACATCGCCAGGATCAGGCTATTTGGATGACTTTACTATTTCATATCCAGATACCGGCAATTCAACCACAGTTACATCTAATGCAGTTATTGAATTGAATAGTGAATATGATTCTTCGGGTGGTCCATGTCTAGCACGGTACATCACTAAGCCAGTTAAGTTAGCTGATGGATATGATGCTGGTGATTTGCGTGTATTCCTTGGCGCAAACAAACCCGGATCTTCGGAAGTTTCTGTATTCTACAAAGTATTGTCCGACAGCGATGCAACACCATTTAAAGATAGACCATATCAAAAAATGGTTTGTATTAATCCTACTGTAACATCATCGCCCGATAATGAAACCTTCCGCGATTATGAGTTTCGCCCATCGGCTACAACAAATGCAATCACATACGCTGGAACAAATGGAGTAACATATAATTCATTTAAAACTTTTGCTATTAAAATTGTATTGACTTCTAGTGATCCAGCGATTGTTCCAAGTGTTAAAGACTTGCGTATCATCGCAACTCCAGCCGAGTAATCATGTTTGTGAAAGTTGAAGGTACCAATTTTATTAAAGATACTGGCACAAACGCCCTGTTGATGACTGGGCGGAATGCCTTGGCTGAAAATGAAGCGAGGAAAAAACTTGCTGATAGGATGAATGGCAAAAATAATGAGATAAATAACTTGAAGAATCAGGTAGAAGAACTATCTTCTGATATGAAGGAAATCAAGTCCCTACTAAACGCATTGCTGAAACAGAGTAAAGAATAATGGCACTCAATAACATTACAAGAACAAATACAATTGATGAATGGCGCATTCAGACTAATTTGGCAGCCAATGCGCTTAATCAAATTGAGACTGGTAATTACAATAAAACTAACGGAACATTCACCATTTCTTCAAATGGTGCATTGTCTATTATCGCACAAGGAACTGCATTATCTGTTGCCAACGGTGCATTGTTTCAGAGTAATGTTTCTATTGGTAAAGAAATTGTTTTGGGTTCTGAAGTATCACAAACCGGCAATTTATTGGTTGGTAATGCAGTTTACATTTATGGTCAAGCAACCGCTCTTTATGTTGCGAATAATATAATTTCTAATGGTAGTATTGTTGTTCAAAATACAATTAAAACAAACAATATAACAGCAAATTCAAATGTAGTTGTTGTTGGTACAGCAAACGTAGGATATCTAGGTGTAGCAAATAGTGGTTATGTTGGCACAACTTTAACTGTTGTTGGTAACACAGCAGTGGGTAATTTGACAACAGCAAATTCTGTCTTTGCTGATAATGCTAGAATTACAACAAACATTGCTTTTGGTAGTTTACTACAGTCATATGCTAACGCTAATGCCTATGTGTCAAACACAGGTTCCGTTGTTGCTAACAATGCTAGATTCATTGCTAACACTTCTATTGGAGAAGAATTAACAACCATTACGGTGAATGCAACAAATGTTAGGGTAACAGCAAATGCTAATGCCGCACATTTCACAGCTTCACAATCGGTTGTTGCAGACACTGCTAGATTTGCAACGAATGTTGCTTTTGGTAGTTCGCTACAATCATATGCTAATGGAACTTCTTTTGTCGCAAATGGTGGATCTGTTGTTGCCAACACCGCTACAATTAATGCCAACACTTCCGTCGGTGGGCATATTGTTGTAACAAACTCGGTTGTTTCGGACACTGCTAGATTTATAACTAATGTTGCTTTTGGCAGTTCACTAGAATCATATGCTAATGGAACTTCTTTTGTCGCAAATGGTGGATCTGTTGTTGCCAACACCGCTACAATTAATGCCAACACCAGTGTTGGTGGACATATTGTTGTAACAAACTCGGTTGTTTCGGACACTGCTAGATTTGCAACGAATGTTGCTTTTGGCAGTTCTTTACAATCATATGCTAATGGAACTTCTTTTGTCGCAAATGGTGGATCTGTTGTTGCTAATAATGCTAGAATTAACGTCAACACTTCTGTTGGTCAAGAATTAACTACAGTTACGGTTAACGCAACAAACTCAAGAGTTTCTGGAAATGCTAATGCCGCACATTTTACTACTAGTGCTGGTGGTTCTGTTGTTGCAGATAGTTTAAGAATAACAAGCGCAACTCAATCTGCCAATATCAGCGGTAATGTTATTGCCGGAAATGTAAATACGCAGGGTATGGTATACGCTGGATCTATAGTATCCACTGGTATGTTAAAATCCTTTGATATGGAAGTAGATCAGGATCTTACTGTTAATCGTAATCTAACCGTAGATGGAAATTTTGTTCTGTCTGGTGATATTGTTTATGATACAGATAATTTTACCATTAGCACAGTAACTCCAGTAACAACTACAGGTGCTGGTTATTTTGGTGTTTTTAGGGGAAATACAATTGGTGGTGTTTTTGGTCATAACGGCCTGGTAAATACTGACGCTAATGCATATATTCGTTGGAGTGCATCTGCTAACAACTGGCAAATTCGTGATGTATTCAACCCTAGTATATCAACGTCATATTCTAAAATACTTACTGCAAATTTAATTACTGTAAGCACTTCATCCGTAAGTAATAATGATTTTGCATCTTCATGGTTAATGAAAAACTATGTTGATAATGCAAATACAAATTTACAGAATTATATTGATGTTGCTAACACCAGCATGAAAAGTTATGTTGACACAGCAAATACCAATTTAAAGAGTTATGTTGATACTGCAAATACAAATGTTGTTAGATATGTTAATACACAAGTTACATCCAATGTTCTGAATTCTGGTGCCGCAGTTGTTGTCGCACAAAACTTTGCTACTGCGGTTGATGATTCTGATCCGGGCAATGGTAACTTTAAATTTAATAATGCAACGATTGCATCAGCAACTTTTGCATACATGGACAACTTGGACACATATGCACAAACAATTACTGGAATATTGTCCACATATGGCGATTCAACCAATGCAGTAAAAGGACATTTGAGATTCTCTGTCTTTGGTTCATCAACTACAAAATTTGCAGTTTTTGCTATTACATCATCAACAGCAGCCTCTGGTTACTATAAAGTTGGTCTGACTTATGTTTCTGGCGCAGGAACATTTAGCGGTGGCGATCTCGTTATGGTTCAATATTCTAGAGCGGGCAATTTGGGCGCACAGGGACCAACAGGAGCACAGGGACCAACAGGAGCACAAGGACCACAGGGACCTCAAGGACCACAGGGACCTCAAGGAACAAATGGTACAATAGGTGTTAATGGTGCACCGGGCGGACCTGGACCAACAGGACCGCAAGGACCAACAGGAGCGCAAGGTGCTCAAGGTGCTCAAGGCGCTCAAGGACCAACAGGACCTCAAGGACCAACAGGAGCGCAAGGGCCACTTGGACCAACAGGACCTACAGGACCACTTGGACCAACAGGACCGCAAGGACCACTTGGACCTACAGGACCAACAGGACCACTTGGACCTACAGGACCACTTGGACCGACAGGACCAACAGGACCAACAGGACCACAAGGTCCAACTGGTGCCCAAGGTCCGACTGGTGCCCAAGGAGCCCAAGGCGCACAGGGACCATCAGGAACAATTACTAATACATCTTATCAAATGACTTCTCTTGGTGTTGGTACAGCAGCCTCGGGAACAACTGGTGAAATTCGTGCTACTGGTGCTATAACTGCTGGTTATTCTGACGATAGATTGAAAACAAGACTGGGTAATATTGAAAATTCTCTTATTAAAATTGCAGCCATTTCTGGATTCTATTATGAGCCTAATGAAATAGCTCAAGATTTAGGATATGAATTAAAAAGAGAAATTGGTGTATCCGCTCAAGAAATTCAAGCAGTTCTTCCAGAAGTTGTCGTTTCTGCTCCAGTAGACGATCAATATTTAACTGTTCATTATGAAAAACTTGTTCCTTTATTAATTGAAGCTATTAAAGAATTGATTAAAGGATTCAAAGATTTGAAAGATGAAGTTGACGAATTAAAGAAGAAATAAGATGGCCGCATTTTCAGAAATCGTTATAGAGCAAGGCGCAACATTCAACACTACAATTAATGTTGAAGATACCGCTGGTGCCGCAATTAACCTTTTTGGTTATACAGCAAACTCCATGATGCGTAAATCATACTATTCATCAAGTGCAACAACAATTACATCTACAGTAACAGGTACAGCAAATGGTGAAGTAACCCTTCGTGTAACTGCGGCTAATACTGCGGCATTAACACCAGGAAGATATGTGTATGATGTTATTATTACATCTCCAACATCTGTGGTAACAAGAGTTGTTGAAGGGATTGTTACCGTCTTACCTTCAGTTACGAGGTAATTATGGTTACAGCTAGAATCAATACTCCAGGAGTGATTGGTAAAGTTGCTGTTCGCCCAAATCAAAGAACAACAATCGCAGATCCAAAGTTTACTCCTAAACCTAATGTTGGTTTAGTTGAATTGTTTGATACCGCTATTGACCAAGCAGAGGAAGGCGACATTATTACATATGTCGCCAGCTCAGGAAAGTTTGAGAATCAGCAACTTGGAAATGTAAGTGTACAAGTTCCCAGAATAAATGGTGGGTTTTTTTGATTTACCAAATTCATAAATAGAATAATAAGAAGATTCCACAACTAAGGAACCATAATGGCAAATACAGTAATTCAGTTAAAATATTCTACCGCAACCAATAAACCGCCTACACTTAACGTAGCGGAACCAGCATATTCTAACGTATCAAGTACTCTTTGGATTGATGATGGAACGGGTGTTGTAGCAATTGGTGGTAAAGCATATACCGATAAAATTGATGCCGCTGCCTCAGCCGCGACTGCTAACGTTCTTGTTAAGAGAGATACCACAGGTAACGCATCGTTCAATTACATTACTGCTAACATTGTTGGTAGTATTTTCGGTAACGCTACAAGCGCAGATAAGTGGTTTACTCCTAGAAACATTGGTGTTTCTGGTGATGCAACAGGTATTATTTCCGTTGATGGTACAGCAAACGCTAACATTCCATTAGTTCTTTCCAACTCTGGCGTGGCTGCTGGAAATTATGGCGGTGCAACAAATGCCGCAGTAATTTCTGTAGATACAAAGGGTCGTGTAACATACGCGGCTAACGTTCCTATTTCTTCTACACTAAACTTCTCGGGTGATGTTGGTGCGGCTCCAGGAACATTATCTCTAATCTCTGATACCCTAACAATCAAGGGTAGTTTAAACGGAGGTATTAGCACCAATGCTGTTGATGCAAACAATACGGTACTTGTTAATGTTGATAATACAGTTCTTAGAAATTCTGGAAATCAATTTATTACAGGCGACTTGTCACTAACAGGAAGTTTGTTTATTGCTGGTAATACCACAACAGTAGATACTACAACAATATCAACCTCAGACTCTTTAATTAGACTAGCCGCAAACAACAATAGTGATCTTTTAGATATCGGTTTCTATGGCGTAGCTAATTCGAATACAAATGTAACAGGTAGCACAGTATATCACGGTCTTGTTCGTAGAGCCCAAGCCAATGAGTTCTTCTTGTTCAAAGGACTAACGACAGATCCAACCTCAAATGTTTTACCAACGGGTTCAATAAGAGGATCTAATACAGCAACACTGATTGCGAACTTAACTGCCGGTATGATTTCTGGTCTTGCTAACACTATTGGTGTTGTTGACGGCGGTACTGGAGTAGGCACATTTGCAGTTGGTAGCATTCTAGTTGGCGATGGAACAAATTCATTAAAAATACTCGCTAATACAGGTACTGCAGGAGCATATGGTTCAGCATCTAATACATTAATTGTCACTACGGATACTTATGGTCGTGTATCAGCTATTACAAATAGTGCAATTCAAATTAATGCATCTAATATTGTATCTGGCAACTTAGCAATTAATAGAGGCGGTACAAACAACGATTCTTACACAACTGGTGCCGCAGTATTCTATGATGGTACTGCAATCAAGACATTAGCAAATACTGGTACAGCGAACACTTATGGTTCAGCATCTTATGTTCCTGTTATTACAACTGATGCATTAGGTCGTGTTTCTGGTGTAAGCAACACCGCAATCAATATTGATACAAGCGCAGTCGTTTCCGGCACACTAGGTATCGCAAGAGGCGGTTCAGGAGCATCTTCATTCTCAATTAAGGGTGTTATTGTTTCTGATGCGGCATCAACAACTGGTGCATTGTCTGCATTGACTTCACCAACCGAAGGTCATCTATTACAAATTAACTCATCTGGAGCACCAACTTTTGCACACCTAAATGGTGGAACATTCTAAATTATAATGAAAGGATTTTATTATGGATGTGAGATTACAAAATGCTTATGTAGAGGTTTTGCTTGGCAATTTTATGGAAGTTGTCAAGCAGAATTTAATGTTTCAAGCACAAATTGAAGTAAATAAGAATAGTTTACAAGAAGCAGAAGATTCAGTAAGAAGATTAAAAGAAGTTTCGGACGCAAATATTAATTATCAAACTCAACTTGTTGAAAAAGATAAACTCATAAACGAGTTAACAACAGAAAGAAATAATTTAAAAAGCTCTTCAGGAAATAATGATTCTTTGAAACAAGAAAAAGATAGATTGCAAAGTGCAGTTAATGACTACATGAGGCAATTAAAATCTGCACAACAAGATGTGTTGACCGCTAAGAGTGAATCCCAAAATGTTTTAATGCAAAACAATAATCGGATTGAAGAACTCACTAAATATGTTGCAAGATTGGAAACTGTAGTTCCAGCAAACAAACTTAAAAAAGTTAAACTTGGTGAAGTTGTTCAACCTGATGCTCCAGAAATTACAGTTGAAGAACCTGTTCTTCCAATTGATGATGATACTGTAAAATCTGGCGGAACATTCTAAGATTCGGTAAATGGCAAATACAGTAATTCAATTAAAAAATTCGGGCGCATCAGGTAATACACCAGGTACTTTGCAACCGGGTGAATTGGCTATTAACTATGCCGATGGTAAACTGTATTATGGAAATCAAGCAAATACGCCAGTTTTATTTGATGTTATAACTGAGCCTGGCGGTCTAAATCAAGAAATTCAATTTAATGATTCTGGTGCATTTGGCGCATCAGCAAATCTAAAATTTGACAAGACAACAAAAACATTAACTACGAATAAAATTGTTTCGGCTAATATTGAAGTTTCATCAAACTTAGTCGCAGAAAATGTAATCGCACATACAGCATTGTATGTTGGCATTGCAGACATTTCTCATACACCTCTAGCGAACTCATTAGGTTACTTTACAGGAAATTCTTCTCCATACGTTCAAGTAAACCTTGAAAATATTAATCCTAATGGTTCGGCTGATTGGGTTGCTACTGCTGACGTTGGTAGTGATTCAACATTCTACACTGACTTAGGTATTCAAAACTCTGCACACACTGATGGAACAATTAAACCACTAGATGGTTATTTGTTAGTGCAAGGTAACACAGGTCAAATTGGTGGTAATCTAATAATTGGTACCATTTCTGGAACACCAGGGCAAGAAATCCGTGTAGTTGTTGATGGCAATCAAGATGCGAATGTAGTCTTAAAAATTAATTCTTCTGGTTTGCAGATGGTCAGAGGTGATATCACAAGTAATATCACTACAAGAATTAGTAACGTTTCAAACTCAGCATTTGCACAAGCTAACTTAGCATACAACGCAGCCAATTCCGCGGTAACATCAGGACAAGCTAACGTTGGTGCAGGTTTAATTGTTGTTACGGGAAGAACAAATTCAGCATTTGGACAAGCTAATTTGGCTTTTGATAAAGCAAACTCAGCTAGTGGTTTAGCACAAGCCGCATATGATTATGCTAATACCGTTTCTGTTGGAGGAGGAACTTCTTCATCAGATTATTTTCCAACTGCGCCTTATGGTTTTGTTACTGAAAGTTTGGTTGCTCTCGTTTCAGATAATACATTCATACAAGGAGAACTGGCTGGACCAGTTTATGATTGTTCAGATAATCCAATAACACCCGAAGGCTTTTATTTGGAAAAAGACCTTGGCTATTTAACCTAACATAAATAGATTGATAATTTAAGGATATTAAATGCCAACGCAATTACAGTTAAGAAGAGGAAATACAGCCCAAACTGCAACATTTACTGGAGCAGTGGCTGAGATTACCGTTGACACAGATAAGAAAACAGTTGTTGTCCACGATGGCACAACAGCTGGTGGTTTCGCTCTCGCTTTAGAATCAGCGCAGTTAGACCAATTTGCATTCACAAAAGCAAACTTAGCGTTTGATAGAGCAAACTCGGCATTCGCTCAAGCAAATGCAGCCTATAGTACAGCTAATACAAAATTCAATTCTGCTGGTGGTACAATTTCTGGTAATGTAATTGTAACTGGTAATGTAACTCCAACAACGGATAATATTTATAGTTTAGGTTCGTCATCTAATCGTTGGAAAGATTTGTTTGTTGGACCAGGTTCAATTAACATTGATGGCATTGTTATTGGAAATAATGGTGGGCAGATTGTAATCTCTGGCGCATCTGATTTTGTTTTTCAATCAACAACTGGTGCACCTTCCGTATCATCATCGGCTAGTGCTAACATTGCGCTTAATGCTTTCAATCAAGCCAATCTAGCATTCAATCAAGCAAATACTTCTTACGGTTCTTTTGCACAAGCTAACTTAGCATACACACAAGCAAACTCTGGTGTTGGTATTGCTGTTTCTGCATTTGCTCAAGCCAACTTAGCGTTTACGGCTGCAAATAATGCCGTATCTACAGGACAAGCAAACGTTGGTGCTGGATTAATTACAGTTACTAGTGCTTATCAAGTAAACGTTGGTGCTGGCTTAATTGGCGTTACCTCGGCGTATGGAGCAAACGTTGGAGCGGCTAGAATTGCAGATGTTGCTTCTGGTCAGGCTAATGTTGGCGCAAGTGTAATTACATTAAACAATAATATTGGCAATGCATTCAATCAAGCAAATTTAGCATTTACGGCTGCAAATAATGCAGTTGACACTTGGGTTAGAAATCAAGCTAATGCCGCATATAATGCCGCAAACACAGCAGTAACAACTGGTCAAGCAAACGTAGGTGCTGGACTTATTAGTGTAACATCAGCATATCAAGCAAACGTTGGTGCTGGATTAATTAGTACCAAATCTGCATATGAAGCCAATGTAGGCGTTGCTATTGCATCAGGACAAGCAAACGTAGGTAATGCAATTACTACTGTAACATCTGCTTATCAAGCAAACGTTGGTGCAAGTATAATTACAACTACTAATGCATACCAAGCAAACGCTGGTGCTGGTTTAATTACTGAAGTAGCCGCACGGCAAGCAAACGTTGGTGCAAGTGTTATTACTTTGTCTAATAACATAACTAATGTATTTAATCAGGCTAATCTAGCATTTACGGCTGCAAACAATGCTGTAGATACTTGGGTTAGAAATCAAGCTAACTCCGCGTATGATAGAGCAAATTCATCATTTGCACAGGCTAACTTAGCATACACCACAGCAAATGCCGCATTACCTAAAACTGGTGGTACAATTACTGGCGACTTGACAGTTTCGGGTAACTTATTTATTTCTGGTAATACAACAACACTTAACGTTACCTCATTGAGTGTCTCGGATACTCTTATTCATTTAGGTAATGAAAATGAATCAGATTCGTTGGATATTGGTTTTATTGGTCACTATGCTAATACGCCAAACAATCACACAGGTTTGATTCGTAAATTTACCGATGGTAGATATTACTTGTTTGATAACCTACTAACAAATGTTGAACCAACTAATATTGTTGATATTGCAAACACAAGAGTTGCAACATTAAGCGCAAATCTAATCACGAATGTAATCACATTGCGCGGACTTGATCCATTAGATTACTCAAATACAATTTACAGTAATGCACAAGCAAATACTGGTGCCGCAGTTATTTCATTAACTTCTGCATATCAAGCAAATACTGGTGCAGCCGCTTTAGCTGGTCAAGCAAACGTAGGTGCAGGATTAATATCTGTAACATCAGCATATCAAGCAAATGTGGGTGCCGCTAGAATTGATGCGAATACGGCTAATACAACTTTAGCGGCTAGTATTGCTTCGGGTAGACTTGCGGATAACGCTAACGTTGGTGCAAGTATAATTACAGTTACAAATGCATATCAAGCAAACGTTGGTGCTGGTAGAATTGCTGATGTTGCGTCAGGACAAGCAAACGTAGGTGCTGGTTTAATTGCTGTAACATCTGCTTATCAAGCTAACGTTGGTTCAGCTAGAATTGATGCGAATACGGCTAATACAACTTTAGCCGCTAGTATTGTTTCTGGTAGACAAGCTGATAATGCTAATCTTGGTGCTACTATAATTACAGTTACTTCTGCATATCAATCAAACGTTGGCGCAGGTTTAATTACAGTTACTTCTGCGTATCAATCGAATGTTGGTTCTGCAATCGCTCAAGGTCAAGCTAATACAGGTGCCGCAGTTATTTCATTAACATCTGCATATCAAGCTAACGCTGGCGCTGGTGATATTACTGTTACCAATAACTATCAAGCAAATGTCGGTGCAGTAAACATTGCTAAAGTTGCAAAAGCTGGTGATGTAATGACTGGTGCTTTGTCTACCAGCGGTGCATTGATTGGTGCAAGTTTAACATCAAACACAATAGCAACAATTAACACAAATGCAGTTTATGAATCTACTGCTGTAACAACTGCGGCGGCTACTCAATTTACATTAGATTCATTCTCAACAACTGCATATCGTTCAGCTAAATATCTCGTTCAGATTTCTAGCGGTTCATCATATGAATTACTAGAGATGACTTTGATTCATGATGGAACGACTGTGTATTTGTCTCAGTATGGTAACATTAAAACTGGTGCAACATTGGGTGTATTTGACGCTACAATTTCAACTGGCACTTTAAGTTTGTTAGCTACACCAAACAATGCAGTAACTACATTTAAGACAGCCATAACTCTGATACCGGCATAATAAAATTTATCAACAAAGGGATAGTGAACTTTGGCATCTAATCAAGACTTCATAGTAAAGAATGGGCTAACTGTTGGCTCATCGCAAGTGATTGCCGCCAATGGTCGTTGGGTTGGTGTCAGCACTGGTTTAATAGGACCTCAAGGCGCACAGGGTGCTCAAGGTCCAACAGGAGGCACTGGACCTCAAGGTGCTCAAGGGCCTGCTGGTCCTACTGGACCTCAAGGTGCTCAGGGAGCAACAGGCGGTACTGGTCCTACTGGTCCTCAAGGAGCCCAAGGCGCACAAGGAAATTCTGGCGGTACAGGACCAACAGGACCCCAAGGCGCACAGGGACCAGCAGGACCAACTGGACCTCAAGGAGCACAGGGAACACAAGGACCAACTGGACCACCAGGAGGAACTGGCGCTCAAGGCGCACAGGGTCCAGCTGGACCAACAGGACCAACAGGACCACAGGGCGCACAAGGAGCCCAAGGCGCACAGGGAGTTGCAGGACCAACTGGTCCATTGGGACCAACAGGTCCGACTGGCGCACAAGGCGCACAAGGCGCACAGGGACCAACAGGACCAACAGGACCTTCGGGAGCAACTATTGATAATACAAACAGAACATTAAACAGTTTGACGTTCACTGGCCAAGGTGGAAATTCTGGTAATGCACCATCAAGTTATTATTACTCATTACATCAAAAAACTGGTCCATGGACAGGCCCATATCCAGATTTATCAATCAATTATCATACTGGCATTTCGTTTGGCGCTCTTGCAGGTTATGAAGGTTATTCTTTTTGGGATGATGCTCCCCAAAGCACATTAGTTTTTAGAATTAATGGCTCCAGCAATTATTCATACAAATATTACTGGCAATATACAAACACAACTGGTTATTACTCAGATACAAATAGTTGGCACTTGATACCAAATACTGGTAGTTCATATGGTTCAATGCAATTACAAGGCTCAAGAAATAGCTGGCGTGGTATTCATTTTTATGATGGCGGAAATATTCCTCATTTGATGTTTGATGGTGGCGCAAACGGTGGAATTTATTTTGAATCTGGCCGATGGGCGATGTATTATAGTTACGGAAATGCTAGTTGGGGAATTAATACATCAACAACTTCCTCTGGTGTTGCATTGTATGCATCTGGAGACATATACTCAACGGGTAACATCACAGCATATTCTGACGGAAGAAAAAAAGATAATGTAGTTGCTATAAAGAATGCATTAGATGGAGTATTAAAATTAAGAGGTGTAACATATACCTGGAATGACAAAAAAGAATCTGATATCGGTTATGGTAAAACAGAGATTGGTGTTATTGCTCAAGAGGTTGAAAAAGTATTTCCAGAAGTTGTTAAATACATGGAAGACGTTGATGTGTATTCAGTTGCTTATGGTAACATCACAGCAATATTGATTGAAGCTATAAAAGAACAACATTCTATTATAACTAGTCAAAATGATAGATTAGAGAGAATAGAAAACTTTATTAATAATTACTTGGAGAAAAAATAATGGCGCTAATCAGAGATTATGAATTACCAGGAACTGGTGTAACTGTTGCTAATGCATATCATGTAGTAACAAAAGTTGATGTGGATAAAAGAACACAAGATATTTCTGCACCTCCAGATCCATCAAGACCCGGTGGCTTTACTGCTGGTCATCAAGAAGTTGGAAAAGAATTATTTTGGAAAGCTGGTTATATTGGAACTATTTCCATCACAATATGGAAAGATGCACAAGCAAGAAATGATGGATTACAGCCTTTAGGATTTTTGGGAATGCATCCATCAGATAATAAGTATGGTGCAAGTCTATCACAAGATGTAAAGAATTATCAACCTAGATTTTTCATTGATGTAGACTCACAAGACAATTATGTAACTCAAGCATATGCTTATCTAAAAACAACACCGTACTATTTGAACTCAACAGAAGTTTAATTCTTAAATGGCATCTAATCAAGACTTCATCGTAAAGAACGGCTTAACAATAGGCGGTTCGCAAGTAATTGCTGCCAATGGTCGTTGGGTTGGGGTCACCACTGGTCTTATCGGTGCCACTGGTCTTCAAGGACCCGCAGGACCGCAAGGCGCAACAGGACCGACCGGACCTCAGGGCGCACAAGGAACTCAAGGCGCACAGGGAGTTGCAGGACCTCAAGGCGCACAAGGACCAGCCGGCGGCACTGGACCAACTGGACCACAAGGCGCTCAAGGTCCTGCTGGCGGTACAGGACCAACGGGTCCTCAAGGAGCCCAAGGTGCTCAAGGTTCTGCTGGACCTCCGGGACCGACTGGCGCTCAAGGTCCTACAGGCGCTCAAGGTCCTACTGGCGCTCAAGGGCCAACCGGTGCTACAGGACCTACTGGACCAACAGGCGGCAATTCAGGAAATGATACTTACGTTGCTTGGGGTCAATTAGAAGCACATAGCACTTATACGAATTTTAATTCATCAGTAAATTATTGGGGCTTCACTTATGTTCAAGGAAGCACTAATGCTCCAAATTCAACATCATCTCAATGGTACCGAGGAAGATTTTCCCTAGGAAATGCATATGGTAAAAATTATGGTGGTAGCGATTATTGGTTAGAACTAGCTTGGCCAAGAGAAAATCCAACCACAGCAGGACATATGTGGAGAAGAAATGGAGAAGCTGGTGGCGTTGGCTCTTGGACACAAGTTGGTGCAAACATTATTGGTACAGGATCTGCTACATCAGATTATAGAGCACCAATCTTCTACGATTCTAATGATACCGGATATTATGTAAATCCTAATAGTGGTACAAATTTAAAGTTTCTTCAAGTTTCTGGTGCATGGGCCAGTTCGCCTTTTGGATCAGCTCATGAACAATTTACAATTCGTACAAACTATCCATCATACACACTTCGTAATACCGATACTGGATATTATTGGTTAGTACATCACGCTGCTGATTACACTATTAATTGGTACGGTGGTGGAGGTGGCGTAGATGGATCTTCATGGAATAGAAACTTCTACGTTGATATGAGTGGTAACATAACAGCAAGAGGAAACGTTACAGCATATTCTGATGTTAGATTAAAAATCAATATTGTGACCATCAACAATGCAATAGATAAAGTAAAACGACTAAGAGGTGTTTATTTTGATTGGATTGATTCTGGTGAGCATTCCCTAGGAATGATTGCACAGGAAGTTGAAGAAGTTCTTCCAGAATTGGTTATGACTAATACGGAATGTAAAACATTCACACAAGAAGTACTTAATGTAACAAAGTCGCTAGATTATTCCAAAATAGTTTCAGTTTTAGTGGAAGCAATCAAAGAACAACAAAAACAAATTGAAGAACTAAGAGAGATTATTAATGGCCAGTAATCAAGATTTTATTATAAAGAACGGCCTTACAATAGGCAGTTCTCAAGTAATTGCCGCCAATGGTCGTTGGGTTGGAGTTAGCACTGGTCTTATTGGTCCACAAGGTCCTCAAGGAGTTGCAGGACCGCAAGGCGCACAAGGTCCGACTGGTGCTCAAGGGCCTGCTGGTCCCACTGGCGCTCAAGGACCAACAGGAGGCACTGGACCAACGGGACCGCAAGGCGCACAAGGAAATGCTGGCGGTACTGGACCCACTGGCCCTCAAGGAGCACAAGGAGTACAAGGTCCCGGTGGCGCAACAGGACCAACAGGACCTCAAGGAGCACAAGGACCAACAGGAGGCACTGGACCAACGGGACCGACAGGACCCACTGGACCTCAAGGCGCTCAAGGAGCACAGGGACCAACTGGTGCTACAGGACCTACTGGTGCTCAAGGCGCACAGGGCGCTCAAGGTGGAACAGGACCTACAGGCTCTTTTGTTGGATATAGTTTAGCAACACCAGGTGGAAGAAATCAAGATACCGGTAGAAATACATATGGTAATTTATCACATTTTTCAACATACACTTACACTAAAACACACGGTCTCACCTATCCATATCATTTACAAGTAACTAATGGTGGTCAAGGTTTCGAAATAGCCGCTGATTGGATTAATACGGGTTCAACTCCTTTACGTGTTAGAAGTTTAAGAGACTGTTGCCAAGACTGGAGTTCTTGGACAAGTATTGCTACATCAGGAGAATCATTTACTAATAACGTAGATTTAAGAGCACCAATCTTCTACGACAGCAATGATACTGGATATTACCTTGATCCTAATACTACAAGTGATTCCGCACTAAGAATTCGCGGCGGAGCGTTGCACGGGCCGAATGTAACTTGGAATACCTATCTTTTAGTTGGTGGTGATGGAAGACAGAATTATATTAATAATAGCATCACAGCATCTGTCTGTTCAACGAACGGAAACTTGCACATGGATGCAGCCTCCGGTTTAGACATGTATTTAAATTATTATGATGGAGCTAATATTCAATTAGGTAACGGAGCAAATGGTATTATAGGTGTTATTAGTGCCGCAGGTAATTTGACCATGAATGGTAACATTACTGCATACTCAGATATAAGATTAAAAACTAATATTAAAACAATTCAAAATGCATTAGGTATGGTTAGTAGAATGCGCGGTGTTTATTTTGATTGGATAGAAAACGGAAATCAGTCTATTGGATTGATTGCTCAAGAAGTGCAAGAAGTTATTCCAGAATTAGTTTTAGAGAGTGTAGTTAAAAATCCTCCATCTTTTCCTGGCGAAGAGACACCAGAAAAAACAATTTTATCAGTTGATTATGGAAAGATAACTTCTATTTTGATTGAAGCAATCAAAGAACAGCAAAAACAAATTGAAGAACAAAATAAAAGAATCGCTTTTTTAGAGAATAAATAAATGAAAGCCTTTATTATTGAATTTTTACTAAAAGATCCAATCGCAAAAGTATCATCTATTATGGAAGATATAAAACGTGAGGCTTTATGTGATATGGAGGAAAGAAATAGAAGATTGGAAATTTGCAATAAATGTGAAAATCTAAAAAATAATTTTTGTTTAAAGTGTTATTGTTATATGCCAGCAAAATCTTTTATTAAAAATAAAAGTTGCCCATTAAACTTACACACTTAAATTTTATTAACCCGCCAACATTTTAGGAGAAAATAATGGCTATTACATATACCTGGAAAGTCACCAGTCTAAAAACTAAGAACGAAGGTGCCAATCAAAACGCAGTTGTGCAAACATACTGGCAAAAGATTGGTACCGATGAAAATGGTAACGTAGGATCATTTTCTGGCGCAACACCATTCACATCAACAACTATGCCTGAAGGAAATGTGTTTGTTCCATTTGAAGAACTAACCGAAGAAGTTGTTCTTGAATGGATTAAAGATGTTGTTACCGGCTCTTATGAAACGCATGTGAATGGAAAAATTCAAGAACAAATTGACCAACATGTTAATCCTGTTTCCGAAGCGCAGATGCCTTGGGCACCACCAGCATCCAATACATCACCGAGCATACCCGCATAAAAGACGAGATATATATTAGATAGTTTATTAATTCATTATAAGGAGTTTGACATGAATGATATGATGCAACCACAACAACAAGAAGAACCACAAGTTACACTAACGCTTAAAGCAAGTTGGTTAAACGTGATTATAGCTGGCTTGGAAGAAATTCCACATAAGTTCAGTAGACAAGTTATTGATTCTGTTTCTCAACAAGCAAGAGCGCAGTTAGAAAACAAACCTCAAGGACCACTGTCATCTAAAGTAATTAACTAATTATGAACGGCGAATGGGCCTACTTCAAAAGTAGATTTACTAAAGAGCAATGTGATTTCATTTTAGAGGAAGGTTTAAAATTACCTTCTAAAAAAGCATCTATGGGTGTTTCAAATGAAATACATGATGACGAATATCGCAGAAGCGACATTCGGTTTATTCATCAAGAACCCAAATTCCAATTTCTCTTTGATGAGATTTGGAAAATGGCAATTCAAGCAAATCACGACTTCTTCAATTTTCATATAACTAGATTAAGTTTTGTGCAATTGGCTGAATATTCATCTGAATATCAAGGCGAATATAAAAGACACCACGATGTGTTTTGGATGAATGGTGATCCACACTTTCATAGAAAACTTACCTGTGTAATTCAGTTGACTGATCCGACAACTTATGAAGGCGGTGATTTTGAGATGTATGACTTGTCGCAAAATCCACCAGATAAGGAAGAAATACGCCAGCAAGGCACTGCAATATTTCTTCCATCTTTCGTAAGTCATGCCGCATTGCCTGTGACAGAAGGAACAAGACATTCATTAGCAGTATGGATGGAAGGACCTAAGTGGAGATAATATGAAAACTAATATGATTGTGATTGATGAGTTCTATAATAATCCAAATGATGTGAGAGAGTTTGCTTTAGCACAAGAGTTTGATGTTACTGGCAATTGGCCAGGGAATAGAACAAAAACTTTTATCAATGAAAGCACAAAAGAAACCATACAGAAAATACTGCAAGATGTATCTGGAAATGTTACAGACTGGCAAGCAAATGATGGGTATACAGGATGTTTTCAACTAACAACTTCAATGGATAGAAGTTGGATTCATGCTGATTCATATAACACTTGGGCAGGTGTTTTATATCTTACTCCTGATGCTCCACTATCTGGCGGCACAGGAATATTCAGATACAAAAAAACTGGTAGTATGATGGAAGATGGCACAGATTTATCTGGCGTCACACAAGACATGACCAAGTGGGAACTTGTTGATAGAGTTGGAAATGTTTACAATAGATTAGTATTGTATCGTGGAAATAACTATCATATGTCTTTAGATTATTTTGGTAAAGACAAGGAAGATGGTAGATTATTTCAACTATTTTTCATAACAACAGAATATTGATATGAAAATATGCAGAGTTATCTTCTCCACAAACAGACCAGAATTCTTAATTCCAACTTTAGAATCACATCAAAAGTATATTGACTTTGGCGATCATGAGGTCTATGGCATATTCATAGATGATTATCCAAAAGATAGAAATGATAAATTGATTATAGATTTGGCTAAAAGAAGTGGTTTCAATGAAGTTGTTTTACACGAAGTAAATGAAGGATTAACACCTACTTGGACTGAGTTGTGGAATTATCTAGCAACACAAGACTATGACTACATCTGGCACCATGAAGATGATGTAGTATTTGGTGAACCAATAAAAATACAATCTCTGATAGATTTCTTAGAAGAAAATAAAGAGTTTTGCCAAATCAATCTCAAAAGAAATCCATGGTATGATTTTGAGTTGAACAAACCAGCAATAACTTGGGAAGATAAATTCTTTAAAGAATACCGGTATGATGTTAGGGATGACTATTTCTGGACAATGGCATCATTATATCCAGCTTGGGTAACAAAAGAGCCAGTAAAAGAAGTTGAAGGTTGCAATTTGGCTGAGTATCCAGTAATGAAATACTTTAGAGAGCAACACAAAATGAAGATGGCCATTCTTAAAAATCAAGATGGAAGCAATCTTGTGGAACACATTGGTGTATACTCTCAAGGCAAAAGAGTGCTTGAAGATGAGCCTGGATGGGAAAGATTTAAGTGGTTTGATCCTAATAAAAAATATGATTCCAAGACTGGTACTTTAATAGTATAAATAGATAATAAAACTATTGGGAACTATAAATGGCTAAACCCACAACTAGAGCAACTTTCAAAGACTACTGCCTACGCAGATTAGGTCATCCAGTAATCCAAATCAATGTGGATGATGACCAAGTTGAAGATAGAATTGATGATGCACTACAATTCTTTGAAGACTATCATTTTGATGGTTGCGAACAAATGTATATGAAGCATCAAATCACTCAAGCTGATATTGATCGCAGATGGATTTATTGCCCAGATCCAGTAATTTTTGTTACTGGAATCATACCATTTGACCAGTCATCTTCCTCAGTCAATATGTTTGACTTGCGTTATCAGCTACGATTGCATGATTTGTATGACTTTACCTCAGTGTCTTATGTGTCATATGAAATTACCATGCAACACATTCGCACATTGAATCTGTTGTTCTCTGGTACACCATTGTTCAGATTCAATCGTAAACAAAATAGAATTTTCTTAGATATTGATTGGTCTAGAGATTTACAGGTTGGTCAGTATGTTGTTGTAGAATGCTATCGTGCGATGCGCCCAGATACAGTTACTTTGACTGGTACAATAACCGGCACAACAAGTAACAATACTTTGACTGGAACAGGAACAATATTTGACCAAGAAGTTATTGAAAACGACTTCATCACACTATCTAGTGGTCAAGAAGTTCAAATTCGTACAATCAATTCTCCAACAAGTATTACTATTGCAAGTAGTTTAACAACAAACATTACAGCTAACACAGCAACAAAAGCTGGTGTTACGGATGTTTGGAATGATAAGTTTTTGAAGACTTATGCCACAGCTAAAATTAAATATCAATGGGGTACCAATCTTTCTAAGTTTGCTGGCATTCAAATGCCTGGTGGTGTAACATTAGATGGTCCAAGAATAATGCAAGAAGCACAAGCTGAGTTGGACAAACTAGAAGAAGAAATGTATACCATCAGCAGTATGCCTAGCGAAATCTTTGTGGGCTAAACATGCCAACGAATTTTTATTTTAATAATTTTCCACAACACCAAATAACTAGTGAGCAATTACTAGTAGAAGATTTGGTGATTGAAGCTATGCAAATTCATGGCATGGATGTTTATTATCTTCCACAAACCACAAGAGACCAAGTGGATATGCTCTACGGTGAAGATACATTAAAAGAATTTCGCACAGCTTACGGAATTGAAATGTATTTGGAAAATGTTAGTGGAATGGATGGCGAAGGCGATTTCATCTCTAAATTTGGTTTAGAGATTAGAGATGAAGTAACACTACTAATGTCACGCAGAAGATTTGCATCCTTAGGTACATCGTTGACTAGACCTAGAGAGGGCGACTTAGTTTATATTCCTCTATTACAAAATTTCTTTGAGATATCATTTGTGGAACATGAAAACAATCAAGCAATGTTTTACACATTAGGTCGTGGTCGCGGCGGTAATGTTTATGTGTATGCTTTGAAGTTGAAACAGTTTGTCTTTAGTGAAGAAATTATTTCCACTGGTGTTGATGAAATTGATGACCAGATACTTGATAGCTACAAACGTGCATCATTGCCTCTTGCAAATACAACAGTGTTTCCTGCAGGAACCGGTTCTTTTGTTCCTGGAGAAATCATATATCAAGGTTCTTCATTAGCGACAGCAAATGCACAAGCTATTGTTTATTCTTATACCGCACATTCATCAGTTGACATTATTCGTGTAAAAGGTTCTTTTGTTACGGGTAATGTTCGCGGTAATACAAGTAATACATTGAGAAGGTCTATATCATACAATGATGATTCACAAGTTGGTAATAGTATATTTGAAGATATCGCAGACAATGTTAGAATAGAAACTGAAGCTGATGGAATATTAGACTTCACGGAAAATAATCCTTTTGGTGAAGCCTAATGTTAAATAATTCACATTTTTATAATAGAACAATTCGTAAAGTAGTAGTTGCTTTTGGCACACTATTCAATGATTTGTTATTGGTAAGATACAATAAAGCTGGAACAATTGAGCATGAGAGAATGCGTGTTCCTCTTTCCTATGGCGCAAAAGAAAAGTATGTTACCAGATTGATATCTGATCCAACACTAACTAAATCTATCGCAACATCTGTACCAAGAATTTCTTTTGATTTGGTTGGATTAGAATACGATTCATCCAGAAAATTTAATACTATAAACAGAAACTTCTCAACGAATGCTACGACTGGTGCAGTATCTGGGCAGTATGCACCAATACCATATAACTTTGAATTTGAGTTGGCTATCTATGTTAGAAACACGGAAGATGGTACACAAATTCTTGAACAGATATTGCCATACTTCACACCAGACTTTACTGTGACTGTAGATTTAATACCCACATTAGGTAGAAAATATGATATGCCAGTTATTCTTAATTCTGTGACACCACAAACAGAATATGAAGGTGATATGTCTACGACTAGACTTATCATTTGGAACTTATCTTTTACCGTAAAAGGATACATCTTCCCACCAGTAAGTACAGTTGGTTTAATTGAACAAGCAAACACAAACATCTACACCGATTCAAGAAGCACTCTGTCACAAAAAGTATATGTTGATTATGCTAATGGTTCTGGTGTTTTAGTTACGGGTGAAGTTGTTAGAAGTTCGTCCAAAAACAAAACAGGAACTGTCGTATACTTTGCAAATAATAGCGGAGGCACATTAGTTGTGTCAGACTTAAATGATTTGCTTGAAGAAGATGATGTGATTGTTGGTGATTATTCTAATGCTACATATACAATAAATACCGTAGATTTGAATCCATTAAAAACAGTTGCAATTATAACTGTGCCCGATCCAGTATCAGCAAACTCGGATGAAGATTTTGGATTCACAGAAACGATTACAGAATTTCCAAGTACTTTGACTTAAAATAGGAAGTCTAAATGGCAAAAAAGCTATCTCAATTAACCGCTATCTCTAATGTTGGAAATATACCAGCAAACATTATATTTGGAATTTCCAACACAGCAAGCGGAACATCAAACACTATATCACTGTTATCATTAACAACACATCTCGATTCAACATTTGCTACTGATATTGCTTCATTGGCAAACGTGGGTGCTGGACTTATATCAACTAAAGCCGCTTATGAAGCGAATGTCGGCGTTGAAGTAGCCGCAAGGTCAGCAAACGTAGGAGTTGCTAGAATTACTGATGTTGCATCAGGACAAGCAAACGTGGGTGCAGGTATTATTACAGTAACGTCTGCTTATCAAGCAAATACTGGTGCAGCCGCATTAGCCGGTCAAGCAAACGTTGGCGTTGGTTTAATTAATGCTAAATCAATATCGGAAGCAAATGTAGGTGTTGCTATTGCATCAGGTCAAGCTAACGTTGGTGTAGGATTAATTACAATTACTGGTGCATATCAAGCAAACGTAGGCGCTGGGCTTATAACAACTAAAGCCTCTTATGAAGCAAATGTAGGTGTTGCTATTGCATCAGGACAAGCTAACGTTGTTGTTGCTATTGCATCTGGACAAGCTAACGTGGGTGCTGGATTATTATCTACTAAATCAGCATACGAAGCTAATGTTGGTGTAGAAGTGGCAAATAGGGCAGCAAACGTAGGTGCAGTTGTTATCACATTAACAAATAATATTAACAATGCCTACGAACAAGCCAATAGTGCATACACAGCCGCTAATACTGCATTGAATATATCACAAAATATTCAAATACAAGATTACACATTGCAGTTGACAGATCGTGGAAAACATATCTATAGCACAAATACACAAATTCAAAAAATTACAATTCCAAACGCTGGCGTTGTTGCATGGCCAACGGGCACAGTAATTGATATTGTTCTTAATGGCACTGGAAGAATTAACGTTGCTACATCAAATGATGTTACCCTTTATGTTGCTAACAATTCTACAGTAAGAGGATATGCAAATGTGTATCCTCGAGGTTGGGCTACACTATTGTATGTTAGTGGAAATACTTGGTATATCAAAGGGCAAGGTGTAGATTGAAAACTAATGAAAATCTATCCAACATCTTTGGAGTTCAACCACTAGCAGAAGACGAATCTTCTATAGTTGAAATTGTTCCAACAGATGTGGATTCGGATTTTGAATTTGCAAGAAATAATATTCGTGAGTTAGCAGAAAAAGGTAGAGTTGCTGTAGACAATATTCTTATGGTAGCAAAAGCAACGGATCATCCAAGAGCATATGAAGTTGCAGCCACGCTAATTAAAAATATGTCTGACATTAATAAAGATTTACTTGAGTTGCAAAAGAGAAAAAGAGATTTGTCACCAGTTAAAGAACAGACTGTGGTGAATGTGGACAAAGCTGTATTCGTAGGCTCAACAAGAGATTTAATTAAACAAATTAAACAAGTAGGATAAAATGGAACAACTAATTCAACAACTAAAAGTAATCTTGGGTACCAATTTTGCTCTGTATCTAAAATCACATGGCTTCCATTGGAATATTGAGGGCGCTAATTTTCCACAATATCACGATTTTCTTAATGGATTCTACACCGAAGTTTTCAATCAAAACGATTCTATTGCGGAACACATCCGTCAATTAGACAGTTATGCTCCAGGATCATTAGAAAGAATGTTGGAATTGGCTGACTTGGAAGAATCACAAAATATTCCAATGGCACTTGCTATGATGGCTGAATTGAAACGTGATAACGATAGATACATAATTCATCTCCGTGCTGGTATTGTTGCAGCCGAACAAGCCGATGAGCCAGCGATTGGTAACTTTTTGCAAGAACTTTTGGGCGCTCACCAAAAGAAAGCATGGATGTTAAGAAGTATTATTAAATAATGTCAATCGGTGGTTATTTAGGTAATCCAAAGTTAAAGCGGTCTGGCGTACAAGTAGAGTATACCAATGACCAGCTGATTGAGATTACTCGGTGCATTAAAGATCCAGTCTACTTCATTAAAAATTATGTAAAGATTGTTAACGTAGACTTGGGTTTAATTCCTTTTGATATGTGGAACTTTCAAGAGGAGATGGTTCGTGGTTTCCACAGCAATCGTTTCTCTATTGCTAAGATGCCACGACAAGTTGGTAAAACAACCACCACAGCAGGTTACATGCTTTGGGCTGTTTTGTTTACAGATGACTACAAGATTGCGATTTTAGCAAACAAAGGCGACTTAGCCCGTGACATTCTTGGTCGTATCAAATACTCATATGAATATCTTCCATTGTGGATGCAACAAGGCATTATGGAATGGAACAAGGGCAACATCGTTCTTGAGAATGGTTCTGAGATTTCCGCTTACGCAACAAACGCATCTGGTGTTCGTGGAGGAACATACAATCTAGTATTCTTGGATGAGTTTGCTTTCGTTCCACAAAACATTGCAGCCGAATTCTTTACTTCCACTTATCCGGTAATCTCGTCCGGTAAAACCACAAAAGTTATTATCGTTTCAACGCCACATGGATTGAATCAGTTTTACAAGATGTGGACAGATGCAGTTGAACAGCGTTCATTATATGTGCCATTTGAAGTTCATTGGTCTATGGTACCTGGGCGAGATGCCGCATGGCGTGAAGAAACGATTAGAAACACCAGTGAAGAACAGTTCAGGCAAGAGTTTGAAACCGAGTTTATTGGTTCATCAGCAACATTGATTCCTGGCGCTAAACTCAAGATGCTTACGTTTAACAATCCAGTAGAAAAAGAAGAATACTTAGACATTTACGAATTACCAAAACCAGGTCATACTTACATAGCCATTGTGGATTGTGCGGAAGGCGTTGGACTAGACTATTCAGTATGCTCAATTATTGACGTTACCGAGATACCATACAAACATGTGGCTAAGTTTAGAGACAATAAACTATCAGCATTTATCTTTCCAACATATGTTTATAATCTTGCTAACAGATACAATCGTGCTTGGATATTGGTAGAAACTAATAGCGTTGGGCAACAAGTGGTTGACATTTTACATTATGATTTGGAGTATGAAAACATCTTTCGTATTGAAAGCCATGATATTAAAGGTCAGCACATTGCCAGTGGATTCAAGAAGGGTGCAGCCTATGGTGTCAAAACATCCAAGACTGTCAAAAAGATTGGCTGTTCCAATCTAAAAACTTTGATAGAAACTGACAAACTCACTACTACAGACTTTGACACCATTGCGGAGCTAAATACTTTCGTAAGAGATAAAGATTCTTATAAAGCCGAAGAGGGCAACAATGATGATATCGTGATGACTTTGGTGCTTTTTTCATGGTTGTCAGCACAAAGTTTTTTCAAAGAGATAACAAATTCCGATGTTAGACAAAGACTTTTGGAAGAAAGAAACATCCAAATGGAAGAAGAATCGCTACCTATAGGCATTTTGGATGACGGCTTAGAAGAAGAAAAGCATTTTGACGGAGAAGACCTTTGGACGGCAGCAAAGCGCAAAGGTTATCTATCGTCAACTTTGTAAAAACATAAATAGATAATACGATTTAGTTCTATAATAATAAAAAGGAGAACACAAAATGGCTTTCCAATTATCACCAGGAGTTAATATCTCCGAAGTAGATTTGACAACAGTTGTTCCTTCTGTTGCAACTACGATTGGTGGTTTAGCCGGCGCTTTTACATGGGGTCCTGTTAATGAAATTACTATCATTAGCAACGAAACGCAACTTGTAGATAGATTCGGCGAACCAGACGCAAATACATACCAAACATTCTTTACCGCAGCCAATTTCTTATCATATGGAAGCGATTTGAGAGTTGTACGTGCTGTTGGTACAGGTGCTAAAAATGCATCTTCAAATACATCAAACACAGTATTGATTGAAACTGAAACAGACTACGAACAAAATCATTCTGCAAACAGTAGTGTCGTTTTTCATGCTAGGTGGCCTGGCGCTTTAGGTAACTCTATTCGTGTTGAAATGGCAGACGCTAATACATATTCAACTTGGAATTCATACAAAGCTGAATTTGATTCTGCTCCAGCAACTTCTACATATGCTTCTCAACGAGGCGCATCAAATGATGAATTGCATATTATTGTTATTGATACAACAGGTAAAATTTCAGGCACTGCTAATACAATTATTGAAAAATGGGGTTATGTTTCTAAAGCAAGTGATGCTAAGAATTCAGACGGAACAAGCAACTACTATAAAGATGTTTTAAACTCTAAATCCAAATATATTTGGTGGGGTGGTCACCTAACAGCAAACGCAGGAGTTGCTACAGCTAATGCCCTTTCATATGGTAATTTAGTGTCTACTTTTGCAACAACCTTTACTGGTGGTGTTGATGCTACTCCAACCGCAGCTAACATAAACACGGGATATGGCAAATTTGCAAATCCTGATGCAGTAGACGTTTCTCTATTGATGGCAGGAGCAACAACAGGCACAACAATTCCAAACTTTTTGATTGCTCTTGCTGAGACACGTAAAGATTGTATGGTATTTGTTTCTCCTGAACAAGATGATGTTGTAAACAATTCTGGCTCAGAATCCGCAACAGTGATTGCAGCCGCAGCCACATATACAAAGTCTTCATATGCAGTTATGGATTCTGGCTACAAGTATCAGTACGACAAGTACAATGACGTATATCGTTGGGTGCCATTGAACGGTGATATTGCTGGTCTATGTGTTCGAACAGACAGTGAGCGTGATCCATGGTTCTCACCAGCTGGTCTAAATCGTGGCGTTATCAAGAACGTTGTTAGACTTGCTTGGAACCCAACCAAAGCTGAACGTGATGAAATGTACAAAGCTGGTGTAAATTCAGTTGTTACATTCCCAGGTGAAGGCACAATACTATACGGAGACAAAACTCTATTGAATCGCCCAAGTGCATTTGATAGAATCAATGTTCGCCGCTTGTTTATCGTTCTAGAAAAGTCTATTGCTAAAGCAGCCCGTTCTTCATTGTTTGAATTCAATGACGAATTCACAAGAGCCGCTTTTGTTAATATTGTAGAACCCTTCTTGCGTGATGTACAAGGTCGCCGCGGCATCTATGATTACCGTGTTGTTGCTGATACCACAAATAATACAGCACAAGTTATTGACCAGAATCAATTTGTTGGTGATATTTACATCAAACCCGCTCGTTCTATCAACTTCATTCAATTGAATTTCACCGCTGTTCGCACTGGTGTAGCATTTGAAGAAATTGTTGGAAGAGTTTAATAAATAGAGAGATAGGAGAAACTTAAATGGCATTTAACATTAACGAATTCCGCTCTCAGATGCAGGGAGATGGAGCACGCCCAAATTTATTTGAGGTTACGCTTCCATTCCCAGCATTCTCATTGCCAGGAACTGCACAAAATAAATTAAGTTTTATGTGCAGGACTGCTCAACTACCCGGTTCAACAATCGGTACTGTGCCAGTTCAATACTTTGGTCGTGAATTAAAGTTTGCGGGAAATAGAACCTTTCAAGATTGGTCTATTACAATTATCAATGACGAAGATTTTGTCATTCGTAATGCATTTGAACGTTGGATGAATGGCATTAATAGCCATAATCTAAACGTTCGTAATCCAGCGGCGGCTACTCAACTAGGCTATAGCGTAGATGGCGAAGTTCGTCAGTATGGTAAATCTGGTTCCATTTTGAAGAAGTACAAGTTCATTGGTGTGTTCCCAACCGATCTTTCATCAATTGATGTTGATTGGAGTGCTAATGACACAATTGAAGAATTTACTGTAAATCTTACCTATCAATGGTGGGAATCAGTAGAGGACCTAGTAGTCTAAGTAAGGGGGGAGCCCAGGCTCTCCTCTTTTTTATAATGTAAAGGAAAATCAAAGTGGCTATAAAACTATTTGGCTTCACAATCGGTGAAAAAGATATTGTTCAGAAGGAAAATCCTGAACAGGCTTCGTTCGCCCTTCCAACGGAAGCATTGGATGATGGCGCTGTTACGATTACCCAAAATGCTCACTATGGTACATATGTTGACTTAGAAGGCGCAGTTCGCAACGAACTAGAATTAATTACTCGCTATCGTGAAATGTCCAATCACCCAGAGTGTGATATGGCAATTACTGAGATTGTAGATGAAGCAATCAGTCACGATGATAAAGGTAAAGTTGTTGATATCGTTCTTGATGATTTGAAGCAACCAGAATCAATTAAGAAAAAAATCAGAGAAGAATTTGATAATGTTTTATCAATGTTAAACTTCTCAAACTTAGCAGATGATATCTTCCGTCGTTGGTATATTGATGGAAGAATTTATTTTCATATTATCGTAAACGAATCTAATCCTAAAGAAGGTATTCAAGAGTTACGATACATTGATCCACGCAAAATTCGCAAAGTGCGTGAAGTGCAAAAAGGTCGTGATTTAAAAACAGGTGCAGACATTATCAAATCAATGGCTGAATACTATGTCTACAACGACAAAGGCACAACTGCACAAAATTATACAGCAAGCGTTAATTCTGGACTAAGAATTGCACCAGATGCAATTGTAAATGTTAATTCTGGAATGATGGATGCAAAGAACACATTTGTTATTTCTTATCTACACAAAGCAATTAAGCCACTCAATCAATTACGTATGATTGAAGATGCGATTGTTATCTATCGTGTATCGAGAGCACCAGAGCGTAGAGTATTTTACATTGACGTAGGTAATTTACCAAAGGGTAAAGCTGAACAATACTTGCGTGATGTTATGGTTAAGTATAAAAACAAAGTTGTTTATGATGCTAACACTGGCGAATTGCGTGATGACCGTAAACACATGTCTATGCTTGAAGACTTTTGGTTACCTCGCCGTGAAGGTGGTAAAGGTACAGAGATTACTACATTGCCAGCTGGTCAAAATCTTGGTCAAATGGAAGACGTACAATACTTTCAAAAGAAATTATTACAGTCATTGAATGTTCCTTACTCAAGACTTGAGCCACAAGGTGGTGGTCTGGTTGGTCTTGGTAGAACAACTGAAGTTACCCGTGATGAATTAAAATTTAATAAGTTTGTTGTTAAACTACGCAACAAATTTTCTCAAATATTTGACCACGCACTTAAGATACAACTATCACTAAAAGGTATTTGTTCACAGGAAGAATGGGAAACATTTAGAGAAGATGTTTTCTATGACTATAGAAAAGATAATAATTTTACAGAATTGCGTGATGCCGAATTGCTATCACAAAGATTACAAACACTTGGACAAATTGATCCATATGTTGGCCGTTATTACTCACAAGAGTGGGTAAAGAAAAATGTATTGCATTTGACGGACGATGAAGTAGAAGAAATGCAAAAGCAAATTGATTCTGCTCCTGAAACACAACAACTTGGTCCAGATGGTCAACCAATGCAACAAGATATGCAACAACCAGACCAAGCTACGCCAGCACAATTTCCACCAGAAGATAACGTGACAGAAACAGGATCAGAAGAATCTTCAACACCAGAATTAGATAGTGTTGTAAAGAGATTTGGAAGAGTTATAAATAGGTAATAAAGGAGTAATTATGGACACAAGACAATTTATAGATTTGCTTGGCGCTGGTGAAAGTGCCGAAGCTAAGAATGCTTTAGAAGAATTGATTTCTGCAAAAGCATTTGAAGCATTAGACGCAAAGAAACAAGAAATTGGTTCAACACTATTTAATGGTAGAGAACAAGAAGTAGAAACGCAAGAAGAACAATGAAGTCTTTACAAGAATTTAAAACTGTCGTTGAAGAAGAAAAGCAAGACTTTACAAAGTTTGATGCACTAGTACGTGCAGGCTTGGCTAACAAAGCACAACTTCAAAGACTACACCAAATTCTTGGTAAAATGTCAGAGGAGAAGCCAAACTTTTCTCCTGCTGACCGTGCTATCATTCAAAACATGTTTACTAAAATGGTAGATATGATTACGAATAATCCACAGATGTATCGCACTGCACGTAAAGCAGTATCAGAAGGTTTGTTAGATACATCAGATTTCAAACTTGACATTCTTGGTAGAAAAGTAAAAGCACACAGAGTTAAAGTTGGTGATGATGCTTTGAATACATTACCAGCAGATAACATTAAAGAAGAAATAGAAATGATTGGTGAGGATCTTCGGAATGAGCCTCCATTCGTATTGCTTCTAAAAAGAACAGCGGTGCGTTTGTATCCTGGTAATGTTAGAGTTGCAACGTATCACAATCAAAAGTTGAATAGAGATTTTGCTATTCCATTTTCAATAACCGGCACCGGTGATATTCAGTCCGAAGAAGTTAGCAATGATGAATTCAAAGACCAGATTAAAAAAGCACAAGATAAGTCTACAGGTAAAATAAAAGCCAATGTAGCTAAAGGCGCAGTTCAATCGGTATCAATTGAAGAAGCAGTTATGGATACACTTCACAAGATTGTTGCTGGTAAGTCTGCACAGTCGGTAAAGTTTGCAACTGGTGAAACTCGTAAAGTTGACCACTTCACAGCATCAGCTTTGACACAAGTGCATAAAGCATTGAATGACGAAAACAAAAAGAAGTTTGCTGATATGGTACATAAGTCACCCGCACATTTTTCTAAAGCGTCAGACTTTGCGTTCAGTAAAGCTAAATGAAATTAATTGATTTAATTTTTGAAGGTAAACTTGTAGAAGCGAAAGAAGAACTTTTTACTCGCTTGAATGAAGTTGCTTCTAAAAGATTAGAAGAAATAAAGCGTACCGTTGCAGCCGATATATATGAAGAAGTGGAAGTAATTGATGAAGCAAACGTTCAACGTATGGGTAGAATCCAAAAGATTCGCCGTAGAATTAGACGCAACGCAAAGGGTAGAATTATTGTTCAACGCAATGTAAGACGTTCAGCAATAAAAGGATTTAGAATTTCTGGTAATACAGTTAAAAGAATTCCTGCAATGGCAAGAATTCAAAAGTCAAGAAAGTTAAAGAGATATTGGAAAACTAAAGGTAGAGCAAAGTTGAATAGAACATTACTGAAAAGAAAAATGTCTTTGCGCCGCCGCACTTCAATGGGAATAAAATAAAATGGCATTCGAAATAACAAACCAACTAAGAAGCCCAAGTATTATTAGGGTAGAAGGTCCTTCAACAGTAAATGTTAATATAAGTCAATTATCAACAAATACTGCTTTAGAAACTGTTCTGTCTGCAAATATTAAACGTATTGCTTGGTCAACAGGCGGTAGTATATCTGTTGGCAGACATGGAGCAAGTAATACGTTGATAACTTTAGCCACATTATTTAACAGTGGGCAGATAAATCTTGATGAACTGGGCACTAGTTTAGCCAACACTAATACAGGTAATGTTACAGTTACCATCGCAACTAGCGGTACTGTTTTCTTGGAAGTGTCTAAAACTGCAACATATTCAACAGATTTGGATAGAACATAAAATGAAATTAATTACAGAAACAATTGAAGACGTTCAGTATATTACTGAAGTAAAAGAAAACGGAAAGAAAAACCTTTTTATTGAAGGAGTCTTTCTAGTTGGAGAACAAGCTAACAAGAATCGTAGAATGTACAAGATGGATACACTACGAGAAGAAGTTGGCCGATATAACCAAGAGTACATTATGACAAATCGTGCTTTGGGAGAATTAGGTCATCCAGACACACCAACATTAAATTTAGAACGTGTCTCACATAAAATCATTTCTCTTAAAGAAAATGGTAATGTTTTTATTGGTAAAGCACAAATTCTTGAGACACCATACGGCAACATTGTAAAGAACTTTATTGATTCTGGAGTTAGTCTAGGTGTTTCCTCAAGAGGCATGGGTTCTTTGATTCCTGGTGAAGACGGAATTAACATTGTTGGTGGTGATTTTCGTTTGGCTACGGCCGCAGATATTGTTGCTGATCCTTCAGCACCAGGTGCATTCGTAAACGGCATTATGGAAAACAAAGAATGGTTATTTGTTGAAGGACGTTTTGTTGAAGTTGATATTGACAGAACGAAACAAGCAATTCAAAGAGCCCCAAGAAAAGATGTTGAAAAAGTGGCTATTCGCCTCTTTGAAAATTTTCTATCAAAACTTTAATTATTATAAATAAATATACACAAAAGGAGATTCCTAATGGCTACAAATAAACTTTTTGAGGCGGCTGCTGAGATTCTTGCATCAGGCAAGGGTAAGAATGCTATGCCTCCAGAAAAGCTACCTGGCGAACAAGTTGATGCTGGCGGTCCAACCCCAATGAATGCCAAGCAAGACGATGACTCGCACAAAATTACACCAGCTACAAAGAGCGCAACCGCTCCTACTACTAAACCTTCTGCCGCTTCTGCTAAACAAGAAGAAGTAGAAGTTGAGGGCGAAGTTGTTTCAGAAGAACAAATTGAAGAAGTTGAATTAAATCTTTCCGAAGATATCAACGCTTTGTTTGCTGATGACAACACAATCTCAGAAGAATTCAAACAAAAAGTTACCACAATTTTTGAAGCCCGTGTCCTTGACCGTGTTAAACAAATTGAGGAAGAAACTGAATCTCGCTACGCATTTATGCTAGAAGAAGCAGTTGAAGCAGTTAAAGAAGACTTGACCGAAAAAGTAAATGACTATATTGCTTATGTGGTTGAGCAGTGGATGGCAGACAATGAAATCGCAATTGAAAAAGGCATTCGTGCTGAATTGACAGAAGATTTCATCTCTGGTCTCCGTAACCTATTCGCAGAACACTACATTGATGTTCCTGCAGAGAAAGTTGACCTCGTTGACGAAATGGCTACCAAGATTGATGAATTGGAAGGCAAGTTAAACGAGGAAGTTGAGCGTTCAGTACAGTATCGTAAAGAACTTGTTGAAGCTCACAAAGTAGAAGTTACCCGTGAAGTATGTGAAGGTTTGACCGACACTCAAGTTGAAAAAATTAAAACACTTGCAGAGAGTGTAGAGTTCTCCACAGAGGAAGAATACAAACAAAAACTTGAGACAATTCGTGAGAATTATTTCCCTTCTGGTGTAAAGAAGGCCGATGGAGCCCAACTTCACGAACAAATGAATGAAGATGTTGAAGACAAGAAACCACAAGTTTCTAGCGATGCATTCGTTAATTCAATTGTTCAATCAATTTCAAAAACAAACAGATTTTAATTTAAACCCAAGGAGAACTCTAAATGTATCTTTCCGAAGACCTACAAAAAAAATGGGCGCCTGTTCTAGAACATAGCGACCTACCAAAAATTTCTGATCCATACAAACGTGCTGTTACAGCATTGGTACTTGAGAACCAAGTACAAGCTATGGCTAAAGAAAATGGCTATCTAACAGAAGCGTCACCAACCAACTCAGCTGGTACTGGTGGTTTCGGTAGCGGTGCGCTTGCTACTGGTGCTGTTGCTGGTTTTGACCCAATCCTTATCAGCTTGGTTCGCCGTTCATTGCCTAACCTAATTGCTTATGATATCTGCGGTGTTCAGCCTATGACTGGACCAACAGGTATGATTTTCGCAATGCGTTCAATCTATGGTACCAACACTCAGCCATCAGGTACAAATGAAGCCTTCTACAACGAAGCTAATACTAACTTCTCGGCTGCTGGTGCTTCCCTAGCACAACAAACCTTTGCTATGAAGTCTGCTACATCTGATCGTCCATATGGCGTGTTTGATGCTAACACTTCTACAGGTTTGACCACAGCTTCTGGTGAAGGCGATGCTCTACAAGAAATGGGCTTCTCAATTGAGAAAGTTACTGTTACTGCACGTACTCGTCAATTGAAAGCAGAATACTCAATGGAATTGGCACAAGACTTGAAAGCAGTTCATGGTCTTGACGCTGAAACCGAATTGAGCAACATTCTTTCTTCTGAGATTCTTGCTGAAATCAACCGTGAAGTTCTACGTACAATCTATACAGTTGCTAAAGTTGGCTGTAAAGTTGGTACAACCACAGTTGGTACTTTTGACCTTGACACCGATTCTAACGGTCGTTGGATGGTTGAAAAAGTTAAAGGCTTGGCATTCCAATTGGAACGTGAAGCTAACACCATTGCTAAGACAACCCGTCGTGGTAAAGGTAACGTGATGATTTGTTCTTCTGATGTAGCTTCTGCTCTTGCAATGGCTGGCATCCTAGACTATTCATCAGCACTACAAGGTCAAGTTAACCTAACAGTTGATGATACCGGTAACACCTTTGCTGGTACATTGTTCGGTCGTATCAAAGTGTACATTGATCCATATTTCGGCGCTAACTCTACTTCTGAGTTCGCAGTTATGGGCTTCAAAGGTTCTAACGCTTATGATGCTGGTCTATTCTACTGCCCATACGTTCCTCTACAAATGGTTCGTGCAGTTGATACCACAACCTTCCAGCCAAAAATTGGCTTCAAGACCCGCTACGGTCTAGTTGCTAACCCATTTGCTGAAGGCGCAACTCAAGGTCAAGGTGCTTTGACTGTAGGTGGAAACTTCTACTACCGTGGTTTCAAGATTACTAACATTATGTAATCTAAGCCTCCATTAAGAGGGGTACTTTAAAGGGGAACAGAAATGTTCCCCTTTTTTCGTTTATAAATATACATATGGCAACTACACCAACATCAAGCACTCCACTAAATCAGAATTTTTTACACCCAAATAAGTTTCAATTAACTTTTTCACGGGTGCCAAACATTCAGTATTTCTGTCAAGCGGTATCAGTACCTGGTATCTCTATGGGAGAAGTACCAGTGTCTACACCATTCGTAGAGAAATATTCTCCTGGTGAAAAAGCAATCTATGATTTACTTAACGTTACATTTGCTATTGATGAAGAAATGCGTTCATGGATTGAGATACACGATTGGATTCGTGCTATGACATTTCCAGAAGACTTTGAACAATATCGTGAATTGCCTAGACTATCTAAAAATTTTGGTAATCCAAAGACGCCACAATTTTCTGATGCAACACTTACCATATACTCATCTGCATTTACACCACTATACAGATTTAAGTTTGTAGATGTATTTCCAACATCTCTAGCATCATTTATGTTAGCTTCACAAGATACACCAGAAAATGTTCTAACATCTGATGCATCTTTCAGATATACCTACTACACTATTGACAAAATGTTTTAATTGATGTATACTCCTACAAGGAGGAATTGTAATGACTAAACTTGAAGAATTGATGAATGAGTGGAATAAAGATTCCAAAATTGATAGAACAGAGCCTGGTAAAGCACTAATTGATATACCACAGCTTCACAGTAAGTATCTGAACATTCTATCACACCATAAGTTGCTTTGTAAAGATGCTGACTTCAAATATTCCCGGATGAAGAAAATTAAATGGGAATACTATACAGGTAAGATGGGCGATGATGATTTGAGAAAGTATGGTTGGGCACCATTTCCATTCACTATCAAGTCTGAAATTACCACATACATGGAAGCAGATGAAGACTTGAATAAATTTATTGCATCTAGAATGATGCATGAAGAAATCGTCAGTTGCTGTGAGTTGATTTTGAAAGAACTACATAGTAGAACATTTCAACTTAAATCATTTATTGATTGGGAACGGTTCGTACAGGGTGTCTGATTTAATTATTAGTAAGGTCAATGAGGCTTATATAAAGTTAGAGTGTGAAAAAAGCCTCGCTCAAGAAATATCTGACCATTTCACATTTCATGTTCCTGGATATCAATTTACACCAGCATACAAGAATAGGTTATGGGATGGAAAGATACGTCTTCTTGATTTAAGAACATACTGCATGTACTATGGTTTGATACCGTACATTCAAAAGTTTTGTGATGATAGAAACTACAAAGTATATTATTATCCAGAAGTTAACTTAACAAACAATTTTTCAGTTAAAGAAGCTGAACAGTTTATTGAGACTTTGAATTTACCTATTGTACCAAGAGATTATCAACTATCTTCTTTTGTTCATGCAATAAGAAACAAACGCTCACTACTACTTTCGCCAACAGCATCTGGCAAATCTCTCATTCTTTATTTGATTCTCCGCAAGATACAAGATGAAGACCTTAAGAAAGGTTTGTTGATTGTACCAACAACATCTTTGGTAGAACAGATGTATTCAGATTTCAAATCATACGGATATGATTCTGAAACAAACTGCCACAAACAATACGCAGGTAAAGATAAAAACACAGACAAGTTTTTAACTATTACTACCTGGCAATCTATCTACAATCGTGAGCCAGAATACTTTGAACAATTTGATTTTGTTCTTGGTGATGAAGCGCATCAATTTAAAGCTAAGTCGTTGGCTACAATTATGAGTGGTCTTACAGAAACGAAGTATCGTATAGGTTGTACTGGTACTCTTGATGGCACACAAACACACAAACTTGTTCTTGAGGGTTTGTTTGGTGCTGTATTAAAAGTAATAACTACCAAAGAATTGATTGACAACAAACAACTTGCAGATTTCAAAATAAAATGTCTGATACTGAAACATTCAGAAGAAGCGTGTAAACAAGCTAGGTCTTGGGACTATCAATCCGAGATAGAATACATAGTTATGAATGCACAAAGAAATGCATTTATTAAAAATCTAGTTTTGTCATTAAAAGGAAACTCTCTAGTTCTCTTTCAATTGGTTGAGAAACACGGTAAAGAATTGTTTAAGTTGATAGACGCTGAAAAAGGAAATCGTAAAGTATTTTTTGTTTACGGAGATACAGATGTTGAAGTCCGAGAATCAATTCGTGCTATTACAGAAGAAGAAAATGATGCTATTATTGTGGCATCTTATGGCACTTTTAGCACTGGCGTTAACATTCGCAACCTACACAATGTCATCTTTGCTTCTCCATCTAAATCTCGCATTCGCAATTTGCAGTCCATTGGTCGTGGATTACGAAAGGGCGACAACAAAGAATCAGCAGTCTTATTTGACATTTCAGACGATTTTAGAATAGGCAAGTTTACCAACTTTACCTTGAAACATTTTGTTGAACGTGTTAAAATATATGAAGAAGAAAAGTTCTCCTACAAGTTTTACAACATAGAGTTAAAAAATGCATAACGAAATAAAAATTCTAAGATTACAAGATGGCGAAGATATCATTGCATCTTATCATATAGATGAGGTTAGTAAGATGGTTGTGATGAACAATCCAATGACTTTGTTTTTTAAACGAATCAGTAGTGGTAAATCCATGGTTATGATGGCACCATGGTTGCCTTTAGAGTTGATTGGTGAGAATACAGCTAAGGTATATGAGACTAGCGTTCTTACGATGATTGAACCTAAGAAGTCGCTCGTTGATTACTACTTGAGTGCTGTTGAAGAATCTAATGAGTTGATTCAGATGAGTGCAGACGCTATTGATGAAGCGTTGCTTAATGAGTGTGACGATGATTATGATGAAGACGATGCTGAGTTTGAGCAAGTTCAAGAGTCAATTAAAGAAACCAAGAAGAACTTATTACATTAATTGAAGACCCCACAGGGTGTATTGTACGCACGACACTGGCGGTTGTCAAGTGTTATTTTAGGAAATAATGATGAAAGAGAAACACTATGTTAACAATGCCGATTTTTTGAAGGCATTGATAGACTATAAAACTGCATGTGATGCAGCCAAAGCAGAAGGTAAGGATGATCCTATAGTACCAAACTATATCGGTGAATGCTTCCTAAAAATTGCTAACCATCTATCTCGCAAACCAAACTTCATATCATATTCTTTCCGAGAAGAGATGGTATGTGATGGTATTGAAAATTGCATTATGTATTTTCGGAACTTTGATCCAATCAAGTCTTCCAACCCATTCGCATACTTTACTCAAATCATATACTTTGCTTTTCTAAGGCGTATTCAAAAAGAGAAGAAACAATTGTATGTGAAGTACAAAGCTACCGAACAGTTTGGTCTTCTTGATGAAGGTGAAATGTATGAAGATTCGGAAGGTAACATGAAACAGTTTGTCTTGTATGACAATCTTTCCGAATTCATTCAAACATTTGAGGCAAAGAAAAACGAAAAGAAGAAAACTAAACTAAAAGTCTTGGATAAATTCCTAGAAGAAGATATCATAGACGAACAATTACCCGACAAACTTTAATTTATGGAGTATAATGATGCTAGTGTTGCCTGATAATATGATTGGTAAGCCTGTTGGTTTTACTTGTTCCACTTTTGACTTGCTTCATGCTGGTCACATTTTGATGCTGGCCGAAGCAAAATCAATATGTGATTACCTAATTGTTGCATTACAGATGGATCCATCAATTGATAGACCAGAATCTAAAAACAAACCAGTTCAGTCTATTGTTGAACGATATGTCCAGCTTTCGGCTGTTAAATTTGTAGACGAAATTATTGTGTACCAAACAGAGAAAGACCTTGAAGACATGTTGATGTTCTTACCAATCACAATACGAATTATTGGTGAAGAATACAAAGACAAAGATTTCACTGGTAAACAAATTTGTGAAGACAGAGGAATTAAAATTTTCTACAACCAACGCAAACATAGTTTTTCAACAACTGAATTACGTAAGAGAGTAGCTAATAAAAGTACACTATGAAGATTGCTTTAATTAATGATACACATGCTGGCGCACGTGGTGATAGTTTATTGTTCAATGAGTTTTTCTTTAAGTTTTGGGAAGGTACTTTCTTTCCATATCTAAAAGAAAACAACATAACTCAGATTGTGCATCTTGGTGATGTGGTTGATAGACGCAAATTTATCAACTATGTCATTTTGAATTCATGGCGCAAACGATTCTTTGATGTGCTTGAAAGAGAAAACATCAAGATGGATGTTATCGTTGGTAACCATGATGTAACATACAAGAACACAAACGAAATTAATGCCATGCATGAATTGTTTGATAGGTATGACAACATCAATGTGTATATTGATCCTGTTGAAAGAACCTATGACGGTCTTCCAATAACATTAATGCCATGGATCAACTCATCCAACTACGAAAATTCACTTCAATTTTTGCAAGACACCAAGTCGGAAATTGTGTTCGGGCACTTTGAAATTTCTGGCTTTGAGATGGACAGAGGTAATGTTTGTCATGCTGGACTAGATAAGAAAATCTTTGATAGATTTGATATGGTTCTATCTGGACACTTTCACCACAAGTCATCCGATGGTACAATTCACTATCTTGGTAATCAATATGAAATTACCTGGACTGACTTCAATGATCCGAGAGGCTTTCATGTCTTTGATACCGAGACAAGAGAGTTGACATTCGTTTCAAATCCATGTAGAATGTTCTATAAGATTAGCTATGATGATGAATCACAATCGTTTGAGTACTGGAAAGCATATGACTTCTCGGTACACAAAGACACTTATGTCAAAGTGGTTGTGGTAAACAAAACAAATGCTTATCTTTTTGATTATGTGCTTGAGCAATTGAACAAAGCTGGTGTAGCCGATGTTGCTGTGGTAGAAGATTTTTCTGATACTACAATAGATGATGACCAGGAATTAATTGACCAAGCGGAAGATACCATGACTATTCTTTCCAAGTATATTGATGGGTTGACACTTGATGTAGATTCTGATAAACTAAAGAATCTAATGCGTGAATTATACGTTGAATCTTTGAATGTTGAAGTGACTGAATGATTTTTTTCAAATCAATAAAATTTAAAAACTTTCTCTCTACTGGTAATTACTTCACAGAAATTAATCTGTGTAACAGTTCAAACACACTGGTAGTAGGAACAAACGGTGCAGGCAAGTCTACCTTGCTTGATGCGCTGTGCTTTGTGCTGTTCGGAAAACCATTTCGTTCAATCAATAAACCGCAATTGGTAAACTCAATCAATCAAAAAGATTGTGTCGTTGAGTGTGAGTTTGATATTGGAAACAAGAAATTCAAAATCATTCGTGGTATCAAACCAAACATCTTTGAGATTTATGTTGATGGCGAAATGTTGAATCAAGATGCCGCTGTAAGAGACTATCAAGAACACCTAGAGAAATTCATTCTCAAATTAAATTACAAATCTTTCACACAAATTGTCATTCTCGGTTCAGCTTCTTTTGTGCCATTCATGCAACTCTCTGCGGCTGATCGCAGAGCAATCATTGAAGACTTGTTAGACATTCAAATCTTTTCCACAATGAATGGTCTATTAAGAGACAAACATTCAATCAATAAAGAAAACATTCAGTCTAACAAACATGAATTGGATTTGTGTTCCAATCAACACAAATTGGTAGAAGAACACACAGAAAAAATTAAGAAGAATACCGATGAATTGATTGTGAGCAAAGAATTGGAAGTAGCCAATGTTTGGCTTGAGATTGATTTGGTGCAAACAGAAATCAATTCCATGAACACAGCTATTTCTGACCTTCAGAAAGAGATAGAAGACAAGTCTATTGTAAACGATAAATTGAAAAAGCTAAATCAATTTGAAACACAGATTGAAACCAACTTGTCAAAGTATCGTAAAGACGTAAACTTTTTCCTAAATAATGATGATTGCCCAACTTGTCGCCAAAGCATCCAGTTGGAATTTAAAGAAAAACAAATAACAGATTTGAATGATAAAGTTGAGAAGTGTACTCACGGTTTGACAAAACTTGAATCTGACATTCTAGTGCAACAAAATCGGCTAAATGATATTACAAAAATTTCTAATGCGATTCAGGTTAAACAAGTTGCTGTTGCATCCAACAATTCAACCATCATTGAATTGAATAAGTACATAGGAAAATTGCAGAAAGAGATAGGAGTATTGTCATCATCCAAGGAAAACTTGTCCTCGGAGACCAATAAACTTCTCGCATTGCAAACACAATTAGCAGAGTTAGAATCCAAAAAGAAATCGTTAATAGAAGAAAAGACATATCTTGAAGCTGCCTCTCTGTTGTTAAAAGATACTGGAATCAAAACAAAAATCATTAAGCAATATTTGCCTATCATAAACAAGATGGTAAATAAGTATCTAGCATCGCTGGATTTCTTTGTGAATTTTAATCTTGATGAATCTTTCAAAGAAACAATCAAGTCACGCCATCGTGATGAATTCAGTTACGCATCTTTTAGTGAAGGTGAGAAACAAAGAATTGATATGGCACTTATGTTGACTTGGAGAGCAGTAGCAAAACTTAAGAATTCCACAAATACCAATTTGTTGATTCTAGATGAAGTGTTTGATAGTAGCCTAGATAATAATGGAACTGAGTACTTGATGACAATTCTACAGATGCTTGAAGATGTAAATCTGTTTGTGATATCACACAAGGGTGACATACTGCAAGATAAGTTCCGAAACTTAATTCGGTTTGAGAAGGTAAATAATTTTTCAAGGATAGTAAAATGAATGATAATGATATTTTAGTTATTAATACGGAGACTAAATCTCCAACCAAAGTCGTAGAAGAAAAAATTCTACCATTACCTATTCTGACAGAAGGTAATCCGTTACTAAGAACACCAGTTGAAGAATTTGATATGTCGCAAATCATGCAACCAGAGATTCAAAAATTTATCAAACAATTGAAATTGACAATGCATACCTATAATGGTGTTGGGCTGTCAGCTAATCAGTGTGGATTTAAATTCAGAATGTTTGTGATTGGTACAGACCAATTTCAAATGGTTTGCGTCAATCCAAAAATCATTGATGTTGATGGTGATCCAAAACTAATGCGTGAAGGTTGCTTGTCGTATCCAGCATTGTTTGTTGGTGTACCTAGATATGAAGGTGTTCTTGTAAATTACTATGATGAATATTCACAGCCAAAAGAGTTGTGGTTGCGTGGTATAACAGCACAATGCTTTCAGCATGAACTAGAACATCTTGATGGCAAAGTGTTTATTGAGAAAGTTAAACCTCTTGCTATGCAGATGGCAAGAAAACGTCAAACTAAGTTAATTAAGAAAATTGTGAGGAATTCAAAATGAGCGATGTGAAGGTTAATGAAACTACCGAGTATGAGAGTTGTCTTGATTTTGAGAGTGATGAAATCAATGATGTTTCTAAATTCATGGATGGTGAACAAACACAAGAACAAAAACTTCCTGTAGATGATGTTGATGATTCATTGCTTACCAGAGACCAATTCTTTAAGAAGTATTGGAAAGGTATGCCAACTTTTGACCAGAATGATAATCCTCCATGGAAACAACTGTATGTGAACTTCCGAAACAAAGCAGACTATGATGCTTTTGCTAAGTTGATTGAACAAGACATAACTGAAAAGAGTAAAAGTATTTGGTATCCAAAACTTGACATTGAAGAAAACTCCTTGAATCGTTGGATTGTAGAATGATTAACCCTAAGTATCCAGTTTATATTATATCTAAGGGTCGGCATGAATCCATGTTGACTTCCCGCTCACTCGCTCGTATGAAAGTTCCTCATTACATTGCGATTGAGCCACAAGACTTAGACAACTATGAAAAAGCACTGGATGAATTTAAGATTCGCCCATATGTTACATTGCTAGTTGCACCATTCAGTAATCATGGTGATGGACCAGGTCGTGCTAGAAATTGGTGTTGGGATCATGCGATTGAAATTGGTACCGAAAAGCATTGGGTACTAGATGATAATATCTCTGACTTCTATAGATTAAATCAGAACAAACGCTATCGTGTTGAATCTGGTGCTATCTTCCGAGCCGCAGAAGATTTCATTGACCGCTTTGAGAATGTACCAATCTCTGGCTTTCAGTATCGGTTCTTCATTGCACCAAATTCAAAGTATCCACCATTCGTAACTAACACACGAATCTATTCCTGTTTGCTAATCTCCAATGATTGTAAACATCGTTGGCGTGGTAGATACAATGAAGATACCGATATCTGTCTCCGCGTGTTGAAAGATGGTGATTGTACCATTCAGTTCAATGCATTCTTGCAAGGCAAGGCGGCTACACAGACAGTTAAGGGTGGTAACACCGAAGAATTCTATCATAAAGAATTTGCAGATGCTGATGAAAACTTTAAGAAGACTGGTTATAACAGTAGCGGTACAATCAACAAATCACAGATGCTTGCAGATATGCATCCAGATGTTGCAAGAGTTGTTTGGCGTTATGGTCGTTGGCATCATTATGTTGACTACAATCCATTCAAAGTAAACAAGTTGCGAATGAAACCTGATGCAATAGTTCCAGAAGGCAACAACGAATATGGAATGAAGTTGATTCGTAATTGGAAACCAGATTGATGAGTATTGTTGATGAAATAGGCAAAGAGAGTCTAAAGCGGTATCTTGAAAACTGCGCTAAGGTTGCAGACATAGATATTGAGGCGGCATTCAAAGTCACATTGAATTGTATGAAAGCGCATGATGGGGCAATCATACCCGATGATGATATGCGTCAGATGAAAGACCTTGAGAATAGATGGTATGCATCATTGGAAACAGGAACGCCAGACTATTCTGTTTACTCTGATGCTTATTATTTCTGCGAAGTATGGATGTGTTGGTCAAAATACTCTAGAAGGTATCTCAAAGAAATCAATTCACCGAAGTCCATGTTTGGTAAAAGTATAGTTGAGTACATTGGTAATGTTGACAATGTGGTTGACTTGGGATGCGGTTTCGGTTATACTACAGTTGGTATGAAAGAATTGTTTCCGAACTCAAATGTCTATGGTACAAATCTAAAAGATAGTTACCAGTATAAGATGGCAACAGAGTTGGGCGACAAACACAATTTCAAAATCATTGAAAATCTTACACAAGTTGAAAAGCCAGGAACAAGTTTGTTTTTTGCTTCCGAATACTTTGAACACTTTGACAGACCGATTGAGCATTTGATTGATGTGATTGAACAAGGGTCACCAACATATATGTTGATTGCTAACACATTCAACGGAAGAGCCATTGGTCACTTCAATCAATACAAAGATGGTACCGAAGTCTATGATGGAAAACAAATGGGAAGATTGTTCGGAAAGACACTCAGAAAATATGGATACGAAAGTGTTACCACAGATTGTTGGAATAATAGACCCGCATTTTGGCAGAAGAAAGATAGTTGTTTTTTGACAACACAATACTTTAGTAGTACTTGACATTCGTTCTGGTCCTGATATACTTGTATCTGTAGTTAGAAGGAACACCATGCAGTTTACTCAAGAATCCAAATCCCAATTAGCCAAGTTGATGGCTACCGAAAACCTCACCGTTGAGCACCGCAAAGTATCCACGGCTTCTTTTAATCTTAAAGACCGTGTTCTTACCCTTCCAGTCTGGAAAGATATGTCTGGCGAAATGTATGATTTGCTGACAGGTCACGAAGTTGGTCACGCATTAGAAACGCCAGAAGAAGGTTGGCACAATGCAGTTATGGGCACTGGCAAATTTAATAAGAATTTCAAAAACTTCTTGAATGTGGTTGAAGATGCCCGCATTGAGAAAAAAGTCAAACGCCGTTTCCCTGGCCTACGTCAATCGTTTGTCAAAGCATACGGTCAACTATTAGAAAAAGATTTTTTCGGTATCAAGTACCGAAATGTCAATGCTTTGCCTTTCATTGACCGCTTGAACCTTTACACTAAAGGTGGTGTCTCACTCGGTATTCAATTCAACAATGAAGAAACCAAAATGTTAGCCGATGTTGAATCGTGCGAAACGTGGGAAGATGTTGTCCGTATTACCGAAGCAATTTTTGACTATTCAAAAACCGAACAAAAAGAAATCCAAGATAGTAAACTTAACCAATTGAATTCATTCTATGATGATGAAGATGGTGATTATGAAACGGACATGGACGGCAATGATGATTCTTCTAATGATGAAGAAGAAAATCAGGAAGATGGCCAACCTCAAGATGGCAAAACTGAAAAAGAATCATCCGATGGTGAAGATACAAAAAAATCTGAATCTGGTAAATCTGATTCCGATTCCGAAGAAACCTCGGAAGAACAGCCAGAAGAAAGCAATACAATTGAACGTGATAAAGAATCACACAATAGTATCAGTGAAGATGAAGACTTTGAACCAGTTTGTGAAACCGATGAAAAGTACCGTGAAAACGAAAGCCAATTGTTGGACAAATCATGCAAAGAATATTTGTATGTGAATTTGCCAACTCCAATTTATTCTGAGATTCTTACTCCATACAAACGGGTACATGAATTGATGGAAATGTATTGGGCTGACCGGTTTGATTCATATAAAGATACTCAGAATGTTTTGCTCCGTGAATTCAAAAATCGGAATGACCGTTACATTTCTCTGCTTGCGAAAGAATTTGAAATGCGTAAAGCCGCATCAAAATATTCCAAACAGAAAATTTCTGAGACTGGTGATATTGATGTTAACCGCATCTACAAATACCAAGTTGATGACAATATTTTCCGCAAAGCAACCTTTGTACCAAAAGGCAAATCGCATGGTTTAGTTTTGTTGCTTGACCGTTCGGGTTCAATGCAAAACAATATGGAATCATCATGGGAACAAATTTTGGTTCTCGCAATGTTCTGCCGCAAAGTGAATATTCCTTTTGTTGTTTATGGTTTTGGCAATGATACCGGTGCTTTTCAACTTGACCACGGCCGTGAAAATAATCGTTCATTCACCAAAAACCTCCACGAATTAAGTGGCTCAGATGTTTTCTTGCGTGAGTATTTGAATTCAAAAATGAGTGCAAGTGAATTTACCCGGTGCTCTAAAAATATCATGGCTTTGTCTGGTAGTTATAGTTATCGTGGCAATCGTAAATTTTCAACACCTAAGACTGAGAATTTGTCAAATACTCCTATGACCGAAGCAATGATTGCCTTGAAGCCGCTTGTTGAGCAATTCCGCAAAGTGAACAATCTTGATATTGTGAACACGGTTATCATGCACGATGGTGATGCAGACAGAATTACCGCCATAATTGGTGAGCGTGTAGATTACAAAGGTCAATCTTACTCTAGCACGGTAGGTATCGGTCACGGCCAGTACAATCTTGTTTTGCGTGATACGAAAAATAAATTTGAAGAATTGATGGTTGATGATGATGAATGTCCTGTGCGTAAATCAGTTTTCAATTGGTATCGCAAAACTACAGGTTCTAAGATTATCGGTTTCTTCATTGCTGGAACTGGTGCTGGTCTCCGTGCTGGCATTGAGCGCCGTTACATCAACGAAAAAGGTGAATCGTTGCGCCAAGTTTATGAGGGTCACTCTAATGATTCTTACTATCAAAGAAAAGAAGCGACTAAACAACTTGCACAAATCATCAAAGTCGAAAGATTCCTAGAATCTAAAAATTCTGGATACAATAAATTCTTTATTATTCCTGGTGGCGATGACCTTGACATTGAAAACGAAAGTTTACATGTTGATGGTGCAGTTACTGCTGGTAAACTAAAGAATGCATTTATGAAAATGAATAAGAAGAAACAAGTAAGCCGTGTTTTGGTAAATCGTTTCATTGGCGAGATTGCTCTGTGACATTTTTACAACACCACCTATTGACAAAGTGGTGTTTCCCTGTTATAATTATTGTATTGATTGATTGAAATGGAGTTTATATTATGCGTAAAGTGAATGTTTCCGCCCGTGAGAAGTTTATTTCTTTGGCTCTTGCTACAGGCAAAAGCACTTTGAATGTTGAAGATATCTGGGCAATTTGTAATGAGGCCGACCTAAAATATCCACAATGGTTCACAAAAGATCCAGAAAATCGTGCTGGTCGTGGGCTATATAAACTACCAACTAATGTTTCCACAGTTGATTTATCTGCTCAAGTTTTACCTATGAAGAAAACCGAAATCGCACCTGTTGCACCTGTTGCACAAAATCGAATTGCTAATGTATCTACTGACCTTGAGACTGGAAATCTAATTCCTCAAGTATACAAAAATTATGTGCCATTTGGCAACTATGAAGATTTGCTGGCTATCGTAAACAGTAAACAATTCTTTCCTATCTTTATCACTGGTCAATCTGGCAACGGTAAAACAATGTCCGTTGAACAAGCCTGTGCCAAAGCAAAACGCAAATTCGTTTGTATCTCAATGACACCAGAAACCGATGAAGGCGATTTGCTCGGTAACTTTGTTTTGATTAACGGTCAGATGGAATGGCGTGACGGTCCCGTTACTACAGCCGCACGACAAGGTGCCGTTTTGTGTATTGATGAAATTGACTACGGCGCACAAAACTTGTCCTGCTTGCAAAGGGTACTAGAAGGTAAGCCTTTCATGTTGAAGAAAAAAGGTGAAGTTGTTTACCCAGCCGAAGGCTTTACGATTGTTGCCACTGCAAATACAAAAGGTAAAGGCTCAGAAGATGGTCGTTACATGTTCACCAACGTATTGAACGAAGCCTTCTTGGAACGTTTCTTGAATACATATGAACAAGAATATCCTCCTGTTGCAGTTGAACGTAAAATCATCAAAAAAGAATTGACCTCCGCTGGTCGTACCGATGATGAATTTGCCGAGAAACTTGTTACTTGGGCTGATGTAATTCGCAAAACCTTCTCCGAAGGTGGTGTTGATGAAATTATCTCCACTCGCCGTCTGGTACACATTTGCAAAACATATGGTGTGCATGGTGATCGAATGAAAGCGGTATCATTGTGTTTGAATCGTTTTGATACCGATACCAAAATGTCTTTCCTTGACTTGTATACCAAACTTGATGCACCAGCCAAAGAAGAAGATCCTGTTACAGTGAATGTACCTTCACATATTGAAGAAGTACCATTTTAATTGATACATTTACCACTAAGAGTATTGACTTACTCTTAGTGGTTTGTTATAATTATGAATCTTGAGAATGACCACCTCTCAAGTGTATTATTAAAGTGTGGTTTTATTATGGAGTTTTACTATGTCTAAGATGACTACTAAAGAAAAAATGCTTGCCGCTTTGAGCAAGACTGATGGCTACAACACCTTCACCACTGCTCAGGCTCGGGCACGTTTTGGTATTGTCAACGTTGCCGCACGTATCAACGAATTGCGTGAAGATGGCCATGCAATTTACACCAACAGCAAAACTCTTGCTAATGGTCGTAAAATCTCCTTCTACCGCCTTGGTCAGCCAACCAAGCGCATGGTTGCAGAAGGTATCAAAGCCCTACGTGCAAAGGGTGTTAGCACTTTTGCCTAATCCCTAGGCGATTGCTAAGAAGGATGTGATATATACTTGTATCGCATCCTCTTTTTTTATGGATAAATTATGGAAATAAAAGTTAAAATTGAAGACTTGAAGAAGCATAAATTGTTTGTTGCGACACCAATGTATGGTGGCATGGCACACGGCATGTATGTTAAGGCTTGCCTTGACTTGCAAGCAGTCATGTCTAAATATGGCGTTGAAACACGATTTTCGTTTTTGTTCAATGAATCGTTAATCACACGGGCTAGAAATTATTTGGTAGATGAATTTCTCCGCTCCGAATGTACCCATCTACTGTTTATTGATTCTGATGTTCACTATAATCCACAAGATGTAGTCGCACTTCTAGCACTTGATAAAGATGTTATTGGTGGTCCTTATCCCAAGAAGGCTATCAACTGGAACAATATCGCACTGGCCGCACGTAAACATCCAGACTTAGCACCACAAGAATTAGAAAATCTTGTTGGTGATTATGTGTTTAACGTTGTTAAAGGCACTCAACAATTCTCCGTGACTGAACCTCTAGAAGTTTTGGAGATTGGTACTGGCTACATGATGGTCAAGCGAGAAGTGTTTCCAATCTTGGAAGAAAAATATCCCCAATTGCGTTACAAACCTGACCACGTTGGGCAAGCACACTTTGATGGTTCAAGGTACATTCATGCGTATTTTGATACCGTGATTGATACACTTGATAGCGCAACAGGAGGTGGTTCTGAAAGATACCTAAGTGAAGACTATATGTTTTGTCAACTATGGCGCAAAACTGGAGGTTCTATCTTCTTGTGCCCATGGATGAAAACACAACATATCGGTACATATCCTTTCACGGGTAACCTATCTAAGATTGCTGAATTGACGGGTAAACTGTAATGGCAAATGTCTGGGAAGCACAACTTGATGCTATTACAGCATCACAGACTGCTACTACAGGCGGTCGTAAGTTTGACGGAAACAAACTAGAATATGGTTTGATTCCGCCTCTTGCTCAACAAGAAATGGTAAGGGTTCTTACTTTTGGTGCTCAGAAGTATGAAAGAGATAACTGGAAAAGAGTTCCCGATTCCAAACGCAGATACTTTGATGCACTGGAACGCCATATATGGGCATGGAAAATGGGTGAGCAACTAGACCCAGAATCAGGTATACATCACCTAGCCCATGCTATGTGTTGTCTATCATTTTTATTTGAGCATGATGTTAAGTATTCGCTTGACAATGCTGAATGAATGTTGTATAATTAAATTTTTTTGGAGAGTATATTATGAAATTGTCTAAAGACACCTTGAGTGTATTGAAAAACTTTGCATCTATCAATGATGGAATTATGTTCCGTAAGGGTAGCGTATTGCGTACTTGTGACGCACAACGACAAGTATTGGCTGAAACTACAATCGCAGAAACGATTGATGAAGATTTTGGTATTTATGACTTGAATAAGTTTCTGGCCGCATTGAGTTTGCATCCGGATGATTCCCAACTTCACCTTGATATGGCAACAAGTTCCGCTATCATCAATGATAGTAGTGGTCGTAAAACAAGTAACTATCGTATCTGTGATGCCGGCATGATTAAAAATGCAACTGACAAATCGGTTAAAATGCCTGATGTGGAAGTTAAATTTACACTCACCCAAGAAGACCTTGAATATAGTCTACGGGCATCTTCTATTCTTGGAACACCACACATTGCAATAAAATCTGACGGAAATAAAATATTTCTTTCAGCCTTTGATGACAAAAACACATCTACCCATAGCAATCAACTTGAAGTCGCTGATGGTAATGGTAAGAAATACAAGATGCTTTTCAAGACTGAGAATATGAAAATGATTCCTGGTTCTTATGAAGTTTCTATTTCTTTCAAAGGTATTGCACACTTTAAGAACACCACAAAGCCATTGCAATATTGGGTTGCTACTGAACTTGGCTCAACCAACGAAGGTTGATTTTTTGAATTTTTTATTATGGAGTTTCTATGCAACATTTATTGTGGACCGAAGCACATCGTCCCAAAACTATTGAGGAGTGTATTCTACCAGAACGTCTGAAAAAGCCGTTTCAAGAATATGTAAACTCAGAAAAGATTCCACACCTGTTACTATCTGGCGGTGCAGGTGTAGGAAAGACCACTGTTGCTAAGGCAATGTGTAATCAAATTGATGCTGATTACATTATGATTAACGGTTCAGATGAATCAGGCATTGATGTTTTTCGTACCAAGATTAAAGACTTTGCCTCGTCAATGTCATTCACTGGTGGTCGTAAAGTTATCATCATTGATGAAGCTGACTATCTGAATCCAAATTCAACACAACCAGCTTTGCGTAATGCAATGGAAGAATTTGCATCCAACTGTTCTTTCATCTTTACATGTAATTTCAAGAATCGCATCATTGATCCACTACACAGTCGGTGTGCGGTTGTTGACTTTACATTAAAGAATGATGAAAAGACAAAGATGGCGGCGCAGTTTTTTAAACGCATCCAGTCAATTTTGCAAAGTGAAAATGTTGAGTATGAAGACAAGGTAATTGCTGAATTAGTCAAGAAACACTTTCCAGACTTTCGGCGAATTTTGAATGAGTTGCAACGCTACTCACAGTTTGGTAAAATTGATGTTGGTATTCTCGCACAGATTGGTGACATATCAATTGCAGAAATCACCAAACACTTGAAGAACAAAGACTTTGGTGCAATTCGTAAATGGGTTGCTACTGCTGACTTTGATGCCGCAACATTGTATCGTAAACTGTATGATAGTCTCTATGAAGTATTGCAACCACAAAGCATACCTCAAGCGGTTATTATTCTAGCCGACTATCAATATAAGCAAGCATTCGTTGCTGATGCTGAGATTAACACCGTCGCATGTTTGACTGAGTTGATGGTGAGTGTGGAGTTTGTATGAGTGATTTTGAAGTACATCCAATTGGAACATATACTGAGATTAAATATTCTCGGGAATTAGTTAAAGCGATTGAGCAGATTACATACCAATATGGAGAAGGTATCGTGCCTAAGTCTGTTTTCAATGCATACTTGAAACTAAAACACCACCATGATGTTAAACTTGAATCGGAAAATCTATGATATTAGATTTATTTAAACCCACATTTGATTGGATCAAAGATGACTTTAAGTCTAATCGCATTCGCTTTGTTGCCGAGCTTCTTGCTTGGATTATTAGTATTGGGTGTAGCATTACAATGGCACTTACCGTACCAAATCCTCCCCTCTTGGCTCTTTATCCTGTGTGGATTACTGGCTGTGCTATCTATGCTTGGGCTGCTTATACTAGGAAATCATTTGGCATGCTTGCTAACTACATGCTTCTAGTGTGTATTGATATGGTTGGTTTGATTAGGATGTTAACATGAGTTATCTATATGATGATGGCGGTAAATCTCTTGGATGGTTTACACAACAAGAAGTAAAAGAACGAAGAAATCACATTTCTGCGGCTGTATATGCGTTTACTTTTGCTGAAGAAAAACCAAGCGAAAAAGTTTTGCCTTATGAATTAGAAGATACATTCTACATAGGAATGTCTGGCGGCACGGCTTTTGAATATACTTACGATAGCAACAAAGGCAAATACTTCACGGCTTTTGGATACAGACAAAAAACTCATTGGCGACATTTAATAAAAATAAATGATACTTTTGATATGAAATATCTTCCATTCCATGAAAAATATTTGCCCGAAGAAAATACACACAAAACTATCTTTATGAATATTTGTATTCCTGGCGATTTATTACAAAAACAGAATGTTAGAGGATATTTAAGTGTTGTTGAGCAAGAGTTTATTTACTTGTATCAAAGACGTTGGAATGGTCCACCGCTATTAAATCTTGCTGAAAATACAACAACAAGAAAGACTGGCAATGATGCATCTAATTCTGGTAAGTTGAGAGAATTCTCACGAAAAAATAATCTTAATAAATTTTATGAGTAATCCATTTGACTATGTAAATCAGATCCTGCAGGGTAAAAAGCAGTTGATTGTAGATGATGTTACAGAGAAATCCTATGAACCATTTCTAGTGAATCGTGCGCTTTCCTATCATAAGGATTGTATCATATACGCCAATGAAATGAATCGTAGGTCTCTCCTAGACAAGAAACTGCAAAATGACTATTTACTAAATATAGTTAGGTCCAAGAAAAGACCTTTCAATAAGTGGGTTAAGGCTGAAAAAAGTGAAGATATAGCATGTGTAAAGACATACTTCGGTCTATCCGATTCTAAAGCCCGTGAAGCCTTGCGCTTACTTAGCGATGAACAAATCCAAGAATTAAAAGAAAAAACCGATATCGGTGGATTAAGGAAATGAAATGGTCGACTTATCAACCTTTGTTGAGGTGACGCTAAACGAACACGATGATTTTTTAAAAGTGAGAGAAACGCTAACCAGAATTGGTGTATCCTCACGCAAAGAACGGGTTCTATACCAGTCTTGCCACATCTTACACAAACGCGGACAGTATTATATTGTCCACTTTAAAGAATTATTCGCACTAGACGGAAAACCATCTAGCATCATAGATAACGATATTGAAAGGCGAAACGCAATAGCTAAACTCCTAGAAGAATGGGGTCTAGTTAAGATTGTTAATCCTGACATTATGGTAGACAAGATTGCTCCGATTCATCAAATTAAGATTATATCTTACAAAGAAAAAGATGAATGGGAACTAGTCAGCAAGTATAACATCGGAAAGAAATCTCAAGAATGATTGAGGCTTTTGCAAAGTTGTATAAATAATTGTTCCCACCTTAGGGCTGTTTGATGCTACGGTATAAGGCGTCCGTGTAATTACACCTCCGACACGATAGTTCGGACCAGTATAAGGTAAGCTGGAAGTTATGCCTTCGGGGTAACATTTTTTTAACTTGCTTTTAAAGGAGAACTTTATGACAACATTAAGATTCACACATCTATACCCTTCCGTTGTTGGCTTTGACCGACTACTTGACACATTTGATACCATGCTAACGGAAAAACCTACCACTTTCCCTCCACACAACATTGTTAAAGTTGATGATAATAATTATCTTGTTGAACTTGCTGTTGCTGGATTCGCAGAAAGTGAAATCACTATTGAGGTGTTGAAAAATACTTTGACTATCAAAGGTGAAAAAAGCCTTGATGACACCAGAAACTATTTACATCGTGGTATTGGCACACGTTCGTTTAAGAAAACTGTAACGTTGGCTGATACTGTGCAAGTTGATGGTGCAAGTTTGGATAATGGTGTTCTTACAGTAAAACTTATCAATATTGTACCAGTTGAAAAACAACCGGTTAAAATTGCTATCAATACAGTAAGTAAACCACAATTACTCCAAGAAAAAGTTTAATTATTACCTAAAAAATCTGCCTTCTTGTGTTATAATAAGCACTTGAAGGCAGAAAGTAAACTATGAAAATTGCTCTAGCATCCGACGTACACCTTGAATTTGGTGAAATATCTTTTGAGAATACCGAGAACGCTGATGTTCTTATTCTCTCTGGAGATATTTGTGTGGCCGCAGACTTGATGGTAAAAGATGATATTGGATTCTTTGATAAAAATGTTCGCTCTGAAAAATATCATAAATTCTTTCAAGAATGTGGTGAAAGATTTCCGCATGTCATTTATGTTATGGGAAACCATGAACACTATAACGGTGATTATCGGAACACTATTACAACTTTGCGTGATAGGCTTTCTTATATACGCAACCTCCGTATCTTAGATAAAGATGTTTTTGTTGTTGATGATGTAACATTCATCGGTGGTACTTTGTGGACAGATATGAACAAAGAAGATCCAATTACTCTGATGCAAATGTCAGGTATGATGAATGACTTCCGTTGTGTTCAAAATAGTAATCGGGTGACAATCTTTAAAGATGAAGATGGTAAATTCCATGAACGCAAAAGTCGTTTCACACCAGAAGATGCTGTGGAAGACCACAAGCAAATGATGGATTATATTCGCATTATGACTGAAGGCAAGTTTGACCAAAAGTTTGTTGTCGTTGGGCATCATTCTCCAAGCAAACAGTCAACACATCCTCGGTATAAAGAAGAAGTGGTTATGAATGGTGGTTATAGTTCCGATTTGAATGATTTCATTATGGATCATCCACAAATTAAACTATGGACTCATGGGCATACACATGAAGACTTTGATTACATGATTGGTAGCACAAGAATCGTTTGTAATCCACGTGGTTACATTAATTATGAAAACCGTGCTGATAGATTTGAACTTAAATTTTTGGAGATTTGATATGAAACCAGGTGCTAATTTTAAAATTAATCGTAGTGTTAAACGCCGTATGGCTACTATCGTTAATCCATTTGAGCGACATTCGTATAAGAATGCAATGATTCAAGCGCAACTTATTGGCAATAAGCCTGTTGTGCATGAAAAGAAAAACAAAAACAAAAACGGAGAATGATTCTTGTGAAAGAAAAATTTCGTGATGCATATATGAAGGTGGCAGAGACTTTTGCAGAATTGTCTTCCGCTAAACGCCTTCATGTTGGTGCCATTGTAGTCAAAGAAGATAGAATCATATCTATTGGTTACAATGGTATGCCCGCAGGATGGGACAACAATTGTGAAGATAAAGAATATATGGACCAAACCGCAGGTGGTTGGTTGTCACCTGAAGAAATTAAAGAACAGTGGCCATGGAGTGAACAACAGTTACCAAAAACTGAAGACCTTCCGTGGCTTCGTTATCGTTTAAAAACCAAACCTGAGGTACTTCATGCTGAAACAAATGCGATTGCCAAGTTGGCTAAATCTACCGAATCTGGTATGGGTGCTACTATGTTTATTACCCATGCTCCATGTTTGGAGTGTGCCAAACTTATCTACCAAAGTGGTATTAACAGTGTTCTATATCGGAACTCTTATCGTAGCGATGATGGTATCAAGTTTTTGGAAAAAGCGTCCGTAGAGGTTGAAAAAATATGAGTAAAGTTTACACATCAAAAGTTATTGAAATCTGTGAAAACGGCGATGCAATAATTGAATTGCCTAAAGAACTTATGGAAGATATGGGTTGGAAAACAAACGACCTGTTAGACATTGACTATGTTAATGGCGAACTTATCATTAAAAAGATTGAAGAAACACGTATGAAAAGATACTGGAGAATCTTCAAATCTTTTTTTCAGAAAACTAAATAAAACAACCGCGGGATAGTAAAACGGTATTACAGAGGACTCATAATCCTCAGTTCTTGGTTCGATTCCAGGTCCCGCAACCAATAGGATATATTATGACTGATATGAATAAAGACGTTAATATTTTTATTGACGCTTGTGACCAAGTTCCTTCTATAGAGAACATTAGTCTTTACCGTAATCTTATCAATGAAGAATACTGGGAATTCCAAGACGCACTTAAAGCCAAAGATGATGTAGAACAACTAGATGCATGTATGGACATGATTTGGGTTATTTTAGGTTACTGCCGCATGAAAGGCTTTGAAGTACCTGGTGCTTGGGCTGAGGTAGCACGTAGCAATCTATGCAAGATTGATTCTGTGACTGGTAAAGTTATTAAGAATGAATCGGGTAAAGTTATGAAACCTGAAGGATGGACTGCTCCAGTGCTTGCACCTTTTGTTAAACTGTGATATAATATCGTTATGGATGAAGATACAAGAGAAATTCTATTAATTCTGCAAGAAGAATGTGCGGAAGTTATTCAAGCAATAAGCAAATGTTTTCGTTTCGGTCCTGACCAATTAAAACCCGGTAAAGACAAAACGAACATTCAAATGTTGCAGGAAGAATTGGGTGACCTTCTGGCTATGATTGATTTGCTTGTGAAGAAAGATGTTGGTGTCAATTGGAAAGAATTGATGTTAGCAAAGCAAAACAAATTTTTAAAACTTAAACAATGGAGTAATATTGAAATTGATTAATATCAATACATCAAAACTCGCCTATCATATGGCAGTTGAAAACAAACTCCAGGCATACAAGTATGACCTGGTTCTGCGTGAGTTTGACAATATGGTTGAACTTATTGGTCTAGTTAATGACCCAACCCAAGACATGGCCGACTTCCGCGGTCGTGAAATGTTGTTCCCCAAGAAGTGGGTAACATTGAAAACCTTTTTTGCCGAAGAAAGGATTAAAGTATGAGTTTGAAACTTATTACTTTCAAAACAAACCAAACCATTCTTGGTGAAGTTGAGTATAGCGGTGGTGTATACACCGTAAAGAAACCTGTGCAGGTTATTGTACAGCCAACTAAAGATGGTCCAATGATGGGCTTCTCTCCATTCTTAGATTACTGTCTAGAGTTTTCCACTGGAATTGAATTCGTATCTTCGGATATTCTAACTGTAACTACACCAGCGATTGAATTGTCAAATCAATACAATCAAGTCTTTGGTTCTGGTATTCAAATCGCATCTTCTATTCCTAGATTTTAATGAGTAATTTTTACACTAATGTAATTTGTGTTGGCAACAACATTCTTTACAGAGGCGTAGAAAACGGTAGGCGTGTAAAACTCCGCGTGGGTTACACGCCTACAATGTTTTTGCCTTCCCAAAAAGAAACGAAATGGAAAACTCTCCATGGTGAATACCTGGATGAGATTAAACTTGGATCTATTCGTGAATGTAGAGACTTCATTAAGCGATATGAAGATGTTGAGAACTTTAAGATTTATGGTAACACAAGATATGAATATGCCTATATTGCTGATGAATTCAAAGGCGCAATTGATTGGGACCAAGCCAAAATTAATATTGCAGTCATTGATATTGAAGTCGGTTCAGAAAATGGCTTTCCTGACCCATACAAAGCAAATGAGCCAATCACAGCGATTGCGATAAAGACGCTTGATGGTGATATGAAGGTTTATGGTTGCGGTAATTTTAATAACAGCCGTGATGATGTTACTTACATAAAGTGCAGAGATGAATATGACCTCTGCAAGAGATTCCTAGAAGATTGGAAATACGATACACCAGATATCATTACTGGTTGGAACACTCGCTTCTTTGATATTCCATATTTGGTTAATCGCTTTGTTAAGATTCTTGGTGAAGATGAAATGAAGAATCTTTCACCGTGGGGAATTGTACAAGAACGTAAGACCAACATCAAAGGTCGTGAATTAATCTCGTATGAAATCTATGGCATTTCATCGCTAGACTATATTGAATTGTATAAGTGGTTTGCTCCTGGTGGTAAGTCACAAGATTCATATCGCTTGGACAACATTGCTAACATTGAATTGGGTAAGCAAAAACTTTCTTATGATGAATTTGAAAACTTGCACCAATTGTATAAGTTAAACTATCAAAAGTTTATTGAGTACAACATCGTTGACGTTGAATTGATTGTTGAATTGGAAGCTAAGTTAAAGCTGATTGAATTATCTTTGACACTTTCATATGATACCAAGTCTAACTATGGTGATGTGTTTACACAAACTAGAATGTGGGACGCTATCATCTATAACTATTTGCTTGAACGAAACATCGTTGTGCCTCCTAATGAGACAAGTGTTAAAGATGGTGCGTTTGAGGGTGCGTATGTAAAAGATCCACAAATTGGTGTGCATGATTACGTTGCATCGTTTGACTTGAATAGTTTGTATCCACATTTGATGATGCAGTATAACATTTCGCCTGAAACAATTATTGAGGTCAAAGATTATGATGACAACATGCGTCAGATTATTTCCGATGGTGTTAATGTTGATAAGATGTTGAGCAAAGAAGTTGATACTTCAAAACTACAAGGTGTTACCATTACACCCAATGGTCAATTCTTCCGAACAACCGAACAAGGTTTCTTGCCTAAGATGTTGGAAGAAATGTATGAAGACCGCAAAAAGTTTAAGAAGCTGATGCTTTCCGCTAAACAGGAATATGAAAAAGAAACAGATGCCAATAAGAAGTATGAATTGAAAAAGAAGATTGCACGATATGACAATCTGCAACTTGCTAAAAAAGTTTCATTGAATTCAGCTTATGGTGCGATGGGTTCACAATACTTCCGATTTTATGATTTGCGTCTAGCACTTGGTGTTACTTCGGCAGGTCAACTTTCAATTCGTTGGATTGAAGAAAAGATTAATAAGTATATGAACGACTTGTTAAAAACGAATGGTGTAGATTATGTTATTGCCTCAGACACAGATTCAATTTATCTCCGTCTTGGTGAGTTGGTTGATAAAGTGTATTCAAAGAAAACGGATGTTAATCAACTTATCTCCTTCATGGACCGTGTCTGTGAAGATAAGATTCAACCATACATTGATAACTCTTATCAAGAACTTGCTACGTATGTCAACGCATATTCCCAAAAAATGCAAATGAAACGTGAAGGGTTGTCTAACAAAGGTATCTGGACAGCAAAGAAGCGGTACATTTTGAATGTATATAACAACGAAGGTGTTCAGTATGCCGAGCCTCAGATGAAAGTCATGGGTCTTGAAATGGTAAAGTCTTCTACTCCATCTTCCATTCGTGATAAGATGAAAGAAGTTATCAAGTTGATGGTAACTGGTACAGAAGACGATGTGCAAGAATTCATTGCCAACTTCCGCAAAGAGTTTAGAACATTGCCGATTGAAGAAATATCTTTTCCTCGTTCTGTCAATGGTTTGAAGACATACACAGACAAAGCGCAAATATATACTAAGGGTACACCGATTCATGTTAAGGGTGCGTTGCTGTATAATTACCTGTTGGATAAACATAACTTATCAAACAAGTACCCTAAGGTTCAAGAAGGTGAGAAATTAAAGTTTACATACCTGATTCAACCTAACCCAATCAACGATACGGTAATATCGTATCCAACACGCTTGCCAACTGAATTTGGACTTGACGAATACATTGATTATGAGTTACAATTTGAGAAAGCGTTTCTTGATCCAATCAAAATCATTCTTGATTGTATTGATTGGCAAGTTGAGAAAACAAGTTCACTGGCAGATTTTTTCTAAAGGATAATTATGAGTTTATTGGACAAAATTAAAAAGAATTCTACAATCAAAGATAGTGCAATTCTATCTAAATCAAAATTCTTTACTGAGAAAGACATGATACCAACATCCATTCCTATGGTGAATGTTGCTCTTTCAGGTAAATTAGAGGGCGGCCTAACTCCTGGTCTTACAATGTGGGCTGGTCCATCAAAGCACTTTAAGACTGCATTTAGTTTGTTGATGGCTAAATCTTACATGGACAAATACGATGAAGCAGTTCTTATCTTCTACGATTCAGAGTTTGGT
>Ga0209500_10000047_pt1 | contig 108236 bp, 137 predicted proteins | sample S_140212_EF_Meta_FD_187323 | JGI IMG/M metagenome (GOLD analysis project Ga0209500, IMG submission 187323) | Freshwater microbial communities from Lake Simoncouche, Canada to study carbon cycling - S_140212_EF_MetaG (SPAdes) (version 2) | ecosystem: Environmental > Aquatic > Freshwater > Lake...
AACCATAAGATACGAATACGAACCTGCGGTAACTTCAACCCTGAGTTGGGCAGGTGTTGTTGAACATCCAGTACAGGTGTTGGTCAGTAATATTACCACAGGAATAGATCTTGTGCCAGGCACCGATTTTACCATTGACTGGGACGACTACACAATCACATTATTGACAGTCACAGCCGGTGACATTGTGAACATTTCAGTATATGAGCTGGGCGGCGGCAGTCAATTGTATCGTGCCAATTACCTTGGCGGGGACATTGGTTCCACCGTAATAATTCCGGTGAACACCGCAGAAATTAGCGATGTTTATGTGTTTGTGAATGGTGCGTCAGTAGGCGGTATCACTTGGATGCCTTATATTGATAGTACTGCATGGGATATATTGGATACCTATTCAAGATTAGACATTGTAAACAACAGTGGTACCTATTATCGCGCACAGCAAGACGTACCAGCTGGAATTATTATTACTAACCTAGCCTACTGGATCAGTTTTGTACCCACACTTGAGAGTGAAGTTGATCTTGGCACCAGTTATGGCGCAGGCTCAGGAATTGCTCTAGTGGCATTTGGCTTGACCACAGCTGAGTCTGGTTATTTTATCAAAGGTAATCAATACACCATTGCCACACTTGGCACCACTAATTTTGTTTCCGTAGGTGCCGCTTCAAACACAGTGGGAGTGACCTTTACTGCCACAGGTATAGGTACAGGAACAGGCACAGCCACAATTGACTACAGTTGGAGCACCCCACAGGTACAGTACAAAGTGGCTGACGCGGCCATGGTAGCTGTGCCTGTGATCACATTGACCAACAGCATACAAGGCAGCAACTCTGCCAACATGGTGGTCACACGCAATGGCCTGCGACTACAACCACCAGAAGGTATTGAATGGCTTGGCAATAATGTTGAGGTAAGTTTTGGGTTACCGCAACGCGGTGGCTACAGTCAGAGCATTATTGATGCTCCTAATGACATCCAGGTGTGGGTGGACAATGTGCTACAGGTACAGAGCGTTGGCGCCACAATAGGTAGTTACGCTGTGACCAACTATTCGGGGTCAAACATTCCAGGCCGTCAGGTGGTGTTTACTAGCCCACCTCCTAGCGGCGCTAGAATATTAATCAGTGTGGATACCGAAGCAGATTATCAAGTGGTATCACAAACCGTACAAATTTCTTCAGGAGTGAACCTAGATGATGTGTTTGCTGTGATTACTTGGAACGACACAGCACAACAAAATCCAGTGACCTTGGTATTCAATGGTCCCATAGTGACTGGATTGACCATTGCTGAACCTTACGACAGCACAGTGTATGATGCTGCAGCTGTTTCAGGAGATCCAGGATCTTATGATTATTCTGTTGGTACCGCGGTGTCCAGCAATGACTTTTTGTTGAACCGTACTAGTGTCAACGCCGGGCGGTTGTGGGTGACGTTGGATGGATATAGATTGTTTGAGGGAGCTGATTTTACAGTCGAAGATGATGGATCAACCCTTGAAAGTGCAACATTGGTCTTGGCCCAGGGTGCTATTGCTCCTGCACAAATTCTTGCTGTGACCATGTTCACTGACAGCATAGTGCCAGAAGCCATGGCCTTCCGTATATTCCAAGACATGCGCGGGGTGCAGGCCACATATCGAATTACTGCTGCAACCTCGACCACACTGAGTCAAGACCTCAGTGCCTCTGCTGACACCATTTATGTTACCGATGCTTCTGCCCTAACTGAGCCTAATCTTGTGATAGGTGTGTTTGGTGTAATCACCATTGATGGCGAACGAATCATGTATCGCTACAGAAATACAGCTCTTAACACCATCAGCAGTCTCTTGCGTGGTACCGCAGGAACTGCTGCGGCCACACATTCATCGGGCGCAGAGGTTCATGACACTGGGCGCGGCAACTTACTAGATCAAAGATATCAAGATTACACAGTGAGTGACACAAGCGTGGGAGATGGTACGACCAGTGTGTTTTATGCACCTAGCATTGATGTAGCTGATTTTGAAGATAGTTCAACAGAAAACTTGTCCATTGAAGTATACGTGGGCGGACGTCGTCAGTACAAGTACAGCGATACCACAGCCATCAGCCAATACCGCTGGTTCCTGAGCCTGTTTGACCCAGTTACCATTGAATTTATAGTAGATGGCGCTGTGTATCCTGAATTACAGGCCCCGGCAGAAGGTAGCGAAGTTACTATTTTGGTTCGCCAGGGTGTGACTTGGTATCAACAAGGAACAACAACTGCCAGCAATGGCGTGGCCCTGCAAGATACTGATACTCTGGCCGCAAGGTTCTTGCGCGGTGAATAAAGTAGGCTAAATAAGTGATCATGTCAAACACACAACAAAAACAACCAGTTGAGCCCAAAGCACAGGAAAAACCCCGCCGGCCCAACGAAACTGGATCCATATCTGTCCAAGCACACATGAGAATTTTTGATCCTAAAACACAAAAAACCTACGTGGAGGGTCGTGCATGATTTCGGCAGGATTGGCAAAAATTACTGGCCATGTAAAAATACATGACCCCAAAAGCGGAGAGATTTTCTACAACGATCACAACGCTATTCACTATGAAAACATATCTATTGCTATGGCCCAAACGCTTAGTGATAGAAATATTGGTTACATCTATCAAATGGCGTTTGGCAACGGCGGAAGCTCAGTAGATCCCACAGGTGTTATCACATACTTGCCGCCAAACACCACAGGACAAAATGCTGATCTTTACAATCAAACTTATCAAAAAGTAGTCAACGACAATTCAGCAGCAGACACTGATCCAGTCAACAACAAAATGACAGTGTTGCACACATCGGGCAACGTGTATACAGATATTTTGGTGCAGTGTTTGTTAGATTACGGGGAGCCAGCCCAACAGCAGGCTTTTGACAATTCAACCAATTTTAACGGGGAATTTGTATTTGACGAACTGGGACTCAAGGTCTGGAACGGAGCAGTGGATAACTTGCGCCTGATAACTCATGTTATTTTCCACCCTGTACAAAAGAGTCTAAATCGGCAAATTCAAATCGATTACACTGTGAGAATTCAGACATTGAGCAATATCAATGCTGTATAAATATTGAACTAGGAAACAGACATGGCATATACAATCAATCTTACTGACGGCAGCGTTTTTGCCACAGTCAACGACGGCACAGTAAACACTGCAAGTAGCATGACTCTTGTGGGTAAAAATTACGCAGGCTACGGCGAGTTTTTGGACGAAAACTTTATTCACTTGTTGGAAAACGGCTCAAATACTTCGGCCCCGGTAGCACCGCTTACTGGACAACTATGGTGGGACAAAACCAACAACTTGCTCAAAGTTTACAATGGTAGCATATTCAAAACCATCAGTGCCGCCACTGCCAGCGCCAGCCAACCTTCATCAAACGTCACAGGTGACCTTTGGTATGACACCACAAACCAACAGGTCAAAGTATATACAGGTGCCAGTTTTATTGTTGTAGGCCCTGCATTTACATCAACTGAAGGCACAGCTGGTGCAATTCCCGAAACAGTCAACGATAACACAGCAACTCCTCACTACGTGACTGGTCTTTATGTGGCAGGTACCAGAGTAGGCATTGTATCTAAAGACGCAACTTTCACTGCAGCAGCCCCAACATCAACATTGTTCCCCACAGTATTCAAAGGTATTACCATGAGCAATTCAGCAGACACAGTGTTTGCTGGTAATGTTAGAAATGGTGGCAACGTGGTGATCACCGCAGGCGGAGCTAGCACTGCTATTGTACAGGCTACAGGTGTATTGATCACAGGATTTAACTCAGTAACAGGCAATGTGATTGGTGGAAACATCACCACAGCAGGCTTGGTCACTGCGTCAGGCAACGTCACAGGTGCCAACGTAGTAACAACAGGCTTGGTCACTGTTACCGGCAACGTGATTGGCGGCAACGTTACCACAGCAGGTAATGTAACTGCTGTGGGTCTTGTGAGTGCAGGCGGCAACGTAACCGGTGGTAACTTAATCACAGCAGGCGTAGTCACTGCCACAGGCAATATCACTGGCGGCAACATTATAACCACGGCCTTGATGCAGACTGCCAACGTGTCGGCCACTGCCAACGTGCAAGCTGGAAATTTAAGAACAACTGGCCTAGTGTCAGCTACCGGCAATATTACAGCCGCAGCCAATGTTGCTGGCACATATTTTATTGGCAACGGATCACAACTAACAGGCTTGAGCCTGGGTGTTTCAGTTACCAAGTTTGAAAACGGCACATCCAAAGGCGAAATAAATGTGCCCAATGGCAACATTGCGTTCACTGTGGCTGGAACAGCCAACGTGGTCACAATTGATACCACAACAGTTTATGCCAACGTGGTCAGCGTTCAAAGCATTGCCAAAACAGGATCAAATGGAGTGGGCAACATTGGTTCCGTCGGCAGCTACTTTAATCAGGTGTTTGCCACTGCCACCACAGCACTATATGCTGACGTTGCAGAACGCTTTGAAGCTGATGCTTTGCTTGAGCCAGGCACAGTGGTCGAACTGGGCGGAATTAAAGAAATTACAAAAGCCAACCATGATCTAAGCGAAAATGTGTTTGGTGTGATAAGTACAAGACCAGCTTATACCATGAATGGTGGTGCTGGTGAAGATGACACTCACCCTCGAGTGGCCATGACAGGGCGTGTGCCAGTCAAGGTCATTGGTTACGTGAAAAAAGGCGATCGCCTGGTGTCGGCAGGCGCAGGACAGGCTCGTGCCGCACAACCTGGAGAAGCCACTGCATTCAATGTAATTGGACGCAGCTTGGTTGACAAACCCACTCCAGAACCAGGTACAATTGAAGCTATAGTGACCATAAACAACTAAGCAGGAAAAAAACACAATGACTTATTCATCAGGTGGACTGATTCAAGCCACAGACTACAACGGTTTTGTCAGTACCAATGCCGCCAACATAAATGATCTTTGGAGCACTGGATCAAGTGACAAAGGTTATGGACAGAGCGCCATTTCCACAGTCAGCACTGCTGGTACCATCACTGCCACACAATGGGCATCCTTGGTCAACACCTTGAGCAGCATAGGCAATCAAACTAATACCACTCTCACTGCAAGATCAGCGCCCACAGCAGGTACTTTAATTTCAATACTGGCTGCAGTCAACACCGATATTACCAATGTAACTACCAATCGCAACAATGCCCTGGCAGTGGGATCACAATTTACAGGCTGGTCTGGAACCAATTCCAAAACCGCGGCCACAACAGGTGCTACTTGGAGCATTGTCTTTACCAACACAGTGACATTTGCCAGTGCAGATGCTGCACGTTATTTTTTCAACGGTGGCGGCTTGATCAAACTAGATGTGAGCAAAACAGCCACTGGCGCTCTAGGCGATCCTGAGTGGAACGACTTGGCCACTACACTGTGCGGAGACATTTATATTTCTGGAGCAGGCACTGCACACACCATTGCCGCTGTATCCTACACAGGAACAACCAAGGTTGGCGGAACTGGCACACCTTCAACGTTACAAAATAGTCTGGGATGGTACAACCTGACCACAAGTGATCAAGTGATTTACAAACAATTTGCAGACACATCACCATACACTGCCAACTTTATCCAACACCAGGCCAAAACAGCCGGATCAGGCACACAACTGGTCATAACTACAACTTGGTCAGCTAGCGATGGAGATCCAATTTCGGGCGGCACAGCAAGTTCGGGTGCAACACCTGGCACAGCACCAACAACTATTTGTACCTATTTCCCTCCAAGCACAACTTATCTAACTTCGGCCAGTTGGGGCACACCAACTGTAGCAGCCACAACTGTTTAACCAAAAGGGGCTGTTGCCCCTTTACTTTTCCCTAAAATTCCCGTATAATAAAGCATGGATACAGATGCATTAATTGCTCACGCACGAGCACGGTTTGATCACGTTGCCGCAAAACGTGTGCTCAAAGAAAAATACCAGGCTCGGATGATTTTTGCTCATGCTGGCGGCATGTGGCGGGCTGACCCTGAACTCATAAACATCTTGGCCACTGTGCCGCCAGGCGATGCAGTGCTGTTAGATTTATATGAAAACCCAGTACAGGTTCGACCCGAAGAACTGCGTGGCCTAGCCATGCAACGCTGGCAAGAACAAATGAATGCCTGGCTGGTGGAACATGATCAGTTGAGCAAGAAAAGATGACACGTGGCGCACTGATATTTGCTTTTAACAATGAACAAACAGACTACTTGGAAATGGCTGCTTGGTCAGCTGAAAATATTCGTAGACACCTCAACATTCCAGTGGCCGTCGTCACAGACAAACCAGACACAGACTCGGATAGAAGATTTGATCAAGTCATTAGAGCCGTACCTGCAACCGGCGGAACACGTTATTTTGAGGACTATGAAGCGACTGTGTCTTGGCACAACGCAGGTAGAACTGATGCCTATAATCTTAGTCCGTGGGATCACACGCTTGTACTTGACGCCGACTATGTAGTAGCCGACAGTGACTTGAATCGACTGTGGGATCAAGCAGATTTCATGTGCCACAGATTGGCGTTTGATATGGCAAACGGTACAGGACACCTGGACGAGTTAAACTGTTTTGGTCAGCACCGATTGCCCATGTGGTGGGCCACAGTAATGATGTTTAGACGGTCAAACACAGCACAGTACATATTTGATTGTATGAACATGGTGCGGGATAATTGGCAACACTATAGAGACTTGTACGGGATTCAAAAAGCAACTTATCGCAATGACTTTGCGCTGAGTATTGCAATAGGCATTGTGTCAGGACACACATTCAAGGTAGAAGAAATACCTTGGCCCTTGGCCAGTGTCTTGCCCAGTACAAAGTTAGAAAAATTAAATCAAGATCATTACAGATTAGAATACAAAAATGCCAATAGTAAATCTTACCAAATATCATTTGGGAGTTACAGTTTTCATGCCATGGGCAAACGATACCTAGGAGATATAGTTGAAACCGATCGCAGAGCAAGGCTACTTGATAGTAGCACACAACACCAAAGAAGTTGACTATGTTGACTGTGCTCGTACTTTGGTTAAAACAATCAAGTACTGGCATCCAGATGCGCAGATTTGTCTGTTAACCAACAATGATGTTGCGCCAGATTTCTTATTCAATTATGTACATGCGTTTCCGTTTCCGTTAAACGAACAAAATCCTTATGCCAATGACTGGCAAGTGTTTCACGCAACACCATTCCGAGAAACAATCAAACTAGAAGCAGACATGATGATTACCAGCCCAATTGATTACTGGTGGACTCAACTGCGTCACCGAGATATTGTGGTAAGTACCGGCGCAAGGGATTGGAAAGATCAACGTGTGACAGCACGTCACTACAGAAAAGTTTTTGATGCCAATGACCTACCGGATGTGTACAATGCAATTACCTACTGGCGTAGAAGTGCAACAGCACAAGAGTTCTTTGCTACAGTGCGCAACATATTTGAAAACTGGCCAGAGTTCCGTAAACTTTTAAAGTTTCCCGAAGAAGTCCCGTCAACAGATGTAGTATATGCCATGGCCGCAAACATTGTTGGACCCGAAACATGTACCATGCCATTTGCTAGTTACCCAAAAATTGTACACATGAAGCGACACATTGCTGGAACCCAACGTGACAAATGGCACGACGAGATGATATGGGAATACAACAACTACATGATGCGAGTAAATTCAATTGCACAGTGGGGTGCATTTCATTACAATGTCAAGGACCTACGTCATGCAAATACATGAGTTCTGGAGCATACTGCATGCCATGCCCGAACCCCAGCCGGTGTTTTTTAGGCTGTACCATCTGGACGGTGTGCCATTATTCTACAGCATGGAAGATGTACCTGGTACATATATTGAGATCGATGCAGAAACATTCAGTAGATCACCTATGCATGTGCGAGTACGGGACGGCCGGTTAGTAGAAAGCATTTGGCGAACAACTGCTAAACTTGTGCCCGGTGACACAGGGACTCCTTGCCATCCCGATGATGTCACTATTGTAGTCGCAGAAACTGAACCACATCAACGCTGGAGCAAACAAACTTATGAAACAAATTGACGTAGCAGACCTAGACTGCATTTACCTATCTTATGATGAACCGCAACAAGAAGAATTTTGGGTCAAGATTAAGAACATGGTGCCTTGGGCCAAGCGGGTCAGCAATATACGCGGAAGCGATGCGGCACACAAAGCCGCGGCCCTGGCTTCTGACACAGAACGATTTATCCTCGTGGATGGAGACAATATCCCCGACCCAGCGTTTTTTAACCAAACGCTGGATTTTCCTACACCTGAACATGAAAAGGCTGTGTTCCGATGGCGAGCTCGTAATCATGTCAACGGACTCATGTACGGCAATGGTGGCTTGAGTTCCTGGACTCGTGAATACGTGACCAACATGAAGACCCATGAGAACACCGACGGCCGCACAGAAACACAAGTGGAGTTTTGTTTTGATCCGCTATACTGGGCCATGAACGATTGTTATTCCAACACCTATCCCAATGGATCTGCGTTTCAAGCATGGCGTGCCGGATTCCGTGAAGGTGTAAAAATGTGTTTGCAACGTGGCCGTAAGCCCACCCTGGATGAATTCAAGACACAGGTACTGCGTAACCTAGACAATTTGACCATATGGCACAACATAGGCACAGATGTAGAACATGGAGAGTGGGCCATTGCCGGTGCACGTCAAGGCACATACATGACCATGCTCACAAACTGGGATTATACTCTAGTGCAAGACTTTGCGGCCCTGGAACAGTTGTGGGCCACCGTACGAGACTCAGAGGCCAGGCTGTTGAGCAATCAACTGGGGCCTGAACTGGGCACACAACTGGATCTGCCCATGAGCATACTAGAAGCAGAACAGAGTGCATTCTTCAAGTATCATTACCGTTCAAATTGGCGCAACCAAGGCGTCATGGTTCGAGAAATAGATATTATCAGGGCACAAGAAGGATGGTAAGCCGACTGGTTGTCATTGGCGATAGTTTTTGCCACGGCGTAGGAACTGCGAGTGCATTTAAAGATGCGCAAAACACACACTGGAGTTTTGGCCGCTATCTTGCTGACTATTATGAACTAGACTATGTGAATCTAGCCGAGCCTGGTGTGAGCATTGCTCGTACCACAGAACTGGCAGTGAACTACCTAGAGCACAACACACACTGCTTGGTCATAGCAGGTTGGACACATCCAAGACGTATTGGCATGTACAGCGACCACAGTATGTTGCAAATACTACCTAGTTATGCACTGCTGGGAGATTCAGCAGACACAGATGTATGGGTTCAAGAAGAGTCAGGTGTAAAGTTTGTGACCAACCAGGCCAACTCCCAACATCTGGACACCCTGGCACAGTTACATAGAATAACTGTGAACAATGACTTCTTTGAGGGCGCAGCTAATACCGGAAGGGTTGTAGTAAAAATGTTCAAGTCTTGGTGTGCTGAGCAAAGCATTCGCTTGCTAGACTTTAATGTGTTTCCCAACTACAACCAGTTGACTGCACCAGCGCACGACATCAACTTTGGCAGTGTCATGCCCACACTAGACCGTCACCCCACTCAAGAAGAACAACAAAAGTTTGCCGAACTGTGGATATCAAAATATGGAAAAAAGTAAGTTCCAGTACACAGCTGAACAGATGAAAACAGATCTAGGTCCTGCATTATGTCTGGCCAAATGGAAGCAAGTGAGTTTGCATTTACAAACAGGACTAAACAACTCCTGCTATCATCCGCCACTGCATGCCATTGACCCAGTGGAGATACAGTTCAATCCAGGTGCATTACACAATACCTCACACAAAAAAACACAACGACAGTTGATGCTCAGTGGGCAACGTCCTGCAGAATGCTCCTATTGTTGGAATATGGAAGATCAGAACAAACTAAGTGACAGACACTATCGTTCAGGTGAGCCCTGGGCCGCAGTGGACTTTGAAACAATAAAAAATAGTACAGGAGCTGAAGATGTTGTACCTAGTTACGTTGAAGTTAATTTTAATAATGCTTGTAACTTGCGGTGCAGTTATTGTAGTCCTCAATTTTCGAGCTCTTGGGCAGATGAGGCACAAAGACTGGGGCCTTATGCTACCAGTACTCCGCACAACAGCATGGATCATTTTACCGGCAATAGGCGCATTATTCCTGCTCGAGAATCTAATCCCTATGTAGAAGCATTCTGGGCATGGTGGCCTACCCTATACCCTGCGTTAGAACACTTTAGAATGACTGGTGGGGAACCCTTGATGGACAAGAACACATATAGAGTGTTTGACCATGTGATTGAACATCCGTCAAAGAAACTGCACCTAAACGTCACATCAAACTTTTCAGTAGAGCAGAGTCTTTTTGATCGGTACCTGGCCGCTGTCAAAACCATTTGTGACGGGCGTATAGAACACTTTATGCAATACGTCAGTCTAGACGGATGGGGTGCTCAAGCAGAGTACATGCGACACGGTATGAACTTTGGCCTAGTATGGTCACGTGTGGATCAATACCTAACTGACGTCCCTAGTTACAACAGTCTAACGTTTATTATAACAATGAACAATCTGTCAGTTAGCAGTCTGCAACAACTGTTAGAGGGCATACTAGAACTACGGCGCAAGCACAGCACCACGTACCAACGTGTGTGGTTTGATACGCCTGTGCTACGTGAACCTGCGTGGCAAAGTCTACAGATCTTGCCCGAGTCATATGTGCAACGATTGGAAAGCGTTCGACTCTGGATGAGTCGAAATTTAACCACCGAAGCAGATCCTTACAACGGATTCAAAGACTACGAAGTGGCACGCCTGGATAGAGACATTGCTTGGATGCGTTCAGCACAGGCACAAGACCACAGTCAGGCACGAGCAGACTTCTATCGTTTCTTTAGCGAACACGATCGCAGAAGAAACACTGACTTCTTAAAGACCTTTCCAGAAATGCGGAGCTGGTGGGCTGAATGCGAATCACATGCTAGGAACACATAAACTTGTAGTAGACGAATGGGCAGAGGTATGGGACTTGCTGAAACCTTATGCTGACGGATCGTTTTGGCAGTTGCCCGAACTGAATCCTGCCAACATCTACATTGTAGGGCGTGTGTTATTGAAACAACATTGGCAGATCATCACAGACTGGGCCACTGAACATCCTGGACGCATTGTGTTTTCAAACCCTGCTGAGGGATCAGAAACCATATTATTACAGATACAAAGATTACGCATTACGGAGCATGTTCGAGATGGCCGCATATTATTATTAACGTCCGGTGACCTGGAACCAGGATGGAACTACTGCAAGACTGATTGCTATTTCTCTAACATTGTAGAGTACACTGAAAACAAAACAGCACAGTCACAAGCGGCTCTAGACTACAAAGCACATCGCCCGTATGAGTTTTTGTTTCTTAATGGACGGCTACGTCCGCATCGCAAGTATCTGATAGACGGTTTACGAGATAATCAACTGTTGGATCATGCGCTGTGGACCAACCTGGGTGCATGTGTAGAAATGGGTTTTACATCACAACTACAAGTTGCCCAGACTGAGTCCATTAGACTGCTGCCCCCAGAATATGAAATAGAACGTGCAGTGCCCAACATGGACACAGCGTATGAGCATGCTTTCTGCAAGCATCATTTGTTTGGTAACACCTGGGGCGATGCCATTGTTAATCCTACCTGCTACACAGACACATGGTTCAGCGTGGTAACAGAAACCATATTTGATTACCCACACACATTCAGAACAGAAAAGATATGGAAGCCTATATTAATGGCACATCCATTTGTGGCAGCGGCCAACTCAGGGTACTTGAGAGATTTAAGAAATGCAGGATTTCAAACGTTCGGCCAGCTGATTGATGAGTCATACGACCAGATTGATTGCCCAAGCACACGTATGGATCGTATAATAGCCACAGTGGGGTCTATACTGCATACAGGTACCGCTGATTTCTGGACAGCCTCCAGAGATATCTGTAAATACAATCAACAGCACTTGATAGAACACAATCGTCGAGAACGTGCTCAACTCCCCCACAACTTAGAACAACATTTAAATGACAGACTTGGAATTTCGTAAAGAAGTATTAGACAAACTTTCACCCAGTTTTTGTGCGGCAAAATGGTACAATGCTACCATTTGGTTAGGAAGTGGGCAGACCACCAGTTGCCATCACCCGCCTGCCCATTTGGTGGATCCGGATCAAGTCCGCACCAACCCTAGGCTACTGCACAATACCGATCAAAAGAAACAGGATCGCGCCAAGATGTTGGCAGGCGAGCGTCCTGCGGGCTGTGAATACTGCTGGAAGATTGAAGACATGGGCATGGACGCTGTCTCAGACCGTGTTTATAAATCAAAAATATATCCTATAGAAGCCTTGCATGATGCATTTAATACTCTACCCAACACCGACGTCAATCTCCGTACACTGGAAATTGCTTTTGATCGTACTTGTCAATTTGCTTGCTCTTACTGCAACCCTGCTTTTAGCACAACTTGGGCTAATGATATTCGACGCAACGGACCCTATCAAAATCTTGTCAGTGACGGCCGCAATCACTTTACCCACACCCATGATAGTGCTCAGTTGTTTAAGATCACAGAATCTAATCCCTATATTGATGCATTTTTTGCATGGTGGGAAACAGATCTACACCGTACACTCATGGAACTTAGAATTACCGGAGGAGAGCCACTTATGTCCGCCCACACCTGGAGACTCATTGATTGGTTTCGAAGTAATCAGGGCAAGAGTCACACACGTTTGGCTATCAATAGTAACCTGGGTACCGAAGTTGATATTGACCGATTGCTTGCCAGCACACATGGCATGGCAATCGACTTATACACCAGCAATGAGGCAATCTCAACTCAAGCAGAATATATACGTGACGGACTTGTCTGGGACGACTGGGCCAACAATGTTGAAAGACTGCTAGACTCGGGACAGTTCCGCGGCATACATGTGATGTGTACTATCAATGCACTATGTCTAAGCACACTGGATCAATTGTTAGAATGCATAATGAATTGGAAACTAGAATACGGAAAGGATGCTATCTCTTTTACACTAAACATCCTACGCTTTCCCAGTTTCCAAAGCCCTTTAGTACTGCCTGACGCCCAGCGCCGAGTATATAGACAACGCCTAATCACATGGCTGGCGCACTGGGCAGACTCAGAATTCATTCAAGAGCACGAAGTAAATCACACACAACGCCTGATAGACTATTTAGATGTGGTCAAGACTCCGCACTCGGATGCGTTTGAAATGCCTAAGCTGCTAAATGATTTCCGTCAATTCTACACACAATACGACCAACGACGTGGCAAGAACTTTATCAAGACGTTTCCTGAACTAAAAGAATGGTACAACTCATTATGAAATACAATTGGAAAGATCGTGTGCCTGTACACATTCCCATAGAAAAACTCACGGACCAACAGCGTGGGAGATTGGTAGACAGTGATCGTTTTTGCATGATTCCTTGGATTCACATGCACGGCTGGCCTGACGGTAGAGCGTTTCCTTGTTGCCTGGGAGAAGATGCACATCATATTGGCAATCTTAAAGAACAGTCAATGGAAACCATATGGAACGACGAACCCATGCGTGAAATTCGACGCAACATGCTGGCGGACAAACCATCAAAGCAATGCACACGGTGTTATGAACAGGAAGATTCTGGGTTCTCCAGCATGCGCAACAACTCAAACAAACATTTTGGGCAACACATTGCAGAAGTAGATGCCACCCTGCCCGACGGCACCCACCCTGAAATGAAACTGCGTTATTGGGACGTGCGGTTCTCGAACATCTGTAATCTTAAATGTCGCAGTTGCGGCAGTATCTTTAGCTCACGCTGGTACGATGATGACGTCCGACTCAACAATGGCCGGCCCCTGCGTCCTAGAGTGCAGTTTGCGGGACGCACAGAAATGGACATATGGCAACAGATGGAGCCGCAGATTCAGCATCTGGAGCAGATCTATTTTGCCGGCGGCGAGCCATTGATAATGGAAGAACACACACGTATCCTGGAAAAGCTGATTGAGTCTGGCAATACACGATTGCGATTGATATACAATACAAACCTAACAGAATTGCGTTACAAAAAGAAATCAGTGCTGGAACTATGGAAACACTTTTCCAGTGTATGTGTGGCTGCAAGCCTGGATGATATGGGTGCGCGGGCGGCTGTTATCCGTTCGGGCACCAACTGGGCAGAAGTAGAACAAAACATCCGGGACCTGAAAACTCAGTGCCCGCACATTGACTTTATAATATCTCCTACCCTGAGCATAATGAACATATGGAACTTTGTAAAATTCCATCGTTACATGGTGGACCAGAATTTCATTCGCGCAGGTGACTTTAATTTGAACATACTACAGAGCCCCCTGGAGTATAGAATTGACATACTGCCTGACGATATTAAACAACGTTTTGTTGCTGAATTCCAAGCACACATAGAATGGTTACGTCCCTTGGACCCGCTACAACGTGCCACTGGCGGATTTGAAGCAGCTATCAAGTTCATGATGGCACAGGATCGCACACACCTACTCACAGACTTCTGGGAAACTGCCAGCGATCTTGATTGGAGTCGCAACGAACGCCTGATTGACGCTGTGCCTGAATTGGCAGAGATCATCCAGTACAAACCCGCACACACACGAGTATGAATATCCCACACGACAAATTTTGCGTGTTACCCTGGGTCAGCCTGGAAGCCTCACCTATAGGTACAGTACGCCCTTGCTGTCTGGCAGACGATGAGCTGGTGGATGATTCGGGCGAGAAGTTTTCATTATTGACAGCTGACTTTGGGGCGATACAACGCAGCAGAGCAATGACACAATTACGTGAACAATTCTTGGCAGGGGGACAACCGCAAACCTGTCGCAAGTGCTGGTCGGAAGAACGTGCAGGACGCACTAGCAAACGCATGCACACACTAGATAGATTAAAGCACATGGGTATTAGTGCAGAATGGACAGCAGACGCCAAACCTTTAATGTTCTTGGATCTTAAACTGGGCAACATCTGCAACTTGAAATGTCGTATATGCGGATCATGGTCATCAAGTCAATTTGCTGCAGAAGATATTGCACAACTGCCCCGGGACGAACAGAAAAAGTCACACGCTTACACAATGCTACGGGCCGGGGCTTGGCCTAGAGAAAATGAGCAGTTCTGGAGCGAAATAGACAATCATTTGAATGACATACGCTACATAGAATTCACTGGCGGCGAACCCTTTATGATTGATCAACACTTTGATATGTTGCAGGGCATCGTTGATCGCGGTATTGCACACCAAGTGGAAATACACTACAACACAAATGGCACACAGTATCCTGAACGTGGCGAGGCAATTTGGCGTCATTTCCGCAAGGTAGAAATAGCATTCTCAATAGATGATCTAGGTGATCGTTTTGAATATCAACGTTCAAACGCTGAGTGGAAGCTGGTATGTGAGAACATGGATCGTTTCCGAGACTTGAAAGAAATACATGCCAATATTCAGTTGCAGATCTGCGCCACAGTAAATGTGTTTAACATTCGCTACATAGATCAATTAGCTGTGTGGTTGGATCGCAATACCGACAGCTTTGAATTTGTGTACTGGAATGTCATGCATGACGCTTGGTATTTTTCCGTTGCCACCTTGCCTGAACAAGCCAAAACAGCACTAACCCAGCACCTGTTGAATGCACCTATACCTCCGCGCTGGCACGGGGAATTTGCACGTATTGTGGACTTTATGAATGGCGGTGCATCAACAGATGGATTTATGTTGCGCATGAAAATACGGGACTTGGATCAAAAAAGAAATACCAACTTTGCTCGGACCTGTCCTGAAATGGCAGCATTGATTGCGTATGAATAATGTGGTGTACATGTGGGCTCCGGGACAGGTACCCAGTCAAACTGAACGACTGGGACTGAGTGAGACCATTCAATACTTTGATCCTGCCACAACCTACCCTGACAACACAGTGTTTTATTATGACATGTATGGACCGCATCTTGACAAGATCCCCCAACACCTGGCACAAGGCTACAGAATAATATTTGACGCCAAGAATGAACATTACATACATTTCCCACTGCATTGGGTATTCTTAGAATTTTTACAACATCCTGGACAGGGACTGATTCTCATCAGCGGCGAGAGTGCTCGGCGCATTCCGGGAGTGGCTATTGTGGCAGTGCCCACATGGTATTGGATCATGGATCATGAGCCTTTGCAATATTTCCAACTACACAAGTATCGGCCCCAGCCCGCAATCACGCACCGATTCCTGATGACCATAGAAAAGATACGTCCCGAACGTGACTACCTGTGTGATCAGCTGGCGGATCTCCTGCCCCAAAGTCTCTACAGTTACAGACATCGTGATGTATTTTTGCCCAATGACTGGACACCCAGCATGGGTGGACCATATCAACGCTATGTGAACCCCGAGTGGTTAGACGCCACACCGTTTACACTGGTCGTGGAAACCTACATAGATGAGTCTGCTGTGTCGGGATTTAGTTTGACCCATAATGATCATCATTTCTTGTGTGAAAAGAGCTACAAGCCCTTGGCCTGTAAACACCCATTCATAATGGCTTCAACGCAGGGCAACCTGGCTTACTTGCGCAGTCAAGGATTTGAATCATTTCCTGAACTGTTTGACGAATCATATGATGACATTGCAGACTGGCGTGAACGTGTTGATCGCGTGGTAGAACTTGTGCGGGACTTTGATGTTAGAGCTGTAGACAATACTGTAACAAAAGAAAAATTGCTGCACAACAGTGCTAGATTCTTTGATCATGGCCTCACACAGCAAATGACACAACAGAGCATTGTGGGCCCACTCATGAATTTTATCGCAGGATAAGCATGAAGCCTAAGATCATTTACAATCCCAACGAACCCAGCATTGGTGTAGCACCCTACATGCAGGCTGTGTTGGCCGATGCTTTTGATCTTGTGCCGTTTACACCCGGGCAGAACACTGCCAAAGGCGCAGTACTGACTGTGTATCAAACTGCTGAAGCAGATGCCCTGCCCTGGTACCATGAGTTGGAACAAAATGGATCCAAGATCATTGTAGATCACCTGCTGGACAGTGATGTTCACAGTGTCAGCACACAATCGCACACGCACTTGACCTTGCGCAACGGCCGCTGGATGTGGTACAGCACCTCTTTGCGTTACACCCGTGCTGGATTTGACCAGTATCGCCCGCAACGCTGTCGGGACCGTGACTTTTTGATGATGATGAACAAGCAACGACCACACAGAGATCAGGTGCTTGAACAGTTAGCACCGGTACTAGGCAACGCATTGTACAGTTATGTTGATCGTGGGATTGATATCTCAGAATCAGACTCAAGACAAAGCCATCAAGACCTACACTGGTATGACTATTTTAATCCTGCCTGGTATGATCGCACTGGATTTAGTGTGGTAGTAGAATCCTGGATGAGATCCGATGCATATTTTGCCAATCCTAGCGAGCCTGCGCCCAATGCACTTGTAAGGCTACGACCCAATTATCGCACAGAAGTTTCGGAAAAGATATTCAAGCCCTTGGCCTTTCAGCATCCATTTATTGTGTACGGATCTGAAGGCACCTTGCGTTATTTGCAAGCAACAGGATTTGAAACGTTTGACAACCTGTGGGACGAAGCATATGATTTGATCAGTAGCGACTCAGCTAGGTTTGATGCAGTCACTGCCATAGTAAAATTAGCTGTGCAGAAACCGCTACTGGATCCGTTGACCCAACAAAAACTACAGCACAATCGTGAAAGATTCTGGGATCAAACACTAGTAACTGATCTAGTACGCCGAGAAATCATACACGACATTCAGGAGTTCCTGGCATGATCTATCTATGCGGCGACAGCTTTGGTGTGTCGGATCCTACATACGGTGAGGGCTGGATGGACCAAATTGGCGCAACTGTTAATCTTTGTCAGGTAAGTGCCAGCAATCTTTTGATAGCACAGCAGGTAGATCGTGCGTTGGCTGAAGGTGCCCAAAAGATCATTGTGTTGTTTACCTCTAGCACACGAAGTGAAAAGGTTGAAAATGGCCAGGCCATTCCTTTTAGTTGGCACACAGCCAACACAACAACCACGCCATTTTCCACGAATCAATTACGTATACTACAGGAATACTTTGCAGAGTTTCACGATCTGGCACTTGCAATATATACAAATCAGTGTATAATAGAACACACACTGGACTGTTTAAATAGGTCAGGTGTGGACTATGCGTGGGATCAAGGTGGGTTTGAACACGCAAGCATGGGTGGGCGACCTTACTTTGAACGCTACAACAGCACACGCAGTGATCTATGCTTGTGGGACTTCGCGCACACAAGACAGTATCGTCCGTATTATCACATAACAGATGTACAAGCGCATGAACACATAGCCAATTATTACAGGGAAAGATTCCAATGAAAAAGATACTGGTATGCGGAGCAGGCGGATTTATCGGCACACATCTAGTGCGTGACCTGCGAGCACAAGGGCACTATGTTGTAGGGGCAGATTTAAAGTTCCCTGAGTACTCAATCACAGCCGCAAATGAATTCCATCAAGTGGATCTGCGCAATCAGCGTCAGGTCACAAGACTGATCACAATGGACATAGATGAGATATATCAGCTGGCCGCGGACATGGGAGGTGCAGGGTTTATCTTTACCGGAGAAAATGATGCTGACATCATGCACAACTCGGCCATTATTAATTTAAACATCCTGCATGAAATGACCTTTAAAAGAATACCTCGAATCTTTTACTCATCAAGTGCCTGCATGTATCCTGCACACAATCAACAGGATCCTGACAACCCTGTCATGAGCGAAGCGTCAGCATATCCTGCAGACCCTGACTCAGAGTACGGCTGGGAGAAACTGTTCTCAGAACGTCTTTATGCCAGCTTTGCCCGCAACTATGGTATTGATGTACGGGTAGCCAGGTTGCACAATGTATTCGGCCCCGAGTCCGCTTGGGCAGGCGGGCGCGAAAAGGCACCCGCGGCCCTGTGTCGCAAAGTACTAGAAAGCGCAGGCACTGTGGATGTATGGGGGCCAGGGCATCAAACACGAAGTTTCATGTACATAGATGAATGCATCGAAGGTATCAACAGATTAATGGCGTCTGATCACACACAGCCCATTAACATAGGATCAGCCAGAATAATCAGCATTAATGAACTGGTTTACATGATTGCTGATATTGGTGACAAAAAGATTGTGATCAACAATGTGCCGGGGCCACAAGGTGTAATGGGTCGTACAAGCGATAACACACTGATTCGTCGTGTGCTGGGCTGGGAACCGCCCGACCGCCTGGAACACGGACTGGAACAAACATTAAAATGGATTGCTCAACAGCGTTATGCACAAGCCTGATACCATGTGTCTAGCACCCTGGGTGCATACATATCTAAGCCCGCAAACAGAACGGCGCATGTGCTGTGCCAGCCGTGAGCCTGCACAGAACTTTGAGCAGTACATAGACACAGCCGCAGGCACAGGCCGGTACATACCCGTGACTCTTGAGGCGCACTGGAATAGTGAACACATGCGAAGTGTGCGCCGTAGAATGATGGCCGGAGAAACACTAGCAGAATGCGAAGTATGTAATGATAAACTTCTTAACACATCCGTATATCGCGATTATTTTTCACAATTGTTCGGCAGAAGAATTGCTGATGTATGGGATAACACTCTCCCAGATGGATCGACTAGTATGCGCCCTGTTTCATGGGATTATAGGTTCAGCAACTTGTGTAATTTTAAGTGCAGAACCTGCGGAGACATGTTGTCCAGCTCATGGGAAACTGAACAGCGTCAGCACAACATGGTTGATCACTCAAACAGTAAAAACAATTGGATGGTGCCCCAAGTTCGCCGCCAAATTACTGAATTTCAGGACAGTCAAATTGAAGCCGAATTTAGTTCAGCTGTAGAGAATCACTCCGTAGAAGAAATATACTGGGTAGGTGGAGAGCCGCTAATGTATGAACAGCATTGGCGTTACATGAAAAGAATAATAGAATTAGGAGATGGACCCAAACTTTATGCAAGATACAATACTAACCTTAGTCGCGTGGATTATCGTGACTGTAATTTATACAGTGATATACTTTCGCTGGTGCGTGACTGGCAAATCTGCGCCAGCCTCGACGGAACAGGCACAACAGGAGAATACATCCGAACAGGCTTATCCTATCCATTATTTTTAGACAATTTCCGGCAGGGCTTGGCCATAGCTTCTAATCCCAGACAAATGCGCCTGGACTTTACACTCACGCTACCGGGCATGACTGAAGTGGATCGCATGACAGCTCTGGCTGAAGAATTGGGTGTGGAAATGCTGGCCAAGGTGATATTCAGCTTTTCACCAGATATCATAATGAGTCCTTTGGCATTACCTAGACACATATTGGATCCTTGGATTGACGAGTTAGCAGGCCGCTCCGCAGGTGCAATGCGTGATGTACTGTTACAATTAAAGCTCCGTCCTTGTTTCGAGGAACAATGGCCGGACACATATCAAGCGGGCCTCTCAAAGGGCAAGGCTCGTGTGTTACAACTAGAACAAATAAGAACACAATCAGTAACAATGACAGATATCCTGGGAGACCGTCCAGAAGTACTTGAATGGTGGATGAAAATTGCTTGATTCAATTGAAATAGACTTACGCAGCGCAGACAACAACATGTTAACTGTGTACATAGATGTGGCGAACAATAGTTTGAGCCGTAAATGGCTGGCTGCGTTGAACGATATCATTCAACGTGATCTGCATTTAGAAAAGAACTATTGTTGGCTGGGCTGGACAGAAAGTGCTAGAACAGCAGAGTACGTGTGTACGCAGATCAATAGATCAATCATGGCCATTAACGCCAGCACGTTAGATTATCGTATACAAGACTTCTTCACACCCGGCACAGTAATTCAGGCCGACTTGGATATCAATCACGAGCGAATGAATCAACTGCATCGCTACTTTGAAGACCTGCAGGGCACAGCAGGCGCAATGAGTGCGCATTATACTGCCGCAGATGATCACACACGCTGGCACATACGTCAGTTGAACTTGTTGTGCCACGAACTAGAAAGTCTTGTGTTGAGCATGCGCAAGGCTGTGCAGGCACCAGAATGGCGTAGACCATCACAATTGATGTGCTGGTTGAACGCTCCAAGATTTGAATTAGAGGCAGAAGATTATAATCTCTTTGGTATCAATACTATTAATCGTAGCATGGGCGGTGTGTATGTGGGTGTTAATAAAGCAGTGGGCAAGCATCATTGGGAAGTGTTCCAGGATGAAGGAAGGGATAGCCGCGTTGGTGAGCTTGTTACCTCAGGTTTACGCACACAGACTCAAGCCGCTGCAGACTTTGACATTGAATGGGCACGTGATCCCGGCGCATACCATTGGCAAATCAAGCAGTTGGCCGAATTTCGTGAATGGCTTGCCCGGAATGGATTCAACCCAGATGAACCCGGTCTCACAATCGGCCACCCGCAGGTGGGGCAAGTTGATCTCTCGAGGTCATTTGGCACAACCGACTATGAAGCAATATGGGCACAACTAGCACAGCACTTGGATGTGTATTCCGTGCGTACCGGCACTGCTAGTGCTATATATAACTATAGCTGGAGTGATCCAGACTATGATCTACAACAAATAAGGGCACTAAAATGAAATGGATTCGCAGACTTTGGGATAGAATTACATTAGAATATCGTTATCGCAAAAAACTTAAAGAACTACGCAAACGAGATCCTTTTATCTATAAATGAATATACTAGGTATTTCAGCAGGCTTTCATGATGCAGCCGCCACAGTGATCTCACCTGACGGGGATATACTGTTTGCCGGCCATTCAGAGCGTTATTCAAAAAAGAAAAATGATGCAGACTTTTGTCAGGGCTTGCTGGATGAAGTGTTGGAATATGGTCCCGAAACAATTGCCTACTATGAACGCCCTTGGGCAAAACAAGCACGACAATGGTACGCAGGACAAGGCGTTGAATGGTCCAAGTTGACAGTAAAACAAATACTACGTCAACAACTAGGCGGACAAATTGAACCTGAGCGTGTGTGCAGTTACAATCATCACATGAGTCATGCAGCTGGGGGATTTCAAACGTCACCATTTGAACGTGCCACAGTGGTAGTAATAGACGCAATAGGTGAATGGGATACCATAAGTATTTGGGGGGCAACGTATGATCGAACGGGCATGGCAAAGTATAAAAGATTGTGGAGGCAGGTTTATCCGCACTCCATTGGGTTGCTATATAGTGCAATTACTAGCCGCATTGGCCTACACCCACTAGACGAAGAATACATCACAATGGGCATGGCCGCCTGGGGTCGTAATACCTGGTATCACGACATGCGTTCACACGTGATTGCCAACGAACGTGACATACGATTAAAACATAACTTTCACACAGGCATGAGCGAGGACTTCTTGATAGGTGCCAGTAATGAAAACATTGCGGCCGCTGGACAAATGGTAGCAGAGGATCTTATTCGTCAAGTGATGATTCGCGCTAGAAACACAGGATTCAGTGAGAATTTGGTATATATGGGTGGGGTTGCATTAAACTGTAGCGCCAATCGCATGTTAGGAGAATACTTTGACAATATTTGGATTATGCCTTGTCCCGGTGACGCTGGTAGCAGTCTCGGTGCTGCCGCTTTGGCTCTTGGGCGTAGAGTTAACTGGCGCGACAGTTATTTGGGCCATCTCATTCCAGGTGTTTATCCTGTTAACCAGTTATTGGACCGGCTTCTTAGTGACAAAATTGTCGGAGTGGCATCAGGAAGAGCCGAGTTCGGCCCCCGCGCACTCGGAAACCGTAGCCTCCTTGCAGACCCTAGAGGCAGCGAGATCAAGGAGAAAGTAAATGAGATCAAACGTAGACAACAGTTCAGACCCTTTGCACCTGTTATTCTGGAGGAGCTGGCTGACATGTACTTTGATATGCCTAGGGGTTTCAGTAACAGTAGGTATATGCAAACAATCGCTCGTTGTAGGTTACCTGACCTATTTCCTGCTATCGTTCACGTTGATGGCACTAGTCGTGTACAAACTGTTCCCCAGGACGGATCGGGCATAAGAGAACTGCTGGAAAAGTGGTATGTGATGACAGGTTGTCCCATGTTGCTTAACACATCATTAAACATACGTGGAGAACCCATGGTGAATGATCGAGAGGATGCTGATCGTTTTGAAGCCCGGTACAGCGTAAAGGTCTGCTCATGATTGCACAAACTCGCACAAGATATCACAACAATTTTTCTTACTTTGTTAATGACGAAATGATTGGCAGTAGCCTACAACGCTACGGAGAATACCAACAGCTGGAGTTGGAGTTTTTACTCAGCATACTAACTCCCGACAGTGTGGTGTATGATGTGGGTGCCAATGTTGGATATCATACCACAGCCTTTGCCAGTCGAGCCCGGCGAGTGATCAGTTTTGAACCCAATCCACAAAATTTTGCACTGTTGCAACAAAACACAGCGGACCACGATCGAATCACAAGATATCAAGCAGCAGTATCAAACACTGCTGGCATAGGCTACATTGCTGATTTTGATCCCTCGGTGTATGGCAACTTTGGTCACATGACCATGGGCACTTCAGGGGTACAAGTACCTTGCATGACCTTGGACTCTTTGAGTCATGAGCCACCGGACCTGATCAAGATAGACGTAGAGGGTCATGAGTACGAGGTGTTACAAGGCTGTGTACACTTGTTGAAAAGCCGCCGTCCTGTGATATATTACGAAGCAATAGAAACTCCCAATCTTGGCGATATCTACCATATGCTCACAGCCCTGGACTATCGGTTGTATTGGATGTGTGTGCGAAACTACAACCCTGCCAACTTTTTGGGTGAACAAGAAAACATATATCTTGACTCTGCCTTGATGAGTATTCTGGCTTGGCCTGGTCAATATGATCCCTTGCCAATGGAGCCAGTGCAAGGCGCTGATGATCGTCCACAACGATTCTATGTGGACGGCAAGATTTAAAGGTAAGTTTCTAGTCCGCCTCTGCGACGGATGTCTTGTGTGCAGCATGAGATACCACCGTCCCAGAAGTACGAATGACGCAGTTCACTAATGATAGGCTCTATCTTATGTTTACGGCAGTAGTCAAACACTTCCTTGTTGTACGCTGAAAAGATCACATGGTTTTCGTCTAGTACCAAGCAGTTGACATCAAACACAGTTTCGGCCACAAAGCCGGTCCACTTAGTTAGGTATGTGTCCACGAACTGTGTGAACTCTGGAGTGGGCGTTTGTCCTTGCACATACCAAGCACCTGGGCTTTGTTCGTACTTGAACTTGCCCACTTCCATGGCAGCCCAGATACTTGAATCCCATATCTTGCATACGTCCCAGCCGGGAAAGTCTCGGGCCAAGTCCAAGTTAACATCGTGCTTGGAACTCAGCAACACTCCAGGCTTGAGAATAGCAAACACAGCATCTCCATGGCCGTCAGTGACAGCTTCATGAATGCGATATTCAGGACCCAGCACCGTGTCCACAATCCAGCGAGTCTGTTCGGGCTTTAAAAAGTCTGAGTTGTCAAAGAACACATCACGACCCACACGCACAATGCAACTTGCACTCGCTTGATTGAGAATACAGTTCTCATCCCAGCCTGTAGGACCATGCGGATTGATCACTGTGCCGCCTGCAGACTCATACTCGCCGCACAGACCATCCAGTTCCGGCATGGCCAACACACGCAACAGTTTGTCGCCCAGTGTGATTTGCCAGTCACGTGGTGTGAGTGGAGGCAGTGGTGCACCACTGCCGTGAACCTGTGATTGAATAAAGTGTTCACGGTTGGGCAAGTCAGGACGACGTACTCGAGCACCCGACTTTTCTATTGTGCGTTGCAAGTTGGCAAGATCTTCTTCAGTTTCCGAAAGGATTTGTTGCAACTGATTGCGCACCTGTGCGTTCTCGATGAAGTCAAAATAGTCTGGGCTGTACGCACGGCCGACTATGACTTCTTCAAGGGGTTGCCAACTTGTGTAGGAATTAATAGGATTCATCAATTTGCTCGAGTAGGATATTTAAGCGAGCAGTCTTGAGTTCAAGAAATAACTGTTGGTTGTGCATGATGTCTTCTTGTGCTGTGGCAAATCTGTCGGCCAGGCGATGCTGTGATTCTTTAATGGCGGTACAAAGACGTACCCAACGTTCGGTATTGTCTTCAAGGCGATCATATGTGTTATCTAACACGTTGTCAAACACACGATATCCTTGAGATCTCAGCAGCTCTAGACTGCCAGCACAACCTGCTACGAAGAACAACTGTCCGTGTTTGATTGGTTTGAAAGTTTTTTCTGTCAAGAATGTACCACCTGATTGATCAGCATCGAAGTGCGTTTCAAACACTATGTTACAGTAACTATCTACATGATACTTGGGTTCTATCATGCTGTGGTTGTTGCGGTCACTATCAGATAACTCATCACTTACATAAGGAGTTTGAGATAAAAACAGTTGAGTTGACTCACGTAGATTTTTGATGCTGTCTATTTCAATGGGGCTTTCAGCAAAATCCACAGGCTCAGTTACAGTTTCGCAATAGCTCCAGTAACTGTTGTCCAGCAGTTTATTTTGTTGCAGATCGGCTATGGCCATTGCCCGCCAGGGTTTGTGTAAACGTACCAGGGCAGTGAAGTCTCGGGAGCGAGGCCGGCCGTGTATTTCCAATGGTGCGACGTTACGATTGCGTTGGTAATACCAAAGTTCAAAGTCATTGAAATAAATAAAACCAGGAATATCACGTGCGGCAGTGTTGGCACTGACAAACACATAGCATTTCTGGGGCAACTGATGTTGTTTGACCAACGCATCTAGTCTTTGTTTTATACGTTCAGGATTGTCCCCTTCGTGATAGTAAAACAATATGCGAATATGACTCCACCATAGTTCAGTCATCACACGTTCAGGCAACAGTTCAAAATAGTCTATAGCAAAATCAAAGAATCCTAGTCCCACAGGATACACAGCATCTGCTGGCCAGGTATCATGCAACCCCACAATGTTCAGTCGGACTGCATGATGGTCACAGTACTCTTGCAATCGCAACGGGATGGTATAAGGCCAGTGTGAACCAAACTCACGCCAGCTCTGGGTGAATGGTCTGCCCTCGTGTTGAGCAAACGCAGGATATATTTTACCCTTGACTATTTGGTCCGCTATCAGTGTTAATGCCATTCAACATCTCCTGTAGTTCTTGCCACAACACAGCTTCAAAGCCGCCGTTGTAAAAGTGATTCCAATTGTGCTTGATAACTTCTTGTGCAGCATCAAACAAGTGTTGTTTGCCTGCTGGTGACAGCTCGTCTAGGCTCCGCAACAAACTAGCAATACGTGCAATACGCACATCATCCTCTGCTGAGTCATAGCTTTCGTCCCATATGCCTTCAAATGTACGGAAACCATAACTGCGCAAATACTCGAGACTGCCCCGAGTGCCCACAATAACAAAAGGCATGCCCAGGGCAATGGGTTTGAATGTTTTTTCAGTAATGTGATGCCTGCGTCCTGTGGCCACAGTTTCGGTAACCAAGTATAACAAACTCTCTGCTGACTCGTCAAACAGGCTCAGCCAGCATGAATGCATGGGATGATCTGTTTCGCCCCTAAAGCTCATGGGCAATGATGCATTGGCAAACACAGTTTCAATGTCTGGATACTTCTGAGCCAAAGGTTTGATAGCCTCGTATATTGAGATGTCTTCAGCCGGACACACATCTGGGCAACTGATGTGATTGTCAATAAGTTCGTTCCGGAATATGTGATACAGCACTTCTAATCTATGTTGACGTTCACCTGCAATGATACGGTTGGGCGCAATAAAAGTCTTTGTGATGCGACGTTTGCTTGGCGGTGTAATTAAGAATGTTCGATCGTAACCACGATACCAATCCAGTGCGGCCCACCCATGAAAGAAATAATACAGTGGTTTCCAATTATATTTGGCACATATCTGCTGTACGTTTTCGCTATCTCGTTCACTGGTACAAAGATATCCAGCAACTTGTGTGGGCGGGTTCGAGAGACCGTTTGTATGCGTTATATCTCCATTATCCTCAAATATCTTAAGGAAAGTTGGCTGGTGTATGCTCAAATGAATAGGCTCTTGGTCAAAAAAGAATATATAATTGTATTCGTGCATATCTTCTCTACCATACCCAATAACGCTATCAGGATCACTACGTCCAAACGGATCACACATCAATGCACGTACACCGGGACGGTGTTGGCGCAACCAAGGCCAAAAAGTATTGTTGTAAATTTCATCTATTCTAATCATGTTTGACGTATTCTATTCAGGAAAGAAACCCGGTTGTTTTGCACATGAGCGCGAAGCTGATTCGATTGCTCACGCTCAACAGTTGTGTCGTACTGAGTATTTCTGGTGGATCTCATACTTATGTAATTATAGCACACATGACTGGGATTTTCAACCTGTGCCATGGCAACGCGAATACACACATGTATGGCCCAGTCAACATCATGAATATTCGGGCACATACCTTGTGCCACGATCGGGTGAGATCAAGTATCACTTTCACAGCAAGATTATTCCCAATCGAGATACGCCTGCTGAGTTTGATATCTTGGTCAAGAGTGTGGACTTTGATTACACCTGGGCTCCGCATCCACATGACCCTCCTTACATCTATGTGTTCGGTAACCAGTGGTGGCCTGCTGAGAAAATGCCCACAGTAGAATACACCGTGCCGGGTGCAACCCAACGCAAGTACATGGATCGCCCGCGGGCTGAGTTGGCTGAGAACCCCAATCGACCCTGGTACAATGTGATTGAAAGTGACATGGACTACAGTTGGGTGCCAGATCCTGGAGACCCACCTTATATCTATGTGTTTGGCAATCAGTGGTGGCCAGCAGAGAAGATGCCTACTGTGGAGTATCGTATGCCAGGAGCAACAGAACGCAAGTATGTGCGCTGGCCACGTGCTGATTTATTGCCTAACACTGCCAACTGGACTGTGCCCGATTCTGTTGACCCTGCTGGTGTAGATTATTCCTGGGTTCCTGATCCAGGAGATCCTCCTTATCGATATCAGTTTGCCACACAGCATCAAAAGACCGGCGGGCCTGTGTACACAGTCCCTGGTGCTGTAGAAACCAAGTATCTAGCAGAACTAAAAGTACAAACAGCAGGCCGAGCCACAGCCCTAATTGAAATAGATCATTTGGATGGGTCTGCAGGGAAAATTGCCAACACCACAAGGCGTGTGCGTTACTTTGACAACTATCGCGATACCTTGGTACGCATAGCAAAGAGTCTAGTGGGCGAACATGAGTATGCATGGATATGCTCAAGCATTTGTGATTACACCAACTTTGACTTCACATGGCACCCAGAAGATTGGCAGGCCACAATGCTTCATGTGTTTGCCAGCGATGGCGAGAAGTTTGGTGATACATTCTTCATGCATGTACCTACATTTGCTGAGTACGGCGATCGGAAAGCCTTGTTGGAATGGTATGATGTGAACTTTGTGGATACAAGTGTACCACGCAAGCCCATGCCCGTGATACAACACAACTACGACAGTCAAGCTGAAGCAGTACGTGCATTACCGTTTGATGGTCCGCTTGCTGTGTATACCACAACAGATTATGTGCCAGGTAATCTAGCAACAGTCCCGCTATGGCGCCAGGAAACCAAAACTATTGTGCCACTCAGTGTAGGAGCATCAAGTGTGATTGTGCCCAAGGCCGCAGTCGGAGACATACAAACACAGTTGTATGATTATCCTTTCATAGACCGAACACATCGCATGTTAAAGGAACAGCCCCTGGATATTGTGTTTATTGCAAATGGCGAACCCAATGCCAGATCTAATTATTTGCAGATGACAATGTATCTGGCCAACGAGTCAAAATACACAAACCGCGTTCACTTAGTAGAAGGTGTAAACGGACGAGTGGCAGCATACCACACAGCGGCTAGAGCCAGCACCACACCTTGGTTCTTTGCTGTGTTTGCCAAGCTAGAAGTAACTCAAATGTTTGATTGGACCTGGCAACCTGATCGTATGCAACAGCCCAAACACTATATTTTCCATGCTGGTAATCCTGTGAATGGATTGGTGTACGGCCACCAGGCCATGATTGCCTACAACCGGCAATTGGCGTTGGAGAACACAGGTGTTGGCCTGGATTTTACTCTAGATCAAGCACACGAAGTTGTACCTATTCTCAGTGGCACAGCCATGTATGCTGAAACACCTTGGATGGCCTGGCGAACTGCTTTCCGTGAAGCACTTAAACTACGTGCCAGCTTGCCCGACGTGGAAAATGAATATAGACTAAAGGTATGGTTAAAGGAAGACTCTGGTGCCATTGCCAACGGACATTGGAGCTCTAAGGGTGCTCAAGACGCTGTGGAATACTATGAAGAGGTCAAAGGCGATCCCACTGAACTCCGCAAGAGCTACGAGTGGGCATGGCTTGCAAGTTATGCGTTTGTTAAACGATCGCTAGTGTCTAGTTAACGACCGCAGTGGTCATCGCATACTACCAACCGTCCGTTTTCGTAAGAATCAATATCCCACTTTTGTTTTATGTTATTGAACCATTGGACACATTCTTCTAGAGAATATTCTAGTGCATTGTTTTTTGCACTCAGTGGTTTTAATTGTGCGTTTACTGCTTGATGATACTCACCAGATCCGTATGTTTGTGGGTAGAAGCCAGTCCAACAGCATGGACTAACATCTCCGTTGGCGGCAATGTAGATGCTACGATTGTTGATTGCGGAGCAACTGATAACTTTCTTTGGTACCCGCACATCGGTTATGTCTTCTAACAGTACTTCGTCTGTTTGTTTTTTATGAAATAACACTTTGAACTCTGTTGGCCCAGAGTATTTTCCTATGACATGGGTGTGATTTCCGTGTCGGTCAAACACAGGTCCTATGTTCCTTCCATGGTCAACAGATTGAAATCCAATGAACCCAAGGTCCTTCGACATTTGCCTACATGCGTCAAGTTGATGCACATTGTGATCAAATTTAACAAACTTCCATGTTGCACGACCTCCTGCTGTAATGAATGTTTTTGCATTTTTGATAATCGTTGACCAAACAGTATTTTGTCTATACAAGTGATGTGTATCTTCTAGTCCGTCAAGGCAAAATAATACATGAGCATCAAGCGCGGCCAAGTTTTGCCAAAAAGTTTGATTCCTAGCAGATCCGTTTGTGCTAATGTCAATAGCAAGAGTTTTGTTGTGTTCTCTAAAATAACGCACAATTTTCACAGCTTCGGGATTCATAATAATGTCACCGTAGTTGCCATTGATTTGAATTCTTTTTAACTGCTTTAGGAACTCAGTATCAAAGATTTTATGTGCGTGGGCTAATGTAAAATTGAGTTCGGGATATCCATCGTTGTAAGGATACCCTCGAAAATTTCTTGGACACAGTGGACATTCAGCATTGCAAAATGTTGATATTTCAAGATGCACATCTCTTATGTTTGCATATTCAATCATACAATTTCTAACAACTGATCAATAACGTATTCTACTTCAAGGTCTGTGAGTTCAGGGTAGATAGGCAAACTTAGGCAACGTCTGCTTAGTGATGATGCTGGACTTAGTAACCCGCCGGGATTGTCCAGGTGCTGATAAGCAGGTAATTCATGTAGGGGTTCAGCATAGTGAATTTTGGTTTCAATTTTGCATATGGCAAGGTTACGTTGCACAATATCTCTGGCATCCACTTCAATCACAAACTTGTGATAGCAATGAGTTGAGAAGTTGCTGTCGTCAATTAACGAACGTACATTGCGCTTCTTTAGTTGTTCGATCCAGTGTGCCGCAATCTCGCCACGTCGTTTTTGCCATGAATCAATATATCTGGTTTTGATCATCATTTGGGCACAGTCTATTTCACTCATCCTGGAGTTTGTGCCAGTTTCGGCATGTCGTGTGTGCTTGCCATTGTTTACCCAGTCTCTTGCATAGTCCAAGAGATTTCTATCATCAGATATCACAGCACCACCATTGCCATAGTTTGCCAAGTTCTTGGTAGGATCAAAACTAACAGCAGCCGCACCAGATCTTTGACTATTGTTGCTCAACCAGTGCTGGGCCGCATCTTCAATCACCAAGGCACGATTCTGCACCGGTATCATATCATGCAAGGCCGCACCATACAAGCCCACAGCACACACAGCATGAAAGTGTGTGTCCATATCATTGAGTATCTTTCGTGTATCTAACTGACCATAGTAGTCGGTCTCACCAATTATAACTTTCCATCCTGCTCGTAGGAAAGCATTAGCAGTGGCTGGATAAGTCAATGCTGGTACTAGTACTGTGGGAGGATTTATGTAAGAAAGATCGTTGTCGCGATAATATCCGGCTAATATTTCAAGTGCTTGTGTACCTGAATGACAAGTCACAGCATAACTCACGTGATTTCGTTTGGCCAACCAGTTTTCAAACTCAGCAGTATAGTTGCCACCCATGAGATTACCTGAACGCAACACTTCATCTGTTGTGTCCAGGATTTCTGTACGGAGATTATTATACTGCTTTTTTAGACCAGTAAACGGAATTGTTAAGCCAGTTGTAGTAATTTTCAAATCCTTGTTCAACGTCTACCTGGGGATCATATCCAAGTATGGTCTTTGCACGATCAATATTTAATGCGCCACGACTTGGAAAGTCTGCATCTTTATCTCGACATTCAATTGTGCCCCGGCCCACAATCTTCACAATCATTTCGGCGGCTTCTAATAAACTAACACTGTGTGATTTGGTAATGTTGAATGTTTTGTTAGCACTCATGATACGTGTGGCAGCGGCCACAATACCATCCGCAGCATCGTCTACATAGGTAAAGTCTAACGTCTCCCCTGCCCCATTAACACGTAGAACGCCTCCTCGCATGGCGGTGAGCATGAATTTTGCAACCACTCGGTCTTCCACGTCCAAGGGCCCGTATACAGCACTAGGGCGAATAACAGCGTAGTCAAAGCAACCACGACGATGATAGTCTTTAACAAGATCTTCTCCACATAATTTCATAATTCCATATTGCCCAATCGGACGGCAGTCAGCATCCTCTAGCACTTGATCCGCAAAGTCTCCGTAGACCATGCTACTAGATATGTACACCACACGCTCTACACCGTGCTTTTTGGCACTCTCGCAAACGTTGATCAAACCCTCCATCATGACTCTGGCACCCCAGGCAGGATTGGCATTAACAACTTTCTGCCGAGGAAAGCTGGCCATGTGTATGATCACATTGGGTTTGTGTTCTTCTACTACACGATCAAACGCCCATGCATCTGAAATATCAGTACGATATATGTCTTGTGTTCGAATCTTCTTACGCCGCTCATCCAACAAGTACTCTAGTTCGTCTTGCGGAATAATGCCATAGTTGGTCATGATGTCCACAATCACAACTTCGTGTTCTCGGTCTTCTAGACGTTGTACTACGTTGTGCCCAATCAGGCCCATACCACCGGTTACTAAAAATTTCATTTAACGTTTCCCCATTTGAGTTTCCAAAAAGTTTCGTTTTGTTCGCTGAGTCTGGCCATGATGCGGTACATGTGCCCATAACTGTGCGGATCCATACTGCGAGTCCAGTAAGGTTTGTCTTCGGCATGTTCCATTATGAATTGTCCAGCATCTGATTCTTGCCACTTCCAAATTGGGTCAGCAACCATTAAATCTGGATCTTCTACATCACCCATGCGAATCTCGTGTACGCATACATCACGAAATCGTATGGCTCGATCTCCAATAATTTTAACTTCTTGGGGTTGCCAGTGCTCGGCTTGTTCGTTGTGTGTTATGGCCATAACACATTGTAGCAGATTATGCTACAAGAGTCGAGGTCATTGGGAAGATTGCGGCAATGGCTTGAGCACATGCTTGAGCAATTTCTTGATGTTCTTTTTGTGTGCCATTTGACGCACGTAGTTCCATGTAGTGAATCCAACTACGAAGTGTGCCGTTCATGTACATGCGACTCACAGTAAGACCTTCGGGCAATACTGCGCGAGCTTGTTCTTTGGCAATGCCATTGTCAATTGCCCACTTGTACTCTTTCTTCACAGCATACAACACACGCTTTTGAGCACGTTCCCATTCATAAGCAAGAAGCTTTTGCTCCTCATCCGCCATGTCCAAGTCTACGCTGTTCTGTCTATTCTTGGTGTCTTGGAATCGTGCCTCACGTAGCACAAACGCCTCATCGAGTTCAGCTGTAGGATCAGCATATCGCTGGGAGAACTCTTGAAAGCTGAAACTTCTGTGACGTAGAATCTGTCGGGCAATGTCGCGGGTGGTGACGATTTCGCAACAGGCGGAGACCATTTCGAGTGGGCTCCAGTGCTGATGCTTGATAAGATATCGGATGAGTCGTTCGCTTGTTTCTGTGTTAAATTGGTTGGCAGGATTGGACACACGGGCACAATACGCGATAAGTTCCTGAGCGTCGTCAACACCTTGGGATCTAAATGATTCAGTTGGCTGACTGTAGGATAGAAGGGTAACATTCATAGATCTTTTAATAGTTTGTCAGTTTCAGGTTGTACCATTTTGGCAACTTCTGAAACATCAACCACAAAGTCAATATCACGAACTTGATCTCCAAGTTCGGTAAGTGTGCGTGATAACACCATCTCAAGTTCCTCAACATCAAGTCCTTGGCGTCGCAAGGTGGCTAAATTTAAAGTTCTTTGTCGATGACCATTTTGGCTACCATCCAACTTGATCACAACTTTTTTGATGCATTCAAGTGGAACTTCGGTCTTGGTCACTTCAGAGATTATGTGTTCCCACTGTTGTATAAATTCATCACTGAACGGCATCAGCAGTCGCTAGCTTGACTTTGGGAGGACGACCTTTACGGGGTGCCGTTGAGACAACCGGATCGGCCATGGCATAGTCTGCCAAGTTAACACTGGGATTCAATCCTTGTGCTTGTTTTTTCATTCTGGCAGCTTCAGCAATCATACCTTTGGCTTCTACTTCCATGCGTTTGGCCTGTGCCAACATGTTGGCCGCAAGAGTCTTGTCATCCAGAGCACCATCCGGGGACTGTAGTGGTGGTACATAAGGTGTAGCTGTGTCTTGTGATTTACGTTCTTCTCTACGTTTGAATTCTGCTTCGGCCTTGCGCTTTTGTGCAGGATCAACAATGCCGGCACTGGCGTCAATTTCTTGCAGTCGCTTGAGTGCTTCGCCGCCTTGTTCCATTTCGCGAATGATCTTGTTCATCTCATCCAACTTCACACTGCTTTGTGCGGTGGGAGTTACAATAACTTGATTAGTAGGCACCTTCTTGATCATGCCTTCTCGGTGCAAGGCTTCCAGTTGTGGACGACCATCTGGCAGGAGATTGCGATGCAATACTTCAGATAGATTGGTAGCGGCCTGTCCAGCAGGACTTTCCAGCGTGGCCATAATTGAATTATGAATGTGTGTGGGCAAGGTGTCGGGATATACCACAAGACACATGTGATCCTCACCTGGTACTTCTCTAAAGAGTAGTGCAACCTTGCGGTCTCCGTGTCGTCCTATATGTTTAAGCATTAGTATCTCCTTGTGGTGGTTCTGCTTGTTCTGCTTGTTCCTGTGCTTGCTGTGTGGCAGCCTCAAGGAATCGAGTCAGTTTGTCATAGATTTCGCCAACTCGGCTCATCTCGGGTGCCTTGAAAGCACCGCGAGTGCAAGCGGCGTCGATGAGAGTGTGTATTGATGCCAAATCGGCAATAGTAAGTTGTGCGTTTTCCATATAGATATTTAATGTCTAAATGCCTATATAAATTATTTTAATCGTCATTTTGGAGAAACTCGTTTAGGCGATCAACTGCTTCGTTGAAGTCCACTGCCCACACTCGTGCTTCTAACATGGTACCAGTGATGTTGATATCAAATGGAACAACGCCGTTGAATCTAACGCCATTTGGCACTTCCGTAGTGACGGTAAATTCCTGTAAGTTTTTTGCCCTAAAGATCAAGTTAGTGGCCATGTCAACTGAGTTCATTTATACTCCTTAATATCCTTGTGCTTGACAATGATAAAGTTATATATCTTGTTGTCAAACCGGATGGGTAAATCTAGGTGTACTGTAACTTCAGGACCAATCACATGATTGATCAGTCGATCGTTGCCCACAGTGCCCACAAACGGGATCCGGTTCCACTTACCAATCACTCGATCACCTATATCGTACACATGCTTGTAGCCGATACGATTGAAGTAATCAGTTTGATTGCCCATGCTGACCCATTTTTTTGCCAGACAGCAACAAGTTTACTACTGAAACAAACAGGCTCAAACTGCCATAGGCCATGTCGCCTCGAGCAAAGTAATCTGCGGCAACCATTAAACTAACACCTGACACAAAGCCAGAAATAACATCTTGATGTTTTATTATCCATGCGTACATTATATTAAATCCTTAAACATTGTTTTGCGTCCGTCTTCACCAATGTGAAGGTCGAACAATTCTCTTGTGCGTTGTAACATAGCACAAGCCATCATCAATTGATCTTCACGGCTGTCGCACATGAGGATCTGTTGCTCTATCGGACGCATGAGTTCAGTCATGCGTTTTTGAATCTTGCTCACATCTTTCTTTCGCGAACTATTGATTCAAATGTATTCCACAAGCGATCAAACTTGCGCTCGTAGTACTCGGCCAGTACTTTGAAATCTTCTGTTGTGGCACTCTCGTTGACATAGTTTTTGATGTCGTCAGTGACGTTCCAGCATTGCAAAATCTCTTGCTCAAGATCAAAGCGATCTTTTGTTTTCTCAATCATTTCAACTTCCATTGGGGTTTCTCCATTGTTGTTTAGCCAACTTGGCCTCTTGATAAATCCTCTTGCACAAGTTCCATACAGGATGCCAAAAGTATCCCAGCACAAATCCATACACAAAAGGTGCTAGTGCTTGCAAAAAGTCATTCATGTTGACTCCATTTGATATATCCACCATTGGCGTCACTCCACGGACAATATTGTTCCCATAGTGCTTTGCCTGTGTCAGGATTTTCTTTCATCAATCGATCTAGTTCAGTACGAGTTTTCCATCCGTCCAGGCTCCAGTCGTGAGTTTTTAGGGCAGTTTCAAGTTTGGTCATTGTTCAACTCCATCCTTCTCAAGTTCTTCAATAATCAGGTGTGCAAACTTCTGACAAAAGATGCTAAACCAAAGGGTATTCAACACTTCCACTGGTGCACCGGCTTCAACTGCTATTGCTTTCAATTCGTTGTTCATTGTTTAATTCTGAAATGTTCTTTGATTCTCATACCGTTTGTTTTAGTAATATATCCACAACCAAGTGAATTGGATCTCTCCGTATCAGAGATCATAGCACATTCTTCAACAATCAACTCAGCAAACTTTTCAATATCAAAGTGTTCGTCAATCATGAACGTTCTGTTGCCATACACTTGATTCCAAGCACCGCACTCACGTGCAAATTTTTCTATACAATCATTTATCATGCCACCTCCTTTAGTTTTTTCCAAACTATCTTCTTCTCTATCTCGCTGCAATATGCAGTACGACAACCGCCTAAATCATCACGCCATTGTTCGATAGTCTTATAACTGCCACGTGATTGAGCAGGCATACTCTCGTTGATCCACATGGCAATGGCCCAGAACATTTGACGGTTGCCAGTATCAGCGGTGTACAAAGCACGTTCGTAATCTCGGGCAATCATTGACTCAACAAACCCGCCTGGAGCCCAGCCACGAATCAGGTAGTTCTCAATGGTCTCGCGAGTATGATGTGGCACTTCCATGCCCATGTGCTTGAGCTCAAGATTATCAAAGTCAATCATCACTCAGCCTCGTCGTAGTAGGCGTGTTGACCCCAAGGTGGCTCAATAGTTGTGGTACCATGCAAGATCCAAACAGTATCCGCATAGTTCTCATCACCCCATGAACCGAATGGGTATCCGTCTGTAAACACAACCAGACGCTTGGGCTCAATTTCGTTCTCTTTCAAATATGTAAAGATACAATCAAAATCAGTACCGCCACCGCCTGACACTTCGTAGTCACAGATGTCATCCAAATTGTCACTATCGTATTGTGCAGGATTGTAGCAGTCGGTATCAAAAGTCACAACATGGATACGATACGCTGGGAACGAATCCATGATGCCTTGAACTTCTCCCAAGAAGTCTTTCAACATCTTTTCGCTGATACTGCCCGACGCATCCAGTGCAATAGCAATATCAATCATTGGGTCCAGTTTCATGCCGGGCATGACCGCATCCATGTGCCAACCTTTACGACTGGCTCGCATCCAGGTGTAGTCACTCTTGATAGTGCTTTCTAATTGCATACGCAACAGTTCTCGCCAGTTCATCTTGGGCTCAGTCATGTCTTGTATAAGACGCTTGACACCTGCTGGAATATTGCCTGCACCGTCTACAGTGGCGGCCGCTGCCAACATGGCTTCTTTTATCTCATCTTTAATTTGCTGACGCTCTTCGGGAGTGAGCTTGGGACGACCTTTGCCTTCTTTGTCGCCATCACCGTCGCTGTCACCATCCATGTGCTCATCAATCATCTTGTCCAACAAGTCACTGATATTGATCTTTTCTGCTTTTTCGTACAAAGCATCATAGATCTCTTCGGAGCTCATGCCTTCATACTTGCGATCAAACAAGCAAGGCACAGATGTAATCATCTCACCTACCTTGTGCTTGACCAAGTCGCCGTTTACTGCAAAGTCGTTGGCAATATTAAACAACTGTGGATCGCGATCGCCCCTACGCCCAAAGTGATCATAAACACAATGTAGGACCTCGTGTCCAAACAAGAATTCAATCTCTTTGGGCTTGAGCATTTTGATAAAGCGACTATTGTAGTAGAAGTTTCTGCCGTCTGTTGCGGCAGTGGCACACCACTCATCTGCGTTTACCAGTTTCAAACGAGTAGCAAGGTTGCCAAAGAATGAGGCCTTCAACAACAGACCCACACGGGCAGTGATCAACATTTCACGCACAACTTTGTCAAGTTTGGTGTCCATGGGTCCAATAAGATCTTTGAACTTATCGGACTCTTTTTTGTTAGTAGTAGTAGCGGTAGTCACGGGCTGTTCCTTTTGTTGTTTATGTGTATATTATAGCAGATCACGATTTATTGGTCAAGTAGTACTTGGGTATTACCTAAATTCAAGTACTTTAACTGGAACCAACTTTGTGCAGATTCTGTGTAAAAATCAACATGCACTTGCTGTTTGCAATACTTGTGGCCTCCATCCATTTTGGCAACCCAGATCCACTCTTGATAGTTGCGATAAGTGAAACCAAGTTCTCTTCTTAGCCGAGTACGCACTGCCATACCCATGCCAAAATCTTTGAGAATTCTGGTATAAATGGCACTCCAGTCACCAGGGCTATGAAACACAATCAAGTTCTTTTTTACTGTGATGCGGGATGACATAACAAAAACCAACTGAGTTCTTTATCTGTTGCAACATAGATCCGATAGTCATTGTATTTGGCACTAAACGACCAGGTGGAGTTGATATCATCTGGCTCAAATTCTTCCTCATGGTGTTGTTGGGTACGAAGCAGTTCGCTTCGTACGTCGACATCTTGACCCCATCCATAATTTGTTGTGAACCAACGTCGGGCACGATCAAAATCCAACACACCAGTACCAATCCAATGTCCTTTTGAAAACTCAATCATGTACTGGTAGGTGGTGTGATGACTGTACCTTGCATCTAATTTAACAACTTTGTATTTCATACTAGAGGAAGAAAGGGGCCATGTGTCCACAGCCCGTGTATTTAATCCACACGACCCCTTAAACTTAGGCCGACGCCTGCAAGATGTACTTGCCAAAGCGTTGGTGAAACTCGTCAAAGTTCTTCAACTTGGTCGGGAGGAATGGCAAGTCGTATGTGGTCAACGCAATACGAGCACCCATTACAGTCAACTCGGTCTCAAAGTTCTTCATCATGTAGCCCAGGAAGTTATCGGCCATCTCGTGGAACTTTTTGTCTTCCACTTTGTTCTCTACTGCACCCTTCAACTCATAGCACATGGAGATCACCAGGCTGTACATGGCTGACACTTCTTTAACATTCAAGTCTTTGACTTTGCCGTTCAAGATGTCTGTAGGGTTAGGCATGCGGCTGGCAACCTTTTTATGGGCCATAAACTTCACAGCAAGACCTTCACCCACAGTACCTGCAATCAAGTTCATTATAGTGTCGTCGTCATCGCCTTCGTCCAACAACTGGCTCACAAAAGTCCACGAGCGTGGTGTAGCAAAGGCACGGCTGGCACTCTTTGCATCAAAGTCGTACAGGTCCTGCTTGGCAAAACTCAAGTAACCAACCACGTCCTTGTGGATACGGTTGTTAACTGCCCACTCTTGCCACGAAGCAAAGTCTACCTTCATCTCTTGGTGGATGAAACGATTTGCTAGCGGAGTTGGCATGCGATAGGTCACACCCTTGTCGCTTTCACGGTTACCTGCGGCAACCATCACAACATTGTCGGGTAATTTATACTTGCCAATGCGTCGATTCAAAATAAGTTGATAAGCGGCACTCTGGACAGAAGGTGCGGCACTGTTAAGTTCGTCCAAGAACAAAATTACAATAGGATAGTCTTTGGCCATCTCTTCATCGGGCAGTTCCACAGGTGGAGCCCAATCCATTTTGCCAATGTCCTTGTTGTAGAACGGGATACCACGAATGTCCGTGGGCTCCATCTGGCCCAGGCGCAGGTCGATCATTAGACCGCCAAGTTCGTTGGCAATGCCTTCTACCAATTCACTCTTGCCAATGCCGGGAGGACCCCACAAGAACAAGGGACGTTTGACTTTAAATGCTTTAAGCAGGGATTTTTTTGCTTGAAGCGCGGTGACGGTGCGGGATTCTGACATGGGCTGTGCCTTTCTAGTTACTAAGTCTATAGTGTAGCAGATGTTGATTTTATCGTCAACTGTTTATTGTAGCAAAAGGACTAAGAACTTCTTGTGGTTCTTCAACAGTCTCTCCTGCCTCGTAAACCCAACTCACTGGGATTTCCAGTTCACGGGCAATGTCCATTGCAGTCCGGCCTTTTTCCAGCCTGGTCTGAATGTCCAGATAAAGTTCGCTCATTCGGCTCATGCTGTCTCCTTGTCCATGATGTAAGTGAATAAAATAAATTTTGCACGGTTCAGGCACTGGCGAGCATCTTCGGCCCGCATGCTGTCAACTTCGCCGTACTCAGTGTTGATCATTTCTTGTGCATCACTCATCAAGCTGGCCGCAACCATTGCAGGTCCGGAGAACTTGAAAGTGATTGACGATTCTACCGCTTCGCGCATTTGGGCTTCAGTGCAACCATACATGCCAACTTGGCGTTTTTCTTGTTCTGTTAAACGGTTGTAAGTTTCTGTACTCATTTCTGGCTCCTTTTTGTTAATCTATGCTATATTATAGCATTTTGGGAATATTTGGTCAACCAAATGCTTTTACTAGCCCAGAAAACCCAATTGCTACACTCACAAGATTCACAAACATCTGTGGTTTATTTGCAACACGGATGGTCCATGCTAGAAACAGTATAGTTCCCACAAAAAATGTAAGGATATTGTAGGGATAGGCCGCAGGTCCAACAGCGTTGAGACTGTGCCCTGCTACAATAAACACGGCACCTGCCCACTGCAAAATTTCGTTAGTATCTAATTTCATATTATGATTATAGCAAAAGGGCAATTATTGGTCAACCAAAAAAAAGCCCTACATAGAGTAGGGCTTTTGTAGTACTTGAGTATTACTTTTTACATTGTGGGTCCGTTGCCGGATTTGAACCCAACTACACCACCTTCTGCTTCGATACGTTTGATCACGTCTTCAAACAAGATGGGGGCAAAGTCAGTTTGCTCCACGCATACGCAATGATACCGAGGGTCAATCTCCTTGCTGTACAATACAGTGCCGGTCTTGGCATCAACACCACGTGCCTTACGCACACGATTGACATGCAAGTGTCCGTGAATGTTAACACCAAATCGGCCCAACGATGCTTCATGCACAGGAATGTGACTCAAGATCATTCCATTCATCACATGGTACGCTCGCAACTCACGAAAGTACTCGCGGTACTCGTCGTCACGGAAGATATCATGGTTACCACGGATCAATACTTTATCCCCGTTCAACCTGGCCAATGTTTTCAAGGCCTTGCGGTTGATAACAACGTCACCCAAGTGGTACACCTTGTCGTTGGGACGCACACGATCGTTCCAGCGTTGGACCATTTCTTCGTCCATCTCGTCAGGGTCATCCCACGGACGCAATTTCACTGTGTCGTCATCGGGGTGAGTGAAGCGACAGACACCGGCGTGTCCAAAGTGTGTGTCACTGACTAAAAATACTGATGGCATCTTGTGCTCCTTTCTTTAATTGTTAATTATAGCAAATTGGGAATTATTGGTCAACCGTTTAGTGCCTGATGTGTTCGAGTCATATCAGCACAAGTGTACCGTTGATAATTATTTTTCAAGTTTTCGGGCATGGGGATTTCGTCAATGGGTACATTAAATTGTTCAGCTATTTCTCGAAAACTCTGAGTTTGTCCTGTTCCTATATTGTATATGCCACTTGTGGGTCGGGTAAGAAATCTCAAGTGCATGGCCACAACATCTTGTACTGGCACAAAGTCTCGTCGAGAGTGTTCGCTACCTTCAAAAATCTTGATCCTGCCAGTTTCCTTTGCTTGTTTTGCAAATTGATGAAAAGGACTAGCCTGGCTACCTTTGTGATCTTCTCCGGGACCATACACATTGAAATATCTAAAACCTTGCACCACGTTACCACCTTGGTGTTGTGTGTGATAGCGTTCAAACAAGTATTTGCTCCAGGCGTACGGTGTGCGTGGATCCGGTGGAGCATCTTCGGTAAACACTTGCCCCATGCCATATATGCTTGCCGAACTAGAATACTGCATGTTAACACCAAAACGTTTGCAGGCGTCAAACAACTGTCTGCTGAAATCAAAGTTTTGTGTTAGAATTTTGTCTATGTCACGTTCAGTAGTTGAACTGATGCCACCAATATGTATCACCCAGTCTTGTTCCATAACGCTGGGCATGTTGCCGTCGTCCCACTCAAAGGTGTCAACCTCGTGTCCGTCAGCTTCAAAAGATTGCAACAGATTGCTACCAATAAAGCCTTTATGCCCGGTTAGTAAGATTTTCAAAATACGTCTCCACGTTGATTGCTTTGTCATCGATCCAGATGTCGTATGACGGTTTACCTGTGCCAACAGTGGTGTATTTTACACCCCATTGGTCCAGTTGTTGCTTGGTCAACTGAGACCAATCTCTGCCAGTCCGGCTGCCTCGTGCAGTCCAATAGTGTATCTCGTGACCTTGCTCAAACAATAAATTAAAATGTGCAATTCTGTCCATCATAGGCACAGCTTCATGATAATTCCCGTTGTGTGTGTTTGACACTATTGTATCATCAATATCAACGATGTATTTCATGCTTGGCTGTCTCCTGGTAACACTCGATAGTTGTCTTCGACAGAGTCTGGGGTTGAGACTTCGATGACAGTACCTGCTTCCACACAAACCAATTGATGCGGCAACAGTGGTCGATTGTGCCAAGTATCGCCGGGATTTAGTTCTGCCACATGCACACTTGCATCATTAGTGTCAATGTAGTACACACTAAACTGTCCACTAAGCACATACCAAGTTTCATCTTTTTCTGCATGGAAGTGCATGCTAAACTTTGCACCAGTGATAAAGTGCATTAGTTTGCCGCAGTACCGGTCGTTGGTTGCCCATATCTCTTCTGAACCCCACCCTTTCTCTACTCGTCCTGTTAATCTTGTCATTGTATTTGTTCTAGTGTTGGTGCATACACACCCACATGCTGTACTGTAATTGATGCCGCACGAGTCGCAAACTCAACTGCTGATTTGATATCCTGCGTTACTAGATATTGATATACTAAGGCAGCAAGGAATGTATCTCCTGCGCCTGTGACATCTACAACTTCAACTGCTGGCGCTGAACAATGAATGCTGTGGTGAAGTACATCTGCACCTTTGGCACCTCGAGTAACAATCAATCCTGCACACTCACTTTTGAGTTTGCTGTATTCTAGTTCATTTACTTTTACCCATGCACCTTGCATGCGATCAAGTTCAGTCAACTTGGTGTCAACAAACACTGGACAGGTTACTTCTTGTAAGATGTCGTGTATAAGAGTGTAATCTACTGTACCTTTAGCATAGTCACTGATCACAATGGCATCATACGTTGGAATTGCAGTTTCAAATCTAATAGGCTCAGACTGTACATCATTGTCAATGCGAGCAATTTGTTGACGACTACGTTGGTCAATCAGTCTGGTCTTTTTGGATATTTTGCCAAACAGATAGTTTACATCACACCCTAGTGTTTCTAAATTATTAAACACATTGCCAGCCATGCCATCACGTTCTTCTTGATAGGTTGGAACAAACACAGGCACAGGTGCTTCGGGACTCAGGCGATCGATGGTACCATACTGATACACATCTATGCAGGCGTCACCTATTAGCAATATGTTGAATTTTTTCAGTTGTTGAGAAACCATCTATTCTTTCAAAAAATACAATGCTTGGACAAACTTCTGACCCCACAATAGGACGATCCCGATAGTCTGATCCTTTGACCATTACAGCACATTCTGCAATAATGTTCACAAGTTCTTGATCAGAATCAAATATTCTAACCTCATTCACTGAGCGTAAATTACTCAAAAGTTCTTGCCGTTCCGCTTGTGTATTTACAGGACGATCGGCACCTTTTAATTCTTTTACTCTTTGATCAGAGTCAATAGCAACTATAAGATAATCGCCCAGACTTCGAGCATAATTCAACAATGCCAGATGTCCAGAGTGGACGATATCAAATGTGCCATTGACTATGATTTGTTTCATTAAGACTCTAAGTTCATTCTACGCCAGGCCGCATCGTCTGGCTTTTCGTCTGCATCGTAGGTCCACCCCAGTGCTCGCATCATTTTGTGCTTGACTAATAAGTTAGGAATACGAAACCGCTCGCAGTCTGCAAATCCCATCATGACTCCAACTTCTGCTACTGCTCCACTGCGACAGATACCAGCATGACAATGTACAACAACATTCATACGATTTTCTTGTGCATGTTGCAACAACCGTACCAGCTGTGCGGCCTGTTCATCTGTTATAGCAAACTCACTAAGGTCGATGGAACGACCACCACCGGTATTGGTCATGCCATCCTCTTCAACATCCAAGAAAGTAAATTTGTGTACTTCTTTAAAGTCATGCCTGGGGGTAGGAAACGCCATGTCATGGTCTGAAATCTGGATCAGCATACTGTTGGCACCGCAATCGTGATGCCGGCCCGTTGCTACATTTTCTAAAGGTATGTTTTCAATCCAGGGCATTGTGTTCTCCATTTAATACTCAATTATAGCACAACAGGAGATTTTAGTCAATCAGTAGAAACTATTATTTCTTGCCAGGTGTGATCACCCATGTACTTGACTTGCATTATGTACTCGTAGTCATCTGGCACCCCGGTGTTCCAATCTGCAGGTCCGGTGAGTACCAGTAGATTTTTTTCATGTCGTTTGTGCCATACCAACCAGTAGCAATTGCCCATGACAATTTGAAAATTATATTCTGCGGCATATACAGCATCAGTAACATCAAGTCTACGCCGAATATCTTGTGCTTGTTTTTCTAATACTGTGACTAGTTCCATAATGCGATCATACTCTTGCTGGGCATACATCCTGGCATGATTGATCATCAAGTCCTTTTGTTTCTCAACAGGGACTAGATCAAATTTAGGACCTTGGGTGCTGGTAGCGTAAGGCGTTACGTTACGGTTAAAAAAATGTACTAAGGTGTTGCCAGTTTCAACATCAAAACTGTCTCGACCCTTGGCCGAGTTTGGCTGATCAGAAGCTGCCATGGTCCTTGTAACGACGTCTTGGTTCGATGTCCAACTTCTTGTACAAATAATCTCGACCAACAAGTCCAAGCTCAATTTCTTTGAGAGCCGTTATTACTGCACCATGCTTGGGACCATCAACTTTTGGCTGGTCGCCACGCCCTAATTCCCTAGCACGCCGAGAACCGATTAGCACCAAATCATAACGGTTGCCTACAGCGGCCACTGCGGCCTCGTTTGAAAGTCCTAGGGTCGCTTCGTATGCAAGTGCGTCTTGTTTATTTTGTATGCTATTCATTATCTTCCTTTGTTGTTAAACCATTTGAATGTGTGTCGCGAATTACTTCTACGTTTTGAAACAATCGCTTTTCTTGTGCTGTAAGTTTGTCTTTGTGTGTCTTACGTGGATTTCCACACAGGTAACATTGTGGGTTTCCACAATCCATAGCATGACGTTTTGCAAGTCGATGGGGTTGCTTAACAGTCAACGTACTACCGTGTGCCTTGGCAATTTTGACTTGTCTTGATATGGCCACATCTGTTTTGTGGCGGCGCTTTGAGTTTATAAATTTGGCTAGATCGTTGCTCATACAGTTATTTAAGTAGGACGAAACTTAGTATAACAGGTTTCGTCCTCCGAGTCAACTGTTTAGGACTTTTGCAACCGAGTTCATTACCGAAGCAATTCGCCCAATGTCACGAAGTTGTTCTACTGTGTAACCCTCTTGTTTGAGTGTTTCATAATGAGCTTTGACACAGAAATGGCACTTGCCCACAATGCTAGCGGCCAGGCTGTATGCTTCAAAACGAGCTTTGGTTGTTCCACCATGACTAGCAATAGCGTTCATGCGTAACTGTGCTGGCAATCCTTTTAGCGCAGGATCATCGGCCATTTCAACATAAGGATACCAGATGTTGTTTTGTGCCATGATCGAGCCAGCGGTGAGTGCGGCGTCACGCTCTTTGATATCAGTGATACTGCTACTAATAAAAGTAATCAATTTGCCATTGCCTGTTGCAAAAGCCGCTGCCAATGCAATTGCTTCTGCTTCCTCGGGCGCCAATGTACTGCGTTTAATCACAGCGTCCAAGTTTAACTTGGTATCCTTGGCATACTCAGGAAGTCCTTCTTTGAGTTGATCTACCCATTGTGTCATTTTGTTTTCTCCGAAATATCCTTATAACCTTTGTAGGTAGGGTGTACCGTGTCAGGACTGCGTTCAGATCCCCTGGCATCAATTACCCAATCTTTGTATTTGTTTGCCACGTCCCATACCGCCCGTCGCTTGGTTTCTTTGATGTTTGGTAAAATCCAATAAACTCGATCTGCGCTGACCAGCTGTCTAAGCGTATCAAGTTCTTCAAACGTATTAATGTTTTTGAGATCGTTTGACCCCAGACTAATAATAATACTTTTGGCTTGATTATTACCGCCGGTGCGTAGTACATGCCGATTAACATAGTCATGACTATTGATACCTGATTTAGCGTAGGTAACGCATTCTTTACGAACTTGTCCTATTCCTACTGCTAGGCTATCGCCCAAGATCAAACATTCTAACATTACAGAGTCTCGCCGCCAACTGTGCGGTTACATGCACAGAGTTCGCCAGTTTGCAATGCGTCAAGTACACGCAGAGTTTCTTCTGGGCTACGACCCACGTTCAAGTTGTTCACAGTAACGTGTTGGATTTCATTGCTTGGATCAACAATAAATGTGGCACGTAATGCCGCACCTGCTGGAGCATAAAACACACCCAGCTGTTCGATCAAACTCAAATTGTCACCTGTATCTGGATTCCAACGTTGTGTGTCAGCAAACTGAATGTGCTGAATCTTGCTCAAGTCTTCGTGGCTGCGTTGCCATGCCAGTTTGCAAAACTCGTTGTCTGTTGAACCTGTGAGCAGGACTGCGTCACGGTCAGCAAAGTCCTGGAACAACTTGTCGTATGCCACAATCTCTGTGGGGCAAACGAATGTGAAATCTTTTGGATAGTAAACAATTACTTTCCACTTGCCTTCAAAACTTTTATCTGTGATGGTAAAGAAATCGTCTTTGCCTGGGTTCACGCCTGTCACGGCAAATGCTTCTAACTTATCGCCTACGGTTTTCATATTTTCTCCTTGATTAAATGAAACTCAGTGTTTGTACTGATTCACTATTATATAGTATAGGAGGTGGCTATGTCAAGGCATTTTGCCATTGTATTTTTTAATGAGGATAATAGTATGTGTCTTTGCGCTCGTTGGCCAAGAGCCAAGGATAAATCGGTGTGGTGAACCGTAGGCTTTGGTAGCCCACTTGGCCCATGTACTCAGATGGCACAGCAGACTCACCGTCGAGTTCGCAAGTGCCTGAATCTTCCATGGTAAGGCGCATGCACAGGCCTTCAATACGGATGCTGTGTATGCGTAACTGAGCACCGGTTGGTCGTCCACTGACCTCAATACGGAGCTCGTGCTCGGTGATGTCTGTCTCCGATAAAATGTCATTGCCATACACAGTCTTGGGTTCTGGAATATCATATTCAAACTTGGTGACGTCTGTTGAAAATTTCTTTGTCAGCATTACTTGGTTATCAATAACAATATGTACCTGTGCGGCAGGATCTTGGCTTGTGGCCGAAAATTCTATTTCTAACACGGCTGTTTTAAAATAAGCAGTTTTGCCGTCAAAGATATTTGAATAGATACTCAAGACTGTCTCCATAGGTGTTTTTAAATTCACATTCGCTGAATAAAGGCAAATTAAGGGTACGTATAGCGGTGCCGTCACTTAGATAGGCGATCCATTGCTGTCCCAATAGTTCTGTCTTCTTCCGTGTGTACAATACAAACTGTAGACTGCTTACTTTTCTAGCAAGTTTGAGATAGTTGTCGTTGGGCCAGAAACGGTATATGTATTGTTTCATAAACTGTTTGTAAGATATATAGTTGTTGTTGTCTATAACTTGGTCTATATTGTGCCACATATAATCTTCAAATTCTTGACAGTTAAAGAATGCACTTGTGGTAGCATTGGTTGCAAACACACTATCTCTTGGGGCAAATATTTGGCTCTTGGTAGCGGCATAAAACCACCAACGTGCTTCTAACACAGTATCGATAGGACGTTGCGCAAGTGCAAAGTATTCTGTGCAAAATTCTTGGAGAGTTGGATCGGTTATTAAACTTTGCCATGGCTGGTGTAAGCCTTGGTATCCAACGGTATCAAAGAAGCTTTCGTCAAGACTAGCAGTGAACTCGTCTCCACCATGGCCGTTGATCATGATGCCATCAAACACTGTTTCTAAATACACATCACCGCTGATATCTAGCATATCCAATGCAGGATAGTTTGTTTTTAAGTATTCAAAGAACTCGCGATTTTCGTACACACTCCATGGAGAATACAATATGCGCAATTGATCTAGATGTGCGGTATGTTGCAAAAAGCCTGCTACCAAACAGGTTGAGTCAATACCGCCACTCCAGCACAGGTTTAATTTCTTGCCTGTGTTGAGGTAGTAATTGACTCGTAGTGCTATAACTTCACTAAAGTCTTGTTTTGCTTGTGCGGGTTGCCAAGGCCGCTGTACTGCAAACGCAAAAGGTCCAGTAACAGTTTCTGTACGATCTACAGGATCGCCTGCTGGGAAAGTTGAAAATATGCTGTTTAGATCAATTAGATTATTGTAGTGATCAAACTCTTGGACCTTGGCAAGGCTACCTGCCAGTTCATAAGGTTTGTGTTGCCAATCTAGTATTCTGTAAAAATATTTAGGATTGATTAAAGACAATAGTGGTCTCATGAACTACGCCAGGTTATATCTTTGAAAAAAGGAGCAACATCAAAGTTTACTAAATCTTGCATGTCATTGGTTTCAAAGTTTTCAACTTTTTGTAAAAGTTGACTTTCATAACTGTTGACCTGGCGCAACATTCTGAGTCTTCTTTTGAACACCACAGGATCAGTTGCGTTTGTGGTCAGTTCATCTAGTAATTGGCTCCGCACTCGGTGAGTGTGTTCTAGTAATCTGTTTATTAGTTTTATTTTATAGAACTTGGTACCGGAAGTCATTATTCAACAATAACAGCTGACTTTGCACCTTTTGCTAATACAACAGTAATCCATTGCTGTGCAGAAGCTAGATCGGGCCAGGTCCTGGTCCAGTGGTGACGAATTATATCAGCAGCCTCGTCTTTTTCTACTTCAAGAACGGCTGTATTGTCTCCGGTCTCTCCCGATAATTCTGTAGATTTTTCCCGTAATTCTGCATGGTGACTTGATCTTGCTACTGTGCTGTCTTCGGTGCTGGCCCGAGCTTGCTCAAATGCTAGATTTGCATCTTTTTGTTCTTGAGTAACAATTGAATATTCCCATGTGACTTTTGTTTTAAACATATCGATCTCCTTAAAGGTATTATAGATATTTATGCTTGGCCGGCCCTGAGAGGATCGAACTCCCATCTCCGGGTTCGAAGCCCGGAATTCTATCCATTGAACTAAAGGCCGAACGTGGTGCTCCTAACTGGTAACGATCCAGTGTTTCTACATTACCAATGTAGTGTAATGCCTTTATACTATAGGAGCAATTGGAGCGGAATACCAGAATCGAACTGGTGACATGACCTTGGCAAGGTCGCGTTTTACCCCTAAACTAATTCCGCAATAACTTATGCTGCTAAACTCTTGAATCTATCTGCGGCATAACTGGCTGCAAACGCATCGGGCTTGACAAAAGGTATAACATTACATACACCTTTGATGTAACCAATTGCTTGGCTGATCACACAGCTTGAACCATACATTTCATCTGGGTTAATGTCCAAGTGAACCTCAACTTCTCGCCCTTCTAGCACTTCTGCCAGCTTCAAGTATAGCTCACTTACTTTGTATACTTCAGTCATTAGACGTAGTGCAGGACGTGATGCTCGTTGATCGTAGTCACGCTCACGTTGCACTTCACCAAACAACTTGCAACCGTTGTTGCCGTTGATGTGGACCACAATGGCCAACACATAGTCAGCATGCCATGCACCGTCGATCTTCACACGCTCTGAGTCGCAACCAAGATAGATTTTTGTTTCAGGCGTTTGGGCCCGAATAAACTCTGCCACTTGGTCAATGTCTAATTTTTTCATCATCGTCTTTCTATTTAACTCGGAAACTGTTACAGTTTTATTAATGGTACCCCGGGCGGGAGTTGAACCCGCATTTAATTTCTCCTTTTGAGAGAGACGACTTTGCCAATTTGTCTACCGGGGCTCATGGTACGAGAGACGGGACTCGAACCCGTATGCCTTTCGACGGGAGATTTTAAATCTCCTATGTATACCATTCCATCACTCTCGCATGTTGGTGCCCCAGGTCGGACTCGAACCGACACGCCTTTCGGCACTGGCTTCTAAGACCAGCGTGGCTACCATTACACCACCGGGGCAATAAATATGATTATGATTACAACTGACGACGCCATGCAAACTATGTACCAAATGTCTGGTACACAACCATATGTGCAAAGGACACATGCTACCACAGCAAGACATTTTACACCAGATCTCATGCTTGCGCCACAGCGCCTTGAGTTTAAACTGGATCCGTTGTTGGTGCCTCCTCCAGGTTCCGACCCTGGTTCCCCGGATTTTCAGTCCGGTGCTATGACCACATCAGCTAAAGAGGCAATTTGATTGGTGGGTGATGAGAGGATCGAACTCCCGACAAACTGCGTGTAAGGCAGCGACTCTACCGCTGAGCTAATCACCCGTTATTCTATTTGTGTCAGCGCATCTTCTCTAATGAGAAACCTGCGATCTTCGTTTTCCTTTCGAACACTCAACCACGTGGCGTTATCAAACACTCGTTTGTGGTAGATATTGTCGCAAATCAGTCGCTCTAGTGTGATTTTGTTTTGATATACCGCCATTTTTTCTGCGGGTGTTTTTGCTGTGACTTGTGCCATGATTGTCTCCTTGTTCTAGTACTTATATGGCGGAAGACGGAGGAGTCGAACCCCATCCCTGTTAAGAGAACCTGGTTTTCAAGGCCAGTCGCGGCACCAACGCCACTGCATCATCTTCCATGTTGAATTAGAAAAAGTATTACCTGATGTTTAAGGGTACAGAACATCCTTTCGGGTAGCTCCCGTCCCTCCAGCAACATAACACGACTGTGACTGGCAGTCTACCGCGGCTTTTGCCCGTTCAGCGGCGCTGGATCTAATAAGTCCCTGGTAGTTGGGCCCATGGTCAATGAGTTTTTAACACACTTTTTCTAAACTTGGAATAGCGGGTGAGATTCGAACTCACGATTTTAGGGATTTGCAATCCCTTGCATTTGACCACTCTGCCACCGCTATATATTGGTCGGAATAGTAAGATTCGAACTTACGACCTCCTGGTCCCAAACCAGGCGCACTGCCAGGCTGTGCTATACTCCGTTGTTTTTATTTCTTGGTCAATGTAGGTTCTTGTGACTTTTCTACCTCTGGTAGTTCAGCAAATCTTGCAGGACCACCAAGCCCTTTCCAACTGTCTTCGGTAAAGATTCTAACGGGTCGCCAGTAACGAGCAATGATGTTGTTGATCACAACAAGACCGATTACTACAACGATAAAACCCAGTGCTGTCAATACACTACCTGCTAAAAATACTGCCGCTTGATCCATGTCCATATGTGTTTCCTTGAGTGGAGCGGGGTAGGAGAATCGAACTCCTCGCTTTAGCTTGGAAGGCTAAGGTATTGCCACTATACGAACCCCGCATTGAATACTTAGTATAAAACATTTTTCACACAATGTCTAGACATTTGGTAGCCTGTCCGGGTAACGATCCTGGGTCTCTCGATTATCAGTCGAGTGCTCTACCATTGAGCTAACGGGCTAAATAATTCATGCACATTGATGTTTACTTACAAAAACAGTTGTATCGCACTATTGAACTGAGCCAACCCGGATACAATGTAACCGCAGTACTGGATCAGATTCAAAGTGATCGCGAAGCTGGCAATCTTTCCTGGGTCAACTGGGATCAACCACTTGATCTTGACATACAATATTTTGAATAACTGGCACGGGAACTAGGGCTCGAACCTAGAATGACAGAGTCAAAGTCTGTAGTGTTACCATTACACTATTCCCGAACAAAACTATCTGGTGGTGATAGAAGGTATCGATCCTTCCTCCTCGGCTTATGAAGCCGGTGCGCATCCGTCTACGCCATATCACCTGGGGTGTCGTATGAGGATCGAACTCATGATAGCGGAATCACAACCCGCGGTTTTACCACTAAACTAACGTCACCATATAGAAATACACCAAGATCACAAACCCCGACCTTCCATGGTCGCACGAACCTTTTAGGTACTGATGTATTTTTATATGGTAGGGGCACAGAGAATCGAACTCTGATTTACGGGTTAAAAGCCCGCTACTTTGGCCGTTAAGTTATACCCCCACTAATCTTATCACTCTTGTCACAGTCCATGGGACTCTCCTTTTAAATATCTGTTATTTCAATTTTATCAATCTTTGTTTGATATCTTGATTCAAGACTTTTGCAAAAATTCAAATATTCTTCCACAGCCGCTTGATCTGCAAAGAATTTTTTGAAGGTATTGCCCGTCACTACTGCTTGATGGGTCATAGTTTTATTTTCTAAACACATTTCCGTGGCTTTGAACAGCCGACTTGCAAGACTTAACCTTGCCGCCGCCGGATCACTATTGGGTGCCCATGTTATTGTAAGTTCTTTGGTCATTTTCATTGCATGTTCCTTGTGGTACCGCTGGAAGGAATCAAACCTCCATCCCCACGTTCGTAGCATGGTGTCCTGTTCATTGAACGACAGCGATATAAGTGGTGCCCCCACCATGATTCGAACACGGGACAACCGGTTTACAAAACCGGTGCTCTACCAGCTGAGCTATAAGGGCAAATTTTGGCTCCCCGAGGTGGGTTCGAACCACCGACCTGCGGATTAACAGTCCGTCGCTCTACCGACTGAGCTATCAGGGAATAAACTTTGGCGGAACGTTAGGGAGTCGAACCCTATCAACAGCGTTAACCATTGTACAGATTAGCAATCTGCTGCCTTACCATCCGGCCCACGTTCCTTCATGCTATTATATAGTTGACACCGCATGATGTCAACCGTTATTTGGTGGAGAGCCAGGGATTCGAACCCCGTATACCCTAAGGTGGAAGATTTACAGTCTCCTGAAGTCACCAATGCTTCTCGCTCTCCGTACATGGTGGAGGTGACAGGGATCGAACCTGCGACATTTTGGTTGCAAACCAAACGCTCTCCCAACTGAGCTACACCCCCAATATATGGCGACCCGGGAAGGATTTGAACCTCCGACATTTGGTTTTGGAGACCAACGTTCTGCCAGACTGAACTACCGAGCCATATTAACACACTCTTGCGAATGTGTGTATCGAAGCACTCTACATGGATGAACCCACTTGCCTTGCGACCTGAGAATGCTTCGATACGCTGTAATTTTTCATCTCACAAAAGAGACTTCATCCTACAGGCCGCCCATTTGCAGTTTAAAGTGTTGCAGGCTCGCGTTGCCTTGCACTAAATGAAAAACCCTGGAGTTTTTAGTTCCAGGGTCCTTGAATTAGATACGGTTGTATACTATGTTAGGACCCTGTGTCTCCTGGAATACTTGCTGTCAAGCGACCATAGACATGTGACCAGGCGGATGTCTGGTTAAACATATTCTTGGCTAGCAGTGAACAGAGTTTTGTTTTCATAGTATCAATTATAGTTTATTTAGCATTTCGTGTCAACCACGATTTATTCTTTCTATGAGATATTTATACCTCATGTTTGAAATTGGATGCGGGGGGCAGATTTGAACTGCCGATGCGCCTGGCTTATGAGACCGACGTGGTGACCACCCTCCCCGCTGTGTATTTAATGCTCTGCGTCCCTCGGCGGTAATTATAGTGTATCAGAAATTTCGTCAAGTTGCCCCAACTAGTCTATTCATCACTTACACCTTCCACCCGCTTCCCGACAGGGACCGTTCTCGTATTGCTAACGCCGGTTAGGTTGGACCGCTGATTACTCAGTGAAACTTTGCCGTTTCAGAACCACCCGTGTGTGTCATCACACTTCTCATCGTCTGGGTCAGACTATCCAGTGACGCTGGAACGTTCTGGCGGTCTTAGGGGGTAACGATCCCCACTCTTACGGCGTGACAAGCCGTCGTGCGTCCATGAACACTTTAAGACCAAATTTCTATAGTCAAACACCGAGAATGCCAATTTAGGAGTCCGGTGCTTCCGTTCCAAAGCCGAGGCAGTTATATCAGGATCAGTCGCCGGCCGCTTTGACCCGAATAGTGTACACGTCTGCACACGATACCTTATCGATGCTTGACTATAAAAACAATGGTGCTCCGTGGGGGAATCGAACCCCTCCTTACCCGCGTGAAAGGCGAGTGTCCTAACCGATAGACGAACGGAGCATGTAATTTTACATCGAGGAACCATGTGGATCTTATTCTGCTTGGCTTGCGAGGCCAAGTCACCACGGTCATTACTGCCAGACGATCCGCCGCTTTTCTGAAACTGCAAGCAGTCTCGGCTTCATGACTGATAGCAAGTGGGCATCCGCCGATGCCAATTCACTTCTACCAATGCCACTAACGGGTCCGGTAACCTCTTTGTATATTTTAAAGATCTGTTGCAAGTAGTCTCTATCGACTTTGTTGCTTTGTTAAGTTCTATTGTAGCAGAGTTCCAATTTATGGTCTATCACAAAAAGAAAACCCTCCGAAGTGGAGGGTCTTTGTTAGTAGTACTTTCGTATTACAGGCAAAGCCCCCAATGGCAATCCCACTCATGTTCTGAGCGAAGGGTTGTGATGATTGCAGTTGTTTGTTTCATAAGTGTATTATATATGACAAGTGGATAAAAGTCAAGGCTTTTTGGCTCGATTGCAAGCAGGATCTCGGCAGGCCGAACTTCGTTTGCGATCACAGTCCAGACAAACACGAACACTGCGATACGATTGAAGTAGGTAACTGGACTTCTCGTACTTGCTGGGTTTTTCCAGCTTGCCAAAACACATTGTAGACTCTTGCATAGTAATTTTTCCTATACATATACAACGCCTGGCAAGTGGTTTACGTTGACAACAAAGATCTACTATGTGCCAAGATATCTTGGCTTGCTACGAATTCCTCTGATCCCTTTTGTCCAAAAACCTTTATTGTCGTGCCAATTTTTGGGCAATACGGTTTCTAGATACCCCACACCCTTGTGCCAATTTTGATAAGCCACACTATGTGGATCCTTGGCAAACCAAGCGTCTCGATGGACTAGAATTGAATCTCCAATCTCTTTTTCATGTTCACTGATCAACGGAAGTTTACGGTCGTAGATTACACTGGCAATGAATCTTTCAGTTGCTCTGCCATTTTTAGAATCAAACATAGAATCTGGAATGTTGTTGGCCTTGATGTAATTTTTTAAAACATGCAGTTGTTTGATCTGCATGGTCACAGCATTGTGTCCCCAATAGAAACATTCGGTAAATTGTGGATACTGACTTTTTGTACCTCGAGTAATAATAAACGTAGTAAGGTGTGTATCAGTCCAGCTAGTGTAGAAAGTGTCCTTGTGCCTGTAAATGGAAGGTTTCTCGGCACCCAAAATATGAGCAACACGTTTGCCTTGATCGGCTAGAACTTTATAATGAGGACTGATCTCATCCAAGTCGTGCTTGACAAAGAATCCTGGGCTTAGTCCCGAGACGTTGTTTTCAATCCAGTTTGGCGTCGTTGCAAAATAGTTGTTAATCAGCTCAGTAGTATCTACCACTGTGATTTTTAAATGTGGGTAGTGATGATCCTTGGCCCATTGTGCCAGCGGCAGTGCTTGTGTTAAACATTCTGCGTAGTTGTCGGCCGCCGAAACTCTACCTGTCTTTCCACTAGTCTGACTGTACGATCCTCGAATCAATAACTCATCTATGTGTATGCCATTATTGATAAAAGTTTCTAGCACATTCCCACTATCCGAGCCACCGCTAAAATGCAACACCAGATAGTCGTACTGACTTCGCAATTGCCAAGCTCGTTGAGCATATAATTCTTTAAGAGTTTGTGCGGGTTCTACGTTCCATTGGTGTTGATCATAATCAGCATCGTTGTAATTCCATCTGATGGGCAGTTTTGATGCTTCGTGATCAAAAATTGCTTGAACCTTGTTATAATGTACACGGTTGCCGACCTCCCACCAACCGTAGTCATCTAGGTTATGATCGTACATGTCAATCTAGTTTGTCTATTTTCAGTTGTAATCTTACTGACTCGTATTTTTGATACTCATTGTGTATCCATTGTGATCCATGCTCTGGCGGAGTAACTATCTCAAGTCCTCGTTGGTTCATTTCAGATTGATATGCAGGATTCTGATTGAGCTTTCTTAAAACTGTAAATGTTTTTTCACTACCAGGAGTATTAATTTTCATTCCCAGTCCATACCAATTGTAAAAAGTTAGGCCAGGCACAATCGAGCTCAGCAACACGGCTGTTGGTACTTCGGCCAACTTAGATTCTGTGCTTGCGGCAATAATCTTGAATTTGCCGCCCTTGTGTAACGGCAATGCAGCCAGCGTGGTGTCAAATGCACAGTCAATGTTTCCAGCGGCCAGTTGTACATTCATGTCTGCACTACCTTTGAAAGGTATAAACTGTACTTCTTTAACATCAACTTTGTGGAAAAATTGTTTGCCAACAAATACTGAGCTAGCACCGGATCCGGCACAGTTTAGTGATTTGGTTTTGGCCAAGGCAATAAATTCTTTTAGTGTGGACACACCTAGACTATTGCTTACACTCAACACTAACGGTACTCGGACCATTGGTGCCATAATATCAAAGTTAGTATAGTCATGATTCAATTTGTTAAAAAGCACTTTGTTGAATAAAAATGGGCCAGTGGCAGTGGTAATTAAGTTTTTTCCATCTGCTGGTTGTGATGCAACATAATCAATTGCTATGCGCCCGTCAGCAGCCGGTTTGTTTACAATGATATAATCGTTGCCTAATTCTTGTGTCAAATGCTTTGCAACGATTCGCGTCCAAACATCGGGCGCACCGCCAGGAGGATGTGGTACAGTAACGGTAATAGTGTTTGACCATGCAGAGGTCATGGCAAACAATAATGTAAATAATATTTTTTTCATGAAGTCCTTGATTTGAAAAGATGGGGCAGGTTATTCTGTTACGAGGAAACCTGCCAAAACCCTAAGCAGTGTTTAGGCTGCCAATGCGAACTGTGAGTCGTTTGCGTTTACTTTTGTTTAGTTTTTACGACTATCGCTGTCGTGCTGTCCACTCTGTTACTCTTTGCCCTGTCGAAACTATGCAGGCCCATCAGAAAGACACTTATGTTTAGTTAACCCTTTATCCCTTGCCCACTCAAATCTAATAAAACAGGTTGGGCATAATGCGGTATATCTATGTTTCATAATTATCTTTTTGGTGGACCTGGGGGGATTCGCACCCCCGTCCAGAACACTTTTCTCTCGGCTTCATACAGCAATAACTTACAGTATATATTTATTTTGGTTGTGTGTCAACCTATTTGATACTTGGATTGCACCTGGCTACTATCTTTTTGTTTTGAGACCAAAATTCTTGTTGCTTTTGGGCTTTGGCTTGTTCGCATTCTGCTTGAGTGTTGAACTTGGCTTGTTCGCCCGACTCAGGCACCGGTCCTAGCACACTAAACGATAACACCCAGATCAATGTCCGGCTCATAGCACTAGACTTACTGAGCAAGCCCGCTTCGACGGGCTTGGTTGTTTATCAGGCTTTGCGAATGCGTTCGATGAGATTGTTGCTGAAAGTTGATTCAAACTCATTGTACACTACCTGCATACGAGCTTTCATATCTGCTGTTTCTTCAGCAGTGGGTTCGTACACACTCTTGCCTTCGTTGATCAAACGAGCGCGAGCCTGCTGACCATCTTCGATAGTGGTTGTTCTTTCGTTACGACCAGCTTGGATGGCGGCTGTTTTGATCACAGCACGTACTTCATCGCTGAGGCTGTCCCAGAAACGATCACCGATGATCATTGTGGTCAAGAACAAACTGTGTTTGCTGTCTACCACTGACTGAATCACGTCGTTTTGATTCAAAGGATAGATACGGCTATAAACTGTGTCATTGCCATTGCAATCACCACGAGCCACGTGCTCACGTGCTTCTTCTGTTTCGCATATGAATGGCTCAACACCACTCATGGTACGGATCACAGCCTGGCCCACTGGGTTACGGTTTGAACGTAGTTTTTCACCAGTCAAGTCAGCCAATGCGCTCACTGGCTTGTTCACGCCCAGGCAACGGAAGCCGCCGGAGTAGGTGTAAGCAAGTCCGCGAACATTGCTGTTGTCTGTGAGTTTGGCCAACAATGTTTCGCCAACTTCGCCTTCGAGCACACGGCTTGCATGATCATGATCGCCGAAAATATAAGGCATTTCAAATGCCAAGAAGTCATGTTCATAATGTTCAGCCAACCAAGTGGTGTACATCTGGCTCATTTCAATTTTGCCAGCTTCCATCAGATCCAACAAGTCATGTTTGGTGACCACGATACCGTCGTTGTATTTGGCACTGTACTCGTTCAGTGTCATGACTTCGATTTCAATTTTTTCTGCTGTTTGTTGTGCATTGATTTCTTTTTCAAAATCATGTGCCGCACGAACAAACAAGCTCAATGGCTCATGCGCGATTACCCAGCGAATTTTAGTAGTTTTGCTCATTTTAAATGAACTCCTGTTTAGTTTGGTTGTTGCTTGCGACAACGTCGCGGTACGGATGGCGTTCTAGCTGTGATACAGTAGTAAATGAGTAACACTCAAAGCGTCTAAATTCCGGCGTCGGACCCTTCCGGCGCTGCAAAATTATTTATCAAGTTTTACATCAACAGTCAAACGTTTCCACTGATTGACCTGTGCGTCAAACCAAGCGTCAATTTGATTATCGGGCATTTGATTGTTTGGAATACAGTTGTCAGCGGCATTGGCCTCCCGGACGGATCGAGCACGACTTGCTTCCACTAGAACTTTCCGCATGCTCTTAAAGCGATCTTCAGACAGGGTTTTGGAAGCAAAAATTTGTTGTGGAGTGCTCATGTCCAGTAAATCACGGCTGAATCCTTGATTTGACAACAGTTCTGTGCCCTTGATGCTGTTGCGTCCGGTTTGCCCCAGCCAATAAATTTGTTTAACAGATCCTGGCACAGTGTACTGTTCGCTGTCACCGTGGAACCCTACTGAAAAATCCAAAGAGCCGTTGAGTACATTTAACAAAGCTTCACTGGTGCTTTTGAACGGTACAATATTTAAATTGGGATAATTTTTGGCAATTTGAATACTGACCAGGTGTGTGGTTGTGCCCAGGCCGCTCATGCCAATACTGAGTTTGGCATCGGCTGGCACATCTTTCCATGACTTGTATTTGGCACTGGCAATCACAAACGGACTCACACACATGGGCAGAATGCTACGAAAATCTGCCATGCTGTGACTGTCCGCAGGGAACAAGTTGGGACGAATATATCCAGCACTGCTGTTGATCCACAAGGTATTTGTGGGATTATTTGTGGTAAAGTTTGCCGCTATAGTTCCCCCGGCTCCAGGCTTGGTATCAAACAAAAATGTGTATTGATTCTGTAGTTTGTTTGCTTCAGCAACCAGGGCTCGATAGAAGTTGGCGGCATTGTCACCAGGTCCCCAGGAATAGGCCAGGGTAACTGTTTCCCGTGCATGCACAGTCATGCTTGCCACGAGTGCTAATAATAGCAGTAATTTTTTCATAATTTTCCTTAGAATTTAAAGTGAGTGTTGGTACCAGGATCTACAAAATTTGCATCGCCCAGGTAATAGAATGGAGAGATAAAAGAAACAAAGCCTACTGGCTTGCCCATCTCCTTGTTGAAATACTTATTGTCAATGTTGCTCACAAGATAATTTAATCCTGCCTGCCATGATTTCCATACGTGTGTGTCTTGGAAATTTTGATAGAACCAGTAGTCCATCTCGTTGTAGAAACTGTTGGTGGGCTTGGATGTCTGAAACAGTGTCATGTCATATTCGGGATAGATCAATGGTTTGATCACATGCTCAAAAGCAGTGCGTTGCGCAAAACTATAGTTGGGCCAGCGTGTTAAATGTTGCAAATGTTGATTCTGTGGAATCATAAACCACTTGACTACGGTGTGTGCTTGTTTGGCCAGCAGTTCAGGCATGTCGGGTGCCCAGAAAAAGTAGTCGTTGGTAGCATTGGTGTAACCTCCAAGATCTGGATTGGCACAGTTGGCCTGCACATCCATAAAATACAAATACCATTTTTTATCTTTGATACAGATCTTGGGTTTGTCAATGCCCCACAAGATACAAACCTGTTTGCCCTGATCCAAATATCTTTTGTGTTGATCAACCGCAGTGGCCGAATGTTTGAATGCATGACCGGGCTGGAAATAATCTCGTGTTTGGAACACCCATGACTCGTCCAGTCGACTGTTCAACATGTCCTCACTGTAGTCGTGAAATGTGATCTTTGTTGCCGGATGATGTGTGGCCACCCACTCCAGCAGTGGCTTGGCCGCGTAGCGATACTCGCTCAGAGTATTTTCTGGTTTGGTATTGAACGGATCATCACTTACATTTTTATCGCCTGTTTTGGGATAACGAAAAACCACTTCGTCCAGATGAATGCCGTTGTGAAGAAAACTGTACAACACTGTGGTCGAATCTCCGCCACCGGAAAATTCCAATCTTATGTAATCGTATTTTTCTCTCAACTGCAAGGCTCTTAATCTGTACAGTTCTAATATGTTTGTTTCAGGTTCTAAATGCCAGGGGTAGCTGTCAAAAACGTCTTTGTTAAAATCCCACTGCGGAAAATGTCCTGTGATGGTGGCATCAACCAGTGCCTGTGGTTTACTGTAGTATTTTTTATTTCCAACTGTGTAGAAACCCAATTTGGGATTTTGTTCTGGTTTAATCATTCATCATTGCCTGTTAATGGTTGCATTACGTAAAATTTGTGTATATTTTCGACGCTCGGCAGTTAAAAAATTCGCCGGGACTGGTTGTTGCCCACGAACACCTAAATTGTTCAATTGCTCAATCACATTTGACAACGATAACACCGTTGAAAAAACTTGTTGTGCAATTTTTAGTTTGTCGGCATCCGCAGTTGAGTTCCCTACCAGTGCAAACCAATTGTAATAGCTATATTCTTTTTGACTTAGTTCAGTGATAGTTGGAACATTGGGTAAATTGGATAAACGTTGTTTATCTAGTACCACGATTGCAGTGAATTTACCAGTGTTAATATGAGGCAAAACTCCGGCCTCGTAATCGCTGATGTAGTCAATATGGCCACCCAGCAAGTCAGTAACTGCTGGTGCCGCTCCTCTATAAGGTATTGCGGTAGCGGTACATCCAAACAAGGAGTTGAGTATTATGCCAGAAACATGCATGTTGCTACCAACTCCCGCGGTACCATAATTTAGTTTTTGTTGAGCACATGTTTTTTTCCAGTCGTGTATGTTGCGAATACCTGACGCAGAGTTGACCACGGTGATCATTGACACATGCCCGATATACCCTAACATGACAAAATCTTTTGTTACATCGTAGTTGGCAACGTCTGGCATAATAATGGGGGTGCTCACTAGTGTGTTTCCAGCTACTAAAATTTGCATTGTACCAGCTGGTGCCGAGGCAACTGCATTTGTGCCCACTAAACTTCCTGCGCCTGGTTTGTAAACAATATTTAATGTTAAGTTGTATTTTGCAAATTCCGGCTTGGCCTGCGTAAGAATCACTTGTGCTACTTTATCTGTAGTACCACCCGGCGCCCAGGGCACCACAAAATCAACTACCTCTGCTTTTGCTACCCAAAAGAATAACATAGCAAAGGTAAAGATTAGAATCTGTTTCATTCAAGTTCCTAAAGAATAAGTAGGGCCTAGCAAATATTTGAATCCAGCATGTATATTCTGCCAATCGTTTTTTAAATCATCTGGAGTTGAGTGCCAACGATGATTAAGACCAGTTTGCCACGCATACTTAGTAGATTCGTTATTGGATTGATTGAAAAACCAAGTGTCTCTGAATGAAAATGTAAGGCTCTGGGGTTTCACCTGATACAGTACTGGTTGCCATTTGGGATAAATCAGCGTGTGTAATCCGGATAGTGTTAGGTATTGAATTTTTTTCCTATCCTTGCCTGTATAATTTACCACGCCAAGTTGGTCGCTAGAGTCGCCGGCTTTGGCATATGATACTACTGTACTTGCTTGAAGTTTATTATCAGTGATGAATGGTGATGGTCCCTGGCATGTTTTTAAAAAATTCTTGACCACATGACCTTGCTTGATTGCAATTTTAGGATGATCGTCCGGCCAATAGAATAGTTCATTGAAATCCCAAGACCGGTTCAGCATTTGCATTTCGGGTGTTACAGCTCCATCTATCACTTCGTAAAATTGGTAATAGTATTTTTGGTTCAATCCAATTACTCTCGGTTTATCAATTCCGTTTATAAAGCCCACTTTTTTCCCTGTATCAAACATCTTGGTCCAACGCGGAACCTGTAATTTTATATCTCTACGAGAAACAGTGTTAGGATTTATATGAGTGTTTACAAAATAAGTCCAATCAAATTTTACAGATGGATCTGCAAAATATTTCATTACCAATGGTGCCACGTCTATCACAGTGTGTTTGAGCCAGGGTTGTTTTTGTTTTGCAACATTCACGACCGGATCGGCCACATGGAAAATTTCAGCGTTAAAATAATTGAATTTATCACCGGTTGCTTCGTAATTGACATAACTGGCAACTTCATCCAACTTGATGTTATTGTCAATGAAAGTGTTTAAGATGTTGGTACTGTCGGCACCGCCCGAAAACCACAATACCAAATAATCATATTGGTCTCTCAGTTGTTGGGCACGTTGCCGGTATAACTCACTCAAACTTTCAGTAGGTTCTTGAGTCCAGTTGTAAATTTTGTAATTTTCATCATTGAAATGCCAATGTATTTTTTCTTTTGTTTTTATGTGATACTCAACTGCTCTTGCTTTGCTATAGGTTTGTAACGCACCAACTTGATAAAATCCAAATTTATTTTGTCTTGGTGAAAGAATATCAATCATGTGTTGTCTTCCCATTCCTTTGGGATCCATCCCAGTCGGAATAGATCTTCTCGGATCTCATCAGTAACAGTACCTTCCGGAACATAGTTTTTTTGTTTTAGATCATGCCCTTCGAGGTAGACATCAGGTTCATCGCCCCCGGCTATACCACTACAGTACCAATCAATGTAGTCACCCTGTTCGCGCATGTCAGCCACAATACCTCCTGCACTGCGCCAACTGGCACTCCAGCGTTGATCCTTGAGCAAGGGCCATATGTCATTCTTTACAAATTGCATGTTGCACATGGAGGCATACAAGTTTTGTGCATAGGATGCATTGCTTTTGACTTTGTCGCAGATCCACTTGTTAGTGCGCAAGTCGTACTCCATGTTGTCTTTTTGCCACTCAGGATCAGTCATACGCTCTTGTTCTTGCTGGCGAATGCTCTTGAACAAGTTTAGATAATCTTCGCTGGGTTCTGCCCCTTCTTCTTCACAACGTTTGATATAATTGTTTGCTTGAAAGGTGTGACGTTTGGGACTAGAGTTCATAGTTTTTTATTTAACACTTGGTCCGGCGTAGAGGAATCGAACCTCTATAATGACTTTAGAAGAATCATGTCCTATCCGTTGAACGAACGCCAGTATCTGGTGGGCCAACTTGGAATTGAACCAAGACTCGACCGATTATGAGTCGGTTGCTTTGCCATTAAGCTATTGGCCCCGTGTTCTATTATAGCAGGGTTTTTATTTAGTGTCAACAGAGTTGGTCAAGCCCGGTGCCAAACAATATCTGATTTTACTTCTAAACTTTCGTTGCCGTCGTATTCGTTTATGATAAATTCGGTTCCTTCGGGTAACCATTCTATTCGCAAGTCTTGCATGCCGCCGGCATAGATCTCAGGATACTTGAGTTTAACATATACATCTAGTTCTTCCCATTTGGCTTGTTCTACTAGTACAACTATGCCTGGATCAAACAAGATTTCTTCGTGTTCGGCGTTCCATGTTGACCAGCCAGCACCATGCCCTGGTGATACTAGCACAGCCACTTGGCCATCACGAATCAACTTGTTCACTTCAAGTCTCCTTTGAGGGTGTGCCATACCACAGGGTCGCATCCAAGATAGATGCGGTATTTCACATTGTTACGCCAGCGTGTGAATTCGTTGATCCGGCGTTCAACCCAGTTGAACATTGAGTCACGAAACCAAAACGGATTTAGTATGGCCGCAATCATGGCCACAGCCAAGGGTGGCATGAGCACAGCCACAGTGACCCAATGGAAGGCCATGGCACGATAGAATCGGCCACCCGCAGGTGTTAGTGTAATTTCTTTGTTCATCGCTGTACCTTTTGACATTCAAAAACGCCGGGAAACATCTTGTTCTCTCGCACTAACTTATCCATGTATACAACCATGGAAGTCTTGGTCTTTTCACAGTCCTCTAGTTCTCTAAACTGACTCATGCGCTCTATGTGAAAGCCTGGAATCCCGGCCTTGGTCACAATCAAAAATGTAAAAATTAGTTCATACATGGTTCATATCCTAAGTTCGTTGCGTATTCTCGAACAGACGGCGCCCCGTTTAACCCATCTTCATCTGTGAACACCGGATCGCTGGCATGCATATACCCATCCAGGAATGAGATAAACCAGGAGGGTCGACCATAACTCACACAAGGTGTGGCCTGCCCCACTCGCCGACCATTCACATAAGGTGGCCGATCAATGCTGACGAGATACTGACTGATCTGGTTCACGATTCAACCTCAAAGTGTTTTCTAAGATGCTTGGCAACGGTATAGCCTTGCCCTAGTGTAAGCCCATCAAATCTATAGGCAGTATCAGCACATTCCTTAATTAGCAGTCGAGCAAAGTGGGTCGTGAACTTTTCCAAGTCCGCGGGTGTCAAGGTGCTCCAGGTGTGGCTGAACTTTTCGTCCAGCGTCTGTGCCATCAGTTGTTTGACCCGCTTTTGCATAGTTAGTCCATTAAACTGAGAAGTTTATCTTCCCAGTAAAATTCATAACTTTGGCATTGTTCGGCAATCTTGCCCACAAGGCTGGCACGTTGTAGATATGTGCGTGAAGTTTTTGCCGCTTCTAATTTGGCAATCAATGCATCAATGTCTGCGTTCATACGCTCGTCAAGTGGTGTTAGTCTCATATGTTTCTCCTTACATGTATCGGTTGATGAACCAAACTTTGATCACAAAGGTAACGGCCAGGAATAAGAACATTTCAATCATGACGTTTCCTTAATCTAAACGGCTACCAGCGTAGGCAGAGAAGCCGTATTTCTTGAACACATCGGCCGCCGCTTGGGCACCTGCTTCCAGGGTGTCTACGTTTTGCACGTACATGTTGGATGGATTCCAGATTTGGAAAGCACCTGTGTGACTCTTGCTCACACCTGCTTCTTTTAAAGCCCGGCCCAGTTTGGTATTGCCTCGAACACCAAAGATGTCAACCCAGGCAAAGCCACAGGCAAACTGATCTCGACCGTTTAGTTTTTCTTGGAAGAAACGTTCAGCGGCCTCACGTGCGGCTGACTTGGCTTCGGCTACGATTGTGTCTACTTTGACACCGTTTACTGTTACTGACATTTTAGGCTCCTTTTAGTTTCTATACAAGTTGTGCAAAATAACGATAGGGCAAGCCCTGGGTGAAACAAAAATATTCAAAGTCGCCATTGGCGCCCTCGGCATCCATGAGCCATGCAATCACACGCTCACGGTCAGTACCGGTATGCATAAGGGTAGCAACACGGTCTTCAAACTTGACGATTGCTTGGGCTTCAGAGGCCTTGCGAGCAATTTCTTCTTGATTGATTGCTTCACCTAGCATTTTGAATTCAGCTTCAAAATACTCCAACGACCAACCACTAGTGTCAACACCGCGAGGACGGACGCCATATGCATCTTTGTACATGTCCCAGTAAGTGGCCTGGGCTTGCTCTAATGCACTTAGGTCTTCCCAGCTTGGGAAATCCACAGGGTTTGAAGTGTTAGTGCTATGCATTCCGGACTCCTTTTGTTTCTTTATGTGTATATTATAGCAAATCGGTAATTATCGGTCAACCGCTTTCACCCGCACATCGGTGTTGAGAGCAGGTGTGTACTTTCGTATTAGTTCACGCTCTAGTGTATGTGCTTCGGTCTTGCCACGTAACGTGTCAATGATTCCAAAGTTAACAGCCGACTCACCAGCGGCACGAATTGCTTCGTACAGACGCCAAGATTTGTCTTCTGTGCGTGAGCGATAAATGTGCTTGTTGATGCGTGAGCGCAGACTCATGTTAATTGTGCGTTGAGTTTTTGCTGTAACACCAATGTAGTACTCCAGACCAATTTGGATGAAGTAAACAATGTGGGTACGATCCACTCGTTTTTTGCGTGATTGCTTTTTAAGTTCCATACAAGTATTATAGCAAAAAGGGCATTTCTGGTCAACCGAAATCATGTACTACAAAAGTACTACTTTTTGGGGTCAAAAAGTGTTGTTTTTTTGCTTAATATCGTTGTAAACTTGCCACAAAACGGTTGACATCATTATACAGGGCATACATGACAGCCTCCTGGCTGGCAAAGAAACATAGTTTAGGACGTTTGCTTACTTTAATATAGTAAGGTCCAGTGAGTTTACGGTCCAGGGTCAACAGTACTCTGGGAACAGCGTGAATGGCTACTTCGGTTTCAAAATCCCAGTGTTCCAGTTTGTATTGTTCAAATGCTTCGAACCCAACAGCATTCAGTCGCCATCCACTATCAGGATTTTGCCACCATTCCGCCATGGCCTCTTCCACAGTCCACAGGTCCGACTGTGCAGTTAGTTTTTTGGTAAGTTCTAGTTTATTTGGCATCGGGGTATATTTGCGCCCCCTGCGTCAAGAGTACAACTGTGAACTTGTCGGTCTTGAATTGTGTATTGAGTTTACGTGCCAGGTTTTTGGCATGGCCAGGATTTGAGAACGAGACCTTCTTGTACTTGGGTCCGGGATATTGCGTGAGCATGTTTGAAGTTTTGAGATTGATTGGTTTTGCATCAAAAAACACTGCCCACACTCCTTCAGAGGCCAACACTTGTTCGGTCTTGTAAGTTGCTTTGTCAGTGTGTTCTATTAACACGGTTGGTTTGGGTCGACTCATCATTATCTCCGTAGTTTATTTATCATAAAAACTACGTGGTTTTGAAACTGCCACCATTCAATTCTACCGTAACAGTTTCTTCTTTTACAAGAGTTTTTTGGTTACGCATGCCTTCCAAAGTCAGTAATAGTTTTGTAATATCACTGTGTAGATCTTTAGCATCACGCAGACTCATGGTCAAGTCACGTTGACCACGGCTTTCTGCGGCTTTGATAGCATCAACAAAACGGTTGATATGTAAACTCATTTTACAAACTGTTCCAATTCAGGCGGTGTCCAACCCAGAGGCTTGAGTACTTTCCCATCTTCACGCTTGCGAACCTTGCCAGTCTCGTGGTCAATTTTGGCAAAGTTAGTACGCATGACTTCTTTCCAGGCACCTTCAGCATCGGCGCCAAGACTATGAATTGCACCCACTGTGACCACAAGGATATCAATCAGGGCGTCAAGGTCATCTACTTTGTTGTCACTGGCCACTAACTCACCAAATTCTTCTTGAATAAGATTACAATACAGTTGATATTGGTCACGGTTGAATTCGCCCACAGTTTGATCGCAGGCTCGCATGAATTTTTCTTGATCTCTAAAGGGATTTGACATTTGCTTCTTCTTTGCTGTTGAAAGGACCTTGATAAGCATAACGCTCTAAGGAAATAAGTTTGGGATGATGAACAATTTTCCACTTGCGATGTTGGCGCACTCGATACCAGCCGGCCGCAAACCATGACTTGGATTTTTCATCACGAGTGAACAAGGGTAAACGGCGCTTGACATCCCATAGAGGATTGTATACCGCGCCTTCTACTTCATGATTATACACCATGTTAGGTGGCACAGGTGTGAATTGTTCTGGCGGCTCAAACTCAATGTTCACAGCCTCTCGAGCCATTTTAACTGTTTTGTAACTCACAACATCGTCATGAATTTTTATAATACAGTTACCGTTTTCGTTTACTTCAAGTTGACCAATCTTGCGATTGTCCTTCTTGAGTATCCAGTACTGGTTCTCCACCACGGGTTTAGCTAATATCATCTAGTACTCCTTTGTATGTTTCATTGAGCCAACGACTCACCTGATCGGCACTGTCACTCAGTTTGGTCAGCTCGTACTTGCCACAGAATTTTAAGAAGTGTGCGCCTACCATGCCCACATCCTTGTGTGAAATCTGTTCACGAATGCAACTGTCCACAACTGCTTTGACATTGTCTGGCTGTGCTGTAAGATCAATCAATGTGCAGTTACGTTCATAGTCATCCAACACACGGTGTTCGTCACCATTGTGGTCGGTCCAACGTTGCAACATTAGATTGTTCCACGAGTAGCCTTTTTTGTCTCTGTCGCCAAAGGCCTCACGGAGACCAACTTTATTCTTTGTGCCTTTCTCACGTACTCCAGGATACGCACTGAATACGTTGTCTGAGGTGTCACCACGCATACACTTCTCAAATAGCAGCCAGGCTGGATCCGGGATCGTTTTTGGCTGTTTAGTTTTCTTATCATTGACACGGTTACCTTTAGCATCGAATATGCCCTCCAAGGTTAGTAGTTCATCTGTGATACCATTGTATTGCGTGACGTTGTCGGCCAACAACTGCACGAAATCAGTGTCTGAGCTTACGATTGTGTGTTCATCTTGGGGGTGCAAAGAGATCCAACGTGCTATGATATCATCTGCTTCAGCAGTGGCACAACGGATAACGCTACAATTTGTTTTTGTAGACAAGTATTTAGTCAGCTCGTCATACGTCTCCCAGAACAGTTTATCCTCTTCTGCTTCTGTTTCTGTCATTGCCCCACGTGCCACAGCACGATTAGCCTTGTAGGGTTTGTAGTGGTCTTTGCGCCAGCTTCGACCTTCCAGTGCAAAGACCACATGATCTGCTTGAAAACGCCGGGCCACCTTGTTGGCAGCCATGATTGTAACATGCAGGGCAAAGCCTAGTTTGGTCCATGTGTCGCTGGCACGGTGTGCTGAGTGCCGGGCACGGAAAAACATGTTGGCTGTATCAATCAGTAGGTATTTCATCTGCACTCACAATTTGGTTGTTGAGCATGTATTGTAGCACATGTTTAGCCCAAAAGCAATGGGCTTCCTTACCAAAATGATATCCAAATGAGCGTGTGTGTTCGAAACCGTTGTTTTCTAACACAGCATTGTAACTAGAACTTCGGAGGTATGGGTCAATATAACTCACTTCCCAATCATGCTTGTTTTGGACGTCGCTAAATGTGCTGTGGCCGCTAAAGAACAAATGCTTAATACCTTGTGCTTTTAGTTCACAATGCAACTCCCAAATCTCTTGATGAGCCTGTTGGGTTTTTTCATGCCAATCAACTTCAGTCACATACTGTTTGTAGCGGTCTTGCCATTCCGTTGGAACCATGTCAATACCACTTGCGTTGACTTGATACCAGTAGTTGGATTCCGCATGGAACCATTCTTCGCGTTCCCAAGTGGTCCATTGTATGACCATGAATGTGTTGGCTAATTTGTCGGGATTGTTATTGATCCATTCACGTGTGGTTCTTAAAATACGTGGGTTACTACCACCACTTTGTGCATCGCAATAAAAGTCTGTGGCTCCCAGCATCTCTGACAATTTTTTGCCCCAACTGACTTTTAGGTTCTCAGGATGGGGAACTTGCCCCCATCCGTAGTATTCTGGATCATCTTCGGCCCAGGCATGTTCTACATTGGCATCACAAGCGGCAGTGTGACTGCAACCATTCACATACATAATCATTTTTGTAGTAGTACTTTTTCAGTCTCTGCGGCCACCACACGTTTGCGTAGGCTTGAACTGGAGAACGAATGATCTCGGCCGTTGAACACTAGCTCAATCCCGCGCATTCCACATTCCTCATAGCCAGAGAAATTTATGTGTTGATATTCCACACCCAAGATGCGTACATCTACAGGCAAAATTAACAACAGGTCACGAAGATCTTGTTCGGTTTGGTATACAACAACTTCATCAACATAGCGGCATGCGGCCAACTGTATTTGTCGCTCCACAATAGATTGTATAGGGCGATTTTTAGTGTCAGGCCTATCGATAGTTGGGTCTGTTTGGAGCCCGCATATGAGGTAGTCACAATGATTCTTGGCCTCGCTGAGCATAGCAATGTGGCCCGCGTGGAGCATGTCAAAGGTTGAGAAAGTGATGCCAATTTTCTTCCCGTCCTGTTTGAGTTGTTTGATGTGATTGAAAATCATGATACTTCAGTTCTTCCGCCGCCAATGTCTCTAGTGTTAACATACTGTCCAACACCTTTGATTATGGCCTGTTCTTGTTCCCAGGTTTCCATTACCACGTGCCTACACACATTTTGGAACCAACGATCCACTATATCAGCATCCACATCATCAGGCTTCATCATGTAACCGGCCTTGACCAGTCGGGCTACAAAGATTTCATTCCAGTCTAGTTCAAATGCACCTTGGTGCAAATTGTCAGGATCAATGTCCATACGTACCATTGCCACATATGGTTCGTTCTTTTCTGTTGCAAGCTCTTTTTCAGTCTTGACTGGTGCCTTGACTTTTTGCTCCTTGGGAGTCTTGGGCTCTACTGGTGCCTTGACTTTGTTCTTTAACCATTCAAACATTATTTTAATCTCCAATAAACTCCGTTTTCGCCACGCTCAGGAAATAAGTCTTCCTTGGTATCATCGCGATGAACATCTAACGTAAAACAACTCCAGCCACCGTCCCAGAAACTCCAGGTACGCAACGGGAATACATGAACTGTGATGCCAATACTTTCCAGTTGTTCAGTTACAATTGGATTCTCGGTCATAAGAACCACGTTCTTAGGATCAATGCACAGTACATTGACTTCGGTTACAGTCTCGCTGTAATTGCCAACCCAACTAGATGCATTTTGTACAATGTAATCTGAGAAGAATTTGTTTTGATTAATGTGTGGAGTATTAAACACAGTCCAAGAAGGATGTTCTGTTAAGCTCAACCCGTGTGCTTTCTGCGGCACACAATGTATGTTCCATCCAGGAAAACTTTGCGAGTAATCTGTTTTGTAGTGACTGGTAATAATTTGTTGCGGGGATACAATACCAAACACAGCGTCACTATGTCCAGCAGTATCGCATACATTAACTCGATAATCTTTGCCAAGTTCTACCATCCACTCGCACACCTGCCGCCAGTGTCCACTGAACTCATTGTGACTTGCAGTATCAACATATACGTCTCGACCAACTTTAACTACGCTAGGAGGATTAATAGCAGTCACACTATCATTGTCATGGTATACTACTTTGGATCCTTGGAGTCGATATAAATCTAAACAATGTTGCCAGGGATTGTGCTTACTGGATGGCTTATGTACCACATGCAATGTGTCATTTAACACCAGGTAATCGTCTCTGGGAGTAACTGGGGGCTTGATCAGTTGATCATTTGCATCTAGGTATTGATCAATAGATTCAAATTTGGGTCGACGTACAACAATACCACGATCTTCTAGCCATGTTTGTAGACTTGTTAAATCTTCTTTGGTCCACTGTGTAATTTGTTTAAATGGGTCCGCTATTTCATTAGGCAGATGATTGTAAAAATTTTCTGGGTAGCAATCACCAACCCACAATTCTTTTAGTGGAGTAAAGGTAAAATTTACGTTTATCATTTGCCCCAGCCATTGCCCCAAAGGTCAACGTGTAATCTTGGAGTGTACCAATAGCCACGCTTGAGTGCTTCGTCTGCCACATGGATACGTGTCTTATCGTATAAACTAACAACACCACCCAGTGGCATCACAAACACTGGGCCTGCAAAGCCACAATTACGATAATCGTCTACAACTACATCGAGTTCTGCAAAGTCATCAATATGACCTACAACAAACTTTAGATAGGTAATACCATATGTTTCATAGTCCCAAATAATTTCAGGCTTGATAGCATCTTCGTATTTCTCACCACTTGATGTTAATTTGGGACTGACCGAGAATGTGATCTCACCGGTCCAGTTGTTAAGATATGTTTTAAAGTCACGGGTCAAATCTTGAGTACCATTGGTCTCGAATGTAATGTGACGCAACCCACGCTCGTGTAATTTGTCCAACAATTCTGGATATGCCTTTTGCCAACCCAACAACGGCTCACCACCTGTAATTACTAAGTGTACTGGATTACCATTTGGCTGTTGCCAGTTACCATGCGGCAACAGTGCTGCCATCTTGTCCACAAGCTCGTCTGCTGTGTGTGTTGGACTTAGATGTTTAAATGCTGGATGCCACGACGCATACGAGTCACAGCCGGTGTTCACTAGCGGAAGCTCTTCGAATGTCTTGTACAGATTCACAGTCTTTGCCACTTCGTCTGCTTCAGGACTCTTTTCGCCTGGCTTACAACCGAAGCCAGAGCAGGTAAAGTTACAACCAAACATACGGAGGAAAATGCTTGGAACACCTACGTAACGGCCTTCACCTTGTGCTGAATAAAATAGTTCACTTACTTTAAATTTCATAGTCTTGTTACCTTTGTCATTCCCGACTTGCGGGGATCTTTATTTAGATTGATACTCTCTTCATGCATTATAACACGAGTAGATTGTTTTGTCACCCAGCCCGGTAATACTGCATCCAAATAGGCCAAATGCTCTGCAGGGCTAGGATGTGGATCACCATCTCTGTTGGGCCAACCGTTTGGAAACAACACAGCCTTGTAACTGGGCAGGATAGTGTCTACAACATCTTGATAGATATTTAGAGAATCGACCCCATCTATAGATAAAAATTGCCAATGCGTTTTTCGACTTTCTAGCAGTGTTTTCACTGCTTTGATGTAGGTCAGAGTTTTTATTAATAATCCACGTTCGTCAATATGAGTCTCAAGATATTCTTTGTTGTAGATTGGGCATGTGAACATGTTGCCTAGCGTGTGCCAGCGACCTTGTACATATCTATCTTCTCGAGTGGGAGTGGTCCAACATACAACTACTGTATCGTTTGGACCAAACAGTTGACGTTGGTCTGCTTCCATTACACTATTAAATATGAACTCATTACCGGCACCACTTTGCGCCCAGTTTTCAAAACTATCAAATTCTGGAGCAAGACAATCGGCCCAGGTACTCCAGCGGTAGTTTGTAAAACTACAACCAAATGTAACCAGTCGGCGCATTATGCCGCTAGTTGTTTTACGGAGAACGAGCCTTGTGCCTTGGCAGCACCTTTACCACGCTGACTTCCTTTGCTGTCAACTGCGCCCACGAGATCCAATGTTGCCTTGCCGAAATTTCTACGTCTTGCAAAGTAAAACAATTCCAAAAATCTATTAAGGCTCATGGTTTTGTCTTCAGGAAAGTCCAGTCGGTATGTTGTGGCAGTCTTTTCCAGGGGTCGGTCAAAACTCAAGTAGTCCCAGAGATTATAATCTGACTCAAGATTCATAGGATATTGATTTCTATCATTGTACTTGATGTAGTAGTTTCTTTGCAGTTTCATCAAACTGGCCAGCAAATCTTTGGGCAAGTCATAGCGTTGTAAAAATATTTCCAAGAAATCGTATAACTCATCCACACGATCTTCCTGGTGCATGTTCATTGAGGTACGATGGATAATGTTCCAACCGTGTATCTCTACACCAATCTTGGGATGGTTGATTTTTCCAGTGTTCATCCAATTAGAAAAATATGTTCTAGCTTCGTCTGCTTCGTTCTTCATCCACTCATTGGTCATGAAATACGCAAACAGATCTTCATAGTAGTCGTGGTAACTGATGCCTAGATACTTGTTGATAAACCTAGCAACCAAGGTAGCAAAGCCATTGATGTGTATGGTAGTTTGGAACCACGAAAAAATCTGTGCGTCTAACATCACTGGGGTAGGCATGTCTTTGGTGCCTGTGATAACGTCAATGCTTTCTTCAATGTGTTCTACACTGTAACTACCAGCAAAGTAATCAGTAACTGGTTGACTAGTGATCTTGAACAACTTCTTCTGCAACAGGTTCATCTCGGCATTTTCCAACAACTGAGCCTGGAACACAGTGATGCCTGTGTGCTGATTTAGTTCGTACAATGCATAGAAATTTTTCTTCCAGGTCTCTAAGGTTTCTCCAGGCAAGCCAAGGATCAGTTCGGTGTAGGCAGGAATGTTTCGTTGATCACACAGTTCAAACACTTCGTTGAGTTTGTTCATTTCCATGTTTTTTCTGCGAATATTTTCCAGCACATCCAAGTCAAGACTTTGTACGCTGAGTGTAAGACCCTGATTGAAGCCTCGAGCATCCAGCAGTTTCTTCACAATGTCAATCACTTCTTTCTTTTGATTCTTAGCCCAGGCCACAGAGAATGTGCGCGGTGATCCATACTTTTCTTGCATCTCAATGATCTTGTCGGCAATCATACCATCACGTTCGGGAAACATGCCAAAATTGGCATCAGTGATTGAGATCCAGTCAAAGTTGCGTTCAGCCATCCATTCAAGTTCGTGAAACACTCGAGTGAGTTCAAACTGCTTGACCTTGTTGTAAGTCAGGCTGCCCCAGTCACAGAATGTACAGGCAAACGGACAGCCACGATTGGTTTCCAATGTGCCCTGCCAGGTCACTTCAGGATGGTCTGCCATCATTTGATCAAATATGCCCGACAAGTACGGACTGGCCACCTGCTCAAGACTTTCAATACGTTCAGAGTCCTGTGTTTTCACAGCTTCACCGTTGCGGTTGATCAACAGGCCCGGCACTGATTCCCAGTCAGCTGTTTCAAAGTGTTCCAGCACTCGTTTAAATGTGATTTCACCTTCGTAACAGATCACCAGATCCATAAAAGGTTCTTTGCGAAACAAATCTGGGTCAGTGATTGCCGGCTCTGGTCCGCCAAACACAGTCAATACCGTGGGATTAATTTCTTTGATACGACGAGCCAGCTCATAGTTGTAGCGATGATTCCACACATAGGTACTGAAAGTCACAATACTATTGAGTGCCAGGCGTTGTGCTGTTGGCTCCAGCGCATCTCGGCGCCAGATCCAGTCAGTGGCTTCAAACTGTTCACGGATGGCAGGGTCAGCTAGGCTATAACTCCATACTACCCCTGCAGAATACGGCAGGTAATAGGCATTGAATTCTTTGGGGCCTTGCTGAAAGTTGGGTTGCACAAAGGCAATGGTATGTTTCATACTGTATTTAAGCCTTGAGCACATGTGGATTGGCAAACTGTACCATTTGGCTGTTGATGTCATTTTCGGCCAGTCTCTGCCAGGGGTCTTGTGTGCCTTTAAAAATATTTTCAAAAAATTCAGTGTTCATGCCTTGTCTACGCATGACAGTGGCCAATTTAGCACAATCTAAATGGCGCAAATCTATCATCTCTTTGCTGTGAAAGTCTCTAGGATCATCGGGCTTGCCTTCTAGCATGGGACGATTGGCATAGATATCATCGTTGTTGTTGCCAGTCAAGTCAAATCGATCATGCAGCACATCCACGGTAATTCGCTGATAGATGTCCAGCATGTAGGCCTGCTGACTTACCCAACCATCTTGTGTGGGATGAGGGCTGATATAGCCCAGCAGGTCATACCATGTTCGGGGTACTATAGGAAAGATTGAATAAGGATGCATGCGATGAGTGCAAAAACTCAGCAGTTTGAACTGGCCGGTATAACTGAGTATGGTGGTGTCCCAACCTTGACTTTGCATCACAGCATCATCGTTCCAGATCACCAACCAGTCACTGTCGGTGTGCTTGGCCATGGCATTGTTGTACTTGTGTAAGTTCACATAGCCCATGCGTTCAAACTTCATGGCAGTATAACTTATGTCACGCTCGTCCATCCAAGGTTGCAGTTCATTCGCAAAGTACTTGAACCCCACGTCGTCATCATTGTCAAACGCAAACATGATTTGCACACGACTAACATCGTCGGCTAGCTCTACCAAACTACGTATACTACGACCCAGGCTTTCTGTTCGACCACGAGTGGCCAACAGCATAGCAATACCGTATTCATGTTCTTTCATCGACATCTCCATTATGCAAACAAGTCTTCATTCCATTCACGATGCCCTTCACGGAAGGCCATGTTGGCCTGCGTTTCACGTACTTCAATGCGATAGCACCATAGTCTCTTGGCTTCACCTGGCCCCCACAAGTCTGGAATGTACACACCGTTGACATACTTGTACAGCATGTCGCTAAGACCTTCACAGCCCAGCCTTGGCAGTATTGTGAGTTTGGCCATTTTCTTCTCTTGCAGTAACTTGAATGTTGCCAATTCTGGATCATCTTGTGCTACCAGCAACGTATGGTCAAATTGATCTTCCAGGGTCTTTTTAAGTTCTTTGAGGCCGCCATAGTCTGCGGCCCAGTTACGCACATCCAAGTCATCTGTGCCAAAGAAAAATTTCATACTAAACGAATATCCATGTATCAAATTACAATGACTGTCTGCCCTCCATTGTCTGTATGCACATGGAAATGCGTCGTGGTACTCTTTGGTTGAGGTATATTTGTAAACTACTGGTGTCATGCTGTTTCTCCTATGTTAAATTATAGCATAGGCGGCAGAGTTTGTATACCGGGATGAACGCCGAAGGCCGGTGTAAAAGAATATTTACTCCAATAACTGTGATAGCAAATGTTCCCTGCTACCCATTAATGCACAGTCTCTTGTGCCCCATTTGCTACTAGCAATTGTTTTTCTAATAGTCGATTGATGCCCTGGGAAAAAACCTGTTGGGTACGAAAACTTAGGTCTATAACTGGTTTTATAAATCAAAGATTTGTTTTCGGTCATAGTTTTATTAACATTCCACTCATGCACGAATCCAGCAATTATTTCTGGACTCCAATAAAAAAACGCCCACGGATGCTGATTTTGTCCTAGTGTTTCTATGTAAAGATCTGATTCTTCCAACACAAATCCGTTGTAGTTTTTTAGTTGTGATTCTAAATAAGTCATTTGCTCGTGATCCGGATAGTATTCTAGTTGAAACCCAGAAAGTAATTTTCCCCCGCGTTCTTCCACACAACTTTTTAAAAATCCTGTGGTAACTGCACCGCCGATCAATCTTGGTTTGAGTTCGAGGTACAGGGTTGCTTCACGTTTAGAAGTTACGTAATCATCAATATTGACTATCAACGGTTCTACGTTGTGTTGCCTGCACCATTGTTTTGCATACCAAGATTCATATATTTGATCATTTGAAGTTGCAAGATTGTATTGTAAAATAACTGGAGTAAACGGTATTCCATTGCGATGAAAACAGGTGGCAATATACTCACTGTCTGCACCGCCGCTGAGACCCAAGTAGAGATCTTTATGTGTGTCATAAATTTCTCGTGCCGCCATATCGCAAGCTAGATCAAAATTTATTAATGTTTTTGCTCGCTGATGAAACTCAACTTGTATATTTTCTTTTCCAGTTCTAGCCGGCTTGCCGTCCCAGGTCATGTCTATCCATGAATTTTTACACAGCATCTTGTTTCCAAATCATGTAGTGTTGTTTTAGTTCATCTAGATTTTCCACAGCTGGATACACAATAGATTCAGCAAGTTCTCGATCTTGTGCCCAGGCGGTTTCCCACACCTGCTGATTTATTGCCCAGGCTTCTTCCCAGTATCGATTGTCTTTGTATTTGTATACCTGCACACGACTGGTTGTTTCGTCAATGCTGTGTGCCATTGTGACAAACAATGCACCTGGTTGCCATTCAATCATGGTACCAGGGTACACTGCCATCCAACATGCACCCAAATTATATTGTCGATCTTCGAGCACCATATCCATGCCTTCTTGTGCCGGTACAAATTGTATACTACCGTTTTCAAATGTAGACCAGGTGAGATCTCCAATACCAGTGATGCCAATCTGCTCATATACCCCGGCATGAGCAACAGGAATATGAACAATGTCTAAAAACACATCCATGATAGTTGCAGGACTTGCATTGACAATGTCTTGCCGATGTTCTATCAATGCCATGTCTTTTGTGTCAATAGGAAATGTGCAACTCACATGCTGATCAAACAACATGGTTTGATTTTGATACACAGGCCATTTTTCTAGACTGTATTTGCTGTCTACTCCTGCGCCGTTGTGATCAAATTTTAGTCCATGGTATGGACATTGTAAATGACTGTGGTCAGTAGCGCATCTAACAATACGACTGTTTTGATGAGGGCAAATGTTGCTCATTAGAGACAACGTTCCATTGTTAACAATGGATACTCGATTATCATATTGGGGTAACGGGATTACATGCCCAATTGGAACGTGTTGACTTAGTGATAGAAACATTAATCAGGAAGTTGATAATCGCCTTTGCGATAGTTGGCCTGTCCAGGGATAATTCCTCGGACGCCGCCTACGGGATCAACTGTATCTCCTGCACGTCTTGGCATCAAGTGTACATGCGGGTACATCACAGTTTGTCCTGCGGCTTCTCCCATATTTAGTCCCACGTTGAATGCGTCACATTCGTCACGAGCAACCATCTGTTGCCCGGCAATCAATGCGGTACCTAGACAAACAACAATGCCTTCGTCGGTGTTGTTACGTGGTACAAACAACAAATGACCTGCGGTTACTGGAAAACGATCTCGAAACACAGTCACGTGTTGAGTGCTGAGTTCAGGAACTTCTAGATCCCAGGGTGCCACCTTGCCTTCTTGTGCGGCCTGTAGTGTTGCGTATTTGATCATCTTGGTGCAAAGTCCTGTTGTAGTTTGATGTTGTCAAAGAATTCCTTCTTTACGCTTTGGTCTGTTTTGAATGCTCCACGGAGTACCGTTGTTTGGGTGAGACTACTGTGAGCCATAATACCACGATTCTCGCAACATCCGTGGGTAGCCTGAATATAAACAGCAACATCTCGGGATCCAGTTGCGAACTCGATCTCACGAGCGATGTCCATGCAGAGCTCTTCTTGTAAAGTTCCACGTCTGGCACACCACTGCGCGATCCGAGTGTACTTGGATAAACCAATGAGTTTGGGGCCAGCAATGATTCCAATATAAGCCACACCCGTAACAGGTTGGTGATGATGGCTACACATGCTCTTAAGCTCGCTACGCACCACAAGCATACCGTCATATTTTCCGTCCGTATCGTTCGGGAAAGCCGTAGCATTAGGGCTCGCCTCATAACGGCCAGACATGATTTCATTGAAGTACATTTTAGCAAGACGCCTTGCTGTGCCTTGTGAGTTTGGATCATTTTCTCTGTCAATTAGTAGTGCATCAAGTACACCTTCAAACGCTGTTGTAGCTTCGTTAATTAGTTGCTCTTTCATCGACTCGTCAATATACTCGCTAACGTTGTCGCCAGCCCAGAATCTTTTTCCGTCACGCTTGAATTTAAAGCGAAGATGATCGCAAATTTTAGCCAGGCCGTAACCACCATCTCCGGCCATGGCATCTAGTGCTGTTTCATTATATGTTCTTGATTCTGTCATCTTAGTCCTTGATAGTGATAGTTCTTAAATCTGGATAGTCAACTTGTCGAGGTGCTGGGCAGTGTTCTTTCAGACCTTCCAGCATCGCAATACCTTGCACAGCTTCTTCTGGTGTGGGCTTGTAGTGGTATCCAACTCTAAATTCTTTTTGATCAATCCAGGGTTTGATATTTAGATCACGTCCGTCATACCTCATGCAAATTATTGCATCATATGCCTCTTTGTCATCTAGTATTATAGCACCACCACGACCTATATGTAAAGGCTTGTCATGTCCAAAACTTAAACATTGCATAGAACCTGTGCGATACATATCTCGTTCTAAACGTCTTGCACTATCCCAAATCTTTGTGTTGATGAATTGGTACTCTCCGTGCCAACGTTGCCAAGCATGATCCAGGTATTGAAACTCAATACCCAACTTGTACATGAGCATGGGAATACTCAAATAGGTATAAGGAGTGAATTGGCATTCTCTGACACGTTCATATCGCAAGCACAATTCGATTGCGTGTGTACAACAGTCGGTCATGACAGCATACGGGGCTCCGGTGAACTCTGCTAGTTCTTCTTCAAACTTTTTAATTTTTTCAAACATTATTCTTCCCAAACATAGGGACCAAATTTTGGAACAGCAAAATTAAGATACGTTTCAATTTTTTCCAAATCTTTTTTGCACTTCAAACTGACTGACTCGTTAGCAAAATGCAACTCTACGCCGTGATCCAATGCTAGTTGTAACAGCTCGCTTCTACGCTGTACGTCATCGGTTAATGAGTACATGCTACATAACACAATGCCATCTGGATGCTCTTTGATAAAGTATTCTAAACTAGGTTGCCAATCTAGGTGTTCGTTTTCAAACTCGTAGTTGGTGTATGTAATTTTGTTTTTTGCACAGTATGGTTCCATTGTGGCACGTTGCATGGGCAATGGAATGTTTTTAGAAAAAGTTGAATTCCACCCTGCATAGGTAATAAAGCTCTTGCCAATATAGTTGCCAGTCTCTGCTACTTCATGGTCTCCGGGTAGCCGCATAAAGCCGCCAGGTAATCTACGGCCCCACTCCTCACCTTCGATTAGAATGCGCATGTCCATACTGACACGAGTGTAGCCTTCTTTGTTGTCCACATTACCATGCAAGTGTTCCTGGAAGAACAAATGACTCTGGCCAGGATCAAGTGTAACAGGCCATGCATGTTTCATGCATTCTTCTTCAAATCGTTCAAGACTCCATTTTTCTGCTAACACACGTTTAGTAACATTGCGGCTGACATCTAAGTCCATGATCCACATTGTGTTTGTTTTTTCTGCTTGTGTAAACGGAGTCCATATAGTTCTACAACCGCGACCGTTGCCTACAAAGATGCCTTGGTGGAATTGCAGTCTACGCCCAACTTTTGATTGCTCGGGAATTACCACACGCAATGTACCTTGCCGTTGAATCATAAAACGTTTGTTGGCAATGCGACCCGGCACATATTCAGCAGTAAATGCATCAAATCGTTCCATAAAGTCTTTGCGACTACAGGCATTTTGCACATGTCCAGCCACACGTACAATTTCAGTAGGTGTTAACACTTTGTGAAGTGTTTCGAGTTCCTTGATATCAGGGGCTACCTCTTGTATAACACTCAACGCCCAGGCAGGCCAGTTGTATTTTTCTAAATCGTAGTTTAGAGTGTTGTTATCCCAGTGTTTCTGTGTGGGTGTTAGTGTAACTTCTTTTGCCATATATCAATTGTCCTTGCGATACCTTGTTCATAAGTCCACTTGGGTTTCCATCCTAATGTTGTTGTAATTAGGTTATTGTTACTGTTAAGCCAATATATTTCACCATGTCTTTTGGGTTTTGTATCCCACTTGATAGTGCCATTCCATTTTAACTGTCTAGCAATGTAGTCAGCATGGTCACGTATTTTAACTGGATGATCTGGACCGATAGTAAAAATCTTTCCATTACACAGTTCTGGATTGTGTATAACCGACAACCATGCATCTAACAAGTCGTTGACGAAGATAAAATTACGATACGGATCTGCGTATCCTAAGGTTATCACTTCGGGGTTTTTGAGCATCTGACTAATAATTTGCTCGGTAACAAAAAAGTCATTGTCTTGGCGACCATATGCGTTGGTCTGTCTAATAGCAGTAAACGGGAATCCTTGGCTACGATGTATATATTCCAAGTACTTTTCTACTGCCAGTTTGGCCACAGCATACGGTGCATTTGGATGAGGTTCGGTATTTTCATCGAACGCTACACTATTTATAATTTCATGATTTTTAACTTGATCACTAATAGGTTGCCAGCCGTACACTTCCATAGTACTGGCAAACACAAAGTTTTTTAAATTGCTACAAGTTTTTGCGGCTTCGATTAAGTTCACACTACCAACATAGTTAACTTGGCTAAAACTAATTTGCTCGTAGAAACTTTTTTCAACTTCTGTACGTGCGGCCAAGTGTACTATAATGTCAGGATTAGCTGCTTGTACTTCTTTACGTACTGCATCAAAGTCCAGCAAGTCAGCTCTGAGTGCTACAACTTCATGTTGTGACATCAACGGAACCAAGTGACTGCCAATAAACCCAGATACCCCAGTTATAAAAATTTTCATTTATTGTACCATGTCCATGCGTGTTGAATCATTGCGTCTAGATCATGATGACGCCAGACACCTGCTACTGCATCAAACTTTTTAGAGGTTGCAGTTAACTCAGGAGGGTCGCCGGCCCGTCGTTGTTCTATACCAATGTAGGGCATTTTGCCAACAATCTTTCTTGCCCGATCCATTACTTGTTTGACACTGGTTCCCGAGTTTGACCCAAGGTTATATATACCTGCAGGAATAGACGAAGACAATGCTAAGGCATGTGCTCGAGCGATGTCTTCGACGTGTACATAATCCCTGATACAAGTGCCATCAGCAGTAGGATAGTCATCGCCATATATTCTAAATTGTCCATTATCTCTTGTGGCTTCCAGCAACTTGGCAATCAAGTGTGTGGCACCAGGTTCTTGTCCGTGTCTACCTTTGGGATCGGCACCGCAAGCATTGAAGTATCGGAAACTAACATAGTTGAGATTGTATGCTCGGTGGTATGATTCCAATATCATATCAATCATCAGTTTGCTTTCACCATACGGTGACAACGGTACGCAACTATCAGTTTCGTAACATGCACTTACCATGGGTTCACCGTAGGTGGCTGCACTAGAACTGAACACGAATCTACAGCGTGGCAAACTTTTGCGAACAATGTCTAGTAGTCGCAATGTCTTGGCCACATTGTTGTTGTAGTATTCTGCAGGATCTTGCATGCTTGGTCCTACCAAACTTGTTCCAGCACAGTGAATCACAGCATCCGGCTGTTTATTAATAATGTAACTCAAGGCCACATCACTGGCAAAGTCTTGGTACAAAAACTTGTCGCAGATACCACGCAGATGTTTGGGTGGTTCTCTACGGTCAATGCCGTAAACTTCATGCCCTGCGTCTTTCAACAGCAAGGCAGTCTGTCCACCAATGTATCCGGCTACGCCGGTAACAATTACCACACTCATTTTTCAATCTTTACAACTTGGTATTTTTCGTGCGGGACATGATCTCGGTAGCGAGACCCCGAACGATCCCACTGATGACCTTGATCGGTAATAATATCAATAACCCGATCAACAGTCCCATTATTCCAATCACTAATAAGGCCCATGTTGTGATGAGGAGTCTGCAAAAGATTACACATTTTGTGATAGGCATCGTCTATGCTCCATGGTACGTAAAGGCGGTTGGGATCATTAGCAAAGGTTTCGGGGAAACTACGATACGCTGGATACAATACATTACATCCGAGAGTATCTGCCTCGGAAACTGTGTTAGAGACCCAGTCTTGTAAAGCACAATTAAACAGCACACGAGTGTTATTGAGATGAGCATAGTATTCATTCTTGCTTATGTTGTCATAGATCTTGAGTCGCCCCTCTGCCTCCATACGGCGGGCACGTTCAACATACTCTGGGTTGTTGGATCGCAAAGGTCCGCCACTGTATATTGCAAACTCACACGGTTCGCTGGTGAGTTCACCATACATCTCAATGAGATCCATAAAGAAGCCAGGTTGTTTCTCTTGGTCAAACCTAGCTGCAAAGCCAACTCTCCGGGGACGAAGCGCGAAAGATTTAATATTTTCTTTACCGCCAATGCGTCCAAGAACTTCTGCTTTTCCAAATGCAAGACCGGAAATGTTGTAGATCGGAGCAGTCCATCCAGCAATGCGCATGTGGGCGACCATTTCCTCATTGGTTGCCAATACTGCACCCCCCGAGAAAGCCACCATCTCATTGACCATTTGTTCATATAGTCCCATCCACTTTTGTAGTCCCCATACATGCACAAAGTCATCAGGGTCAATAGCTTGTGCCAAACAACGTACGAAGATACGTGGACATTGTTCTCGAGGAATCTGATTCATAATGTAACCAAGACTTTCAAAGCCAGGTTGGAACATGTCTTCAAAGTAGATAACATCTTCCGCAGTTACTTCGCCGTTCTTCATGAGCTGAACCAAGTTCATCATCTGGCTCATGGCAAAGTAACTGCGACCATGTGCGTCTAGCACTTGCCCAACTGATATGGCCTGTGTGTTGTCAATGGTGGTGCCTGGCACATACACAACATCAAGACCTCTACGGTCAAACACACGTCGGTTCCACTCTGTCAATTGTAGTGTGTAGCGGGCTTCGTAGCTCTCCAAGCCCATGTAGTATAGTTTTCTCATGCGCGGAATCCGGCCAGTCTGCGAGTATCTTCGCTCCACATGTTCTTGGCGTTTTTGCCTGCATGCCACTTGTTAAACTGTTGCCATGCATAACTCTTGAAATTATACAGGTCCGACTCGTTATATCTGTAGCCGTAGTCCTGACAGAATTCCATGAATACTTCCAGATCGTTGAAGATTTCAGCCACACGAGGATTGTGTTTAAATGATGGCTTGGCCATTTTGTGTTCCTTAAATTTTTATTGACAGACTAGGGCGAGAAAGTTCATACTTGATCAAGGCACCGTTCTCACCATCTTCGGCCACCTCAATCCAGACCGCACGATCTGGATACTTTGTTGCAATCTGTAGATACAGATCGTCAGCGATCATCTCACAACTTTTGTAGTCTAGCGACAATACACCTTGGTTGCTAGAATACAGTTTTTCGAGCCATCGCTTGAATTGTATAAATTCCACATCTCTGTCGTTGTGGAATACGTCAATCCAAACCCTGAAATGAAAAATATGGCGATGAGGACTGGCCAAAAACGAAACATCATATTCATCTCCTGTTGCTAATGAAGGGTCTGTTGCTGCCGCGGGATATTTGTGAATCCCTTCTTTGCGGAACGTGACCCAAATTTTACGTTCCGCTTGGCTCATGATTCGCTCACGCTGTTCTGTTAGTGCTTGATCTCGTTGGTTCATAACTTTTTGTCCTGCTTGTAGTCATCCCATGAAGTAAATGTTCTACGGCTCATTAGGCCATGCAAACTATGACACCAAACGCCGGGATTGGTAGCGTTGAAGTCTTTGTCATCTATTTTTAACATTGTATTATAATTCCACAGCTTTGTATATGGAATGCTTACTCGAATCTGTGGAATAAAGTTATTGTGTTCACAGAGTCCGCCATCGTTGAATTCCTCCACATGAGTGATTGGAATATCCAAACTGCACAAGTGGCCGTCACGCAGGAACGGTTCAATCATGCTTTCCCAGCGTTGCCATTCCAGTCGATTGGCAGGATGAAAACTGTGATTGGCGCCAAAGAAAATGTGCTCAATGTGTTTGGACTTGTCTTCGTAGGAGTTGTGTTTGGCCAGTACTTTGACAATTTCGAGTACAGGTTGCCATCCCACAACAAACAAAGTTCTCTTGCCAAAGGCTGGAGTGTGTTCAACTTCTGTGCCTACAAAGAAGTCGACGTTTTCATGTTCAGGTCTGTTCATTTTCTAATTGATCTAATGCTGATGTGTCTAATTGTACACTATCATCGGTTGGTTGTACAGAGTCAGTTTCTTCAAATTCAAATAATGCATTGAATTGTGTTCTAGCATTCTTGGTTTTCTTGCCTTTGAATCCTCGGGTGCCCACAATCTCCATCCAATATGTATCATACTCTTCGATAATAGCGTCAGCAGTTGCTCGATCTGGTGCCGCAAAGATTGCCTCCACAATGTCTTCAAACCGAGCATAGTCTCCACCTGACCTACGCATCATGGCAGGATATTCTCCTGCATCAAAACGTCGATTGGCTTCTTGTACTGCTGTCAAGTGCATCCAAACATTATGGCCCATGAGCAAAGCATATGAGAAACTGTCCCACGATGTCTTGCCTTCTTTGCCAATCTTATTTAGATCACCGGGCTTGTAGATGCAAATATCTTTCATCTTCAGCAAATCACTTATGGGTGAATCTTCCCAGCGTGGATAGATGCCATCTGCTACTACACCTGTTCCCCACTTGCGTGTGTCTGTGGAATACTTTTTGTCGTCGGCTGAAGGAGCCATGCGATACGACCACTTGCTATCGTGTTCAAACACGTTTTCAAAGTAGACCTGTCCGTTTGCTGTTGCAAGGAACGGACTGGCGCAGTCAAACGAGATAGTGAAGTTTGGATTGACATATTTTCTTACGGCCCTTTGGATTACAGTTAATAAAACAGCCCACTCCAGTTTGGAGGTTCCCAAGAAGTGCATCCAATCATGTTTGCCCTCTTGAAGTAAATTGTCATAGCGTAGTGCTACCAGTCTGCGAAGCACCAGGTGTACGTCACACATGTTCTGTCCACCCATTGACCAACCGTTGAAGTGGGTGGTTGGATATTTGACAGGATCGCAGTATTCCTTCATGGTCTCATACCATTGATCTGCTGACGTATGGTTGTCACCTTGCAACACGTTCAAGAACTTGGCACCACCATTTGCTACACCTTTGCGGTGTTTCATGAAGTACTCGTTGTTGAACTTGGTAGCATCCACTGCCTGTTGCAATGCTAATTTTTTATCCGTTGTGCTGAATCCAATAATCCCCGACACACGTTTGTCGTGAATAACCCATGTGGGAATATCCAAGATCATGCCATAGTCAGCAACGTTATCTAACCAGTTTAAGATTAGACTTCGTTTCTTTTGAGCCTTAACACAACCTGAGTTGGCTTTCCAATCACCTTCCCAAAGACCCTTGGCAATTTGAAACCCACCTGAGTCGCCGAGGATGAAAGTACCAGGCTCTCTGTTCCGTACCATGTCTTCTGACCAGTCTTGTTTTGCAAGATCGAGATTAGCATGTCCTCCAGAGTAGAGTGACCACTTGTACGGGAAAAGAGCTTTGTTGGAGTTGAGCCAATTAAGTTGCTCCATATCAGTAATGCCCTGAGGAAGTCGAGCCGGATCCACATATGGTTCATTCCTTTGCTTGCCTATGAATGTGGCATAGAACCCGCTGATGGCCGGAAGGAACACAGCGTAGTCATTCTGCTTGGCAGTTAAATTATCTTGGGTCAACTCTACCCCATTTGATTCTGAGCCAGATTCGTTCATGTATGTAATAGTCAATGCTTAAAAGAATATGTAGTGCAGTGGCAAATCCAGTAGCACTACCTAAATCTCCTGTGAAAAAATAGGTCCACAGGATTGTAAACAACCAAGCAGTAATGCGATATGTAAGCATTCGCACTAGAGTTCTTTTGTGTGTTTCGATCATTATTTAGATTGTGCTGGTAACAGGTATTGATAAACTGCCAGTCCAGAATCAACTGTGATCTCAGCGGCGCCATCATCGCTGATGCGTACTTTCTTGTCGCCAGTCAAGTCCATGATGCTCACAAACTGTTTGGCAGGCCATGACCATGCACGTTTCAATTGACCACTCACACCTGGATGGAACACAAAGTTACCTGAGTGTGTGCTGTGATCACCAAAGAAAAACTTGAGATCACCGTTTTCAGTTTTGGCCTGGAAGTTGGCTTCTTCAGCGTTGGCACTCATTTGCCACTTCAGTCGCTGAATGGCCGCATTGGTTGGTTCAAATTCAATGTGCCATGTCACAGGGCGAATCTTGGCTGTTTTCAACTTTTCGTTTACAATGCCTGACGCCATAAAACGATAGTTGTTCTTAAAGTCGCCAATCTTGTTTTCAAATGTAATACCATCTGGTTCACCGTCGGTACGTTTTGTAATAGTGAGCTTGGCATCTTCCTTGTACTCTTGCAAGTTCAGCAAGGTCTTTAGTTTGCCCAAGTTAGGCATACCAAATGTGCCCACAAAGTCTGCCACAGGGTTGTGGAAGTTGCCGCGAATGACCACGCTCAAATCTTCTGCCAGGCCAACAATTTCGCTCTTGCTGGTGTCACCAACAATTTTGACCAAATCAATACAACCAAGGTCGTAAGTGTGTTCTACCAAGTCTAACAAGTAATCTCTCATAAGTTTCTCCTAAGTTTAAAGTATACAGGGTTTATTGTGAATTTGCAACGATTTTGGCTAGAGTCTGTCCGCCTCGCAAGGATGTGATCTCGCCAGGCTTGCGGAACTCCAACCAACTGACATCGCCTGCACCGTCGTGTTCGAATTCACACTCAAAGCCAACTGACTCTGCATGTGTCACAATAAGTTTTTTTGGCGTGTAGCACATGAAACCACGTTCTACCAAGCCAACTCCTTGTGCCCGATCACAGTTGTTGTAGGTCATGATCAAGGTACCGCCAGGGCGCATGACGCCAAACAATTCAGTTATGTATTGACGTATGATTTCGATTGGTTTGAAGTTGAAAAAATTGTAAGCAAATATCAATCCAAACTGACCTTGTGGCAACTTGGTAAAGTATGCTTCGTGAGTTCGATCACTGACCACATACTGTCGTAAGCGTCGTTGGTACTCGGGAGTAAAATTTGCCACGCTGGGCTCAAACAATTCTTCATGATGGTCCACCAGGTACAAAGGATCAAGAGGCACCAAGTCTTCAATGAAATTTTCACGTCCGGGTCTCAAGATCATGCCGGGTACACGCCAATCGCTGAGATTTCTCAAATGACTGCGCAACAATATATTACTCTCATCATCAATTGCAAGTCTACGATTGAGAATATACAAGTTGGTTTCATGCGGCATGTCATGATTGAACAACCTTAGACTTTCTCTAAAATATTCTGGTTCCTGAGAGGTAACTTCATCTAGCAATCGTTGTCGCAATTGATCTAGTGTTGAAGAAAATCCTTCTATTCCGTTTTTGATATTTACAAAATCTTGGTCAAGCGCCTGAGCCAATTTATTTAATTGCAACTCATGGTTTGTTACCACGTGGAGAATACCGTCCAGCACTCGCACAGCTTCTTGACACTCAGCACTCATACTCATTGAGTCTAATAGATTTATATAAGCAACAATTTGTTGTAGTTTCATTCGAAGTCAAATAAGTTAGTAAATGTATTTTCTGTATTGGTTGCCGATGCTAGATCCCAATCCAGCACACCTAGCAAGTTATCAACCTTGCCATCCACCACAGTGGCTTCCATCTCTCCATCGTCAAATGGCAAAGCAGTAAACCATGTGGGCAGTCGTTGTTCATCCGTAGGATAACCAATTGAAGTCCACCCAAGTGAATTTGACTTGAGTTTACACACAATAGTTTTCATACCATCAACAATGGCCATTGAGTAGTTGTCGCTGTTCATCTTTCTCATGTTATTCCAGTTGATTGCGGCTCGCACATGTCCTGGCATGTTGGCTTTGCCCAATCGAGTTTCTTCTGCCTGGTACTTGGTCAAGTTGTTCACACGCTTGGGTGAACCTTTTTCCCAACCTGGACGTTCCATGAACTCATACTTGAATTCACGAATACGTTCTACAATCTCATCTCGACCTGCACCAGCAAGTAGTTTATTTAGAATTTCTAACAAGAAGTCTTGAATTACTTTGGGGGTGTCACTACGTTTTAGATCCAGTCCTGTGGCCTTGGTTTTGCCAATTGCGCCGTTGACGTCAAGTCGTTTGCCTTCAATATCAATGGCGTTTACAGCATAACGCTTCTTGGTGATAAACAATCCACGGTCTGCCACAGTTTCACGACCACACTTGATCAGTTCACCCATGTCCCTGGGACAATGAAACGCCTGCTCCATGAAGGCGGGAAAACTTTCGTTGACCTGCTCAGCAAGGCTGTCATACAGTTGAATACAAGTTTCTTTTGACCATGCCATCCGGCCTTCTTCAACTTCGGTCTTGAGGACCGGCCATGCGGAGAAATAACACGAGTCTGTGTCACCATATATAACTGCTTTTCCCACATGGTCGTATTCGCCTGTGATGAGCTCATTAAGATGAGCGTCCATGTGCCGGGCAATCGAACGACCAGTAAGTGTTGTTGACTGTCCAATACGTTTGTCAAAGAACCTACAGCCCGGGTTAAGAATAGCCCCGTAGAGACTGTTGAGATTAATCTTTTTAACCAGTTGTCGTTTGTCCCAGAAAGCAATCTCTTTAGCATCTTTTGCATCCTTCTTTTGAGCCTGTAGTTCTTGACGTTCGCGATACCAACGCTCTAGCAAGCCAGGTATGATACCCTTCTTCTCAAATGTAAGAATAGTGCCATTGGCAGTGAGGATCCAAGGTTGATTTGAATCAAAGATAATGGTCCAGATCTCAGCGGCCGAGTGTACAGACTCTTCACCCGACTCCCAGTCAATTGTGATCTCAGTGCCACGCTCTTGATTCATCACGGCTGTGTATTCTAAACTGGCAAAGATACCTTCCCAGGCCGCCGCAAAACTCTGTCCCTTGGCCATGTTGGCTTTGATCAGTCTATCAGTCATGGTCTGACGCAGTTGACCAACCACAGTCTCTGGACCCATGTTCATGGCACGAATTGCCGATGGATAAAGTGAGTTAATGTCAACTGATCCAATCCACTCATGCACACCCTTCTTGGGGTAAGCCACATAAGCACCTGCGGCCTGTGTGTCTTCGTCTGTGAGTCGTTGCTTGCGATTGGGCACAACCATGCCACGTTCATGTGCTTCGTTGATGATGGCCTGCTCAGTCACAGCCACAGCGCCCATGGTGGTCTGCAATAGTACAGTATTGGCATGTGCCAGTTCATTGGCAAGATCCAAGAAGCGCAGTTTCTTGTCTAGTTTACCAATCAACAATGTATCTTGGCGGTTGTACTCAATAAATGTCCGGAAGTGTTGGTTGTATAAACTATCCAGGGTTCCTTCAAACTGTGTCTTGCGCTCACCCAGTTCATACTCACAAATGGCATCCAGGCTATAACTGTGACGTTCTTCGTATGTGTACTTGCGATACAGTTGCATATAGTCCATATGCACACGCCCAATCAAGTCATAGGTTTCGTTTTCAGCACCAAAGCGTTCAAACATACGCTTCTTGGGCAGTTGCCCCCACAAACAGAATTTGCGTGTGTCATCCTTGCTCAACACACGAATACAGCGGTTCACGGTATAGGGAATGTCATAGCCTTCTGAGTTCCAGCCACTCAACACATCTGCATCGTCAATAAGATCCAAAAATGTTTTGATCATGTCTGCTTCGTCAGCAAACAAGATGGTGTTCTCAAAGTCTTGGACCAGTTCATGGGCAGTATCCCAACTCAAATGTTTGGGAGGCACAGCAAGCGTGACCAATTGATCTAGCCAGTCGAGATAGACTGAAATCGCAGTAATGGGATTAAAAGGGTCTGATACAGGTGAGAAGCCGCGGTCTTTATCAAAAGCCACCTCAATGTCAAAAAACGCTGTGTGAAGTTCAGGCGCATCTTGGTCCTTGTAGTTTTCTTCAAGGCATCTAAAGATTGGGTTGATGTCGCTTTCATAAAGCGGCTTATGGCTGTGAGCGCGGACTTCCTTGCGGAACTCTTTGTTGTTGCGTGTAGAAAATCTTGATACGGGTGTGCCGTATATACTTTTAAAATTACCTCGGGCATCATCATAATAAAAAATATAATTTGCAGGATATTCTCTGTAGACCCGCTCACCATTGCGGCGTTCTACTGTGTGAATACGATCGTGCTCACGATCAAATAGTGCGTCAATATAACTCATTGTTCTCCGTTTGTGGCCGGTTAGCCGTGATACATGCTCTTCAAGTGAGCGATTCTATATTGTACTTATTTTTGTTGTAAAAGTCAACAGTTATTTCATACCATCCCAAATTTCATCACCTGTTGTAAACATAGTAAGGGCACGTTTAATCTTAACATTGGTCAGGGCAGTATTTCCACTGGCGTGTAATCGATTCCGTGGAAAAAATATCATACATCCAGGTTGCCAAGTAAATGCAGCCTCAATGCTGATTTTCTTTAAATCTACACCGGCAGTAAGTCCTACCAAATGCCCCACGTATTCTTTGGGAGCCAGTGTACAATTTGGTTGTACATCCGGGGAGATTTTCCAAAACTCGCTTACATCGTATCTTTCATCTGTTGGCGTATATTCGCTATAGTAACTTTCATTGAACACCAAAGTATGTGTAGTAGATGGTTTTGCAGGATCCATTGGCTCAACCTCTAAAGGAAATATGTATGTATTTCGTGCGTGACGGTCATAGTATTCATCAGTGTGGATTCCGGCTGCATAGTCAATGTTGAGATAAAAGCCTTTGTAAATGTTATCACGGCTTTCAAACTTTTGTATATGTGGTAAAATAATTTCACGCACAGTAGTAAACACCGGATCATCTCTAAACAAGAAATGATTGCGAGTAGTAAAGTCCTTGGCGCACTCATGCAAGGTTTTTACTTGTTTGGGTGTTAAAACGTTATGTAAGATTCCTAAACTCATGTTTTGCCTTGGGTAATATAAATTGCTGACAGTAGTCGGCGTGTGTTTGTTCAGTAGGATACCATTTGTTCATAAAGGGTTTACGGTTGCTAACGCACCAATTTATAAACCCCTCACTACCTGCTACAAATCGATCAAAATTAATTTTACTATAGATAGACTGTTCTATCTCAAACGGTGTCTTCCACATTATCAATGGGTTTGTTAGTGTTATACTGCTCATCATTACATAAGGTACACTAATGCTGTCTAGGTAGAGTTGCGCTGTGATGATGTTGCGGTAAAGACTGTGTGCGCTTTGATAGCTGGAGTATAGATATTTATAGTAGTGTTCCTTGTACCCACGTGGCCAATTGCCGTTCAAGTTAAATCCAGTTGTTTGACTACGGTTACCCTGCAAATTTACAAATTCAGGTTGTACACCATCTAACCAAGCTGCATATTCAAGATCGCCTTGTAAGTGTGGCACTGTATGGTCTGCCCACAAATCTATGCGATCGGCACTGGGCCACATAACTGCCACTACAGAATCTGTTAGGTTGCTGGCAAGTATTCGGTTAACAACAAACTCAGAACCTGAACCACGCTCTGCACGATTGTCCAACGTTAAGCCAAGCCCACTGGCCAACGCATCGGCCCAGGTGCCTTGATAGTTGTCTCGTGTAAAACTACAGCCAAATGTGATTAGATCCATTGTGCCAGTAACTCCATGATTTTTTTGTCTTGTGCTAGATTGTAATCACGCATGCTTTGTACATATTCGGGACTCAATACCAGGTCTTGTATGTGTTGACATGTGTCTATGTTAGCATTTACTAAATCTTGCAAACTACTCTGTTCAATGTTTTGTATAGTTTCAACAAGCCCTGATAACCTATCAAAGTCTCGAGTTTCAAGATCGTAACTAGTATCATAACTGTAATCTAGTGGCAGGTTGTATGCCTCACGTAAAAACTTTATTGTACCTGGTTGGCCTGAATTTAATAACGCACACCCACTGATTAATGTCTTCCAAGTTTTTTCTGTAAGGAATGGACCAGGTCTATTGTAGCGTTCTATGCCATTGTCCATCCAACCAAATGTGTCTGTTTCATTGCTAATGTTTATTAGTGCTTGTTCAAAGCCCGGGGTGTGTATATCTAACATAGCGTCACGCACACGGAAGTTAACACCGTCTGCTTGTAATTTGCCTGCTATGTTATCTTGGTCTGTAAACCAGTCTTGGTCAAAGAATTTCCAGTCCAAGTCTCGAAACAGTCTATGATTGCGAAACGTTTCAATAAACTCTTCTTGCCTGCCTGTACGGTCGTTATCCAAGTAGCGCCAAGTGAACAAACTGCTATTTCTAGCATGAGTGTACAATGCCGCAGTGACTACAGCACGATTGGGTCTACGAAAATAACTTAGACTACTGAACTTGTATTTGAGCGGCTTGTCTTTAACCCGCTTCACTTGCCCTTGAAAACATTCCTGGAACATTTCAAGTCTAATGTACCAATGCCGATACGGCACAAAAGTTACATTAGCGGGCAACGGGTAATCATAAGCATCAAGGTCAGCTAACCACAGTATAGGAACACTGGGATAACGTTTGGCCAGTTCACGTACTTCTTGGTAGCGTGGGCTTTCTGCACAACTGGTAAAAATTATTGCACGGTGTTGTAATCCCAGCACAACCGTGTCAACACCAGCGTCCCAGTTCAACATCAAGTACACACGGCTAGTATCAATCTGTTTTAGGAAGTCGTATCGTTTGATCCAAAAATTTAATTTTGGACTACGTAGCGTTACGTTGCTGGGAAATAAATCTTCCGACCACTCTGTCATTTAAAAAAGTTCTGTAATTTGCCATCTCGATTTAGGTCGTTAGAAATGCAGTGGATACCTGCGTCCCAAAAATAACGATGTCTAAAAGGACTCACATGCACTTCAATATTGTGCCTAGCACAAGCCTGTTCAACTTGATCGTTGTGACTGGATACCACAATGTTCTTGTTATCAATCACAAGGATGTTGACGTCAAAAACAGTTTCACTCACATCACCTACCCAGTCTTCAAAATAGTATTCAACTGTGTTGATGAGATTTTGATCTTGTTCAAAGCCGGGAATGTGCCATCGCCCACGATTGATTCTCATGCTGGCTTGAAACTCTCTCATGTGTTCGTAGTTACTAGGTGGCAAGTATACAACTTCCCAATCAGGAAAAGTATCTGTGTAAGTGGGCACATCTTGTAGGCTAATAATCAAGCCAGGCGTAACTGGACAATACGTAGCATCACCATGACCTCCGGCATTAACAATCTTGTTGTGTGTGCTAGGAAAGTGAGTGTTTACTGTCTGCAATAGACGTTCTTGATCTTCTGTGTATTCTTGTGTAGCAAAATACAAGTTCTCACCAATGCGACTCACAAAGCAACCATTTACAAAATCTAAATCTGTTTCTTGTACTGCGTTGCCTTGATCGCGAACGTGTTGAAAAATGTCAGTATAACAATTCAGCCTGGCATCCAGTTGTGCTTGATCCATCCGATCAAATTTTTCACGAGTCAATACATTTTGTCTTGCAAATGCACGATCTGCATGTACACGGTTAGGAACTGTGGGAACCCATAGTTGATCCTGGATCATGATAAAATAATCTCTGGGACAAACTGGTGGTTGCATCCAACGTCCATGTACGTTCAACGAGCTGAGATCCTCGGGTAATTGAGGCCGCAACACACGGATTCCGAACTTGCCTTGTAACAAATTTATAAGGACTTGATAATCTTGTTCAGTTTCTTCTGCCAACTGCTCAAAGCGTTGGCGTGTATTTGCGTCTTGGATCCAGTTATAAAAATCCGGCGGGTAGCTCTTACCTATGACGCATACCTTTAGTGGATCCCAGTGTTGAAATACAGAATACATTACAGAGTCTTGCCTACAGTTTCCAAAATAGTTTCGAGTGTTTCGTGATCTTGTTTTTCTTGTCCAAAGGTGGCTTTGTGTGCCAGTTTGATAGCCTTTTTCAGGATAGCCGGTTTGACCTCAAGTTCTTCGGCAATGGCTTTGATGGTGTCATTGAGTCCACCTTGTAGCGTATCAATTTCATGCATGACCTGCATGCCTTCATTGATAATTTGGGTGAGTTTGATCTTTTGATCGCCGTTGAATGTTTTTGCTGACATAGAAATCTCCTTTAATATACTAGTTTACACGGTTACTTGTTACAAGTCAACAAGTTTAGATCTAATTTGTTCTAATGATTTTTTATTACGGTCTGAACACTGTGTTCTAAATTGACCGCTGGCTATCCAATCCAAATTGTGCTGTGTGCTGTGTTTGGTAAGCTCAGCTAATTCTGATGTGCTGTGATCGAGCACTTGATCTATTACACTGAAAATTTTCTCAATTCGGTCAAAGTCTCGTGTTTCCAAATCATGGGTTAGATCCAGCCCATAGTCAAAACGCAGGCCCAGTTGTTCCAGATATTGGTATATGTGTGCTTGCCCTACACTGACAAATGCACAACCTGCCAACAACGGCTTCCATGTTTTTTCTGTCACATAAGGGCCAGGCCAATAGAAATCCACACCATCCTTGATGGTATAACTGTAGTGGAATCCTTCGTTGGTAAAGTTTACAGCGGCATCTGTGTATGGCACCGTATGCCAGTCGCAATTGGCCATGGGATAATTCTTACTTGCATCAAATCCATCCAGTTCCAGATGCGGTTGTTTGGTTTCCATGAATGCCAGTATGTTGTCCAACGGCTGTCTACCTGTGTGTTCAAAGAAATAGCGATATTGATGACGCCCATGATAACTGATAATACAGTCATCTGCATTGGCATGTTTGAGCAGGTAGCCTGTGACATAGTGTTTGAATTGGTCTGTTCTAAAACATAGACTACTGATCTTGTGTGTTGGTTGATTAGGCTCTGCGGCTATTCCGTACAACAGCGCAATTTGATCCAGTTGTTTGTGCCAGGTAATCCAAGATACAAATTCACAGTTGGCAGGCCACCAAGCACCTGGCACAACATCATTGTCGGTTATGACTAGGATACGGCTGGTAGTGTTTGTTTGTGCCGTTTGTTTTACAAACTCCACATCCATTTGTTCCAGGTGAAATGACAACACATACAAACTACGTCCTATGGGTAGTTTACACCATTCGGTGGGCCATTGTAAGTTTAATGCAAACACAGTATCAGTAGGCCAGGCAAGGTCAAGGAATTCTGGATATACATAGCGCACTAGAGCATGTTGATCAAGTTCGTGGCTTGACGTCACAATGTTTTGATCAAAGTAATCAGGAAGTCGAGCCATGCAAGTAATTATGCTCACTTTCGATGTCAGGTAGCGAATCCGACATCTGAGGCAGCAGCCGCCCACTCGGTCCTAAGGCTGAGTTTAGTGGGCCACTTGCTGGCTGTGTTCTCTACGACGTTGAGCACCGACTTGCGTCACGTGTTCAAGTATCTGGTTACGTACGGCAAATGCTGATTCGTTTACAGCACCGTAACGAGTAAATGTTTGATCAACAAACTGTTTGATCTTTTGCACATCTTCTTTGGTTTCGACCATGCGCAACATTTCTGCTACTGGTTTTTTCAGTGCCATAGCAATGCGATTCTCTGCCATAGCTGGTGCTCCGATTGATCTAACGTAAGCATCTCTTTCTGCTTGTGTTGGTGTCTTTGTTGGTGCCGCAGGAGCAGTTGGTGCAGTTGATACATTTGGTTTAAATGACTGTGTGACCTTACTGTATCCACTGGGACCTGCAAAGTTAGGTGTTTTGGCAGGTGGTGTGGCGGGCTTCTTGGCATACTTCTCCATACCGGGCAATTTCATTACATTACTGGCGTTAAAGCCTGGAAGGCTGCCAGCAGTTGTTTTTGTGGCTGTTGGTGCAGGTGCTGTGTTAGTTGCAGCAGGTGCCGCAGTATTGGTTGCCGCTGGGGCATTACGTTCAGCTCGTCTAGCTTCCATGTCATCCACAGTCCAACGTTGTCCTGTTTTGGGATTGATGTTGTTGAACGGCATTAGTCTTTGAGCACCACCTGTTGTTGGTGCGGCAGACACTGTGGCAGGTGCTGTATAAGGAATACTCATTTTGCTGAATACACTACCAACGACTTCTTTTGGAACACCCCATTCGGTGGTCAACAACTGATACAATCGGTCACTGTCGTATGGCTCACCGGCACGATTCCACATATTGTTGAGTTTGTCAGCCGTGACTTTGGTAATAATATTATGTCCAACATTGCTAGCATAGCTGCCAACTTTGTCAACACCTCTGCCAATGGTATCTAAAGTTTTTCCAAACCAACCTTGTGGTTTGCCTTGCCCGGCAGTGGCATTGGCTGGTGCGCCAGCTGCTGTGGGATGACCGTAATCGGTAGTGGGTGCGCCAATATATTCTTTCAAGTATGCACGGCGGCAACGACCAATATTTTCAAATATAGTACGCACACCCTTGGTTGTTAATTGTACGCTTTGCTGACCCTTGCGATTAACACTTTCATTCAGTGCCCAGCTTAATACTGTTAGTTTCTGGTCAATCAATTGTTCAGCCGGAATAATTTTGAACTTGACACTTTCAAATGTCTTTGGTGTCATACCCGGATACATGGGTGCCAAGCCTGGTTTAAAACTCAACATAGACCCGTCAGGGCCCGGTGTGGCATTTGGAAAACGTTTCATGAAGTCTGATTTCCATGAATTGTATGCGGCTGTTTGTTTGGCTAGTTCTTCGGGCGGCAATGATGGATTGGGAGGTACAAAACTACCCTTGTCATTGACAGGAATACCATACTCTAATTTTTGTCCCAGGCTGTCTGTGCTTTCTGGACCAGGCGAGGTGTAGTCAATCTTGCCACCAGCTGGAGTTGATAATGTTGGCACATCGTCACCAGGACCTGGCTCAACTGCCGGTGCAGTGGGTTTAGTGGGGCCGTCCCAATCTTGCCACACATTCTGCACTGGTTCACCGCTGGCTGCAGGCATGTTAATTTCCTGACCAACAAAAATTTTGTCTGGATCGGTGATCTGAGGATTGGCATCCCATAATTGTTTTGCAGTGAGTCCATTATCCTGTGCAATTTTTCCAAGTCCTTTGACATCATCAGCGGTCACAGTATATGTGCTACCACCTGTGTCTGCACCTGCACCCAGTTGGCTGTAATCAGCCGGCACAGTGCCTGGCTCAGCTGTTTGCATGATGGCTTGGTTGAGTTGATCCAATGTGACATCGCCATCAAATCCATATGCTTTGGCCTGAGCCGCCGCTTTTGCAGCTTCTTCTGGACTTAGTGCTTCGACACCAGGTCCCACAATATTAGGGTCACCATCGGCTGTAAGACCGCTAACTTGGTCCGGCGGCAGATCCAATCCGTTGATGTTGTTGGCCGGACCACCGGGGAGATCTGTATCGTTCCAATCGCCCAAGGCTGCATTGTTGGCAGCAATCTCACTGGCACTTGGCATTCCGTAATATGCATCAGACGCCATGTTGGCCAATTGGCCAGCACCTTGTATTCCACCACTGACCAAGGCAGCTGCCGTGGCATCTCCTACAATGTCAACAATTTCTTTATCTTTGAGTGCAGAGTCTATTGCAGCCAGGCCAGCCATCACGCCTGCTCCGCCTAGGCCGCCTGTGGCAAGACCAGCGGCGGTGATAATCGCCCATTTGGCAAGACCAGTGGCTCTTGGATAGTTTTTAGCCGCATCACGATATTTGTAAATGGCTTTGGTAATGGCATTTGCTTCACCTGACTCGCCACCCACCTTGCCCAGTGCTGTCATGGCTCTGTTGTATTCTGCGTCAACCGCCTGATATGTGGGACGTTCTTTGACCCATTTTCTTGCACCGGACAACATTTTTTGTACACTGCCAATCGCTTGAGTTGTGGCATCTTTGGCTTTGCCTAGACCTGTGCGATTGCCGCCTGCGTCAGTGGCGCCTTGTTCTACATCTTTGAATAGCTGTAGAACTTGATCTTTAGTTAGATTTTTTTCAACCAATAAACGGGCAAATGCATAACCATTTCTAAAGGTTGTTTCTTCCATTAATCTAAGTTGGTTATTGCGATTGCCTTCTGATATAGACTTCGAGTTTTTTCCAAAATATAATTCTAGTGCTTCACTTAGGCTCTTATGCCCTGAGGCTTTTGCAGCCGCTTCACGCTTCTTACGGAAGATTTCACGGAAGTGATCGTCATCCTCTTCCTTGCTGTAAGGATAAGGGTTGTGTTCACCGCTAGGGCGTTTGCGTGGTGTGTCACCGGGACGGGCATAGTCCTTGCCTGGCAAGTCGTATGGACCACCTTCTTCAAGGGGCTTGGGTGTGAATAATTGGTCTATTATCATATTATCGTTCTTCTATGTAATCTTGAGACAAGTCCTGTTTCTGTCTACGTTTTTGAAACAGCTTCACTGCCATGTCAGCATGGTCAATGCGGGGGAACCTTGTGGGCAAACTGCGTTCACCATGACGTACTTCGTAACCTGACTCGTCATCACCATAGGCTTCCAGGCATGTGCCATCTTCCAAGGTGTATGTTCTTGCTGGTGATTCACCCAGTGGTGCAGTGGGTTGACTTACTGCGGTTGCAATGTCGTTTTCTAAACCGTGTGCTACTTCTGTGTCAGCAGGATCACCGACGGGTGCAACGTCTTGATCCCAGGTGGCTTCGTCCACTTCGCCATCGTCGCCGATGTCAAGATCATGCTTGGCCTTGTTTACCAAGTGACTGTCGAGTTTGTTTTCTTTTTCTAATTTTTCAAGGTAATCACGGAACTGTCCTTTCACGCGACTGACCATGTCTTCTTCAACTTCTTGCATGGCTTCGGCAAGAGCATTTTCGCCTACCATGTAACCATCAAGTGGATTTGCTTGATAAGGTTTCTTTGTGAGTGTGGTGCTAATATTGTTTGGCTTGAACAAGGCAGGCAATTGTGGTACACCTTGCTGTTGTTTGTTTAGTCCGTGGCGTACTGAGACTGGGGTAGTTTTACCCTCAATCAAGGCCAGGCGCTCAATTATGCGATAGATTGGATCTGTCATGCTCGCTCGTCTTTCAAGAAACTTCTCAGCATCCAGCCATGCTTTTGCTGAGCATCAAGGCGTTCTGCTATAAAATTTGCAATGCCTTGCTGATTTTCTTGTTCAGCAGTGGCAAATGTTTCGTTGAGTAGATCAAGCAACTGGTTGTTGTTGGCCAGCAGTTCTTCAATCATGAGTCGGGCACGTGGGATTTTTGTTTGCCCTTTGATGGTTGACAGTTCGCTGAAGCGTTCATAACTGCCGGGTGCGTAGTCGTCTAGAGTACGTATGTATTCTGCTGTTCGGTCTATACTGTTGTTGTAGACTTCTTCGTACAGTTCACCAAAAAATTCGTGCAGTTGTGCAAAGTCAGGGCCTTCCACATTCCAATGGAACAGTTGAGCCTTGAGACTGAATGCATACTCAGTTGCTAATAGAATTTTTAAACTGTCCGCGAGCATTTTTATTCCTTTTGTATTCCTTGGGCGTGTTTGGTGTGGGATCCGAACTCGTTACATATTTACCTGTCAGCATGCTTCCGCCATTTCTTGACACCGTGCCCATGGGCATGCTTACAGGGGCTATTGAACCTGATGTGGTGGTTTCTGCAATGAATTCTTGAGCTCTCATTCGGTTTTTTCAGGGGTATATATCTGCACACGGCCTTCGCGATCAACAATAGCCGGACCAGTGTCCACACGTAAATTATGAACTTTGATTCTGGCGTACTCAGGGTCAACCAGTTCGTATCTTATGGTATAATGTCCGGGGCCGGCCTGAATTGGAATGTATTCTTCAAGATATTGTTCTCGCCAGATCCATGAGCGTTCTGTGAACAATTCGTCATTCACATAGCATCTATAACGTGGAGGATCGCCCTGTTTCCACTTGACATATACATCACATACGGCCATAACAAATTCAGTTTGCATAAAGATATTTATCAAAAACTACGCCTATAAATATCTGCATGCTTAAATTGTCAGAGATACGCAGTGTACACATAGAACTCACAACAAAATGTAATGCTCGTTGTCCCATGTGCATGCGAAATTATCGAGGAGTTGACTACAACTCTGGATACCCGGACACTGAACTAACTCTTGAGAACATTCAACATATACTGACTCCCAATATTCTCAAAACTATCAATCACGTGAATTTCAACGGAAATCTTGGAGATTTCAGCTTGGCCAAGGACGGTGCTGAAATTGTGCAATACTTGGTGGCTCAGAACATCACAATAGGCATCAATACCAATGGCAGTCTCCGTCCCCGGAGTTGGTGGCAGAAACTTGCATCGCCCAACGTCACAATTGGGTTTGCACTGGATGGACTGGCAGACACTCATGCACGGTATAGGCAAGATACTGATTGGAATCGCATAATAGAAAATGCACAGGCATATATTGCGGCCGGAGGCCGTGCCATCTGGCGGTTTGTTCCGTTTGAACACAATCGTCATCAAGAAGCAGAATGTCGCAGACTGGCTATGGAAATGGGGTTTGTTAGTTTTGAAAACATCTATGATGGCAGAGATGCCGGCCCAGTATACACTCGTGCAGGTGAGTTTAGTCACTGGCTTGGCCCTACAGGTGATGTGCCGCCCATTAAAGACATGTTGCAAAGTCATATCACTTGGTATGACAGTAAAACTGTAAAAATAAAAAAAGACACCCCTGAACTTGATATGCGTTGCTATCACAAAGTTGCTCAAGAAATATATCTAGCTGCAGACGGCACAGTGTACCCTTGTTGTTACCTGGGATTTTATCCGTTGAGCATGAATCATCCAGGCAATAAAGAACTTGCCCCAATGGTAACGGAAAACAATGCGTTGCATTATCCATTGGAACATTGTTTAGAATGGTTTGAGTCTATAGAGCAAGCATGGTCAAAATCTAGTATTGCCGAAGGCAGACCATATCAATGTGTTAGTACGTGTAATCAAAATTAAAGGAACATATGACCTCAGCAAAAATTTTATATCTAGCACGATATCGTGTGCCTCATGCTATCATGAGCCTGCAACCAGAGTTTACTCGACACCTTATCGGTGTGGATAGAACTTGTATTGCTAGCCCCGTGCCCAAGGATGAGCTGTGGACAGTGTTTGAACAGTACGGCATAGACACTTCAAAGTTTGACTACGCACCAGATTCAGAAATTTACAAACGATATCCCGAAGTCAACAACTGGGTGTTTGACGGGGACTACAGAACCTACTGGTTGCGCCAACAGGCCATCAAGTTTGCTTTCTTAGACATGCTGGATTATGATCTCATGATCATGCATGACTGTGATTGCTTGTTGATCAAGGACTATGAACCCTTCAAGGACGGTAAACTCAACTTTATGGTGTTGGAAAATGAACGCCATAGCTGGGGTTATTACGAAAGTATCAAGAATGCCCTGGGTTTTGAACGCTTGACCCCGCATTGTTTTATTAGTGAGTTTGTGCCTGTGTTGAAAAAAGACTTCAACGACCTTGTGAAATTTCTAGAAGAAACGCACAAGAAGAAATGGTTAGATGCCATGATTGATTCATGTCCACCAGAGCCCACAGTACCTCCATGGGGCAACGGCGAACTGATCCGTTGGTTTTCAGAGTACGAATTCATTGGCAACTGGGCCATGAGTCGCAATGACATCACTATGGAATTCCAAAGACGCTATCACTACGATAGCATGGAAAAGATTGGCGACTTTGATCCCATGTACCACACCGCTGTGTGTGATGCTGTGCCTGATCTTAGATTCAGTTTGCAATACGACTGGGACAAAAAAGAAATTCCCCAGTTTGATTACTACATGGACAAGATACGTGAGCGCCTTGCCCAATAAAATTCAAGTATTCTCCCCAGGATATCAAGCCATTGAGTGGGGGTTTAATTACGATCAAATTGTAGATCTTGACACAGCATTGAGCCAGCCTCACAAGGTAGCTGTGATGCCAGTTTTTTACAGTTTGCCCAACAAGTTTGATTACCGACCAGAGTACATGCAATTTCCTTTGCACAAGTTTGACCTGGTGTTGTTTACTGACATTGAATGGCATTCACAACGTGAACTCATTGCCTGGATTGAAACCACAGGTGTCAGCCACTGGCTGTTGCACACAGCCGGTGTGTGGTTGGATGAGCCACAAGACCCAAGAGTGATCTATCGGCCAGCCTGGAGTTTTAATTTTTTAAGATGGAATCCGCCCAGGGAAGATTTCCCACTAGAACGTCCGTTTGCATTTGAATGTTTGTTAGGAGCTCGCCGTGAACACAGAGATTTTGTGATGTTGAGCTTGCAAAAAACTGGCTTGTTGGAACACAACATTGTGACCTATCGTGATCTATTTGTGGGTCACTGGATTGATCAAACTCCTGATCGTGTGGCCCAGTTGTTTGACGATACAACATTACAATATCCTTATGTGAGTGCGAATCTTGACCCTGCGTGGGAAGTCAAACCACAGATGGACAATTCAGTCAGCGGGCTAGTGCCCTGGGAAATCTACAACAGAACCTGGTTTTCAGTAGTGTGTGAAACACTGGGCAAGGACCGTGTGTTCCTGTCCGCAGAAAAAATAGCCAAATGTTTACAAGCCCGTAGACTGTTTGTGGTGTTTGCCATACAGGGATTTCTACAGCACTATCGGGACTGGGGATTTGAAACATTTGGTGATGTCATTGACGAAACATATGACAACGAACCAGATGATGTTCAACGCTGGAGCCGGGCATTTGAACAAGTGCAGTGGTTGTGCAAACAAAATTTACCAGCACTGCTGAAAAAACTACAGCCTAGATTGGAACACAATCATCACAGGCTGTATGAGTTTGAAAAAGAAAAAAATCAACAACTACAAAATTTTGTGCAAGATCACTTGAAGTGATTGTACCAAATATCATAGAAGTGTTCTGCTATTAACTTCTGCCCCTGAGCACTTGAATGATAGCCAGGATCTTCGCCAGTAAACGGATTGTTTCCACATATGGCCTGGGGTGACTTTGCAGAGTCCAGATTGATGTAGTGGTCGGGAATCACGGCAGGAAATGCATCTCTCCATTGGGCCTGATTGTCAGGATCAAACGGCCACAACAGATTTGGGCAAACAATGAATTTTATACCATCCAGATACATCATGATCATACCTTCTCTCATGATCCATTCATCACATTGTTTCTTCCAGGCGTTGTCGTAGATTGAATCAATCCAATGACGTATGCCATTTTGTGCTTGTTTGGTAATACGACCCATCCTATAAGGATGCTCGTAATTTTCTGCCAGGGTAAAGATAGTTTCGCAAATCATGTTTGACGGTTCCTGGCCATAGTTTACATTACGGATGCCGTCTTCTCTATGGTAACCATTGCCTAATTTTCTATTTTGTAGGTGTTGTTCCAAGGGAGGATTTGTTCCTGAGCTGGGAGCCTGACTCCAATCGTACGGAACAGAGTCAGCAGGAATTTCCATCCTGTCCCAAAATGTTGGAGTTACAATTGCAAAGTCTGGACGCTGTCTACGTATTTCGTCAATTTGAACACGAATGCCTCCATTTGAACAGCCTTGACGTGCTAGGTTAGTCAGTCGCCATCCTAGTTTTTTGGCCAATACTTCTGACCAGGCAGTGCCCGGATGTGTTTGTGATACTGCTGAAAATGAGCATCCTGCTACCATTAAATGCATTGTGGTTCCTTGTAACTGTTGGTGTGTTTGGTGCTGTGAAAGCCGGCTATGATCTCACCGTGCTCGGGTAATTCATCTAGTGTGTATGTGCCCGGCGGAATTGAATACTCTGTACCTTCTCCAGGGCGAGCAAACGTAACTAAATTAGGATGATCCTTTGCACAATCGTGTACAAACACATGATGTATGTGTCCATAGTCTCCTTGTGCATCGTGTGTTAACACCAGATCATATGACTGGATGATGTTGCCTATTTCTCTACGTGCCTGTTCCTCATTGAAACTTATTTGTTTGTTTTCAATGTCTCGATAATCATCTGTGTAACCCAGGAAGATACAAGTGATCCCGCGCTGGTGCCAAAACTCTTTCAGCTCGCGCCCACGCGGATCCCACTCACAATATGTTAGATAACAGATGTGCCAGGTCATTTCAGGATGATTGTGAATGTAACTGTAGCCAAAGATCACACAGTCATCTGGGTGGGCTACCAAGCACAATGCCTTCATGGCAATTCCCAAGCGCAGAATATTCCACGGTCCAGTAAAAAGTGTTGGTATGCTTGTTTTTGCTCGTCTGTGAGTTGTTTCCAAGCATTACGATGGATACTCACAGTGAGTGGATCGCTGTTTTTCATTTCTGCTAATTTGCGTTCGTATTGATCAACTTCGGTGTGGCACACATTTACAACACCAAAACTAAATTCAGGGTTATAAAAAGTATCAAGGCCGCCAAATCTATACTGCAAGTATCCTGAGTACAACATAAACTCTGTAAGACGTCCTTTGCCTTGAAACCAAAGCGGAAACTTTTGTTTGACCCGGAATGCAGTTTCAGCAATCATGAGCCGCACAACATCGTTTTGGAACAAGAATGGTACACCACCTGGCCCCAGTTGTTTTGTCATGTCAATGTCGTAGGTTTGATTGACCATGAGTCGGGTGGTTTCGAACACAGGATAGATATCTAGTGTGCCAACTCGCACACGACCTTGTTCGTCAATGAGATCTTCAAGTAACAGTTCTTTGACAAAAATGGTTTTGGCATCTAGCACCATGGTCCAAGTGTTGTGACTTATACTGGCAGCCAAGAGTTTTAGTGCTTGTTGACTGACCCAACCATCTTCAACAAACAAGGTACTGAATGCCGAACGTGGCACAACCAACACATGATTGGCTGCGGCGCCCCACCAGGCAGCATCAATTTGGTGTATGGTATCATCGTCGTCGTTGACAATTACATAGATGTTGCGTATGCCAATATGTCGGCAATGGCGTTCTATGCTCTGAGCTTGTAATTTGAGAATTGGTAGTTCGTCTCGGAACACCACTGTTGCAATGTCTATCATGCACTTATGTATCAGTGATTACTGACAGTTATGCAATTTGTACCACGTTGGTGATTACCGAATCTCGACCATACTGTGCCATTAGCAATTGGCGTGCCATTAGTGAGTTTTTGGCAAATATGGCCACGTCCATGCTGTTTGAGTACAGCTCGTTTTTGACTTTGACTCTGGCTTGGTACACATGGAATCCAGGTGCTACTGATTCCTTTAGGTTATATTGTGAGCCTTGTGGTTTGTTTCCGTATGGTATCATAAATTTAGTCAGCAGATTTGTTCTTGTCTTTTTCAGTAATCGGGCCGCCAGTGACCCAGGCCTTGCAACTACGTGAGCCTGCGCACTTGAAATGTAAGAAATTACAATAGCCAAGATCTGCCAAGTTGATACTGGCATTGGCGTCTACCGAGGGCTCATCTCCCTTGATACCGTTTGCTATACATTCTCTCATGCTGTCACTAACGTCAAATGCTCCGCAGTTACCACACAGCATGGTTCGAGCAGTGGCCACTGAAACTTTAAATATTTTAGAACTTTTGTTCCAGTAATCTTCAGCACGTTCAGGATTGGCAGGGCCGTAATGATAGTCATCAATGGCCTTTTGCCGATTCTTTAGATTGAGGTCTATGTCATGTGTTGCTGTAGGGCAACCTTTCGAAATAGCTTCCAGTAAGTTTATGTAGTTTCTCATTTTTTCTTTGCCTTTGCTCTACCGGCCTTCATGTTGGCCAACCAGTGTGCCAGTTGTCCTTTGCGGCCACCTTGTTTAGCAGTCTTACGTAGACTACTTACGCTGGCTTTGGTATTGATACCGTGACGTTTGCTGTCACCTTTGTCTTGCGGATTCCGGCCATCAGCAAAGTTTTCCGCCACACCTTGCTCTTGTTTCCTAGCATAGTTATTAAATGTAACCACTTTGTTTATAATTTTGGGATTTAGTACAACGCCTTGGGTTGGTTCATTTATTGCAATCCATCCTTTGCCGTTATCTATCATATAATTGTATCCGAGATTTCTTAGTACTTTATTAAGTATAGTAACTCTTTTACTGTCATCATATTTTCTACCAAGACACCAAACTAACAATCCATATGTGGATATACTGGGATGGTTTTCTTTTTCGGCAGCGATATCTTCGTCAGTTATTCCGTAATTTTTTAATTCGGCCACGGCGTTTGCCAACGGAATCTGGTTGGGGTCGTGTAATCCGCCAACTGTTGAATATTGAAACAATTGTATGTATGGTGCGTTATCGGCCCACGGCAATGCTTCTTTATCTTTTTTAACTGAATATGCCCAATGAAACGGATAAAAGTATATTCCTCTTGGGGTATCTTCGCTGATTCCCGGGCCCGGATTTATTCCTAGCTTTGGCAAGTATGTCATGCTAATTGCCCATTCGTGGGGTTTTAACCAAACTTTATTTTTATTGGCCCATGCTCCGAGTTCTGCCCAACCAGACTGATGCTTTGTATTTTGTTCAGGATGACTTCGTGCATCTGC
>Ga0209500_10000048_pt1 | contig 107529 bp, 162 predicted proteins | sample S_140212_EF_Meta_FD_187323 | JGI IMG/M metagenome (GOLD analysis project Ga0209500, IMG submission 187323) | Freshwater microbial communities from Lake Simoncouche, Canada to study carbon cycling - S_140212_EF_MetaG (SPAdes) (version 2) | ecosystem: Environmental > Aquatic > Freshwater > Lake...
AAAGACTTTTGGATATCTGTGTTATTTTGTTCTGACATATTGTTCACCTCCTAGTGATTTTGTTTTAGTTAAATAGGTCGGAATTTTTGAGGAAACGTCCGCCCCATAGGGATTTCTGAATCACTTTTGGTGATTCCTGCACAATCTCGCCGAGATCGCCAGACTTGCGGAAAGCTGTATCTGCAACTACGGCATCAACTGTCTTTCCAAACTCATTAAAGCTTCCCTTAACTTCCTTAACCTCAGCGGTTACGGATTCAAGAGATTTTGTGATTGCATCAACATTAGACTGCATAGTCTTTACTGTTGCTGCTAGATCGCTCAAGGCATTAGTTACAGAGCTCTGAATATCAGAAACTGCTTTTGCAACTTCTGCTGTTGCTGACGCAACCTCAACAATTGCTTCATCAGCCTTCTCTGTTACTTCTTCAATAGAAGGAGCACTAACCTCTTCAACTGCAACATCTGACTTTTCAGTTACAGCCTCTGCTGCAACCTCTGGTGTTTCTGCTACAATCTCTGCTGGAGCCTCTGGAGCAACCTCAACTTTTTCAACTTCTGGAGTTGCTTCTGCAACTACATCTGCGTTTTCTGTCATAGGATTATCCTCCTTTGCTATCTTAATTGTTCTAATGCCTTTTGCACTATCAACTAAGAACTTTATCATTGTGGTTTTTTCTGAATCATTTTTTTCAACAAATCCAATATTTTTCATTTCTTCTCCAGAGACTGGGCTAAGCTCTGTTTCATTTTGAGAGACTGTAACAATGCCAGACTCTTTATCCCAAAATACATTTTCAACAACAGTGTTTGCTGATGAACCAGTTAGTGTGTCTACACCGTCAACTTTTTCAACTGACATAATATTTGCAAACTGATTTGCAGGGGAATCAACAAGACTCAACTCTATCAAATCGTATTCTTTAATAACCCTAATTGTCTTATCTGATTTTTCATCATAAGCATCATCCCACTTGTTCATTCTTCCACCAATTGAAAAACCAGTATAGGTTCCGTCTAGAACTTTTTCCCATGCATCTTGTGCACCCTTAGAAATATATGCTGAAACAAAAACACCTTTATAAAACTTCTTTGACTCTGGATCAAAATACTTTTCTTCTTTAAATGAAACCATCTTGCCTACTGCTGATGGCTGATGCATTTCTCTAATGTTCCCACGGAATTTTGCAAAGGCATCCATAGATGCTTCTGTTGTTACAATATCATCTTGCTTGTCTAGATTGTCTAGAGATGCAAAACCAGAGACAATACGACGGCCTTCATCAACTTTTGTAAGAGGCATGGATAAGCGAACTTTGTCGCCATCAGTGGTCCAGTGTGCTTTATTTATATTCATAGCGTTTCTATTATACCAAACCTTTTATAACTTTTCTTAACTATTGAGACGATCTACCTTCACCCTGTGCATTGCGACCACTTGTGGTTGCAGGACCATCGGATTGGCTGTTTGTTCTTTCTGAATCTCTTGATCTGTTACCAGCAAGGTTGGCTGCAGCATCTGTTGCCTGTCTTGGAGACATAACAAAAGGAGCATCTCCGTCTGGATGTTGAGGAAGACCAATAGCTTCACGAGCCTCATTTGGCATCATTACCTGAGTCTTTACATATCTTTCAAGAATCTGTGACTGAGTAATTTCATCAGTTAAGGTTAGCTCATTAAACTTAAGTTCAAGAATATCTGTTTTTTCCTTGATGATTTTGCTAATGACTTTATTCAAGTGTCCTTGGGCTGGACGAGATACCTGCTCTTTAAATGTTCTATCCTGTGCAATTGAAGCTGCGATTGCTGCTGAATCAGTACCGCCAAGTTTTGAAATTGGAACCTGATGTGCAACAAGAATATCATCACGATTTTGCTTGCGGTACTCTTTAAACGATCCATCCTGAATACCATTCTCAATTGGCTTCATATCAAACTCAACTTTATTTTGATCTGTATCCCCAGGAAGCGGTATGTAAAGAGTTCTATGTGACTGAGCCTTTAGACCTGTCTGTAAGAAGCGGAACATCTTATCTTCTGCCTCTCCAGATAGTTTTGCGCCCTTGAGTGTTACGACATATCGTGGAACAGCCTTGTTCTCAAAATAATCAATATTGTATTGTGATGCAAGTTGATCGCCAATTAATGAGGGTAGTGCTGCAATAATGTCAGGTATTCCATAGTATGTATTTAATGGAGAATATTCTTTAATATGAATAATTTCATTTGGACGTGGATCATCTGTTACTGGGTTAACATTCCTTGCACCAAAGTTTCTAAAGTAAACAATCTTGTGTCCAATAATTTGCATGTATCCATCACGTAAACGACGAACGCGAACAGTAGTTGAAGGGATGTGGCCAATATATCCAATATCTCCGTTAACAGTGCGACCTACTTCAATATATCCATTTCCAGTAGACTCAACATCTGTGTAAACCTTTTCCATTGTCTTAGTAAAAGAATCATCGTCATTAAGATTTTCTAGCCAATCACGCATTTCAAGCTTCATTCTTTCAATACGCTTACGAGCACGACCAACTGCTAACTCGTCATCTTTATTTTCAAGACTTAGCATTGTACGATCTGTTACTTCAAATGAATAACCAAGTCCAACAATATTAGCTACCTTAGCATCAATGGCTGCGTGGTTAGCAAATGATGTGTCATAGAAACTTGCAAGTTCATATAAATTCCAAGGTGGAGTAATTACATCATAGATTCCATAGCCATTGCGATATACAGTACCAGGATTTATAGATTTTGATCCCGCATCTACACCTGCAGGAGTTGCATTTGCTGAGTCAAGATATGCTGGATTATTTATGTCTAGGGCTTTGCCAATATTTCTTGCAGTTCTTCTACGAAAGTTTTGATCTAGTCCAGAATAATCTTTTAGAATGTCCCAAGACTTATTGAATGGATCTTGTTCTTTAAATGGATTATCTTTTTCTTCTTGTGTATTTAAGCTGGCAGAAATATATGTATAGTCTTGGTCATTACTCATCAAATGCTTCTTTCCCGTGAGTCTTAAGAGTCTGTTGTGCTGCATGCCATGCACCTAAATCATTTCTTGATGGAATCAAACCATTAACCATACGATCAAGTTGCTCTGAGTGTTCTTCTTCAGTAATCCTGGTTAGTCCTGGAACAAATACTGCGTCACCATCTCCAGGATCTCCATAGTGTCTTGCTGCACTCTTTAGTTCTGTAATCTTGGCAATATCACCACGCATTGATTCAATGTTTAAAACATTACCGTCGCCGTCTGTAAACCATTTTCCAGTGGACTTCTTGTACACATATAGGCCCCAGTCATAGTTCTTTTCAATGACCTTTTTTCTAACATTACCTACAATAGGCAAGCCAGTCTTTTGATTAATTAATGGATTGTTTGTTGTACTCATAACCATAAGTATACCATAATGATGTTAAAGTGAACTACCCTTAACCATTAATACAGCTTAATCTCACAAGCGTCTGTTGAGCAGTAGCTTTCGCCTTCAGCCTCAAGATTTTCTACACCATCATAAATAGCAGACCAGTCAATCTTGCCAATCTTGCCAACATATGCGTTATATTCTTCTCTTGTGATCTCGCTGTATGGTTGCTGAGGATATGTCTTATTTCCCATTGGAAGGAACGAGACTGCCTTAAGCTGGCCCTCATACATATTAAGTGCTGGAGCAACAAACTGCTTTTCAGTTTCCTTATCAAATGAAAGTGTTACAGAAACACCATTATCTGACCAGTACTTCTGAGCAGTTGCTGCCAAACCAATCTTTTCAAATAAGCTTACCTGCTTCTCAGCACGTCTATGTCCAGATGCAACTGGGAAATAAACTACCTGTGTATTTGCTGATACTAGATCTGCTTCAATTTTATATCCCGCTGCTTTAAACAAATGAAGCATTGGATCAGTGTTTCCAAAGCGAATAGCACGAAGATAGAACTCTCCGCCAGGTCCCCAGTGAACTCCAGGGGTAGCACCAGAAAGAAGTGACACAGATCCTGATGGCTTAACAGTTGTTACACGAACTGATTCACGAACACATAGCCATTCTGAATACTTGTGATCATAATGACGAATCTTATTATATCCTTCATCCATCCACTCACGAGTTGTTGGTAGTCCATTCTCATCAGCAAATGAAGCAATACCTGTCAAAGATGTTCCAATACGGCGATTACGTTGCATGATTCCGTTTGTTTGTGGCCAGTGTGTCGGAACAAGTGTTACAGTCTTTCCATAAAGGTATGCAAACTTAAGGGTACGCAGGAAGTCCTCCTTGGACTCATGACGATTTAAGTGCACTTCTACAAGTGTACAAAGTTCGTATGACTCCAATGGCTGCTCCGCACAAGGATTGAAGCCCATAATGCGAGCATCCTTATAGTCTGGAGCATCGGCAAGACGGCCATAACTGCGAGCAACATCCAACCAGATAAAACCTGGTTCTCCATTATCTGCAATTAAATCTACATAATCTTCATACTTTGTTCCAACCTCAGCTGAGATTGAATTATTTGACATCCATGCCCATCCTGGTTTTTCTGGATCATATGAATTTCTTTCAGGAAATACTTCTGGGTTTTTAAGATTAATAAAGCCATCATCTTCTGCTGTGCCAAGTGCAAGGGTAGCAGAACGACGAACGTTTCCAGAAACAACACAGGTACCAATAAGATTTACAATATCTACAATAGCACGGCTATCAAGAGCTTCACCTGCTCTAGAGCCGATTACATTGCGAATGCGTGTATGGAGATCAAGAAGTGGTTCTGGACCGCTAGCAACGCCTCCAAAGCCTTTAATGGGAACTCCTAGGGGACGGATAAGGTCATAGGTAAACTCTTGAATAGACTGGTTTGCACGAAGAAATGAATTAATAAGTAATCTAACTGATTCAACCCATCCTTCACGAGTGTCTGGAATTTCATAAATTGAGGCTGGCTCAGTGGGAGCATAAATAGACATTTGCTTGTCTTGTCCAAGGGTATCAAACCCAACTCCAATACCAAGCATTAGAGCATCCATTACCCAAGCAAAAAGAGCTCCTGGATCATTACGATCAATGTCACGAGTTGAAACCATTGCACAATTTTGAAGGGACGCTGAGTTACGCTTCTCCATAGTCATAGGAGTTCCAAATGCCCAAAGGCCACGACCTGGGGGAGTCCACTTTAATTCAAACATTCTCTGGAATGCTTCTTGTGCAGACTTCTGAGCCTTGTTATCATTCCATGGTAGACGGTTATCTTTTGCATGATTCTTTTGAACTGAATACATACCCTCAATTACACGACGACATACTTCATGCCAGCGTTCCTTTGTTCCATCTTCTTTAACACGAGAATAAGTACGAATAAACGTAATCTCTCCTAATGAATTAGACCCAGCATCTGAGAATCCAAACGGTGCTGGGATAGTAGAGTACTTATTTACAAAGTCCTCTGATAGACGGAATGAGAATACGCTTTCTGACATTTATTATATACCTTTCAAAGTAAAATTAAGTGAGTACTTCAAGATTTCTGAAGTAGTGTTAAGTATATCATAGGTTTAAAAAGAAAAACACGCTCAATAAGAGTGTATAAATCTTTAGTTTAGAGTTAGTACTTTGTATAATTAAAAGTTGTTGTATAATATGTACAAACTAAAACTTACTACTATTTATGTGGCACATTTCTATTTGATTTATATTGACGTGGTTTGGCAAAGAGCCAACCCAATATATTGCCTCTGCTAAATCTTCTGCAGCTAAAGCATTTTCTTTTTTTTCTTTTTGAGTGTCAATAGTTGCTGGACAGATTTCTGTAATCTTAATGCCAAATTGAGGGAACTCTAGCCTCATTGTTTCTATCAAACCCCTCTGCCCTCTTTTAGCATTTGTATAATTTCCACCTCCACGATATGGTACTTTTCCACCAAAGGAAGTTATAAAAATAATAGTTGGAGACTCTGATCTTTCCATACAAGGAACAAATAGCTGAGACAAATACATAGGGCCAGTGACATTTATGTCATAAGCCTTTCTAAAGTTTTCTGGGGTTTCATTTATGATGTGAGTTGGTCCAGATCCACCACCCGCATTATTGACTAGAAGGTCTAAGGTAATATCTTTATATTTTTCAAAAAAACCTTCTATTGCGTTAGAGTCTGTTATGTCTAGGCTGTACGTCTCAAAATTATCGGATACAAGCTCAGAAACCTTGGACAGATCTCTTGAAACAGCAATTACCTTATACCCATTTTGAGATAGATGCTTGACTGTTGCTAGCCCAACACCTTTACTAGCCCCAGTAACTATTGCTGTTTTCATTAATATTACATGCCTTGTTGTAGTGGCATATTATTATGAATCCAGTGGCTCGGAACCATATATTTAAATCCCGTTTTTACAATATGGGCAGTGTGATGATATGGTGCCATAGATGGGAATATGATAATGCTTCCTGCTTTAGGCTTTAAGCCAAAATCAATTTCATTATTTGCTACAGCAATATCATAGTCAAGGTTTGGAGATGGAAACTCACCAAGGTTTTTATATTCAGAAAGCTTGAATGATATTTCTCCACCATCAAAGTCATCGTTTAGGTACATAACCAAAGAGTATCTTAAAGTTTGATCTCCGTCTAGTTGATCAAAGTGTGCACCCATTCCAATTCCAGATTTATACTTTTTAATATTAAAAACTGGAAATAGTCTTGGCTCGTCATTATCTCCAATAGAGGTAGCAAAGTCTTTAGAAACATCATAGAAAGATTCCATAATGGTTTTAAATATAAACAACATTTCAGAGCGATGAGGCTCTTCTAACTGCTCAATTTGCTGCTTGTCAAATGATTTAGTTTCTCCATAAATAAAGTTCTTGTCATTAGAAGCTGTCCAGTTTTCCCAGGGCTCATTATTGTTTAATTCATTAACCTTTTCAATAGACTTCATAAGCTGATCAAAGTTTTTAACACCATCTTCGTAGTAGTAAACTTTTTCGTGTAATATTTCTTTTTTCATTTTAAGTCCTTAGTATTTATTGTTTTCATAAAAACCTACCACTCTTACAAAGCCTACAGTGACATATCTTATAGGTCCTTCTCCAACGTGTCTAACTCCATGCTCATACTCTGCATTACCTGGAAAGATAAGTAAGGTTCCTGGAGCTGGCTTTAAGTCTGAGTTTTCTTTATTTTCAAAAAACAATGTTCCATCTTTATAGTCATCATTAATATACAATATCGTTGCATACTTAATTGCTGGATCTGTATGCTGATCAGTATGTGATATTAATTGAACTCCTGGCTGCATTCTTTGAAGTGTTCCAAATCCAGTAAGTTCTAATGAAGGATCTGATAATTTAATTAATTTTCCGACCCTAGCTTGAAGTGTTTTGCTTATTTGATAATTAGTTATGCTTAAATTTTTATCGTGCCATCCATGAGTTATTTCAAATTTACCTTCAGCAACTAGGTTGTCTACGTCATCTCTTCCAAACTTTTCCATACAAAATCTAGCAAGATTTTTTGTGTATTCTATAGACCACTCTTCATTAGGGGTTGTTGAAATTATTTCTAATAAAGTTTCTATCTCTTCTTCTTTTAAAAAATCTTTTACAGCAAGAATTTGCTCATGTAAAACCTCAGTCTGGTATCCAGCGTCATCAAACTCTTTTTTTAAAAAAACATCCATTTATAGATCTCCCACCTTGTATTTATTTCCATCAGTATCTATTTTATAGCCTTCTTTAAGAAGTTCTTGCCATTGTGCTTTTTCACTTGCTTGCTTAGCTCTAGTTTCTTTCATTTCTACAGCCCAAGTATCTCTTAGTTCTTGTGGGTATGCATCCTCTTCACGGTCATCCCAAAAAGAACCAATGGTATATCTTACACCATTGTTAATCATTGTCACTTCATGCATATTATTGAATCCCCCGTCAAAAACAGCAAGCATCCCAACCTGTGGTTTAATCTCTATGTTCTGGTCTGGAAACCTAAGAAGTCCACCTTCAAATTCATCATTTAAATATAGAAAACCTGCATACCTGCTTCTTGTAAATGCTCCTGAATTCCCATGCTCATCAGTATTATCAGAATGAATTCTTGCATATGCTCCAGGCTCCCATTTTTGAGTATGGTAGCCAATTTTACATATTGTATTTGGATCTAAGTCGTGCACTGAAGCAATTGCTTCATACATTACCTTCTCAATATCTGAAAATATTGTTGGCTCAAGACCTGCATCAATTACTTCTTGATCATTGTCTTGTGGCAGAACAGAAGAATAAGACTCATAAAATGATATTGGCATCCAAGACATCTTTCCTTTATTTTCTTGATCATCTAATGCTTTTATCATTTTTTTACAAGTGTCATCATCAATAAAGTTTTCATAAATCACAATATCTTTTGTTAGTCTTTTTTTATTATTCAGGTTCATTTTATTCCTAATGCTTAATTGTTCCGTCTAGATTTAAGCCAAGTTTTTCATTATCTCTGTTATAGGTATCAGCATAGTTTTCTGGATTTGGAATATTCTTTTGTCTATATTCATGGATTTCAATTTGTTTCATTTCATTCCATTTTTCTAAACCATACTCTTTAGCCCCATCGTGCCAAGATTGATCGCCTGCGTATTGTGACTTCCAAAAAGATCTTACTATATATCTATTTACATTAAAAGCTCTTTTTACTGCATGAAAATATGGAGATCGTGATGGAAAAATCATCATATCTCCCGATTTTGGCTTATAAGAAAATCTTGCATCTGATCCATCTTCTTCTTTAATTAAAAAACAAATTTCTCCTTGTTCATAATCATCGTTTAAGTATAACGTAGAAGTTATCTCAAACTTATGACCTGGCCAAGAGTCTTCTCCTTTTGTTTCATCAGAATGATATGCCATTGAAAATGTTTTACTATGCCCTTTATCTTTATCAACTACATACTCACCAATTGATGGTGGTGAACCAATCCAATTTTCTAACTCCATTGGATACATGCTTAACCAATGCTCTGTATTCTTATAAAAGATTTTTCCATATTCTTCTGCAAACTCAGGATACTGGCTATTGTGTATGTAATTTTTTATAAACTCATCATAGTTAGGGAAATTATTATGTGTTGGAAAAAAATTTGAAGTATTGTATATTCTTCCATACATACCCCAATCACCCAATTTGCTTTCATCTTGCTTTAGAAAATCATCTATCCAAAAACGTGGATTTTCAAAAGAGTTTGGGTATACAAGTATTTTTGGATATATCTCTATAAAATCAACTGTCATGGCTTTATCTTTCCTGTATGCTTTTGTATTGTCCAAAAAAATGGTATTACATATCTGATGCCACTAGTAATTTCTTTTACCCCATGGCTATAACCTATATCCCCTGGGAAAAAATAAGCTGCTCCTGGCTTTGGCTTAAACTCAATATTATGATGCAAAAAATAAAGCTCACCACCTTCATAGTTATCATTTAAATAAAATAAACCAGCCAGATCATACCATGGGAAATCATTTGGTTCACCATTCTGTAACTGCTTGTCTGCGTGTGGCTCCTGCCTATATCCTGGCATCCATCTAACAATAGCTGGACTTGTTGGCATAGCATCTACATTAAAGTGATTATCAACTTCAACCTTTAATCTTGCTACAAGTTTTTCAATAACATTAGATATTTTTGGATTAATAGCATCTAGTATAGGTCTTGAAGCAACACGATTATCCCAGTATGTAGAATCATAGATAATGACTCCATCATCATTATAGTGCGTCTCTGTTTTGTCCCATTCAGTAATAGACTCTGCTGCATCTAATAAAAAAGTTCTTTCTTCTTCAGTCATAAAATTTTCTCTAGATTGAATATTGTCTGGGGATAGCCCAAAAAACCCTGATGGCGTTATTGATTCATATTTAACCATGTTTTTATTTTGAATTTGTTCTATCATATCTTTATTATATCATTTCTTCTTATTCATAGGATCTTTTAGTCCAAACTTTATTTTTATAAATACCGCCATTTGGAATGCGATACTTTTTGCTATTTGTAACATTATTTATAAGAATTTGATCTATTGCTGGAATTATTGTTTCAGACTTCCAGTTTTCTCTTAAAAATGGAATCATTTGAGCATATGGTGTTCCAGCTGGGAGTGTCCCAGCCCAACCCTCTTTAATAAAAAACGGCATTGATCCAGGAAGATTAACCTTATCATTATCTATCATTCCAGAAACAGTTATGAATGGAAGATCGTATCTATTAAATGGTGAAGAATAGAGTACGCTGTAGCCATTTGGAACTTTTATAGCCCACTCTGGAAACCATGCAAAGTGATTTTTATAATATCCATGTGGGTGCTCAAATTGTGGCATAGGATCTCTTCTTGTAACAAAATCTTGGTAAAGTGGATCATGTATTTTTGCAGCAATGTTGCCAGAGTCATTAAGAAAAAATTCTATATCGCATGGAGTTACAAGGCTGTATCCCGTTGTCATTATATCCAATAATGCTGGGCATGCTTTCCATGTAGGAACTTTTCCAGTATCTGGCCCAACCCAATATTCCCCATTTGGCATTTTAGCAAATCTGTCTGCCTGTCTGTACCAGTTTGGAATAAGCTTTGTCATTGATTGCGGTCTTGACTCACTATCGCTCTTTAGCCAATATCTATTGCTTATAAAATTTATTATTTTCATCTTGAATTATCAATTACACTTAACTTTAAGTTTTTAACTTCGTGAGAGCCAATAGATTCTCCTTTTTCATTTGTTGCATTACGATACCAATCAGTCCACTGGCCAGACTCATTTATTTTTCTAGCAGCAGAACCATATGCTATAGCATCATTGTTATATTCTTCAGTGGGCTCAAAATTTAATATTTCAACTGATTCATCCTTAAGTGATGTAACAGAAATTGGAATTATTGTTGCTATTGGAGTTCCAGCTTTTATAGTTATTTCTTTATTTGCAGTTTTACATTTAATTGCTAAGGGAAAGTCTGTTCTTAAAAAAGAAGTTGAAACTAAAGATGAAACCACCTCAAAGTCATTACTAAAATAGTTTGGTGGTGTTATTGTAAGAACACTCATACTTTGATCTGTCCTTAACATAAACCCAGTATTGAAGCTTACTGTTGACTGACCTCTACCTGTGTAGGCATTATATTCACCTTCTATAATTTTTACATTGTCTCCACTTGTATCATTTATTCCGTTCCAGATAAATCTAAAATCTTTTTTAGAATAGATATACCATCCAAGAACATTGGCAGACGTTACTGGATGACACCTATAGGCATGACCTTGCGGTGTTTCATCCATCCAATCTCTTTTAATGGACATTGGGGCTATAATCAGCCCATTTGGATCTTTTTTGTAACATGTAATTATTGACATTAAGATCCAGTTTCTTGATAAAATTCTGGCTTATGATATTTATCACTATAATCAAGCATAGTAACTAAAGAATATTTTATACCAGAATGCACAACCTTTGCTTGATGTGGATACATAAAGTTTGATGGGAATAAAACAACATCTCCAGCTTTTGGAATGTAGTTGATTCCTTGCAGTCTAAAGAAAAGCTCTCCGCCTTCAAAATTATCGTTTAAGTATGCTACTAAAGACAATGTGCAGTTATAGGAAAACCCATGATCATGGTGCTCCATAAAGTGATGTCCTGCCTCATACTTAATAAAATTAAAGGCTTCCCAATATCTTAAATTATTTATATTAAATTTTTTAGAATAGTCTTGTACTGCTAGGTTTTGTCTATCAAAACAGTCTTGCCAAATTTCCTGAAGTTTTATTGAGTCTGGAGATAGATCACCTTGTATATCTGTTTTTTTAAATTTAAAATCTACACAATCTCTATACTCTGGCATTCTTTGTTTGTATCCAACATATGCTGGTTGCCACCTATAGTTGGTTCTTTCTCTACCTAAAATTGACTCTAGTCTATTGATAATATCTAAATCTTCTTTAAGAACATCGTGATAAACTATAATTCCTGGAGCTATCTCTTCGCAACTACTCCAAGAAACTTCTGTATTTTGATCTGTATTCATACCTTCTCCTTAAATTAGATTTTATTTATATGTTTGATGACCTAGAAGATTAATATCTGACATGACAACTATGCAATACTTTGTACCAGACTTTAATGGAAGTGATGCATGTTCATAAATATAGTTTGATGGAAAAACTGCAATGTCTCCAGCTTTTGGCTTATAGGTTAAGTTGTCTAACCTTGGAAAATATATTTCTCCACCTTCATAATCGTCATTTAAATAAGCAACAATAGATACAGTTGTATTATAGTGTGGGCCATGATCTGCATGAATTTTAAACTCTTGGCCCTCACCCTGATATTTTACAAAATTAAATACCTCGTAGTAAACAACATTAAATCCCCAATACATAGCATAATCATTGACACATTTTTTTACTAGGTCTTCCATTTTTTCATAGATATGAATTAGACCAGCATTGCTTTCATTCTTAGGTCCCAAAGTTTTACTATTATACTTAAAGTCAGAGCAATCTCTTGCTGCTTTGATGGGTTTTTCAGAATTAGTAACCTTAGCTTCTTGCCAAGAATAAGTTGAACCATCGGACAAGCTACCTTCTAGGGTATTAATAACTAATTCTATATCTTCAGCACTTATAGCATTTTCATAAATATTTAATCCAAGTGCTGGGTTAGAAACATTTTTATTATCTAGTACTCTATGTACTCTATTTGATAATGATTCTGATCTATCTTTAGTAAACCAAGGATTTTCTTCTTCTGTGTACAATCTATTTACCCCCTATTATGTAAAACTACTCTTATGTAATGATTATATCATATCAAATTATTTATGATAGATTAATCTTCTTTGCCCCATTTTCCAATAGGACACTCTGCATTAGCAAGCCTTGTTTTTGCTGTCATAAAACAACCACATTTTTCACATTGTTTTGTTGTTTTTGTTAAAAACTCACAGCCATTACATAAATCCATTCTTTTTTCAACTATAGATTTATCTTTAATTTGTCTGTTTGGATCTAGTAAATGCCAAGGTCTTGCATCTCCTAAATTATTTTTCCATTCATTCCATTTTGACATACTACTTTTTAAACCCCTCTACACTATAAACTTCTTTTCCATTCCACAAATCACCTAAGTCAGCATCAAGATAATTAGAAATATTAATGACAATTACATCACTTTCTATAGCTGCCCTATATTTTTCAACAAATGGATGTTGATGGATTATTCTAAACATTCCAAAAACAATATTTTCTGATAAAAATACATATGTGTCAGCGTTTGTATCAAAAGAAATTGGCTCTTTTTCATTATTAAGAGTAAAGCCTTTTTCATTCCAAGAAGCGCCTAAATTAAATTGTTCATTAGGTCTAAGAGGTATTACCTTTGTTTCTTTTTTTGTGCTTTCTTGATATCGTATATCCATCTCTGAATTTTTTTCAGTATCTACTAAATGAAAAATTTCAAATAAATTATCATCTATTTTAACAGCAAGAGCATAAGTATTGATTTTTACCACCCCATTTTCTAAATCTAGTTACTATCTTACCATACTACTAGAAGCCGCAAGTACCACAATTACAGTAGAATCCTGATCCACAACCGCCAGGGCATGACGGGCAGAAGTATGGAAAGAATGGACCAAAGCCTGGGAAGAATGGGAAGAATGGGCCAAATGATGGGAAGAACGGGAAGAATGGGAAGAAAGGAGGAAAGAACGGAAAGAACGGTGGGAAGAACGGAGATAGTGTTGTTACTGAAGCAGATGCTGCAGAATCTATTCCAGAACCATTAGCATTGGTTGCTTTTACTGTATAAGTCTGTGAAGTTCCTGCTGTGTCAGCAATGATAATAGGGGACGATGCTCCTGTCCCAGATGTTGCATCACTGCCAGTAACTGTAAAACCAGTAATAGCCTTACCACCAGTTGCTGGGGCTGTAAAAGCAATTGAGTTTTGATTAACTCCAGCTGTTGGGGTAGGGGCAGACATTGTTGCGGGGACCGTTGTTGCTGTTACAGAAGAGGATGTTGTTCCAGTTCCAGTACCTGAAGCATTTGTGCCACTAACTGTAAAGGTATAAGATGTATTTGATGCAAGTCCTTGAAAAGTATAAGAAGGAGTTGAAGTTCCTGTTGTTACAGTATATGTTGATGGTGTTGTTGTAATTGTGTAAGATGTGGCAGCTGGAGACAGCGCTGGAAGAGTCCAGGCAAGGCTTACAGAGCCTCCTGTGCCTGCTGCTGATGCTGCAGATGTTGTATTAGCTGTAGCTAAATATGGTCTGCTTGTACCAACATCTGTAGCTGTTAATGAAGTTACCTGAGATGGTGCCAAAAAGTCATTTGAAGCTTGTGACTTTTTTCCAATTTTTTTGCCTGCTGCCATTTTATTTTCCCCTATGTTTTCTTAAGCTGTCAAGTCGCCAAAAACAACCCATGTATTTGTTGCTCTCTTAAAGAGAGTCGCAGATGACCATTGAGTTCTTAGTTTTAATCCTGGTGTTGCATTTACCGTTACCCCAGCATCTCCCGCAATTGTTACTTGTCCTGTAGAAGTTTGAAGAATATCAATTGATGTTCCAACTGGGAAGGCTACTGCTGAGTTTAATGGAATAGTTATTGTTGTACCGCTTGCGCTAGAAACTTCAATTAAATCATCTCTTTCAGTAAGTGCTGAAAGTGTATAAGAGGCTGTCTTTTGAATAATTGTGGTTCTTGATGGAACTCCTTCAAGTGTCTGTGTTCCATCTGTAAAGATAAATCCACCAGCTGTTGAGCTAATAACTGCAGTTCCATTTACCTTTAGGTCTTTTCCTGAAGCAAGGTTGATGTGCTCTGAAGAGGTCCAAGAATCTGTGGCATCTACCCAGTTAAAGGTTTTATCTGTTGCGCCCTTAAGTGTGATACCTCCACCATCTGCGGTTACATCTGATGGGCTAGCAACTGAGCCTAGTTCAATATTTTTATCATCTATAGAAAGTGATGTTGAATTTAATGTTGTAGTAGTTCCATTAACTGTGAGATCGCCAGAAAGAGTCAAGCTAGTTCCAGAAACTGCTCCTGTGAATGTTGCTCCAGAAAGGTTTGCCTTAAGGTCAAGTGCTGTTTGCTGAGCAGTTGATACTGGCTTTGCTGTATCTGCTGTATTATCAACATTTCCTAGCCCAACCATTGATTTTGAAATACCTGTTGCTGTTGTTGTTACAGCAAGTGTAGGAATTGTCACTGTACCAGTAAATGTAGGTCCAGCAACATCTGCTTTAGCTGTGAAGCTATCTGAAAGACCTGAAATCTTAGACTGTGCAATCGCTGCTGAAGCAGATATGTCACCATTTACGATTGTTGCATCTGCAAGCATTGTGCTTGTTACTGTACCAGTATCGGCAACTGTAACTGCTGTTCCAGAAATCTTAGTTTTAGCAATAGCAGCTGATGCATTGATATCTGCATCAAGAATTGTTCCATCTAGAATCATTGTAGAGGTAACAGTTCCTGCTGGAAGAGTTACGGTACCTGAAAATGTTGGTGAAGCAAGGTCTGCCTTTGATGAAAGATTTGATGAAAGAATTGATGTAGTAACAAGAACTGATGTATCAGCAATACCATGAACATCTGTTGTATCGGAATTGTGTGTAGAAATATTTGCTGTTGTTGCAAGAAGTGAAGTATCTGCAATACCATGTACTGATGTTGTATCAGAGTCATGGGTAGAAATGTCTGCTGTGGTGGCAAGTGTTCCTGTTGCATCTGGAAGAGTTAGAGTTCTATCTGCTGTTGGGTCAGTTACTGTGAGGGTAGTTTCAAAGGCATTTGCTGTTGCACCTTCAAAAACCATTCCTGTTGTAGCATTAATTGTTGTACTGTTAATAGTGGTGGTTGTACCGCTTACTGTTAAGTCTCCTGATACTGTAACATTTCCACTACCGTCAGATAAAACCACTGTTCCTGTAGCATTAGGGAATGTGATTGTGCGATCCGCTGTAGGATCTGTTATAGCAAGAGTAGTCTCAAAGTCATTTGCAGTTGCACCCTCAAATGTAATGCTTGAACCAAAAGATGGGTTTGCTGTTGAGTTAGCGTCAATAAAGTAGTCTAGGTCAACCCAGTGGTTTGTTCCATCACCTATCTTAAACTTGTTGGTGTCTGATTCCCAACCCATTTCACCAGCATTTAATACTGGATCGGCAGATGTCCATTGTGCTGCAGTACCTCTGCGCTGTTGCATTCTTGTTGCCATTTATAACTCCTCTAGTGTTATGTTAATATTATATCAGATAATTAATTAAAATTATCTATAGCCGTTCCGCCATCATAAGTTGCTTCAAATGATGCTGTATTATATAGCCCCGCACTAACAAGAACCCCTGGCTCGTTATATGCTCCACCGCTAATGAAAGTACTTACAACTAATCCTGTGCCATCAATAGCTGTATCATGAATATGGTTTGTTAGAGTTTCTGCATCTTCAAGTGTTGCAATGGCAAGCCACGCATTATCATAATAAACATGCACACGCTCTGTTAATGTATCAAACCATAGATTTCCATTTACTGGGGATGCTGGTTGTGTTGTTCCAATTGTTGGGGTTCCAACTGCCGTATCTACATAAAGCTTTGTTGCTGCATGTGTGTTTTGGGTAGGAGTAGCAACTGTAACAGTTCCTCCAAAAGTACCGCCTAGGGCTACGTTTAACCCTTGCTTTACTCTAAAATCTTTATCTACAGTTGCCACTTCTATCCTCTTTTCTTAATTATGCTTCAATATATGTCTTGCTTACCTTAACAGCTGTATCTGCTGCTGCTGCAGTAACTTGAAGAAGAACATTTCCAGCTGAATAAACAGCATTTGTTGTTCCTAGTTCACCGTTGCTTTGTACATCAGCGTACTCTGTTACATAAACATTGTTTGATCCATCTATTGCTACCAACATTTCAATTACTTCAATGTCAGTGCCCTTTTTCATTTGAATTACATACTTAGCAGCAGTATATGTTGATGCTGAGAATGTATCAATTGTTGTTGCTGAAGTTCCAGCAGTTGCTAGAGCAGAACCAACAAGAGCATCTGGTAGAGCAATGCTTGTTGCTGCTGCTGCACCAAGAGTTGGTGTAACAAAAGTTGGGCTAGTAGTAAATGCTACTGTTGAAGATCCTGATTCATCAGTGAGCGCTGCTGCAAGGTTTGCAGAAGATGGTGTTGCAAGGAATGTAGCTACGCCAGTTCCAAGACCAGAAACATCGTTTCCAATTCGTACTGTAAGCGTATTGCTTGCACCATCAATTGTCTTGTTTGTAAGAGTCTGTGCTGCAGCTGTTTCTAATGTACCGTTTAGGTAGAACGCCTTGCCAGAAGCAAGGTTGAAGTGTTCAGATGAGGTCCATGCATCAGTTGCATCTACCCAGTTAATAGTCTTATCTGTAGCACCTTTAAGTGTAATACCACCACCGTCAGCGCCTGCATCTGTTGGAGATGCTACTGAACCAAGTGTAAGGTTCTTGTCATCAACTGTAATTTCTGTTGAGTTAATTGTAGTTGTTGTACCATTAACTGTTAGGTCCCCTGAAAGAACCAAAGATGTACCAGTTGCAGCACCAATGTTTGGTGTTACAAGTGTTGGTGTGTTAGCAAAAACAAGTGCTCCAGTACCAGTCTCATCAGAGATGATTCCAGCAAGTTCTGAAGAAGATGTTGATGCAAGTACGTTTAGCTTATCTGTTGTTACAACAAGAGTCTTTGATGATGGAATTGTTGTTCCATTAACAGATGTAGCAGTTGCTACACCAAGTGCTGGTGTTGTAAGTGTTGGGCTTGTAAGTGTCTTATTTGTAAGTGTCTGTGTGTTTGTTGTTCCAACTACTGCACCCGTTGCGCCGTGTGCTTCTGTAAGGTTGCCGTGAGTTGTAAGATTGCCTGCAACTGTTGATGCTGAACCATATGCATCATATGTGTTTGCTGTTACAGAAACTGCACCTGTTGTATCGTTGTATGAAAGACCAGTTCCGACATTGTTACCAATAGCGTCCTGTGCTCTTTCATCTGTAAAGTAAAGGTTTGTGCCTTCTTCAATATCACTTGTTGTAAGTGCATTTGCTGCGCTAGTAATGTCTGAAGTAAGTGCTACTGTACCAGTTGCATCTGGAAGTGTGATTGTACGGTCTGCTGTTGGGTCTGTTACTGCAAGAGTTGTTTCAAAGTTATTTGCTGTAGAGCCTTCAAACTCAATGCTTGAACCAAATACTCCAACTGCTGCTGGTGCTGACCACTCTACGCCGTATGTTGCACCTGAGTTTGCTGTAAGTACTTGACCATTTGTGCCAACACCTAAACGAGCTACTGCATCATCTGCACTACCTACAATCAAATCACCTTTAGCGTCAACGACACCTGCTGTGATAATATTCTTTCCATTAACAGTCGCGGTTGATCCCTCAACCACCAGTCCTGCTTTTACTCTAAAATCTTTTGTTACTGTTGCCATTTTATCTCCTTAGTTAGGCCTTTAACCCAATACGCAAATAGCGTAGGGTTATTGGTGTTTGCCCACCTACAGGAATTACAGTTAGTGAAACTGTATCCCCTGCTCTAGACACGGAGATGGTGCCAATATTCCCATCATTGTCTACTGTTCCATACTCACTGACATTTACATCTGTAGCGTCAGGGACTATGGTTAGTTCTGTGGCCCAATACTTATTTGCGCCTCCAGAAGTCTTTTTAATTGAGATCAGATACTTTACAGATCTCCACTCACTTGCTAAAAAGTTATCAAAAATTGTTGAGTTCTCAATGCCATTGATTGTAGACTCATTGTTACCATCTGAACCAAGATCTGTTGATCTTGCAGATGTGCTGTCAATCAAATCTACATAATCTGCTTGACTTGGACGGTCTCCAGTTTGAAACAGAGACTTGATGCTTGCGATTGATAATTTAGCCATGATTGAATTATATCATACATTTTAGAGTATATAGTTAGAGAAACCAATAACCTGAACGCCAATTCCTGGGGGATTAGTTTGACTAACACCCTCAATTCCAATATTAGTTATGGTTAGTCTAAATGGAAGAATATCTGCTGGTGTAACTATTTTTGCATAGCTTACCAATCTAATAGAATTAGATTCTGGGGCAAGATCTGATATTGTTATTATTGGAGATAGAGCTGCTGCTGAAACTACAAGCCCTAAAGCAATGTTTGAGGCTAAAGATGTTCCATTTGTTATATTTCCTGCAGTTATTCTTGGTTTAATGTCAGATATAGTTTTTTTAGTTTGTATATCTGAAATTACTGTTGTTGCCATAGACTTTATGCCTGTTCTGTTACTTCACCAAGCATAATCATTTCGCCTTGGCATACCGTCCAAACACGAGCACCATCTTTTAATTGAATATCAAAAACATCTCCAGTTAACAATTGTTTTGATTGCGTTGCAGTTAAAGTTACTGTAAACTCTCCAGCATCATCTAGTACGGTTTGATCTGGATAAATTGTAAATAACAAGTCGTCTCCGTCATTATCTGAGTACCTTCTAAAATCTCCTGAGATAACCCAACCAGATGTATCTCCAGCGGCAGTTGTGTCGTAATCTAAAGGATTTCCTAAATCATCTTCTACATAAATTCTAAAAGATACTGTATCTCCAATTACAGCCGTCCAGTTGATAAGAGGTGGTTTATTACCAATGTTATATGTTGCTGGAGCAACTACTCCAGTAATGGGGGTTTCATTTGGGTTTCTATAGGTTGCCATTTTTATATTATACCACTTGAAAATAGCAATTATTAACTTTTATAAAAAAATGTTATAAAGTTTGCTTTTCCTGCCAATCCCATGTTATACTTAGTTAGTGCTACCAGCAGGTAGCATCTTTAGTCTCTAGGAGGTTATTTTGATGAGAAGAGATAAAAAGATTTGGATTGGAATCCTTGCTTCAATTGGGCTGCTTGCACCACTAACAAATGCAGCCAATGCTTTAAGTACTGAGAATAATCTTAGTAAGCCATTAGTTTCTGAACCTTCAACCGCCAAAGCGGTTTTTTTGGTTTCTAAGCCTAAAAGTCTTACTAAGGTAAAAAAGAACTTAAATGTTCTACATAAATATCAAGATGCTGTTAGTCTTACAGATAGGCAACTTAAGGAGCTACTCTATGGGGTTGGCTTTCGTAAAGAAGGGCTAGTTAAAGCTTGGGCAGTTGCTAAAAAAGAGTCAAACGGAAGACCTTTGGCTTTTAACGGAAATGAAAAAACTGGCGACAACTCTTATGGTATTTTTCAGATAAATATGCTGGGAATGCTTAAAGAAAGTCGCAAAGATAAGTTTGGCATAAACTTTAATAGTGAGTTGCTAAACCCCGTTATTAATGCACAGGTTGCATACCATATGAGCAATGCTGGTAAAGACTGGTCTGCTTGGCACGGTATAACTCCAAAAACTAAAAACTGGATGAAGAAGTTTCCGTACTAATATATAAAGGTACCCCCTTGGCTATCTGCCTTGGGGGTATTTTTTTTATGAAATTGCTATATACATTCCCTTAAGAAGTATGGTGCTTTCGCTATCTGCTCTTGCTTGGATTATTGCACCTTCTGATCTAATTTTTGACAAGTCTACATATAAGGTTTGGTTAACAGACATCTCATAAGGATATTTATATTTTAACATTCCAATATATCCCGTTGGAGATTCTACTTTTGGAATATAGGTTCTTATCCAAGCCTCAGTGCTATTTGTATCTGTAGTTAATGCTATATCATATCTGATATCTACTCTTGCCCCAACTTTTAATTGCTTAAAGTTAATTCTTTGAGTAACTGAGTTCCACAAAGATACTGATCCTTCTGGAAGAAATTTTAAAATATTATTATCTAAATCATCGTCCATGAAAATATTAACCCAACCATCATCGCCTCTATCTGGGCCAAGGAAAATTGCTTTTTTATTTTTGTTTTCATAGTACGCCCAACCAGGATATTGTCCAGATGGGCTATCGTATCCTTGTCCTCCACCTTTACCAGGATCTCCTTTTGGACCCCTTGGACCTTCTCTTCCCTCTTTGCCTTGGATTCCCCTTTCCCCTTTTTCACCCTGTGGTCCTGGAGGTCCTGCTGGTCCTACTTCACCCTTTTCGCCCTGAACTCCTGGAACAGCAACGTATTCAGTATTTGGAGAATTTGTGTTTTTGGTTGACTGAATTGCATCTGCATATTTTGCTTTTGGAGCATCCATATTTTTTGATATAGCCATCTGCTATCTCTTTACTTTAAAAATTGTACCGTTTACCTTTATGATTGGTGGAAGCTGTACATTTGTATCTTTAATTTTAATTATCATTTAAGATACCCCACCTTCGCCAATACTTACTGCATTTATTGGAGACACATCTCCAAGAACACAAATTGTTCCTATTACTGGAGTCCAAGTAAATGTTGAACCTCCGTCTGGAACTTTTGCTTGAAGGTCAAACGACAGCTCTGCAACTACAGATGTATATTTGGTACCCCAGTCTTTTGTGACTGATCCTGGGGCACTGACTGTAACCACTGAGCCATCAACTTCAACAGTTAATGCATCTAAAAGATTTACTGATGGGTCATATGCGGTGGCGGCAAATTTCCATCCAGTAGTATCAAACTCTTCAACTTCGTCATTTTCAAGAAATGAAACGGTAAATGAAGCATAATCTCCACGAACAACAGTCCATTGAATATTAGCTGGGGTTGCCCCAAATTTTTCTATTGTAGGTGAGCACATATCAATGATTATACCATAATAAAAGAATTGGTCCCTAAGCCCTGTTGGGGTGGGGTATGCAGAAGCCTAGGAACCAACCCATACAAATTATAACATTCGTTTATAAATAATCCAGGAAATACTAGAATTATAACTTATCGTTATACTTTTAAATCGTTATCAAATTGTTACAATACTAAATGTCCGTTTTGTTATGTTATGTGTAATTAGCCAGGGTATTGAGTGGTGTATACTTAAAATATATAAAGAAAAGAAGTATGCCTAAACTAGGTTTTTACAAGATAGTTTATATATTTTATATAAAGGAAAATAGGAAAATTAGGTTACTTAGAGTTTTTAGCAATATATGCTATAAGAATTTCATACATGTGATCTAGCTTGTCATTATATGCTGCTCTTGTTTTGGCAGATCTTTCTTGCTCAAGCTTAATGTACTTAATCTCATCACGCATAGAGGTGCCACCATTAGTTTTAGTCTCTGCTCTAATGTCTGCTACCGCTTCTGCAATTGGCTTTACTTGAATTTTTATATACCAGCGAATTGAGCTAATTACAATTGCTCCAATTGAAAGCAATGTAAGAATGAATTGTGCCCAATCAGTATTAGTCATAATAAAACTATTATATCATTATTTAATTTATCTTTTAAGTTCGGGCGGGGCACTTAATTCGTCGCCGAAATAGAGAACATACAAACCATCCCTAGACAACATATGGATTGACTCATCCAAGCATGTCTGATACAATGGATTTACTATGCGTGAACAAATAAAAAACATTCTACTGGACAGCTTACTGGATAAATTAAAAATACATCACTCTGTATATAGACTTCCTTGCACAAGTGAATTTCTAGAAGAGTTGGTTTCTGATGCCCTAAATGAAAACGGTATGCCAAATGACTGGAAGCCCGATAGAAGCCATAGCGTCAGCATAGACATGACTTTAGACCAGGGAGAGAGTATATCCGTCAAGTCAGGAAGATATGACCCTGTGAAGCAAACTCTAGTTATTAGCGGTTCCCGCTTGGGCAAACATGAAACACTAGAGAAGATGGTTGAGAGTGTTGCTTCTACACATGCTGATTATTATGTGTGTTTAGCAAAAGCAGAACAGGATTGGTCTTCTATACCGTCCAAAATTGAGACTAAAACCTATTACCTATTTGTATTTGAAGCTTCAAACCTTGATTACTCAATTGAGCATTGGTCTAGAAAAGAATCTAAGCATGGAACTGGATATAAATATATAATGGAGATACCAGGTATGTCTGCTACTATACGTCCTACTATGTCTCATCAGTTATGGACAACAGTCTCTTGTGATATCATTGATATACCGTCCAAATTGGAGATTCTATGAGCGATGAAGTTCGTCCTTGTGATTTGTTTAATGGATCTCCTAGAAGTCCAGAAGAGCTTGAGGAATACCGTTTGAATATTTGTAGAGGCTGTGAGTTCTTTCGTAAAGGAAATCAAACTTGCAGGAAGTGTGGGTGTTTTATGAAGCTTAAAACAAAATTAGAAAAAGCAACGTGTCCGATTGGTAAGTGGTGATATAGTATGTACAACAAAATGAAAGAGGATAAAATGAACGAACAAGAAGCAATTGCATTTATGATGAAGTCTATAAATGAGACAAATCGTTTGCTCTCTGAGCAGTCTGGAATGTCTCCAGAGCAGATTGATCAGCAAATTGAACAAAGCAGACCTGGCATGGGTTTGATAGTCGCAGCTCTATATGCCAAGATGAAAGAAGCTAAAATAATTGCCTAAGTATACCTATACCGTGAATAAAGATGCGGTTGAAACTGCCTTTGTGTCAAATACTGGAATGAACATTTATGAACACTTAGGAAATGTAGATTTTAGTAAAGCAACATTAACTGTTGATGCAAAGGATGCAGATGAGTCAGAAGCTATTCGTAAGGGTGTTACAGATATCCGCATGTGGAATCTAAAGTCAGAAGTTTAAACTTTCTTGTTCCCAGAATTTTTCTCTACCCATATTGTCTGTTTCTATCATAGGGGTTGATTCTGTTTTGCATTGGCAGTTCTCACATACCGTTTCTGAAAAAATCTTTGTAGAGAGGTTTGCCCAAGCTGGTTCATTTACCTCAACCCAGTTTTCAAAGTTTTCTAATATACCCATGTTTCTATTATACACGAAATCTGAAAATTTTTGTAAAAACCAAAATAGCAAAAATCTGAATATTTTCTAGATGTGTATGATACATATAATAAAAAAATAAATAAAAAAATAATAGTGAGCACACCATGGGAGTGCCTGCATTGTAACTAGTACCAGTGCCATCTTTGTAATGGTGAGGCATAGCCACCCCCTACCGTATTTGATCAGTAGGGGAGTGCCATGTCTAAAAGGTATCCCCCTGCATGTATCCGTCAATACATAATAGATCGCATGTAATTTTTACACGTTGGTTAGGGTGTAGCGTTGATTGAAATACCTCAATGAAATCGTATACCTCTTGCTTAGTCATGAGGTTGATGTTCTTAGTATTGCCAGACATTGTTGTTAGTGTTACTTTCATTTAATTTCCTTTGTTAGTGCATGAGCATTGGTTAATTGTAATTGTGTTACCCTGACGGATAGCGGTGGCGAGTGTGTCACACTCTATGCAGATGAATATAGAACCTAATTCGTCCATGATGTTACCCATTCTTAGATCTCCCTAACGGAAGTCTCTAGGACTATCCAACCATGAGAGACTTTCTCATCAAGGTAATCGTTAATAGATTCCTCAGACTGGAATAATCCACCTAGGTTAGTAGATGAGTAATTTCCTTTAGGAAATTCTCCGCTCCATGATAGAACGTATTGTTTAGTAGTAGTTAATGTAGTCATTTGATGACCACCTTTCTTTTAATGTGATAGACCTTGTGTCTATCGCTTTTCTTGACCTAGGTTATTTGCCTATCTTATTTGATAGGGCTCACTAGGATTTGTTATTTAATTTTTTTGATACTGTAAGTATAGCACAAAAATGTCAAAAAGTCAAGTTTAGACACGGACAAATTGGACATTTTCTGTGTGATCTCCGTCACATTTTGGCCCGAGCAAAAATGACCAGTCTTGGGCTTACCTGCTTATGACCAGTCTTAGGTTCCCCCGCTCATGACTGGTCTTAGGCTCCCCAGCTCATGACCAGTCTTGTGCATATGCGCCTATGACCATTCTGGGTGCATGCGCTCATGACCAGTCAAAATACCTCGGGCCCCAAAAAGTTATCCACATGATGTAGATCACATCTTAAATCACGCTCAAGTTATCCACATGACCTACATCACATTTCAAAATGTCCGTTTTGTCATAGTTACTGGCTAGTAGATGTCAGACCCCTCTGCTATAATACTTACATACCAAAAAACAAGAGGTAAAGAAATCCTCTAAAGAAAGGTGGTCTCAAATGACTACACTAGTTACTACTAAACAATTCGTTCTATCATGGACGGGTCTCCATAACCTTAGCGGTTATACATCTTCTAACTTAGGTGGGTTGTTCTCAGATGAACAATCTATAAATGAATACCTTGATCAAAAGGTAAGCGAAGGATGGACAATCATCCTTGTATCCGTAAAGGAGATAAACTAATGAATGCTATTTATACACTTAAATCTATCTGCGGAAAGAATACTTTCTATGTAGATCCATATGATGTAAATTTTAATCCTAATGGTGCTACTTGTTGCGATAATTGCAAATCTATTTTAATCTGCCGTCAGGCATGGGACTTTCTCTATAAGGGGGTAAAGTAATGAGCATTGAACTACAAGATACACTTTCTATCTGCCGTCAAATTCGTAACAATGATCGTGATAGTGGAACACACTATCTGCTAGGTTATCTATGGGCTAACACTTCAGATAAAGAAAAAGAAAGAATCTATAAACTTTTCAAAAAAGATTTTGACGAAATGGAGAATAAATAAAATGGAAAAAGATATTTTCGGATTTGATAAAGCAATTAACCTTGATCATCTTAATGATGAGCAAATAAAAACTTTAGAAGAAATATTTAAAGACTACAAATAAATAAAAACAAAATTTCGCAGAAATAAAAAGCTGCGTTTTTTTGGGTCGGGCCCCAAATGACCAGTCATAGGCGCATAGACCCATGATCAGTCATTTACGTACGTGTGATCTAATTCACATTTACGGAATGTCCGTTTTATCCCAGTTTATGGTGATAATCAACTTTACATAACATGAGCAAATGTCAGACCCCTATGCTATAATTCTAGGTATAAACAAAAAGAAAGGAAGTTAAAAATGACTTCATTAAAAATAAAATGCATAGAGCATAAGCCTATGAAATCTGCTATCTCACAAATTGGAGATGAGCAATTTACATTCTGCCAAGAATGTGAAAATAACATTGAGCGTTGGTATAACGATACTGACCCTGAGCGTCTTGCTATGTGGACTGACTGGAAAGTCAGCCCATAGTGACCAAGATCACATTCCAAATGTCCTAAATGTCCGTTTTTGGATTTGATTTTGTCAGTCCAATCTGCTAAAATAGTTATATAACAAAAAAAAGAAAAGAAGGTGACAACCAATGTCAGCACAAATATACACACCATCAGCCCTATTAGAGGGAAAATACTATCGCTCAATTTCTCGCAAGATTGACGGAATTATTCAGGAAGCAGAAATTGCTCCAGAAATTTGGTACGGAGAAAACGATACTGCTTATCGTGTTCGTGTTCGCCCTACCTATAACGGAACAATTCTTCACGAAGATTTTTGGGCAGTCGTAGCAGTAAGAAAGGAAAACTAATATGTACAAACTCAAACTAGAAACTTTCAGCGGAGAAGTTAAAACAATTTCACTTCCGTCAAAAGGTGCAGTTGCACAATTCATCAACACTTACCCAACACAACTACCAGTTGGCGTATCCGTAAAAGTCGCTTGCGACACCCTTGGAATTACTGGCACACTTCGTGGCAGTTTAACACTAGCAAAATCAAACTAAGAATAGGAAATAAAATAATGACAAAAATATATCACTCTCTACAATTCGTAACTGAATTAGACGAAACACATCCAATCTCTCAGCAACTTCTTGCACTACCTACAATAGATCAGGTCGCTATGCTTGAAGCCATGCTAAAAGAATTGCTTGCTCCACGCATTCAGTCAACACTTGATGAACTCAACGAGAACAATCACTTCGCAGTATTAAAGGTGGCAGAATAATGAAAACTTGTTTAATAGTTAATTGTGAATCAACTGCACTTGTATATTCTGGAATTGACGCATTCATGCTAGGTGGAATCCCTACTGAAACATATTGCTACGATTGCGCTAATGCATACAATCAAATTTCTGCACATGTAGAAAAGTTGGTGCAACTATAATGATGACTAGAAAAGACTATGTAGAAACTGCAAAAATTCTAAATGGATTTCTTGACTATATGGACCCTCACGTTTTTCAAGATTTAGTTTTTGAATTTAGCGAATGGTTTCTTTCTGACAATCCAAGATTTCATGAAGGTAAATTTTCTGAGGCTTGCTATAAAGTGGAGGTAAGTACATGAGTAGAATTTTAACAACGCTTGTGCAGCTAACTTTATTTCTTGGAGTGCTTGCTTGTTTTCGTTTAATGTGGCAAGATTTAAAAAATGATCTTGCTGAAATCAAAAACGATTTGCGAAAATAAATAAAAAATCCTGAGCACGATTTAAAACTGCTCAACATTCAAAAATGGGGCCCGACCCCCACGGCGTGTCGTCCACAGGTTATCCACAGGCTTTACGTTGTGATATTACTCACACCCAAATTTTGTCATATTTTGAGATTAAGTGCCTTTGAGAGTTGCTCATGTCAGCCCCATAGTGTAGGATATTTATATCAAGTTAATTAAGAAAGAAGGAACCCCCTATGAACGAATGCAAAGTATGTTTTGCTCAGCGTATGAGTATCTCTGCAATATCTATCAAGATCAACGAACTATGCGAGCCACACTATCGTGACTGGCAAGATGAAAAGAATATGGGTGAGTACTTTGGGTAATATGATGGAAGCCTTATGCGTTGCATGTAATGAAGATTTGCATGTAGATGGATTTTATTGTTGGTCATGTGGAATTGACACCTACTACTCAGACATGTTAGAATCAGACCTCACCCTAGATTGGACAGAATAATATGACCCCCTATGACGACTACTATGAAACTGATATGCCTACTGCCGTGGGTTGCTACTGCAAAATAAACTATGTGTGCTCAGAATGTAAAGGAAACTATAACTAATGGAATATGAATATCTAATTACCTGCGCCTATGACGGAAACGCTCCGCATTGGAAGCAACGCTATGAAAACGAATTTGGTGCATGGGAAAACTTTTTCCTATTTACTGATTGGGGAATGGCTGATGAATACTCCACAGTTAATCTCTACACGCCCACAGGCAAGTGTTACACAAGAAACTTTTATCGTAGCGGAATGGTGGCAACAAAATGATAAAGATTGAAGCAGAAGTAATTACATGGAAGCCTAATGATAAAAATTCTTTCATTGACAATATGACTCAAGATGAGTTAGCAATATTTGAAGCAGACATACAAGACGCTATTGACGGCGTAATAGAAGATTGGAAATAATATAATGGGATCAGTAACCGCACTAGGAATTAAAGATACAGTACTTGATTTGGAAACTCAGATTCTTTATCATCTCAAGGGTAATCACTATCCTCCAGTACCTGCAGAAATGGTCGCACCATGCATTGAAGCCATTGACGCGTACTATGATGAAGATTGGGATAGAATGATTGACATGCCTATGGTTGGTAGTTTTCAGATTCTCTATAAGGGAAGCAAGCAAGCGCCTGCATGGGCTATCGTAGAACAACACCACCTATCATGGTTTATTGAGCCAGTAGCATACTCTGATGAGGAGGAGGAATCCTAATGGCAATACTATTGACTTCAGTCACAGTTATATTTGTAGTAAAGATGATTTCACAGGGCAGATAAAATGAGTGCTACAATAAATGGCATGGAACTAATAAAAGCTGATGTGCTAACTGCAGATGCAATTGAGATTGGTGATCTAATCTCTTTTGATGATGATATCGTTGAAGTAATTGCTATTGATGTTGATTCTACTGGCGATGTATATAGCATTCAAGTTAGCAACGACTTTGGTGAAACACAAACAGTTGACTTTGATTTTGATGAAGAAGTTGACTGGTACGTTTATATAGACTAAAGTGGGGCCCGAGGCCCCTGTGAGCTATATCACATTTACGTAGGTTGATATTTTTTTCTATATATGATAGGATTAGAATAATCCAAACGAAAGGTCAACTAATGAAAATTTATGAAGTTACTTGTATTCACTATGAAATTTGTGGCTCTACTGAAACTTTTAATGAATCAGAATATGAAATCTATGGTGATGATTTCACCTGTGCTGAATGTTTCAATCAACTTGAAATGTTTTCTCATGGCTGGCGTGATATTGCTTCAGATCACATGATGACTCGCATGGCTGATGCGGAGATGGGAGATTTGTAAAATGGAAAAAGATTTATTTGGTTTTGAAAAAGCAATTCAACTTAACCACTTAACAAAAGAACAAATTGATGAATTGTTAAAAATGCTTGAAATATAAGAGGCCGAGGCCCCATGTGACTTAGCTCACATTTAAGAGATTTGATATTTTTCCCCATATCTGGTAAGATTATTACATGAGCCAGAAAAAGACCCCTGAAGAATTACGTATCCTTATGGAATTACGTAGATCTAATGCTGCCTCAGCTATCCCCAACAAAAAGAAATATGACAGAAAGAAATGTCAGTCGTACCTGCTACAATTAAAGAAAGAAAGCGAGTAACCCCCATGACCAAATTACTTAGATCAAAAGATCGCAAAGTCGCTAACCTAGTTACAACTAATGGAAAACAAGCAAGCATGGCTAATACTTTTGGCCTACCTGCAGGCAAGGCGTACTCATGCCCTGGCGCTACTAGTGTGTGCGAGAGTGTATGCTATGCAGGCAAACTAGAAAAGGTATTCCCTAGTGTAAAGAAAAACCTATTGCACAACTGGGCATTGCTCAAGGACGCAGACTTAGATACTATGCAAACCTTAATCTCAGAGATGATTGAAGAGTTTAAGACAGAATGCGTTAAGCGTAATGCACCTATGCTATTTCGTATCCACTGGGACGGCGATTTCTTTAATGATCAGTATACACAGGCATGGAAGAATGTCATCCTTAACAATACAGACATTCAATTCTGGGTATACACACGTGTTAATTCTGCCGCAGTAATGCTAAAGGATATTGCTAATCTATCTTTATACTATTCTACAGATAGTGAGAATAAGTCTATTGGCCTTACCCTGAAAAAAGATCATGGCGTACGTCTTGCTTACCTTGCTAAGAATTTTGCAATTGGTCAGGCAGACATGAAAGAGATGATTGGTCGCCCTGGTGCTAAGTGTCCAGAGAATCTCAAGGCTATTCCCCTTATCTCTCAAAAGGGCTCCGCTTGCGTATCCTGCTCATTGTGCGTATACTCTAAGAGCGACATAGTATTCTCTGCAACAAAAAAATAAAGGAGATAAATGGACATATATGTAGTCTTATCTTTCATAGGGCTATTATTGTTCCTCATGACAAAAAAATAATGTGACCTAAATCACAGTCCAAATAGTGAGATTTTTAGGAAATGGATTTGATATTTCTTAGATTTTTTGCTACACTTAATATAGTACCAACTACAAAGGAGAAACAAATGACAGTATCAACAGCAACATACAAGGTGGGCGACCTCTACACTTCACAGAAGTCAAAGGTAACAGGAACAATCTTGGAAATCTCACCAACCGCAAATGACACAGTTCGTGTTAAGTTAGATGTAAATGGCATGACACGCTGGACAACATGGAAGGCTAGTTCATAACTAGTTAGACAGTCATTCCTGAGCATGAATTAAAAAGGCTCAACTTAATGTCAGTCCCACCTACTATAATATAAATAACCCACCAAAGAAAAGAGAAAATAAAAATGGCAACAAGAAGCAAAGCAATCTCAGTAAAGATCGCAACACCAAAGGTAATCAAGGCACTAGAAGCATCACTTGCTAAACTAGAAGCAGACTACGCATCACAAGAAGCAAATGAAGCAAAGTATCAGAAGGCGTATGAGAAGTGGAAGAAAGACCTTATTGACTATGCAGTAGCAAATATCAAAAAGGCAGAAAACTTCCGTACTAACTATCGCTCATGGTCAAACAATCTCAACATTGATTTTGATTTAGCGGTATCAGAAAAGGATCTACCAAAAGAGCCTACTAAGGATTTTGAGACACTTCATCACAGTAACTATCGTGAGCAGAAGCAAGAGATGGAAAACGCAATTCGTATTCTCAAGATGACAGATGAGGAAGTAGTTTCCGCATCAACTTATCAAGCGGTTGCTCGTTATCTCTAACTAACTTAGGGGGCAGTTAAAGTCCTGAACCCTAACGACCTGAGTAAGTCGCAAAACTGCTCCCCGCAAGGGTCTTTGACAAATGTCAGTGGCCAGTAGTATACTTAAACTAACCAACAAACAGAAAGAGGCCCCCATGGACCAGACAGTAACAGTAGTAAATGCAACAGAAGACTTTCTTCGTGATTCCCTAGCAAAAGCAACTCTTCGTGTTGCACAACTAGAGGAGCAGATTCAGAAAGTAACTCAGCGATCATATGTTGATTCTGCTAACAAAAACCATATGATTGACGCAATGAAAGAATGGACCCTTAGCGAATTAGAAAACCTTTCGCTTGCACAAGAACATGCAGAAGCAATTGCAGAAATTATGGGATTTGAACTAACAACAGAATTTGAGGTTGAAGTTACAGTTACATATGCAATTACAGTTAATGCAGTCAATGAAGAAGAAGCGCAGAACTTAATTCATGATATTGATTTTGATTCAGTATCAGAGCCCCAAGGCGTAACTTATTTGTCATCCAGTGTTGACAGAATAGATATTTAGTAGGGGGCTACTAATAGATCTAAGCATATCTATAAACTGCTTATTCAGCTCCCGCAAAATTTGGGGCTCGGGCCCCATGTGACCAATATCACACGTGTCTTTACGAGACATTAAAAAAATGTCCGATTTGCCCCATATTTAACTAGCCTGCCTTGCATTTGTCAGTCTATCCTGATATACTTAAATCTCAACAACAACAAGGAGAAAAACTCATGGCACATGACCTAGAAATACAAAACGGAAAAACATCTTTTGCTTCTTTCCGTGAACCTGCATGGCATGGATTGGGTACCGTCTTCACTGAGGAAAAGACCACACTAGAAATGTTAGATCTTGCTAACCTTTCTAACTGGAACGTTCGTCTTGAAGATCTACCAACCCCTGCACACTTAACAAGCGACAAGGAATACCAATATGTCGTACGCACCAACCCCACTGATAGCGCCCAGACTGATATTCTTGGTGTCGTTGGTGAACGCTATCACGTATTGCAGAATGAGGACCTATTCTCATTTGGTGATAACATCCTAGACGGCGGTGGCCGTTGGGAGACTGCTGGCTCAATCAAGGGTGGACGTGTTGTCTTTGGTGCCCTTGCACTAGAGCGTGAAACAATCCTAGACCCTAGTGGCGTTGCAGATAAGGTGAAGACCTATTTGCTTATCAACACATCACATGACGGCTCAATCGCAATTCAAGCAAGCATAACACCAGTTCGTGTTGTGTGCGCTAACACTCTCAATCTTGCACTTAACACCACACGCAAGAAGAATGGTGTCAAGCAATCATTCAAGATTCGTCACACTCAGACTGCCAATGGTAAGGTGCAAATTGCACGTGAGACTCTTGGCATGGCTAATAAGTACATGGACGAATTTGATCTCATGGCTAAGGCTATGATTGAGAAGGAAGTCAGTGCTAAGACTTTCTACGATATCATTCTTGCTGCATATCCTAAGCCAGAAAAAGATGCTAAGGGTGCCGTAAAGAAGTGGGAGAATAAAGTTGATATCATCAACGATATTTACACTGGCGAATTTAATGGCATGATTGCTGGTAATGCATGGGGTGCATTTAATGCACTTACTGAGCGCCTTGATTGGTACCGCACATCTCGCGGTGGTAACAATGAAAGCATGCTTGCAAGCGCAAGCGGATTTGACCCTGCAATCAACGCAGAGAAAAATCGTTTGCTAAAGGTTGTACAAAATACCTTGCAACTAGTATAATAAAATAATCCTGAGCATGATATAAAACTGCTCGCAAGATCTCTTAGCTCAATTGGTTAGAGCGCTACCCTGTCACGGTAGAGGTTGCGAGTTCAAGTCTCGTAGGGATCGCAAGCGTAAATGGGGCCCCGAGGCAAAATGGTACAAAACGGACATTTAAGAAGCTAAGATAAATACTCACGGATTTTTTTATTACGAAGGGCTTGCTTTTTCCCCAGTTTTCCTGTAGAATAAATACATGAACACTACACATAAACCATACACAATACACGAACTCGTAGAAGAAATCTATGAGGACAACTTCTCGCACTTTGATTTCATGGAAAACATGAATGGTGGGGATTGCGATTGTAATCTCCATATGACTATGAATACTATCTTAAAGTATTGGGGAGAGTAATGCTAGGCTATACTAAAGAAGATTTAGATCAGATGACTAATGCTATTCAGTCTGCTATAACTACCGTGAATTCTGACGATGACCCTTGGCTACATTCAAGACTGTATATGGCAAGCGAATTCTTACAAGGCCTATGGGCAGAAGGGTATTTTGACTAATGTGGACTAAACATGAGTATCTTTGTACTAATTGTGATACCCTTTTTGAAATCACAACCAGCAATGACCTGGTGATTCAACCCAACTGTATCTGTGATCAGCCTCACATTATTAGGATAAACAGATATGATGTGACGCAACTCACAGAAGATCACCTTGACTCTATTGGCAAAGTTCACTACAATTAATATATGGACCTAAACACATTACGAGAGTACATAAAAATTCACATAATCTCATTGGAGCAAGACTTGGAATCAAACCCTGAATCTATACACGTAGTAGACCTCAATGGACAAATTGTGGCCTGTGAACATATACTAGGAGTAATCAATGAATAATCTATCACTATCCCCTCGTCTACAAAAACTAGTAGACATGGGGGAATCAGGCACTGACATCCTACATGGGGAACTAAAAAACCTTATGTATGAAGCAGAAAAGAATATGCTTGCTGCTCAGAACAATGAACCTTTGGCTGAGGATGAGTATGATGAGTCAGATGAGTATCATCATGGATACCTTGACGCTTTGGCAACGGTATACCAACTAACTTACGAACTGGCATTTGCAATCTCAGATCGTGCTAAGTTGACAAACCAATAGCATTCCTGTAAAATTAATATAAACCACTACTAGAAAGAAAACATCATGCCAAACTGGGTATATAACGGACTAACTGTAGAAGGCTCTGAGTCATCTGTCCTTAAGTTAAAAGAGCAGGTAGGTAAGCCTATCTCTGTGCCAGTCGTTGACTGGAAGACTAATGAACTAAAGATAGAGACCAACGATAGCCCTATCTTCTCATACTGGAACATCATAGCCCCTACTGACCTAGATGCCTATCCTAAACAAACTGATCATTCATTAGATAAGCCATATGAGGGTGATGACTGGTATTCTTGGAATAATCGTAACTGGGGAGTTAAATGGGATGCAAGCAATCCTTACATTGGTGGAGAGCAAGTCAATGGTGAGAACTATGTTATTCAGTATAACTTTGAATCCCCTTGGGGAATTCCAGATGAGGCTCTAATTAATCTATCATCTCAGTACCCTGATTTATTATTTACTTTAGAGTATGAGGAAGAGACTGGCTGGGGTGGAGAGCATGAGTACCTTAGAGGTGAGCAACTTGAAGGTATGAGTTATAACTGGAAGTGCCCAGAGTGCGACTACCTCCATGCAGGCGATCCTGATGACTTATACATAGAGAAGCACGAAGAGTTGGTCTGCCCTACATGTCAGTGGCCTGTGCTAGAATTGATGAAAACACCAAAGGAAGAGGTAAAATGAAAACGGCAGATAGAGATAAACTACACAAATGTCTAGAGATCTTACACACTACAGAACTAGGCCTACCCATGGTATGGCTATGGACATGGAGTGCCATTGTAGATATACTAGATGACAAGACATATCATGCACAGGTCAACCTTGATACTGTATGGAATAAACTCTGTGAGGATGTAGCCGCAGGCAAAGGCTTCTCTCTAGAGTATGGGGCAGAGCAGCACTGGGATGATGTAACAGACTGGATGCACGAGAACGAATTCATTATAGAGCCAGACCAAGAAGAAGAGGAGCAAGACTAATGGGAGCACGTATTAATTATATATTCAAAGATGTAGAGGCTGCAGTAGGCGAGCCAACTTCCCATGTGGTTCTATATAGCCACTGGGGTGAGACAGAGTGGCAGCGGGACCTAGCACAGGCGCTGCTGCATGCTAAACCTAGGTGGAGTGACGCCAGTTACTTTACTCGTATGATTATCAGTTGGCTTATGCAAGACTCTGTATTCAGTGCGACAGGGTTTGGTATCTATGCTATTAATGATATTAACGAGGACCTAGGAGATACGACGGTAGTGATTGATATCTCTAAAGAAACTATCATTGATAACCAGGGAAATGTACTTGACTGGCAATTGTTTATTGAAGCCTACCTACCAGTTGCTTTGACTGAGCACGTAGGGGTATAAATACACCCTACACTAGAGGTGGCGCAATTTGTGGTGGGTTGCGCCCCTCTCCTCTTTTTGATATAATGTAGATAAGGAGAGCCATGAGAAAAAAACTAGTCACGAAGGAAGAAAAGGTAGCAATCCAATTATGCAATATCTTGGCAGACCTTCGCCTTGACCTTGACATGATTGGTACTTATCTAGTAAGACTATCACCTAATGTAATTTACAATCGCTTGATCATATTAACAGATTCAGCAGAGGCAGAAAAGGAAGGGCAACATCATGACTACAACTACAGAACTCGCTAGCAAATGTGATATCTTAAATGATATCTGGATCAACCATTCTGAGAATGAATGGTTTGAAGACTTCATTGAGATTAACGATTTGGGTTTGCCTATGGCATATTTTATTTGCAACGGTATAGTAGAGGCAACCCCTCTTGCAATAGAAATCATAGATGTAACATTCGCTGATCTATTAGAACTTTTAGAGATTGAGGATACTGGTTTCAAACTCTTGAGTGATATTGTAAAAAGCTGAGAAGTCAGCCCCTGCGGGGGCCCGACCACCCAAACCATTCTATCAAACCTTATTACGATATGTCCAAATTTTCCCCAGTTTTTGACATTAAGTGGGTTCTAAAAATTTTCCAGATTCATGGGCTTTTGTCAAACCTTATTTTCAGAAAAGACATTACGACAGCTCAAATATTTTCTCCTATTCAAACCTTATATTAATCTATGTTATAATCTTTACATGGGAAGAAACTATTTTTCAAAGCATGGTGGACCTTACTTCATCAATGATGGGTTCTCCAAGCATACAGAAGAATCTCTCAAACCAGATAAAGGTCTTTTCTATTTTATAGTATCATCTTTTGCTATTGCCTTAGCTGCTATAGGTAGTTTTCTTTACTTCATTTAATTCCCGCGTTATAACGTGTTAAATAATCCTGTCATACATTACGATCACGCCTTTGGCGTCCCCGCTTTTGGCGGGGGAGATAGACAAACCCCTATATAAAATAACCCCTATATAAAACATTACGATAACAAACCTTTTCTCCTGGTTTTTGATATATTATCAAACCTTTCTATTATATTATTGGACATTATGGACGATTTTGTCTAGTTTTTTTATAGGGTTTTTAAGCTATAAAGGTTTGACAAATTGAAGGTTTGGGGGTATAATCCAAGGCCAGAAGGTAAGGTTTGACAAAAGGAAAGGTTTGTGATAGGAGGTTTGAAGGTTTGGACATTACGACGCCATCTGTCTAAACGCTCAATCCTCCACTTCACTCCACTTTCCTCCACGAAAGATAAATCTAAAAAATATCAGTAAGATTTATTATCCTATCAAACACTATCAAACCACCCAATTCGGACATATATCTCCTATAATTCCAGGGTATATAAACCTCTGGCTATCTGGGCTTCTGAGCTATCTGACATATACTGTATACTGGCTATATGGACATGTTCTATTTCTCCCTTATCCCCTTTATTCTTATTACTTGTATTACCTTGTATATCTGGCATAGTTGACCATACTTTACTTCCCCCGAAATTTCTGCTATGCTTGATACATGGACAAACCTTTATCTAAATATATCTCTGAATGCTGTATTGACTGTGGCAAATTCATCAGAACAAATGACAAAACCAAGCTTATCCTATTCATGATGGATCATTATGGGGGAGATGGTATTAAGGTTTGTAGTAAGACTTGGTATGGTAAATTGATATATACCGTGCTAAATTGGAAGCATAGAAACTATTAAAAGGAGATATAATGAAAAGTTCAATTTGTGCCTATAAGCGTGGTGAGCGTTACTTTACCAGTTATCACTGGTGTAATGAATGCCCACCTTCAGATGAGTACCGTGCTCTTGAAAAACAACACAAACTTGCGTGGGCAAAAAGAAATGCAAAGAAAGATAATGTCAGAGCCTAATCTATTTGTGACATCTTTGCCTACTACTAGGAACATGCATAGGCAAGGTCACAAAGGTAAGCGCAAGATTATGAAGTCTAAACCTGTAATTAGAGTGGGTGGCCGTAAGGTTTCTGCTGCTCTTAAGAATAATACAAGATATGCATTTCCTATAGAAGTATCGCATATTGGGGATACTAACCAATAGTGCCCGTGTAGGGCAGGGGATGGTTTGTTACCTCTATTTTGCCGCCGAACTTTAAAAACTTGACAAATTTTTTGCCGAGTGGTATGATGGATATATGACCCACGTGTGCGACTATGAACTAGACCTTGATGGTCAAGTAACCTGTGCCGTATGTGGGGCTATGGATGATGATATGACAAACCCTAATGTGGTAGAATAGACTAATGATAACAATAATTGCAATTCTAATAACTTGGTATGCCACAAAGCTATATTACACAAGAAACCTTAAACTCTCAATCAATCCTTTAGATCCTGATATGGTGCAGGCTAAATGCCATCAGTGCGCTCAAATTATAGTAACCCATGTAGATAATATGAGATCACCGTTCTACTGTTTGCGTTGTGTGTAATGCCTATAGTATTATGTTTTGATTGTGGTTCACCCTTTGAGGCTTCTTACGATACCCCGAATATTACGAAGGCATGCCCTAAGTGCCAAGAAAAGATATGGGAAACTCAAAGCTCATTTGAGGAATAGCATGGAACTATCTACTTATTGGATATATGGAGTTTTATCTTTATTCAGTTTATTTATTCTTCAGTTTATATATTATATTATTAAGAATAAGTAGTTTTAAATACCCTCAGATTTTGAACTATTCCTAAATTCTGTAAACTCTTTAAAAATATCATCTGGTTGATTAATATTAAGATGACTGTAGTCTGATCTATCTTCTAATTTATAAAACCTTATAAATATCATTTTAACAAATTCCCTATCCTTAAAATCTTTATGAGCTCTCCAGTGTACTTCAGTATTACCATTAAATATAATTGCTGAATTATCTTTTAGTCGGTAGGTTTCAAAGTTAAGCCCTAGATCCCATGAGGTGTTGGAATCTAGCTGAAAATTAATAATAAGATCATTTGTATCTCCATCAAGATGTGGAGGAAGGTTTGGCTTGCCATACTTATTGCTGTATTCCACAACGACAGCATGGTCAATAGCAAGTTTTATATTTGTAATTCCAGAAATGATACTATATATCCTGTCTGTTATATCTTTTGTTAGGCTTCTAAGAATGTTTCCATATTGCAGTCTGCCAAGCTCTTTACAAATACCAGGGCCACGATCACCATTTTCATAAGCTGGAACTTTAATATCATTTATAACCTTATTTAAATGTTTAATCTGCTCAGGTGTAAACAAATTATCTATCAGATGTATATTCATTTGATTTAATTATATCATATGGGTCTATATTGACATACTAGTCAAAATAGGATATGCTTTAACTATGAAAGAATGTAGCCATAAATGGTATATGCGTGATCCAGGAATTCAGTGTGTTAAATGTTTTATAGTGTGGGATATTAGTATGGAAAAGGAGATTGAGGATTTATGAAAGATGCAATTATTATTCATTCCCCAGAGTATGCGAACTGGGTCTTTGACCCTAAGCATCCAACGCAGGGGCGTAGATTTATGCTGGGGCATGAGCAGGTAATCCTTAACGGAAAAGACCGCAACTTAAGCATTGAAGAGCTTCTTCCAGAGGTTCCACACAGTGATGACCTATTGATATGCCACGATCCAATTTATATCCACGATGTAACTGTAAAAGGTTTATCAAATGAATGGTATGGCCAACGCCATGATCTAGGAGACCTTGCAAAGTTATTTGTAGGTGGAACTCTTACTGCCCTTAATGCGCTACTTGAGGCAAAGACTAAGTTAGCCATTCACCTTCCAGGAGCTAAGCACCATGCCATGCGAGACCACTCAAGCGGTTTCTGCGTATTCGGTGATTTCGCTATCGCTGCTACTAAAGCAACACTGCTTGGTAAAAAAGTTGCAGTCTTTGATTGCGATGCCCATCATGGTGATGGCACTGAAGCGCTAACAAAATCTAATCCAAATATTTTGACATTTTCTGTACACCAATATGGAATCTTTCCAGGTACAGGATTGAACTCAGATTTAGATAAGAAAGCTTTTAACTTTCCTCTTGCCTCTGGAACTGATGATGAAGGATTAACTGATGCGGTTGAATCATTTCTTAATGTCTGCCTTGATTTTAAGCCAGACTTAATCTTTATTGCTTGCGGTGCTGATGCACTAGCAGATGACCCACTTTCTGGATTAAACTACACTGTGGGTGGTTATGAAATGGCTATGCGTAGTATCCGAATGGTTTACCCAGACACACCTATACTGTTTGGAGGCGCTGGAGGCTATCTGCCAGACGACCAGACTCCACACCTGTGGGGCAAAGCATCTCTGGCTTTAGTCAAACCAATGTGATATCATATAGATATGAAAGAATCTAAGTGCTTTTTTTGCGATAAGCCAGCTGCATATTTTGATGTTGTTCAGAAGGACTATGAATACATTGTTGCAGACGTATGCAATAAGCATTTAGTTATGGGATTATCTTCATAATTTCATAGCTTTGCTTTTTGCAGCAAGGTAAAGCTCTCTGTGTTTAGATAGATCAAGAGATTCAGTATGCTTTAATGTATCTTGATAAAGTATAGATTCTTTTGATGTTATAAGTTTAAAAGGATTTTGTGTTTCTTTATACCACTTTTCATATTCATCATAGTCGCTATTTGACCCTATTACATTACCCTCATATTTTTTACATATTGCCTCCAATATTTTTGGAGTATTTTCTCTTAGGTCTTCATATAAAAAAAACATATCTGCATTGCTTAGTATAAAATCATAGTGATTTATGTAATCATTTAATCTATGTTCAAATTGTGTATTTTTTTCCATGGTATTTATAGAAGCCAAACATTCTTCTGGGCTTCTAACAACTGTTATTACTGGGACTAAAATGTTTTTTTTATAATATTCTTTACCCACTCCTTGATCCATACCATGAAAAAAGTTTACCTTCAGGTCTGTATTAGTCATAATATTCCAATAAAGCCAGTGCCTGCCAGACCTAGGATAAGTTAACATTATTAAGTCTGGCATGTCGTGCTCTATAATAGGAATATATTTATTGTTTTCCATATATTTATTATACTCCATGCTGGCTTGACAATTACTCTAAATCATAATATACTATATAAATGATCTGTAAAACCTGCGGTATGGATAAAGAACATATTGACTATTGGGATACACATCAAACTATGAGTGATTATAAGGTGTGGTGTGCCAAAAGAACCTAGTATTATGAAAATGGATTGGAAATCATTAGGCTATGAGAGAGAGTATAAAGATGGAAAAGTCAGATGGGTACCTCAACAGCTCAAAAAAAATACAGAAGACTAAAATACTTCCACTTAGATGGATAGGAAATCTTTGTGAAAAACCTGCCACCTACCATTTAAACATGTCCCTACACTATATGGATCATGATGACTATGGTCTTGCTTGTAGGTACCACGCATACCTGTCAACACTATTGTATAAGCCTTATTATTGGTGGGGAACTTATTACGAATTAAAGATGGAGAAATAAAATGAGCATGGATGAAATGACAACAAGAGAAGAGATTGCAAGAGCTATAGAGGCTATCCCCGTTGAGCCTGGAGTAACTAATGCTTTAGGTATGCGTATCGCTGCTGCCAAAATTGCAAGGGGAGAAGATAATTATATGAGTAAATGGTTTGAGAGTCAGATTGACTTTGAATAACCATTACGATATACCAGATCCTTTCACGGTATTTGTAGCTAAAAAGTATGCGAACTTTAAAGGATCTATGTATGACTTCTTTACTGGTGAATGGTCTTATAGATGTGTTTGTGATGAGGTTCTTTCTGCCCCATCCCGCAAAATTATGGTAAAGGTTAGACTATATCACACAAGGAATGAGTGCTTAAATGGATACTGAACAACAGTTTGATAATGAGTTTAATGTTGATGCTAGAACAAAAGAAATCGTTGATAAGATTAAGTCTGATGTAAAGCTAAAGTATGGAAATAAAAAACGGCATAGACAATAATTTAATTAAATATAAACATCTTCAAGACATCTATTACAGAACCACTCTGCTTCACCCGCAGGCTTTCTGATTCCACCATAAATAATTTCACCATTGTTTATCTTATCAATTATATCTCCGTGCATATAGCCATAAACTATTGCCTTTAGGTCATGATCGCATTCGTTCATACACTAATGATACCATAATTGCAAAAATTCTTAGTTTCTGGTATGATAGATCTATGCAAACAAATGGGTGGACTAAAGATCTTGATGATGAACAAAAAGCATACGTAATGGACTTAATCATCACAACAGTAAAAGAGATTAGAGAGCAGATAGCCCTTGATATTGAAGCTACCGTTCCAGTGTGGCAGAGGCTAGGGTTTGTTAAGAGCCGTAGGACAAGAGCAGCCTTTAAAGTATGTGCTGCAATTGCAAGAGGACAAAACGAAAGGGTGCATAATGGCAATGAATAAGCGTAAGTATGTGTGTGAAGATAAAGAGTGTGGGACAATTATTACTATTCAAGCAAAAGGTGATTTGGCAGAATCAATTATTTGTCCATGCGAAAAAGTTATGCCAGCTTCTAAGTAAATGTGGTCATGGATTCTTGCAGCAATTGGCGTAACTGGGATATTCTTAGTAGGTCGTAAGACTATTTGGGGATGGCTAATTCTTTGTGTTAATGAATGTCTTTGGATTGCCTATGCTCTTGCTACAGATCAGTATGGGTTTATTGCAATGGCTATTGCATATGCCGCCATATATATAAAATCTTATATTCATTGGAGAAAAGATGAAAGGAAAGGAGTAACAAATGGTTGAGTTAATTCTTTTAACAATCGGTTCATTTTTTGCTGGGTATTTAGTTTCATATTTAGTAATGACCGTTGGAGTAAAGCAAGATAAGCAATAAGGGTACTAGCGACAGTAGCTTAGTTGGTTAAAGCCCCAAACTCATAATTTGGTAATCGTAGGTTCAAGTCCTACCTGTCGCACTCTGCACCAGTAGCCAAGTTGGTGAAGGCGTCAGTCTTATATACTGAAGATCGTAGGTTCAAGTCCTGCCTGGTGTACCAAGTCTCTGTAACTCAGCGGAAGAGTAGTACCCTTCTAAGGTAAAGGTCGTAGGTTCAAATCCTACCAGGGACGCAGAGAGATGCTATAATGTAATGAAAGTAAAAGGGGTGTTGCGTTGGCTAAAATTGTTTTTCTTGGAAACTTTGAAGTTTCATATAGCAGTGAGAATCATCACGCTAAAAGTTTAGAATCTCTTGGACATACCGTTGTAAAGTTGCAAGAAAAAAAGGCAAAGACCCATGTAATTCTTGATCAGGCACTTGACTCTGATCTATTTATTTGGGTTCATACTCATGGCTGGGAAACAGTTGGCAAGATCACAATGGACGATGTTCTGCTCAGACTAAAGAGTGCTGGAATACCAACAATGACATACCACCTTGACCTATGGTTTGGTCTTGAAAGACAAAAGGATCTTGAACAAGATAACTTTTATAAAACCATTGGTCACTTCTTTACAGTAGATAAGCTAATGGCTGATTGGTTTAATGAAAATACAGAGGTCAAAGGACATTTCGTTCCTGCAGGGGTATACGATAAGGAATGCTACATTCACCCAGATTATGACACACAAAACTTTAAGTATGATGTTATTTTTGTTGGCAGCAAAGGATATCATCATGAGCATAAGTATCGTCCAGAATTAATTGATTTCTTAAGAAAGACATACGGAAAAAGATTTCTACATGTTGGTGGAGATGGTGATACTGGAACTGTTCGTGGTGATGAATTAAATAAGATCTATGCACAAAGCAAAGTAGCTGTAGGAGATAGCCTTAACATTAACTTTAACTATCCTTACTATACTAGTGATAGGTTGTTTGAAAGTACTGGTCGTGGTGGTTTTACCATATACCCAGAAATTAAAGGACTAGATGAATACTTTATGCCTGATGAAGTAGTATTTTACAATCATGGAAATTTAGATGACCTAAAAAACAAAATAGATCATTACCTTGAGAATTCTTTAGTAAGAGAAAGAATTAGATTAAATGGACACAATCGCACAAAGAAAGAGCACACCTATGTGCATCGTTGGGAAACTATTATGAATGAGTTAGGAATAAAATGAAAAGTATAGCAATAACAGGTGCAACTGGACTATTAGGTTCACACTTATCAAACCACTACCTATCACTAGGCTATAATGTTTTTGTTCTATTAAAAGACGAGCATAGTCGCACAGAACTTTCTCCAAATGTAAACAAGGTTTATGGAAGTATTAATAATAAAACAGACATTGATTTTTTTATAGAAAAGTCAAGACCAGATTACTTTATCCATCTTGCAGCACAGACTCAGGCATATGACTCAATCAAGTATCCATACAATACTTTTTATACCAATCTTGTTGGTACATTGAATGTACTTGAATCATTAAGAGAATACAAAAATTGCAAGTCAATCATTGTTGCTTCTAGCGATAAAGCCTACGGGGAGTTAGTAAATGATGAATACTTTGAAGATCATATTCTTAATGGCATATATCCATATGATGCATCCAAAACTATTACAGACATAATGTGTAATTCATATAGGAATACATATGATATGCCTGTTGTAACTACCCGTGCCTGCAACATTTATGGAACTGGTGACAATAATATTCAAAGATTGGTGCCTGGAGTTGTGAAGGCTTATAAGGATGGCGCATTGTTTACTATCAGAAATGGTGGTAGAGATATTAGAGAATACATTAATGTTAAGGATGTTGTTTCAGCATACGCTAACATACTTACATATGCAGAAACAGTTAATAATATTCCATCCTTTAACATATCCTCTGGTGAAAGATATTCTACACTTGAAGTATTTAACCTTATCCAAGACTCAATTGGTAAAGAAGTTAAGCATGAGATCATTGAGAGTGATGGATTTGAAATTAAAAAACAGTTTATGAACTCATCTTTGCTACAAGAAAAAACTGGATGGAAGTCGGAGCATACTATGAAAGACAGTATGAAAGAAATAGTTGATTTTTATATGGAGTCTAAATGAATATAAATTTTGGTTGCGGTAGCATTCAGCCTTCTGACTGGACTAATATAGATCTTGATCCAGAGTTTAATACCGAGCATAGAGACTTAGAACTGATACCCGATAGCTCTTGTGACATTCTTGTTTGTCATGCAATAGTTTGCTGTGTTAAATATCACGACATTGAAAAGGTATTGTTAGAATTTTATAGAGTACTAAAACCAGGAGGAGTTGTAAGGATTAGCCTTCCAGATATTGTTTCTGGGTTTGATGCATATAAAAATAATAATATTAATTTCTTTCCTAATTCTGAAGATGATTTGGATAAGCGTTTCTCTGCATGGCTAACTTGGTATTCACAATCAGCATCTCTGCTAACAGATAAAGCGCTACAATATAAACTACAGGATTGTGGGTTTAACTTTGTATCAAAAACAGAGTTTAAACAAACAGTATATTCAAATGAAAAAATTTATGAACTTGATACAAGGGAACATGAATTCTATTTTGTGGAGGCAAAAAAATGACAGAGATGGTTAAGACAATACTAAATGGAGAATTTGAAATAATTCTTCCAAAGCATCGTGCAGAGAGACCAGAGTGGCACACAGAAGCAGGTTGGGAAAAGTTAAGGCTTAAATCAATGCACAATAACATTGGTAAGGGCGATGTTGTTTATTATGTTGGTGCAGAAGAAGGTGAGTTTCCAGCGCTTTGTCAAATGTGGGGAGCAGAAGTTGTATTGTTTGAACCTAATCCTAAAGTATGGTCACACCTTCCACAAACTTGGAAATCAAATAACTTAGAACTTCCAATGGCATGCATTCCTGGATTTGCTTCTGATAAAGTAAATGAGCTTGCAAGAATTTATTATAATGAATGGCCTCCAGAGGCTGATGACGTTATTGAAGCAGCACATGGATTTAAAGAATTATACCTTGAAGGTGATTCATATGGTCAAATTACTATAGATTCTTGTGTATATGATCACGGTATTAAGCCACCTACCGCCATTTCATTAGACGTAGAGGGTAGCGAATGGAGGGTCCTAGGAGGGGCTGAGAGTGTCCTTAAACAGTATAAGCCTAAGATTTGGCTATCTGGACACCCTGAATTTATGTTACAGCAATGGGATGAATCCTTATATAATCTTAGACAATGGATAAAAAATTTAGGATATAAAGAAAAATTGCTTGATTACCAACACGAAGTTCATTTGTTCTATGAGTAGTCTTATATTTTGTTCACATACAGATGATGGAATTTTTTCTTTAGGAGATTACATCCTTGATAGTAGTGATGATTTTACAATTGCATCTGCATTTGCTGGCATACCAACAGATGATGCTGGATATAAAAAACACACTACATTAAGAAAAGAACATGACGAAGCCTGTTCTATGGTAAATGCTAAAGTTATTAATGGAGATCTATTAGATGATGTTTATGGAAAACAAAATGAAGATGATTTAATAAATTGGATAAAAAGTATAATTGTAGATTTTGATAATATATATATTCCACTAGGAATTCATCATCCAGACCACGTATTTTTATCAGATACTTTATTTAATTTAATGAAGCATTTTGATAAAAAATATTTTGTATATGCTGAGTTGCCATATAAATTGTCATATCAGGATTTATATGAAACAAGATTAAAAATTTTTACATCACTTTGTGGTTTAAAAAAAACTAACACCAATTTTACAAAAAACAAAATTGATGCAATAAAAAAATATGATTCACAAATAAAATACGCAAGCGATCCATCTTGCATAGATGAAGAATTATTTGCACAACTTATTGTAGAAGAAGAAGTATGGGAAGTTTCAATATTAGATCATGCTAAGGTTTTTTGGGACAATGCTGCAAAAGATGTAGATGTAAAGTATAAATATATTGCAGATGAATGGGCACCTAGTGAAAAATTTTTAACTCTTATAGAGGACAGCAATAGTAATTGGAATAATGTTTTAGAAATTGGATGTGGATTAGGAAGGCTGCTCGTTCCTCTTGCAGAGAAATATAATGAATGCAACTTTTACGGAATAGACATATCTGATGAAATGATTAAGCTTGCACCTAAGAAAGATAATATAAAGTATCAAGAACTTGCAGACAATCTTGATCTTGTGTACTCAATTCTAGTCTTTCAGCATATTGACCACCAAGAAAAAATTAAATATATAAAACTTGCTTATGAAAAATTAAAAGTTGGTGGTATTTTATTCTTTCAGTTTGTTGTTGGAGAAGAGAATTCTGCATACTCTTATCAAACATCAAGGTTTGAAATTAACAGAATATTAAGTGATGTAGGATTTAAAAACTTAATCTTTACAGATCATATGCATCCTAAATGGATGTTTGTTAGGGCTACAAAATGATAAAAGCATATCTTCTTTCTTTTAATAAAAATGATTGTGCTGCCGATAAGTGGGACTATGGCCTATTAAAAGAAATTTTTACTAAGTATGATATAGAAGAAATTAAAGTTACATCTTTGCCAAAAGAAGAACGTGCTTTTGTTATTGTTCCTGGACCACAAAATCTTGGACATGAAAAATATATTAATAAAGAAATACAAAATATATCAAGGCTTGTTTTATTTATTAATGGAGATGAGCAAGGTAGTTTTGATATAACAAAGATTAATCATCCTAATGCTGAGATATGGGTTCAATACCCCTATGAACAACACAAACATTTAAATAAACTACCAATAGGTGTTCCACAACATCTAAAGAAGTTGGTACCAGATTATCCGTCAAAAGACTATGAAGTATATTTTAGTGGTCAAATAACACATCCAAGAAGACAACAGATAGCAAAGGTTATGCCAGACATGCCAAATGCCCTTTTTACCCTTACAGCAGGCTTTGCACAGGGCGGAGAACCTAAAGACTACTATAAGTCCTTGTCCAGTGCTAAGATCGCTCCTGCGCCTGCTGGGGCCGCAACGATTGACACCTTTAGATTCTTTGAGGCTATAGAGATGCTATGCCTGCCAATTTCAGATAGTGTAGACTCTAAGGGAAATAGTAGAAATTTCTATCAAGATGTATTTGGCTATGATATACCTGTTAGAAGTGTTACTGATTGGTCTGAGCTACATGAGCTAGTTCCAGAGTTGTTAAATAATTACCCTGAAAATATGCATACTGTAGTATCCTGGTGGATTAAATATAAGAGAGACTTAGGCATTAAGATTATGAGGCAAGTGAATGAATAAAAAAGATATAACAATTATACTTGCAACATCTATAATACCAGCCCATCCAAATACTGAAATGATAGATGAAACCATTAAGTCTATTAGGGTACACTTTCCAGAAAATGAAATCATTATGCAAATTGATGGTTTAAGAAAAGAACAAACACACAGGAAACCAGATTATGATGAGTACAAGAATAGAATTCTTTGGAAATGTTTACATGAGTATAAAAATGTATTGCCAATAATCTTTGACAAACATAGTCATCAAACCACAATGATGCGTAATACTATTGATGAAATCCAAACACCACTTATGATTTATGTTGAGGGTGATGCTCCATTAACACCAGATGTGCCGATTGATTGGGAAAGGTGTATTGATCTTATTGAACAAAAACGGGCTAACACAATTCGTTTTCATCATGAAGCAACAATACCAGAACCACATAATCATTTAATGCTTGGACTTGAAGATGGCTTCATGAAAACATCTCAATGGAGTCAAAGACCTCACTTAAGTACTGTAAAATATTATAAAGATGTTGTCTTACCTTTCTGTAAACCAATAAGTTTTATTGAAGATAGATTTCACGGTAAGGTTCAAGATGATATTTTTCCTTACGATAGTTTTAGTCAGGAAGGTTGGGACACACATAAACTTTGGATCTATCATCCTGAAGGAAATATAAAACGATCTTATCATTTAGATGGTCGTGATGGTACAAGAAAGTTTACACAGGATGATGATACTTGGGGATATACAGAGTGACATTTGGAATAATTGCAAGATGTGATAATAGTGGATTGGGCAATCAGACAAGAGATCTGGTTAAAATGCTAAATCCAGATAAGATTCTTTTAATTAATTCCTCAAGCTTCAACAATAATAAACAATATCCTGAGTGGTATGATGGCTATAACGTAATAATGACAGATGGTTTTCCAACTAAACAAGAGGTTTCTAGATTTATGGATGGACTAAATTCTGTACTTACATGCGAAACCTTTTACCATCCACATTTTATTCACCTTTCACAGAGACGTAACGTTAAAACGTTGATGCAGTATAACTATGAGTTTCTTGATCATTTAAATAGACCAGATATGCCTTTGCCAACCTATATGATTGCCCCTAGTTATTGGAAGATAGATGAGGTTATTAGTAAGTTTAGTAATGATACCAATGTTATTCATTTACCGCCGCCGATTGACTCATCTGAGTTTGCTTCTGTAAGAGATAATAATCTTGGAAAAGATCATAAAAGAATTCTTCATATTGGTGGCAAGGCAGCTTCTCAGGATAGGAATGGCACTCAAACTGTTATTGATATGCTTGAGCATTCAACAGCTGACTATGAGTTAGTTGTTAGAAGTCAAACGGAACTTAAAGTTAATTGCAAAGATCCCAGACTTACTATTGACATAAGCGATAATGATAGCAGGTCTTCAATGTATGAGGGCTTTGACGCTATGGTTCTTCCAAGAAGATATGCTGGCTTATGCTTGCCAATGAATGAGGCGCTTATGAGTGGTCTACCAGTCTTTATGACTGACATATCACCAAATAATGAAATTCTTCCAAACGATTGGCTAATTCCTTCAAGAAAAATAAACACACTTATGACAAGAGTTAAATTAGATGTATATGAGGCTGATCCCAAACAGCTTGCTAAAAGAATTGATAACTATGTTAACAGTGATAAAAAAGCAGAAAAAGAAAAAGCTGCAACTATTGGGTTTGAAAACTTTGATCCATCTATTCTAAAGAATCAATACCTTCGGATTCTGGAAGGATAAACTCTTCTGAGAATTTTTGTTTTAAATTTCCAAGAGTCATGAAGGTTGCTTTTTGATCATTTCTAAATTTAATGTATGTTCTAAGCTCTTTAATTTTATAGTCTGTAAACTTTAATATATAATAAGATAACCAGAGATCGTCAATAATCCAGTACTCTTCAGGGCAATCAAAGAAGTCCTCATTTAAAAACAGCTTAGACTCACAAATAAGTCCACCAGTTCCAGCATAGTTGCCTAGTTCATCGCCGACAATCTTAATCTTTCTTTTATATCTTGCATTAATTCGGTGTGCCCAAAAAGATTTTACTACATTAGGCTCATATTGTTTATGACATTCTTCTATAAAAGTGTTTGGAATAATTTCATCATCATCAATAAATATTATTTTTTCATACCCTTGTTCAGCAAGATCTCTTGCTAACAAAAATCTAGCAAACTGTTTAAAATCATTTTTGTATTCATTAATTGATATATTTAAACCACCACCATACTTATCTAAATAGCGCAAAAGTCTTTCATTTTGATTTGAATTATCAACAATATAAAAATCAAAGTCTTTATCTGTTTGATTGTTTATGCAGCCCAAAGTAAGCTTAAGGTTTTCCAACCTTATATAGGTACACATTATTAAAGCTGTATTTGACATATTAATCTATAATAGCATAAAAAGAAGACCAGCCTATTGCTAGGCTGGCCCTCCATAATATAACTACTTTACAGCAGTCTTCTTTGCAGCAGCCTTCTTAGCAGCCTTCTTAGCAGGTGCCTTAGCAGCCTTCAGAGCCTGATCTACGGCCTTAGCATCTGGCAATACACCAAACGCCTTGTCGTTAGGATTGATTGCTCTAATAGCCACTGGAGCGATTGCAGCAACTAGTGCTGTCCATAGATCCTTTGGATCTGTAACTCCTGCCATGTATAGGGCAAGTCCTGATGCAAGCACTGATCTTCCGTATGATGCTAGTAGTGCCTTTAGTTGTTCTGTATTCATTTTATTCCTCCTAGGATATAACTCGTGTTAGTATTGTGAAACCAATCCATAGACCAATAATTCCTGCGACTCCCGCAAAAACTGGTGGTGCTGGTACTGGCAATTTGAATGCTGCGAACACGACACCGCATCCAAAACCTGTTAGTGTTGATAGAATAATATCTTTCATTGTTTCTCCTCAATAGATAATAGTTGTTTTAATTTTTTTTGTTTTGTATATTCTTTTATAGCTTCTATAACCACATCTCTTTCTTCAGGTGGCCAAGCATTCATTAGTATTTGTTTTATTCCATCTTTTTCAAGCTTATCTACAAAATTATCAAATTGCTCATAGGTAAAATATTCAACATCAGTTACTGAATGCTCTAACTCTCCTTTACGCCATGCTGGTTTTATAACATATCCATCTAAAAGGCTTAGCTCTGCTTCTGTTTTTCTAAATACTGGGGTCATTGCTATCATAGCATCTGTATCTTTTAGATTTATTTTATTTGATAATAATTGATCAGGGTTATTATTGTCTACAGACCAGTGTTGATTTATATAGGATCTGTAAGGTAAAATTATTTTATTTTTATATATCTGTGCTGCTTCTAATACATACTGATTTGTTGTTGATACATAAAAATCTAATTTATTAATGTAATCCTGATTTCCTGGCATTGTATTTAAGGTGTTTACATAATCAACAAGATATTTTGATCTATCAACCTTGCTTGATAAGTCATTAACATTTCCTAATATTCCACCAAAATCTATTTCATTTTCTTTTGGATATCCAGAAATTAAATTTATTTGTAGTCTTTGTTTCATTATTGAGTTAATAGATTTGTTAATTATACAAAGGTATTGTGGTGAAATTGTGTATGGCCTTATTGCAACCAAGTATTTAATTTTTTCTGTAGATTTTATATCCCTTGCAACTTTTGCAAACATATCACCCTGTGATAAATCATGTGTAAACATTACACCACTAAATCCACTATCTTCTAGTCTAGATATAAATCCTTCTTCAAAGTAACCACCAAAATAATAAAATTCCATATTAAATTATCTCACACTTTCATTCAGATTCTTCTGGTAATAGTTTTTTTAGTTTCTTAAATTCAACAGACATTTTTTTCATTCCATCATAATTGGGGATCATGCCCATTATGTCACCGTACTCATCAAAATAGTTAATGAGTGGATCAACTTCTGATACAAAATCACCTATGCCAGACTGAACTTCTTGAATATAGTCAAACGCTGAGTCACGAGAATCAGATAGAAACTTAATAAAGCTTTCTTGATGAGCATCATTATCTAACTTAGTCTTAGATGACATTAAAATTTCAATTTTTGAATATGCTGCAGCAAGTTTTTTAATATGATTTTTTAATGCTTTAAGCTTGGCATTTAGTATTAACAGGGCAAACAATGAAATAAAAAGCAAAGATCCAAGAATTATAATAGTTTCCATAATATATTTTATACCAATGCCTCTCTTGTTACTAGCACAATTGCGCCTTCCATTTCTAATGCATTCTTTAGTTGAACAACATATTGTAGTGCTGCTATTTTTTCATCATGCGTTAAACGAATAAATTGTTTTTCATCTAATTTTACAGTAAGAAAGTGTTCATTGTCAATAAGCTGTACAGAAAAACCTTTAGGTGCTTGTACAGCATGAAAAGCTCTACGCATTGAGTCTGTATACATTATTAATTATCTTTCTTATCTACATAATGAAATAAAGCTTCTAATGATTCCCAGCCAATATCTTCTTTTACTTCTAAGGCTGCAAGAAAAATGTCCCATGTTTCATAAACATATTGTTTTGCTAAGACTGTTGGCTCAACTAATTCATTGTCAACTAAAAATGCAATTGGCAACCCAATGTCATTGTACTCAATAAAATCTTTAAAATATTTATCAAGCTTATAGTCCATCCATAGTTCCCCAAGGATGGCACACATTGATTCAAAGCTAGTTACGTCTTCTCCGTTGTTAGAGATTTCCACATCTCACCCCATTTTTCTTTTGTCCTGTGCTTACCAAACTCCCGTGATATTTCACCATTCTCTAAGTATATACCACCCCAGACACCCCACTCTTTGCTAGATACACCGTTAGCAAAACATATTTTTTGAACTGGACATGATTGGCATAGGCTGTCTATCATTGGTCTAATAAGCTCATCGTCCTCATACCTGTCAAAAAATAAGTTTGTATCTGAGCCAAAACAAGCACTTTTATCTTTCCATAAGTGTTGCTCCATATTTATTCCTTATATCTATTTGGAATATCCCAGCCATTACGATCAGGTACAAATGTTTTTGCCAAAAACCATTTACCATTACGACGAATTCCATTAACAGCAGTCTTGGCAACATCAGACTGCTTGGTTTCTACAACTGTCCAACCATCCCAATGTAAGTTATAGTTCTTGGCTACAATCTTTTCCATTGTTTTTAAATCTTTTACAATCATTTTTTACCCCTTAGTATCTAAAAATTCCGACTTCAACATTATTTTTTTCTGCAGTTGTAACAAGTCTTGATATAGCCTGCTTTGGCTTACCCAAAAATGCAAGGTAGTTTACACTAGATATGTTTTCTTCAACCCAGGAAGCAGGTACCTTATAGAACCTGATCTTTCTTCCACGAGACTTCATGCCTCTTTCTGATAGATTGCAAAACTCAGAAACAAAAGAATTTACTGAAGCTGGACCAGCAGAATAAACGGTAAATTCTTTATCTCCATCCTGCATTCCAGAAAGAGCGACGCTCATAGCACGAAGAAAGACTTGATAACTATTAAAGTCAGCCGTTCCATGTACTGCTACTATCATCAGAATTTCCATTCTTTAAGCTATCCAGTATGAATAGCATCTTATCAATATCCCGCTTTGACATATTGTTTGTGTCAACTGGCCTAACAGTGTCTGAGTCTACTTCCCCATCTACTGCGTCTGCTACATAAAACATATTTTTATGTACCCAGTATGCGCTATCTTCTATTATCAGTACCTTAACACTATTGTCACGAACATGTTTTCTTGATTGAGAAAGCATTTTAGGTACTTCAAAAAGATCTTTTGGCAAAAAGTTTTTTACTATTTGATGAATACTACTTTGAGTATAAACAAGTTTAGAAAAATACTTTTTACGCTTTTTTACTACTATTATAAGTATAGACGATACGGCTATGAATGTCAAGCCAATAGTTAAGGCTAGTATCATCTTTTACCCTTTAAAATTAAATGGGCTGCTTTGCCAAAACTTCTTTTCTCTTTCAACAATGGCACGGCTCCATGAAAATCCTGCATCTCCACCCCAGGCATCCCACATTATTCTTCCGTTAGAAGGAAATTCTGGACCATCGTAAAAGCCTTTTCCTTTTTTATCAACTTCATGACGAGAGAAAAATGAATACATTCTCTTAACAGTATCAAGAGACATTGAAGATCCATTAACTATGTCTGTTGCACGACCCCAACCTACAGGTGTTCCAGCTCCAGTAGCCTTTCCATCTTCTTTCCACTTCAAAGCACGACGTGCTGCAGATTTCATGCCATCATTTGGTTTGTATGTATCAGCCATTATTTATTAAACTTTCTTGGATCAAACTTCCCACTCCAAAGATCTAAACTAATTGATTTTTCAGAACTATAGGTTCCACCACGACGCTTGTATTCTTGCACAACCCAAGCATTTGCAACGGCAGAAGGATAAACATCAAACTTATCTTTTGCTGCTTGAACTACTGCTGCATACAACTTTGGATTTGAAGGTTTTGATCCACCAGATCTTGGTTTAATTATTTCTGCATAGTTTGGTTTTTCTGCTTTACCAACTGCATTATCGTATGCATCCATAGATGGCACTGTATCTGGTTCTGCAACTAGTTGTCCATCAACAATCATTGCTTCTGCATCTAATGGCAATGGTGCAATTTTTGTTGCTTCTTCTGCAGCAACTGAAACCAAATACATTGTTTCTTCCCAGTACTGTCCGTCTGACTCAAATTCTAAAGTTCTTACAACCAGTGCTGGCTTATCTGGTGATGTTTCAAGATAATATTCAGATCCAGGAATTCCTGAAGCGCCAGTAGTCATTACATATTCAACACGACCAACATGTATTTCATCTTCACAAGAAACAATAACGAAATCGCCCTCTTTAAAAGAAGTCATAGCTTTACCTATATTTCCTTCAGAACGGTTAATAGCATAAATCTGTCCTGCAGCTTCTTTTGCTGTCTTATGGCATCCCATTACTTCTCCACCCTCTTTTACAGCAGGGTATCCTGAACATCCATAAGAGCCTTTGGCTCCAACCTTATATGGCATAATTAACCTCCCAGTTATACTCTGATTATATCAGAGTTCTTGTGAATCTATAACCCTCTTAAGCTCCCTCAAAGACCATATTTCTTCTTTGGACAGCTTTACTACCTCATCTTCATCGTAATATTTATCATTTATATTTATTAGTGGGTCGTCACTGAAGAAGTCTATATCTACAAAACCCTTTTGCCAAAGAGACATTAGCTCATCATTAACAAAGCTAAGGTGTTCATCATATAGGTCTGGCATAAGGTCTTTAATCTTTGATGTAATAGAATATAGCATTTCTCCAGTTTCTGGATCAATACCAGCAAATTCTATACCGCCCTCAAGTATAAGATTATCTACTACCTTGCTTATCTCTTCATCGTCAAACATTTACAAAGTCCAAGAAATCTTCACGATTTTTTGCACCATTCATTCTTTTAACTTCTATTCCATCTTCAATTAAAATATATGTAGGTACAGACTTAATTCCAAACTGTTCTAGAAGCTCTAACTCCGTGTCTGCATCAATATATATAAAATCAATTAATCCATCACGCTTTAATTCGTCCGCTACGGGCCTTGTTCTTTCACAAGATTGGCACCAGTCAGCAGTAAAATACAAGACATGTCTCACTTGCCAGACTTCTTTCTAGCCTTTGCAAGCACTCCAAAGTCTTTAACCTTAGTATCTCCAAGGTATCCCCATGCATAACCATCGTTGATCATCATGTCATTAAGGGACACTGTGTCTCCATTTATATATACCCAGCCCAGAATGCGACCATACTTTTCAGATGAATCCATCTTCTCAGTCTTAATTACAACAGACTTAGCATCCTTCAGAGACTTCTTTAGGTACTCCTTGGCTTCAAGACCAAGAGCTTTCTCAGCAAGATCTTTTGTGCGAGATTCTGGGGTATCAATACCAGCCAGTCTTACACGGGATGCAAATAGAATGTCAAACCCTAAATCAATAAGAACATCAATGGTATCTCCATCTACAACATTCTCTACTTTTCTAACGTAATATTCATACATTTACTTTGATCCCTTTGCTCTTTGTCCTCTATAGCCAGTCTTCTTAATATTCATTGATCCAGGCTTCTTCTGACCATTGGCATATGTTCCTGCTTGTCTTTGAGCTAATGCTCTTTGCATTTTGTCTAGATGTTTTCCCATTAGTAATCTTTCCCCTTTGCTTTATTTTCAATTAACTTATCACGTTCATCAACTATGCTAATCATAAAAGACATCATTTTCTTGTATCCTTCTGGGTTATCCATAATCTTATTGTAATGGTGCCCACAGAAGAGTAGGTCTCCATTTATCCCAGAAACCTTGACTAGAGCTTCTGCTGCACATGAGTCACATCTATCTGTTGCTTTAAGAACCCACTCTTTAGTTTCTACAGGGGTATCAATCATAGTACTCATATTATACCTACTTCTTTCTATTATCTGTGGAATAAAATCCACTGCCGTTAAAAACTGCACCTACATTAGAGTATACACGAACCAGTCTATGGTTGCAAGTTTCACAAACATACCCTGGGTCAGAATCATTAATTGATCTTTCTTTAACAAATCTAACACCACAGGGCATACAGTCGTATTCATATAGAGCCATTATTTTACCTATCCTGGAGAAATGTAACTATGGCATATTTGGTTCCAGATTCTACTGGATGAGCAATATGTCCATATGCATAGTTTGATGGGAAAAGCATTAGTGTTCCAGCTTTAGGTTTAATTTTTATCTTAAAGTTAGGGAACTCAATTTCACCACCAGTATAGTCATCATTTAAATATATTAAAACAGAAATACTTCTCTTGCTTTCAGTATCTCCGTCATAGTGATACTTATACTCTTCTCCGCTAGAATATTTTAAAAGACTGTAAGGCTCAACGTCTTTAATGTCTGCCTCTATTTTGAACATACCTTTATAGTTATGCACTGCTGAAGATATTAACTCATAGGATCTATTGTTTATTTGTCTAAATACTTCATTAGATCTTGCAGCCTTTGTTATATATAACCCAGAACTTGTCCTAATTGACTGAACAGTACCGCTTCCAGACTGCATATCTCCATTTGTCTGTGATGGAATAAATCTAACATTTGAATCAATGTCAGAAGTAAGCTCTAAAACTTCACTAATTGTTTTTTCGTGATCCGTCCAGACACCCTCATAAACAGCTATAGCCCCTCCAACAACGTATGTCGGATTTATTGGAAATGAGTTTATATACATTACTTTATTTTTTTCCCAAATTTAGCCCATACTCTTTCATGCAAGAAATAGCCAAGCGCTTCCCATCCAATGTAAATAAGAGCGCCAAGGCTTGCATACTCCCATTCACCAGTAAACAGATAGATTACACCAGCAACACCAACCAAGTGAAATGTTTCCCAGCTTAATGTTTTAAGTAGGGTCCTTTTGGTTGAGTCCATTATAGTGCCACCTTAGATCCCTTGCCACCACCAGATGATTTCTTTGCTGCTGCATTCTTTGCTACTGCATTCTTTGCTGCTGGCTTAACAGCAGGTGCGTTTGCAACTGGTGATGCCAACTTATTTAGTAGTGGAACGCTTTCCTCGCCAGTATAAACTGGACGGCCCCAACCAACTACTCCATTAATTAACTTCTTCTTGTTGTTCTTTACGTATGCACGAGTCTTCTCTACACACATGCCACCATTGCGCTGGTCTCCCTTTGCAGTTCCTGAAGTGTTTCCTTCAATAACTTGAATTGTTCCATCGCCGTTGTTCTTAATGCAAATGCCAACATGTGAAATACGATTTACACCATCCTCTGGGAAATCAAAATAAATCCAGTCTCCCGCAGTGGGCTCATCATTACGAGCATCTGCCCAGCGATCATTCTTCTTAAACCAGTCCGATGCTGCTATAGTTGAAGCAGACTTTGGATACTTGTTTGGGTTCATGCCTGATGTAAATGCACACCAAGAAACAAATGACTGGCACCATGGTTGAAAATTCATTCCCGTCCACTTTCCATATTTTGTTTCGTTATCTTTAGGACCTTCAATGGTTCCAACTTCTGCTTTTGCAATATTAACAATTGCCTCTAAGCTACCCTTTACTGACATTTTTTCCTCCTGTTAGTTATTACATTCTATTATATCACTATGAAGCCTTATCCGTCAAACGATTGTGAGTTCTTATTCTATGACAATTAGCACAGACTACTTCACATTTTGATATTTCTTTTTTGATGGCTGCCCAAGAAAATCCATTGTGAATCATTCTAGATATATTATATTTTTTATCTTTTAGATGATCAAAATCTAAAACTATATGATTACATTCTCCACAGTCAACACACCCACTAGCCTCTTTAATTTCTTTCAGACGCTGTTTGAATTGCTGTTTATTATAAACTGCCAATTCTTTTTCTGACATGGTTTTATAATTATACACCTAAATGTTGTGCCCCACACAGGTATTCCAGGCACAATAGCCACGGTCATATAAATGGGTAACTAAACCATCTCTAAGGTCCTGTGTGGGGACATTTATATTGTACTACTTGATTTTAATTGACTTAGGCTTTTTTTCTTCAGGGACAATGCGATCAATATTTATATTTAACATACCGTCCTTAAGTTCAGCTCCAGTCACTTCCATGTATTCACCAAGAGCAAACGATCTTACAAATTTACGGCTTGCAATGCCCTTGTGAACTACCTCAGCATCAGTTACATCTGTAATCTCACCCTTAATAATAAGTGTTCCATTATCTACTGAGACATCAATATCTTCTTTTGAAAACCCTGCAATTGCAAGGGTAATTCTATATGTATCTTCATCTAGTTTAAGAAGATCATATGGAGGATATGATTGCGAGTTTGTTTTGTGTGCGCTATTTAAGCGACCTAGATCCCTATTGAATCCAATAAAAAAAGGATCATTGAATAGATCCATCATTGTTGTTACCATTTTATTCCCCTTTCAAGCGAATAAGTTAATGTACCCCCGTAGGCAGTACAATACTATTATACCAAACTTTGGAGCGAATAGCGGGAATCAAACCCGCACATTAACCTTGGCAAGGTTACGCACTATCACTATGCAATATCCGCACTGCTGGTCTGGCAAGATTTGAACTTGCGACATGGGCATTAACAGTGCCCCGCTCTGCCAGCTGAGCTACAGACCAAAACCTCTTACTATGATTCTTTTATTTTAAACACTACTTGGCAGGGATCTCCGCCTTCTTCCCATTCTTTCATTTCTTCTTCAGTCATGTAGGAATCTCCATCATGGGTATTGCAGAATGGTTCTGTTATCCATCCCCTATCAATTCCATTTTCAATCCAGATATCAAACTCATTAAAGTCTGATTCTTTGTTTTGAATGTCCTTTAAAATTTCATCAAATTCATCGCTCATATATAAAGTATACTAAACAATTAATTCTTTGTCAACTGGTATAGAAAGTATCCATGTAGGTAAACAATAACGAACCTTATCTCCACTTACAGTTTTTACTTCATGAAGATATTTTTCTCCAGTTTTAAATATCATTAGTGAGCCAGAAGATGGTTTAATTTTTATATTAAGGTTTACAAATGACAGTTCTCCACCTTCATAATCATCATTTAAATAAATAACAGTTGCGTAATCTTTATTTAAATTATTAAAAGCATCATATGTTTCATCTATATGAGCATTCATATTATCTTCAGGGCGCTGTCTAAGAATTCTACCTAGGCCATGAATTATAGAACCTGGTATAAGAAATAAAAGTTTATTAAATTTATCTCTAGCCATAGCTGCTATGTGTTCATTGTTGTAGTCATAAAACTTGTTATTCCAGTCTAAAGATTGAAAGTTGTTTAACTTTGTCCAGTCTTCTTCTGAAGTCTTATCTATAATGTTAGTAAATATCTCTAACTCATCCTTAGATAAAAAATTTGGAATATAAAATATGTTATCCTCAAGTTTTTCAACATCTATAAATCCACATTGATCAAGAAGCTCTAAACTTATCATTATAAACTAACCACATCTACTGGACCCATGCAGGATGGGCTAAATCTAATTGCTGCAGATACCGCAGATACTACACGGTTTCTTGCATTCTTTTGCTTATCTGTTGCATACAAAACTCCATAAGCATACTCAGCTCCAGAACCCATAGACAAATATGGCAGGGTATACTTAGATAAAGACATATCAGCAGAACTATGCTCATATATCTCACCACGAATAGCAATAATTAAACCAAGGTCTCCATCTTTAGATGTATCAACCCAGAACTCATTATAAAATTCACGAAGCTCTTTGATAAACCTAGTCTGCATAAACTTATCAGTATCTTTAATGTTTGGGGGTGTTGGTTTAAAGTTATAACGGATTCTTTCTCCGTCCATTGATCCAGCATACCCAATGAGATAAGGGCCTATCTTCCAAACCTTTGGAGCATCAAGTGCTAATATAGTTCCATCATCTGAGGCACCACGATCTCCAGCCATGTAGATTTTATCTTCATGCTTTAACACAACAATACAGGTCATGCAGAAACCCCTTCCAAACCGATATACTTAAGTATACCATTGGCTAGGAAGGGGTGTCAAGTAAGGCTAGATAATGACTAATTAGCCTTTTTGTCTACCGTTTTAAACGCATCATTGATTTCTGCCAATGTGAGTTTTCCATCGTCCAAAAAAGCTCTTGCCAACCTTTCAATAACAGTGGCTACGCCAAGTAGCCCTGCAAGCATCACTGCCTGAATAGTGTCAATTCCTACTACTGCTCCAGCACCAAGTACTGATAAGCCAGAAGCGGCGAAGACTGCTATAATTCTCATTAAAATATTGGTTATTGCTTTTTGTGGGTGCTCTTTTTTAGGAGCCTCTACTACTTTTTTAACTGCCATTATTCATCTCCATATTCTTTATTTCTAATAGGACTAGTTAGTATCCAAAGTGTGGTAGTGGCTATAATTCCATAACCAACAATAGTCTTTGCGCTACCGTCCAGAACAACCCAGGCAATAAACATTCCAAGAAGAGTCCATGCCTGATCTACTAGGTCTTTCATTATATTTTTTACTATTCTTACCATTTTCTTCCTCCTCTTGAACCTGGTGAATTGCTGCCTGAACTTCCACCAGAATTTCCTCCACCACCAGAGCCTCCTGCTGCTCCTCCTGCTGATGCAACTGCTGCTGCATTAATCGCTGCTCCTGTTGCCACAACTGTTGCTACAACCATATCTGTTGCCTCTTCTCTTTCTCCTTCAGTCATGTCTGCACCAATACTCCCAAAGGCTGCAAGTGCTGCGCCTGGATCAGTAAATACCGCGTTTAATAACGCTCCTGGATCTTGAACCAATTCTACATTTGCTGCAACCTCTGCTGTAATTATTAACACCTCGCCAGACTCAGATGTTCTAAGTTCAATGGGGGTTTCTGGTGGAAGGTCTGCATATGAAACTCCAGATGCTTGGACCTCTGCTGCAGAAATAGATTCTCCTGGCTTAAGGTCTTCTATTAATGCTGCTACTACAATTTCTTTTTGTTCTTTAGTTAATTCTTTACCATCTTTAGCATCTTCAATTATTTCTTTTAATTCTTTTTCTTCTGCTTTTGCTTCTTCTTCCGCAGCCTTTTCTTCTTCTAATTCTTTTGCTTTGGCTTCTTCAGCAATTCTTTTTTCTTCTGCAAGGGCTTCAGCCTCTGCTTCTGCCTTTGCTTTTGCAATGGCCTCTTCTTCTGCTGCTATACGCTCAGCCTCTGCTTCTGCTTCGGCAATCGCTCTTTCTTCTTCCGCTATACGCTCTGCTTCTATACGATCAGCCTCTGCCTTAGCCTCTGCTTCTGCTTTTTCTTCTGCTGCTTTAATTTCTGCTGCAATGCGATCTTCTTCTGCCTTGGCCTCTATCTCTGCTTGTATTCTCGCTGCTTCAATCTCTGCTTCTATACGATCAGCCTCTGCCTTAGCCTCTGCTTCTGCCTTAATTCTTTCTGCTTCTTGTGCTGCTTGAAGTGCTGCAATTCTTTCTGCTTCTGCTTGAGCGGCTGCTGCTTGCTGTGCAATTAATGCTGCTGTCTCAGCCTGTATTCTTGCTGCTTCTGCTTGCTGTGCTGCTAATTGGGCTGCAACAGATGCTGCAATTTCTGCTTCAGTTGGTCCAGTTGGTATTGTCACTGTTGATGTTTCACTGGGCGTAGGTGTTGTTACTGTTGTAGTTTCGCTAGGTGTTGTAACTGTTGTTGTTTCAGGTGCTGGTGTTGTTACGGTTGCTGTTTCAGAGGGAGTAGGAGTCGGAGTAGGTGAAGGCTCTGGAGCAGGGGCTACATATGTAGAACCAGTAACAACATTTGAATTTGCAGAGTAAAGGGCAAAGGTATCGTTATCTGATCTAATGTGAAATGACCAGACTGTTCCTGCTGGCATAAGTCCATTTAGCAAGGAATGATCAATTGTAATTGTTGTATTTAAAGAGTTTGGTCCGCCAACATTTCCAGTAGCAATTCCCCAACCATTACATCCAGAACAATTAAAACTTATTGCATATCTTTCTGGTTGTGTGTTACCAGTGTCGGGTGCTTCCCAATTTAATATTGTTGAGGTTTCTCCGCTAATTATTGTTAAATTTCTTGGAGGTCCTATTGTTTTTACTACTGGTGCTGCTTGTGAGGTAAAGGCTTCTGCTGGAATAACTTGCATTGACCCAGACTGATTCCATAATAGTTGAACCCAAGCACCGCCACCATTCTCGTAGTACATTAACTCTATAGTTTTTGGTATTCCTGCTGTAAATGCTACTGGAGAAGAAGTTGTTCCTCCACCACCTTTATCTCGCCAGTCACTTGTTATTAAAACTCCATCAAGATAAAGCTTAGTTCCATCATCTGCTGTTGCTAAAAATGATATATCTTGAGTTGTGTTACTACGAATAGACCCAGTAAATCTTACAATCACATCTTCTGAAGGGCCCCCAAGGACACTACCACTACCCCACTGAAAGTTAATGTTGGATACATTTGTAGTTACTACTGGGGAGGCTCCCTGCGGTATGTAAGGAGCGCCATTTTGTCCCAGCACGTTATATACTTGAGCAGTCAAACCTTCTGCTGCGTGGGCTTTATCAATTATTAAAAGCAGGGGAAATAGAGCAAGGGATAAAACCAATGCTACTCTCAATAACTTTTTAATCTTTAACTCCTTATAGTCGTAGTGGTGATATGACTATTAAGGCTATTATATCATTTTATTCCAGCAAAAAAGAGGGCCAGCACTAAGACTGACCCTCTTATTGTTAAGCTATTAAGCTTTTACCTTCTTGGCAATCTTTGCAACTACTGCTGCAAGTGATTTAATTTGTGCCTGAAGTCCAGCAATTAACTTAGTTACAGACTCTGAAAGTGCTGCAACTGCGTCTGATGCTGCTTGTGCTGCTGTTGTTGCAGCATCTGCTGCTTCTGCTGCTGCGAGAGCTGCATCTGTTGCTGCATTGGCTGCATCAACCGCTTCTTTTGCTGCGTCTGATGCTGCTTTCTGAGCAGAATCTTCAACAAGTACCTCTGCAGAAACTACAACTTGACCTGCTACTGGAAGAGATGATCCACCAGTTGCTGTGACCTTAATTGTATTTTGTACAAGTGGCATAAAGACCTTGTAGGTCTTAACTGTTGCTGTATCTGTTGTTACAGAAGTCGCTGTTAGTACATCAGATGCTGATCCAAATGCATAGTTAGAAACAATTCCACCTGTAGCAAATAGATTAGAGTGTGTCTTACCAGACAATGGAAGACCTGCTGCATCTAGAACTTGAACTGTAATAATTGCTGCTTCTCCTGGAAGGTACTGAGCCTTATCAAAAGACAACTTAACAGTTGCTGCTGCACCCTCTACACGAGTTGCAACTGGTGCAGATGATACTGCCCCTGACTTAACAGTTACAGCAACTCCGCCTGTCTTAACTCCTGTAAGAGTAAACATTGCTTCACCATTTACGATTGTTGCTGCAGTTCCTGAATCGGATACCACTGAAACATCGCTTGAGAAAGCATTAAGTGTTCCTGCTCCAACTGTTACTCCAGCAGCATCATATGCTATTGCCTTAATTGTTGAAACATTTGATCCCACTGGGATAACAGGCTTAACTGTTGTTGCTACGATAGATGCAATATCTCCGTAGAATGTTACCTTCTCAGTTGCAAGAACTACACCTGTAAGTGTTGTAAGAGTAATTGTTGATACTCCTGCTGTACCGTCAGCAAATACACCAATATGGTTTCCTGAAGCAATTACCAATGAGCGACCTTGTGCTGAAATTGATGTTGCGTTTGATCCGCCACCAATCATTCCTGAACCTGAAACTGTTGCAAGAATTGACTCAGTTGCTGATCCCCCTGCTGCATTCTTAGGTGTAACAACAATTACTGCTGCTGCATCTGCTGAAGTAGCCTTTGGAGCATAAACTGTAGCATCTGCGGTTGCAGTTGTTACTTCACCAGCATTAAGGATAGATGTCGTAGTTGAAGCAGATGGAGTTAGATCCGCTGCCTTAACTGTTACTGTCCACGAAACTGATGGCCCATTGATTGGGCTTGTTGTTAGAATCTTTGCATCATATGTGCCTGCAACCGTTGGTGCATTCAAAGTTACCAAGAACTTTGCTGTTACATATGTTGGTGTGTTAACTGTTGAGTTAACGTTTGCTGAAACATTATTTCCTGCAATAACTACTGAGGATGTTGATGTTTCTAGAAGTGATAAGGTTGCAGACTTTGCTGCCCCTGTTGGCTGAGAAAACATAGCAGAGATAATTGTTGCTGTATCTGCTGATGTTTCTGAAATAAACGACAATGTTACTACTGCTGTGGCAGACTCACCAGTTGTCACAGCATCTGTTGCTGAGTCAATCGTTAGAGTTGGTGCGTTTACAGCAGCACTTGTCGGAAGTGCTGATAGTACGCCAAAAGACATTGCTGCAGCTAGTCCTAAAGCGATTTTCTTAAATGAATTCACTTACTTCTCCTTATTATATTAGTTTTAAATTGTCAAGAAAATCCTTGACATCTTCAGGCATTTGCCTGTCTTCCAATTCTACCATAGCTCTTTGTTGTCTTGCAAGTTTATCACTTGTTCCCCAGGTATGGATCTCTATTTCAATATCTATATCCTTTGGGGTGTGAGAGATGGCACCAAAAACAGCACCACAAACAGCATCTGCCAAGTCTTTGGATTTCTTTCTAGGGTGATCAACACGATTGCCCTTCATAATCTTCAACTCTGACATTTCTTCCAAGAGTAATGGAATCATTGGCATAGCAACACGCTCTTCATAGATCATCATTGCTAAATCTTCGTAGTGTTTTTTTGCAACAGAAACAGTATCAGTTCTTATTCCTACTGCTTTAAGCTCTTGCTGAATATCAAATGATTGCCAACGGTCAAAAGAAACCATTCCTATATTAAACCCTTGTCTTCTAAGGTTTTGAATCCACTGCTTAACCTGAGATAGATCAACTGGTCCTTCTGATCTTGGTTCCCACCATGCTACTGCATCTACTATTACGATAGGTGCTACCTGTTCATAGTCTTTAATTACCTGGATATTTACCCACTTATCTACGTGAGCAATTGCTACCGCACACTTATCGTGCTTTTGTGCAAGGTCAGCATGAACATAATAAATTTTATCTGGGTCTGGTTTAAAGTTTTCTGCAAACCTTCTAAAGCTATCAACTGGATTTGTTAATGTCATACAGCTAATCAGTTTATCTTTTTGTTTAAAAAAGGCATCGGAGGAATATGTTGGTGTGCAAAGAAAACGCATCATTGCATCTCCTAGGTCTGTTAAGAATGCAATCTTGAAGTCATCAATTTTACGTGTAGGATTTACATCCCAGGTTGGACGCTTTAGTGCAAATATCTTAGGAATTTTATATGAAAGGATATTATCTTCATCCCATGATATTTCAAAATTGTTGTCTGGATTATCATGTGGTAGATCTTCATTAATAATAAATTTGTGTGTTTTTTCTATTACCTCTTTGTCGGCGATTACTGAATCATACCGTTGAGAAATAAAGTCACCTGGATAACGAGGGAATGAAAGAAGAACAACCTTCCCAAGATCAGGGAAACGAGAATCTACAGTACCACGAAAAGCTTTATAGATATTATCAGCAGTCTTACCCTGTTCATTTCCTGTTGCTACCTCTGATGCAAAACCAGAAATTTCATCAAGAACAGCCATGAACAGGTTCAAACCTTCATGTGACTCACGCTCAGAGTGACCAGAATAAACAGTGATTGATTTATCAAACTCAATTGAGTCTGCTTTTGGATTATACTTTCCTGCAAACCACGGTGATCTTTCAATCTTTGATTTAAAACCTTTAAAGAAAACATTTTTTGCCTGTTGAGCATTGACTGCAACGTTAATAATATCAATGGCATCTCCTGCAGGCTTTCCATAATAGATTGCAGGATCTTTAAGACATAACATTTTATATACTACATATGCACACGATACTGTTGATACGAAGTCTTTTCCAGATCCCTTGCCAAGTTGCAGGATAAGCTCATTCTTTGTATATTTTTTATAGTACTCTTCCCCTGCGTCACCCATTATATCAATAACATCTTCTTTACGATAAATCTGGCTCATGGCTTCTACAATTGTATATTGAATATCAGATAAAGGTGGTTGCCCAAGATAGTCTGGAGACTCAACAAATGTCTTTGCATCAACAGGCTTCTCAACAAAATGATTTTCTTTTAAAACTTCCAAGAAATCATTGAACGTCGTGGACAACTGTAATCACTTCTCCTTCTCTTGCAATAGAAGATAGTCTTTGCATAATAAGATCTCTGATATCTGGGTGCTCTGATGCAATATCCCTAAGTATTCCAACAAGAACTTCTTGTCTACGCTCAATCTCAACCATCTCTTCTGCAAGCTCTTTGTTTTCAAGAAGGCCAGCCTTTTGTAGCATGTCAATGCGCTTAGACTCTATATCCATAACAAGTTTAATAGCAGCAGTCTTTGCGCTAAGGTTATTAACCATTGAAGCTTCGTCAATAACTTCATAAGCTTTTGATATAAGCTTGCTATAATGTGTGTCAGCCCCAACGAGTGCTTCTTTTGCACGAGAACGAATGGCAGCATTATCAGATGCCATTGTTTTCCACTCATTAATAAGTGAAACAACACGTGTGCGTGGAATATCTAATTCTTTTGAAATTACTGTTGGGTCATTACCCTTTAGGTATTCACCAACAACATTGTTTATTTGATCAAGATGCTTTATTAAATCTTCTTCAGTTGACATTGTACTTGCCCTCTAGTCTATTTATTTCATCTTTAATATAAAATATTGCCTTTTCAAGATCCTGAATAGTTTTGGATTCATCTTTGATTCCAGCTCTCCATAAATATTTAAATGCATTTCCAATGTTAAAATTTCTATGCCTAGTTATCTGAATGCATTCAACTCCAGAAGGATCAGAGATGTAGTGATGAGGATGATTAACCTGGTCAACGGTTATATTAAGTTTGTTACTCATTTATTGTTGCCACAGACAATCTTTTTAAACATCTTACACAATCTGTGTATGCTTTACGTGTGTATGGACATGAAGCAGTATATGTATTTATATGTTTGCAAAAAAATTGTTTAATAATTGAGTATGTGATATATACAAAACTATTAAAAATCTTCATCATCATCCCAATCAAATACTTCTGGCATTCCTCTTAAAGCTGAAACGACATATGTAATGCCCACGGCTCCAGCAATGCCTATTCCTAGCATTATCTTTTGTAACTTGCTCATCTTTTTGACTTCCTTAATCCGAATTTTGCAAGGTAAACATAGATTGTCTCTACGCTTGCCCCACATTCTTTTGCAATTTCTTCTGGGGACTTCTTATCCATAAGATACCTCTTACGCATAAAAACCTCTGATGTATACAGTTTAGCAGACATAGGACTATTTGTCAATCCCTGACTCAAAAATATCATAGTTGTAAGCATTTGAGTCTTCTAGTATCCACTTGTCATAACTTTCAACATCCCATTTATTTGTATTAATTAGCCTATTTATTACTAGATCTTTTTTAGTAACAAATGATGGCTCTTTAATTCTTACCCTGTTGTTTGGCTGTACCGCAAAATTTCCATCATCTCTTTGTATTACATGTCCACATTTATGTTGTCCTGGATTTTCAGAATACCCATCATCCAAAATATTAGTTTCTGGGCTATGCCAATCTAAAGTAAATAGATAAGTTCCAGGAACATTAGTTTTATTTCTATCAATATAAGACATTCTCATATTGCTTAATGCCTGAAACTTTGTAACAGAAACGTGTGAACTAAAAGAATTCCATAAAACAAGATTATGTATTGGCTCTTCTGGAACTCCTGGCTTAGTGCAGAATGCATTAATTGGCATTCTCCACCAAATTCCACCATCTTCCATCATAAAATGAAACAGTGGGCTTCTTGCCTTAATACTTGAAACTCCAAAAATTACACATGGAAAATACTGATCATGACTGTCTATCTGATCTCTTAAAAAGTTACCACGCACATAGCACTCAATTGGTGGGATATTTGCATTTAACTCTGGCATTATATGTTCTCCTTATGTTCTTTAATTATTGGTTCAAGTCTATCCCAGTGACCCTTTGGACTACCTTGGTAAATTTGACCAGTTTCTCTATCTAAAAGCATCCATTTTGTGGGAGCAAGAGTCCTGACGGTTAAGATAACGTCCTGCTCTTCTTCCTTAAATATAAAAGGATCTCTCTCCATCATGCCGTACCTATAGCCTTTCCCCAATTCTTTAATGCCCAATGCCCAATACCAATTGCATCTGCAACGTCATTGTCTGTTATATTTTTATCATATTGCAAGTTAATGAATCTAATAGTCTTTTGCTTTCTAATTTCTCTTTCATTTGCTTTGTGCCAAGCTTCTGATTTCCCTGCATTTTTTGATCTTATAAAAAACTTTTCATCTTTAGTTAACTTTCCATTGCCTATAAATATTTGCCAAGTAATTGGGGCCACTGTGCCTATAACTTTTGTACCAGTTAAACCAGCAGCACCTAGCAGTGCCCCCTGAACAAGTGCTAGATCGGCAGCCACTTTTGGGGAATTCATAAATACTGTGTGCTCAATAACAATAGCCTCAAACCCACCATAGTGATCAAAGAAGGCCTTTGTTTTTTTACAGGCATCCATTACCTTTTCATATGTATTTTTTCCTTCAAAGTTTATTTTTCCTGCTGCACTCAGTGTTTTTTCTTGAGTGTCAAATAAAGCAAAGGCAAAACTATTTGTACTAGCATCAATAGCGCATATAGTTTTTGGCATTGATTCAATACCCCACTTATTCTTGCTCATACTCAATAAAACCTTTCAATTCTTTTAACATTTTGTTTACTGCTTTTTCACTTACGTTACAATTTGCACAAAATCCAGAGTCGTTATATATAGAAAGAGAAGTTCCGCATCCACCTAAGCATCTACGGTCCTTCCCCTTTCTTTTTTGTCTACGAGTTATTTGATATCTTTCCTGAATCTTATCTCTTGTAGCAAGGTCTCTGCACTCATGGCTACAGTAAATCTGATAACTGACCTTTGGGCTAAACCTAATGTCACATCTGCTACAAAGCTTCACTCAGTTCCTCCAGAGATGCTATCTTAACAACACCTGCTCCTGCTTCGTCACATGCTTTTCTGATTGGACAGTTTTTACAAATCTTAGAGTTTGATCTATAGTTCTTTGTTGGAAGCTCTTTAACTTCCCAAGACTTACGAACAACTCTCATCCATTCAAAAGCTTCATCAATCCATTTGCGATAATGATCATTTACTTCTACTGGAATAACAAGAAGTTCATGGTTGTTTTTATTCTCATAAATAAGAACACCCTTAGCCTTCTTAAGAATCTTCATATAGATAAGTATCTGTACAACATGTCCCATCTTAGGCTTGCCTGTACGCTTGCGATATTCAAAAACTTCGTTGTTGGTTGTCTTTACTTCTACAACAACTTCTTCACCCTTCCAATTAATAAAGTTATCTACATAACCAAAAATAGGAGGATCATCATTAAAAATCTTAAACTCTGAGTCAATAGAAATTCCAGAGTTCTTAAATGCTTCCTCAATTCTTCCATGAGCCAGCGTTCCATTGCTCATGTTTGCAACAGCATATGGGTCAGCATTATCCTCAAATACTGCTCCTTCAAATGCAAGGTACCAATATCTTGGACATTCTCCATGACCATAGGCAATAGTAGAAGGACCAAAGGTTTTCTTCTGTGTATGCTTAGGCTCACGACCTACAAGATATCCTGCCTCAATTGCCTTTACAAGCTCTTTAGCATCAATTGCTGCTGGTGACTCAACTTCTTTTATCATGATTTGCTTTAGTAAATTTTTTGTCATGTTATCTCTTTTCTTTATATAAGTATAGCATGTTAGCGCATGATATATTTGAGTGCTGAGACTAAATTGTTTATTGATTCTGCTGCCGTGTAATATATATTCTTCTTTGCCCTGTCATTTTTATCAACATTTGCCATCCAGGTAGCCTTGAACGCCATCTTTGCAGCAATTGCTTGCAGCCTTACAATCTCAATACTAGCTACTTGTGCTGGAATGTCTGGCTTAATAATTACCTTGGCTATAAAAGTCAAAGCCTGGGTTAGCTCTTCATCTTGCATATAGTCTGCTATTTCAGATAAACCATTTACCATATCTAGTGTTGTTTGTTCACTCATCTTCTTCTCCTATTAGTTGTTCCATTATTTCAAATTCAGTTATCATTAATCGTACCTTTGAATTTCCGTCACCAAGGACTAGAAGTATGGCAGGATCATTTCCGTTTCTAATAGCATCTATTACTGCTTTTGCCCAAACATCTTTATTTAAAGTAAAAGACTTTGAGCACTCCTTAAAATCTACTGTAAAGTTTTCCCAAGTAGCATCACCCTTATGAGTATTGCGTCCAGAATTTTTATGCTGCTTGGCACCAATTCTTTTGCTTTCAGATCTTTCGCTCATAGTCTTTCCTTGTTATTATAAGTGGCACCCTTGATATATGTTTTTGATTACACATCCATGTTACATCTGCACTCTCTAGCCATAGCCTTAGAGAGCTGACCTCTTCATTACATTTTTGACAAGCAAACTTTCCTGGAAAAATCTTAAACTTTTCAGACATTTAGTATTTTAGTCTTAATAGAGTCTTGTAGATCTAAATCTTCTCTAACTCTATTAACAAAACCTTCCCTGCCTTGAACCTTTGTGCCATCAGGTAGTACATACCATGCACCTGTGCGTTCAACAATACCCATCATTTCAGCCGTATCAACAAGGTCGCCAATGCTATCAATACCCACATTATCTCCCCTGAAATAAAAGTCGTACTCGCCAGACTGAAAGCCAGGAGAAGTCTTAGAGAATTGGAGTTCCCAACGAATTTTGCGACCAATTTTTTCTTCAATAAGTTTATCTCCAACATGAATCTTGCCTTTAATTGCTTGATTATCTGACTCTGACGAAAATAGTTTAATAACTGTTGAGGAATAAAACTTAGTAGCTTGACCACCAGTAGGCTGCTGGCTAGTATACATAGCACTAATATTATTGCGAGACTGGCTAATAAGCACAAGCATAGTAGGCTTAACTTTATTATTAGCGTAGTTAAGCATCTTCCATGCATTGCTAAAGTCTCTAGATTCCGCTCCAATTTGCTTGGTATTCTCAAGTTGCTTAAGTTCATCTGAATCCTTTTCAAAATATATTGCTGGTAACAATGAAGTGATAGAGTCAATAACTATTATATCAACTCCAGCCTGCATTAGGTTAGTACCAACATCAACCATTTCATTTATTGTACGGCATTGTGAAACAATAAGCTTAGATGAATCAACACCAAGGCTTTCTGCCCATTTCTTATCATATGACATTTCAGCATCAATCCATGCACAGACCTTTCCTTCCTTCTGTGCTAGACCTATCATTTGAAGGCATAGAGAGGACTTTGCAGATGACTTTGAGCCCCAGACCAGTACTTGTCTTCCATATGGCAACCCACCGTTAAGAGCACGGTTTAAACCGAAGCTAGGGGTTGCTGCATATTGTGTATCTGGAATAGTGTCTCCAGCCATGACGGTCTTTCTTAGCTTTGGGCTAAGTTGAGCTAATACTTCTTCTACTGTTATCATTAAAATCGTACCCCGTGTTTTTCTGGTCTAGTTTTATTAAAGTTAGTCTTTTCTTCCATTGCATAATCTAGTGATATCTTAGTATACCCTGCTTCAACCATTCCTGCATAGAGATCTAGTGTACGAATTAAAATATCTGCTACTTCTTTAGCAATTTCTTCTTCGCCCTTATCCTTACGCACAGCTTCCATAACCTCAGTTACTTCAGACACAATCATCATGCACTGCTTAGCAATAAAAATATCATCAATATCTTCAGGCCAAAAACCTTTTTTTACTGCTGCTTCATGTAAAGCAATTGCTAAATCATCAAACACTTTCTACCTCATTCATTGTAACAGTTCCATCCTTAGTCTTTCCAAAATCAAATTTATACACACTGCCTTCTTCAATCTTCATGTAAGCTTTTGCAAACTGCATTGGAAAAACAACAACTGAATGCATCTCTCTTGCTGAATCTGCAAGAACCAGGGAAGCCATCTTTTTGCCAGCCTTAGTCACTCTTGGTTTAAAGGAGACAACAAAGTGTTCCCCTTCTTTGTATGGCAACATCTTATAATTTAAAAACTTAACCAAAGAACTTTTAGATTCCTTTAGTTCATCAGCAGGTATTGCAGACACAATCCTATTATCACTTGCAAGAATGAGATAAGTGCGACCAGTCTCAATAGACGGAGACTCCTCATCAAATATACCAACACTGCCAGTCTTGTCCAAAACTTCAACTCGTGACCATCCTGTTCCTCGTTTAATTGACTTTACCATACCAAGCAATACAAAAGATCCAGTCTCTTCATACTCCTCAATATCATTAATGTATGCATAGTAATGTTGTGGAATAGATGTATTAAACTCAGGAAGGTTTAAGTACTCGTAAAGATTTTCTTTAACTTCCTGCGGATTTGCTGCATTGTCTGGAAAAGTAAGTGCGCCTACACATCTCATTGCCTGTAGAGCACGACTATTAACTCCATTGCCCTTTGTAAAAGTAAACTCTTCTACTTGCTTATATGATGTGAACGGACGGCCTGCAATATATCTTTCTGCAATCTTATCAGAGATATATTTAATACCCGTAAGCCCAAACCTAATCCCTTTGCCCTCAATCTTAAAATCAATTTCCGAATCATTAAGATGCGGAAGCTTAACAGGTATACCCATACGTTTTGCTTCAATTAAATACTCTGTTCTTCCGTCTTTATCTTTTTCATTCTTCAGCAATGCAAACATAAACTCTAGTGGATAGTGATACTTTAGCCACGCTGTCCAGTATGAAAGTGTTGAGTATGCTACAGCGTGAGACTTATTAAATGAGTACCCTGCGTGAGCCTCAAAGTCATGCCATAGGTCTAGCGCATCATTTGGCGAAAGGTATTGCGAAGCACCTTTAACAAATTTATCCTTGAACTCGTCAAAGTCTTTAGCATCTTTCTTCTTTCCAATGATCTTTCTAACTTTGTCCGCTTCCGACATGGACATACCGCCAAGCTGTACGCATGCTTGCATAACTTGTTCTTGGTAAAGAATACAACCATAAGTTTCCTCCGTAAATGATTTCATAACTTGGTGCTTATAGTCAATGTTTTCACGACCATGCTTACGAGCAATATAAGATTTACCAATAGTGTTCATAGCACCAGGACGAACTAATGCATTTGAAGCTGCTAGTTCAGCAAGATTTTTTACACGCATCTTGACTAGAAGGTTTGTATATGGTGCTGCTTCACATTGAAACACGCCCTTTGTGTAACCATCTGACAACATAGTGTACACGTTTGCATCATCCATATCAATCTTAAGAAGGTCAATCTTTGTTCCTTCTCTGTCTTTAATAATATCAATACAATCTTTAAGAACACTAAGAGTCTTAAGACCAAGAGCATCAATCTTAATAAGACCAATATTTTCAGCCTCACCCATATCAACTGCTACCACTGGAATTCTTTCATCTTGTCCAGTAACTGATCTTGTTTCTAATGGTGCGTATCTGAAGATTGGATCTTTACTTGTTACAACTCCTGCTGCATGGATTCCAGTGCCACGAATTCTTCCACGAAGCTGATCTCCATAAACCTCTACCTCTGGATACTTCTCTCTAAACCAATATGTATTTTTTGAAGTACAATAATCGTCCCATGTATCAACCACCTTAAGTACTTTATTTACATCTGGAAGAGGTATGTTTAAGCATCGTGCAACATCTCGCACAACACCCTTATCTTTAAACTGCAAGAATGTGGCAATAGAAGCAACATGGCGATACTGACGAACCAAATAATCTTTTACTTCATCACGACGAGTGTCTTGGATGTCTGAGTCAATATCAGGAAAATCATTACGGTCTGGGTTAATAAAACGAAAGAACAACAGTCCATGCTTAATTGGATCAATATCTGTAATGCCAAGTGCATAACAAAGCAAAGATCCTGCTGCAGATCCACGACCAGGACCAACCATAATACCTTCACTCTTAGCCCAGTTTAACATGTTGCGTACTACTAGGAAGTATGGTCCAAAATTCTTTTGTCCAATAATCTCTAACTCTTCATCAAGTCGTGAAAGATACTCTTCATTGTTTTCTAGTTTTCTTTCAGCCAAACCTTCAAGAGCAAGCTTCTTAAGTTCATTCATTGGCTTCTTATATTGAACTGGAAGTAAATCTAGGTGTTCTTTAATGTCATAGCCTTCTACTTTATCTGCAATTTCATTTGTAGATGTGAACATATCTTCACGATCAATACCTTGCTTTAGCATTGCATCCCTCATCTCTTCATAAGAAAGAAGATGAATGTCAAACTTATTAAAACTCATCATACGGTCTGCGCCATAAAGATAATCAAGACGATCCATAAATGATTCGTGCTTCTTTGACTTATCGTATGTTACATCTTTCTGTAACTTGGCATGAGTATTAAGAAGAAGCATTAGCTCCTGAACTTCTTTTTGACTTGTGTCAGAGTGATGGCAGTCTGGTGTTACAACGATCTTAACCTTTGCTGCATCGGCAAGTTCAATAATTCCTTTATTAACTTCTGGTGGGTTGTGTGGCATTACTTCAATATAGTAATCATCGCCAAATTCTTTTTTAAACCACTGTATATGTTTCTTTGCTGTTGCAAGTTCCCCTAGCTCAACAGCCTTTGCTATCCAGCCACTAAGACATGCGGATGTAACAATAATTCCTTCTTTGTACTTAGTAAGTGTTTCAAAATCAAACCTTGGCTTGCTAAAGAAACCATCTGTCCATGCAATCTCATTAATCTTATTAAGGTTTTCTAAACCCTGTTGGTTCTTAGCGAGAAGAACTATATGATGATAGTTTTGGTCAAGAGGGTCTGGGCGGTCTGCCTTTGCTCTCTTATCTTCCATACTTGTCGTCATATAGCCTTCTACACCAAGTATTGGCTTAATTCCATTTGCTTTTGCAATACGGTGCAGTTCCCTATGCCCAGATAAAGTACCGTGGTCAGTAATGGCAATCGCTGTCATTCCTAACTCAACTGCACGGTTCACGTATTCTTCTGGAGTAGCAACACCATCCATTAAGGAGTAGTGTGTATGGACATGTAAGCCAACGTAGTTCATCTAGTTACCAGTCAATATTGGCTGATGAAGAAGATGAAGGAGTATCAAAGCCTAGATAAAAGGCTTCCTGTTCCGCATAAGGAACTTTGTTAAGAGCCTTCTCCAATGGATATGGCTCAACTCCTGCCCAATCAAATGGAGCAGAATCTGGAGTACTTGGAATAAGTGTATAGCTTGTTTCAGTTCCCTGACCATTACGCTTTACCTTCCAAGTAAGATTTGAAATGCTACCTGTCTCAAGTGCATATTCACGAATAGTATTAAATGCTGATTGCTTGCTAACACCCATGTTCCAAATTGCAACATACGGTGCTTCAATGCCATCATCTACAAGAACATTGCAATAGAAGCGAAGACGTGCTCTCCAGCCAGCCTTCATATCCTTGCGGTGCATCTCTTCTGCCCAGTCACGACCTTCTGATTCCATTGTGTCTACAGCCTTGCGCTTGTAGTCCTTTGGATTTGTGTGTTCTGAAACAACTAGCGCAAGGCCTCGTGCCTCGCTGTAATTTGCTGAATCTTCATCTAGTTCTTCAATGAAACGAATCTTTACTGCTTGTCCATCAGCGATCTTGAACCAACGAACCTTTGAACCTGTGCCTTCAAACTTTGGCTTATCTACTAGTGCGTTGATGTTTTTTAGTCCTTTTACAATTGCCATTTTGTCCTGCTCCTTTTTTATTATTGTTTTTATTTTAGCATAGATATGATTGAATTGTCAAACTGGAACTCCAGTTTTTTAATCTCATCATCATCCATGTCTCCTATGTCTTTATATTTTTTGTCTAAGCTAATAACACTTACAAGATGACCTAGCTTTTCAACTAGCTTATCTTTCATGATGCTACCAGCTTCGTCGTTGTCTGCAATTAGTACAACATTGTTGAAGTACTTTTCTAACAGTCTGATCTGAGATACAGACACATTAGCACCCAGCGTTGCAACTGCTGGAAAACCTATCTGGTCTAAGCGGATTGCATCAAAAGATGATTCCACCACATATACTACACTAGAACTCTTTACTCTATGTAGGTTAAATAAAACCTTGCTCTTAGGAAGTCCTGGAGTATTCTTAAAATCTTTACCTTCAATTGTCCTGGCAACAAACCCTATACACATACCATCTGGTGAATGTACTGGAATGGTTACAGACCCCTGCTTTTCAGAGTAACCTAAGTCAAACTTAATAACAGAGTCTTTTGTTAGTCTGCGACCATTAAAATAATTCATTGCTACTGGAGCATCAAGTGCTTGCTTATTTAATCTTTTGATAAGCAGTTCATCATACTGAACAAAATCAGGTGGTGCATACAGTGCTTTATCTACTATTGTTTGTATATCAGACTTCTGCTCTTTGCCTTTAATGTACCTTACCGTTTCAAAATACGATCTGTTAGAAGTAAACATAATAAGCTCAACAAGATTTTTAGTTATCTGACATCCAAAACAAAAGAACAAGCCACTATCCTTTGCTACTTCTCCAGCAGGTGTTCTCGTATTATTGTGGTATGGGCAATAGATAATAAAATCATTACCAAACTCAGCCTCAATATCAAGTCCTGCACCATTGAGAACACGACGAATCTGCTCTTCTGTATATATCTCTTTACTTACCATCTTCAAAATCCTTATAACGATAATAGCCTTTATCAAAGTCGCATTGAACTAAGAAGTCTCCCATAAAACCATTACGGTTCTTTCTAAACGCACACTCAATAATATCGCTGTTACTGGCACGACCTAAAGCCATTACCCAGTCAGCATCGTAGGCAATCTGTCTTGACCATGCAGTCTGTGCAAGAGTAGGAACAGTTGACATATCCTTTACATCATCAGGTGTAGCGGATGAGATAGCAATGATAGGAACTTCTTCGCTAATAGCCATGAGCTTTAGTTCACGAGAAAGGTTTTTCATCTTTACCGTTTCATTATCAGCCTTTTGGTTAGGGCTCATAAGTTGAAGATAGTCAACCACAACAAAGTCTGGCTTATACTGATCTATCTTTCCACGAATAACAGAAGGTGTTACTTCACCGCCAGAGTCATTTGATATGATGTGGAATGGTGGACGGCCCTCAAGTTTATTTGCATGCCACTTCTTTAGCATATCAAGTTCTATCTCACCGTTAGATAGTTTTCTATGTGACCACAGGCCTTCACCCATAATTGTAAATACTCTGTTACGAACTTCTGTCTCACTCATTTCAAGGGAAATTATAAGTGGTGTCTTGCCTTGCTTCCAAGCCTGTACAGCAAAGTACAAAGCCATCCATGACTTACCAATTCCAGGGTATGCAAGAAATACTCCAAGCTGTCCAGGCATAATTCCAGAAGGAAGGTAGTTATCAAACCCTGGCAAACCAGTTTTAATGCCACGCACTCCAAGTGCTTGCTGCTCTTTAACATTTTCAAAATATGCAATTGCAGAATCAATATCTGTTGCATCAATGTCACGAATAGAAGAAGTGTTTTTCTTTAGAGCAGAGGTCTTGGTAATCAAATCTTCAAGTGCTCGTCCGCCTTGACCACTCTGAACTTCAGTCGCAGCAGATCTTAGTATATCCTTCATGCTGTCGTTTACATACTCAACCTTTAACTCTTCAAGGTGATGCTTAGTAGCACCAACATCCTTGACAACTTCAAAATCTCTAAACTTTTCTACTACCAAAGATGAAGGGGGAACTGTTCCATTGTTTTCAGCATAGAGACGGATAAAGTTCCAGACATCGTTGTGCGTTCTTAATAGTGTCTCTACGTTTGCCTGTAGTAGTACGTGGAGTTGCTTGTCTTGTAATACCGCTGAAATTACTTTAGCTTCAGTATTATTCACTTAGCCACTCCTTTGCTTTAGCCCTGCGTTGTTGTCTCTCTTTTAAGTCTTGTTCTACATCTAGTTTACCATTAAGAATTTTTTCTGCATTATAAGCAAAATAGTTCCAGCTTGTTTCTTGTGCAACAGAAAAGTAATACTCAAGCAGATCATAACACTGAGATATACCATAGGACTCAATGAGTCCATCTGATGCCCATTGTTCAACGTTTAAATTTAAAGATGGCTTTTGCTCATACTTTGCTGTATGCAATTTTGAGTATCTGCTAAGCAAAGCCATTCGGTCTTTGCGTTCAGCCATTACTCTGAGATTTCAGACTTTGCTTCTTGAATCTTTTCAGTTAGCTTATCTTCTACAAACTTATACACACGCTCAAAAGCTTCAGGAGTTGTTTCACCATCGCGCTTGCTATCTACAACACCAAGATCAAGTCTTAGTGATTGAAAGTTACCAAGGTTAAGAGTGTATCCTAGTGTTACATTAATCTTTGTTGAATCGTTTTCCATTACCCACCCATTTCATTATTTTTCCGTATACTAATCATAGCATAAAGGTTTTATACTTGCAAGTTGCAAAATGTTTATTTTTGTACAATAATATTTACAGTACTTGGCTTTTCTATTTCAACAGACAATGTTTTTTTTGTTACAGTAACAATTGCTGACTCTTTATCTATTACGATATTAGTCACGTGTTACCTGACTATTGATTGAAAGAGTTCCTTGAATAAGCCTTGTAACTTCTCCAGCTGGAGATGTTATTTTTAAATCATATACATACTGTGGTGATGTAAGCAAAGCTGTTTGTGCAGCGGTTGCAGAAATTGTTACTTTTCCAGTAGTAGGATTAATGGTAAGGCCAGAGCCTACCATCGCATAGCCTCCAGATACGTAGGTACCACTTGCTGCACTATCTACAGTAAAGTTACTAGAAGTTGCAGCTTTTACCTTCACATTTGAAAGGTTGTAATCAACTGGAGTAACTCCATAGATATATGCAGTTTGATTTGCTGTAAAAGAATTAGTTGCGGTGTATGTAACTACTCCTGATGAGTTAGCAACAGCTGTAATAGCAGCTGCTTTTGCTTCTAGTGTGAATACTGGTGAAGCAGAAGTAAGAAACTCTCTTACCTGTAGCTTTCCTGTATAACCAAGTAAAGATACGGCAGAAAAATTCTCTAAATACTCAACTGTTAATATCCAGTTTGATCCTTGATCAATTGTAGGGCTATAATCCTTTGCCATGCCATCTCCTAAAAATAGTTTAACCTTTAAATTATATCACAAGTATTTAGAGGGTTTCAGTCCAAACAGGTATAAACCTGCCATCTTCTGTCTTCGTATATGTAAGTATACCGTCTCCCATGCGCCTGGTCAACTCTTGAGTAGTAGGCGTCATATTATTTGTTATTAATTTGTCTTTTCTTGGCTGTCCAATATGTATGCTTGCAAGTATAGCACGAATCTCTCTTACATGTGATTCAGAGTAGTAGGATCTAATTGTAAAACCTCTTTCACCATTAACCTTAGCCCCTATTGGTGGAGGAATAACTCCTCGTTTAATTAGACTTGGCATATACTTTCTATGCCTATTTACAAGCTTTGCAGTTTCTGCTACGCTATATGCTCTCTCTTTACCCTTTTTAAAATCAGACAGTAGGCATGTCTCTAAACGATCTTTAGTTATATTATAAAATGTAACCATGCCAGTGGAGCGGGAGTTATGATATACCCTTACTAAGTCCCCATTCAAGAACCATACTTTAACCTTGCCTTTAATTACAGGCTCGTTATTGTATGCTTCGCTCTGAATTTTTCCTTTTGAAGTATCCATTGTCCCTCTTTGGTTTCTAAAACTGGATGATAGAACTTTCTATTACCACATATAAGACAAGCTGTTTCTATATGATCAATGCCAGTGTACTGTCTATCTACGAACACACGACCATTACACTTTTTGCATTTTAACATTTATTTATTCAGCTTCTTTGGTAAGAATGTTTTCAACAGATAAAGAATAGTCATTGATTGCTTTTTCTTTATTTTGTTTTTCTTGTATTAGTTCCGTAATCTCTGCTCTTAAAATTGCAATCTGGGTTTCATAATTAGAGACCAGTTCTCCAATTCTCTGTTGTAGAACGGTAATTACTAGTTCCGCTTTATCCATTATGATAGCCTATCCTTGTATTGATTCAAGTTCAGACAGTAGTGCATTGTGCTTTAACAGCTCTTTTGCTATCTGACTGCTTAAAGAATCTACAGTAGATTGATTTATTGGATCAACTGCTTGTTCTGCAATTAAGCTTACTTGCAAATTATATACGTTTGTCAAGACAGCCCTAATGTGCTGGTTTACAATGTTTTGTTTTTCTTCATTAGTTAGTTCCATGTTGATCCTCCATAAAAATTATACCACATCTTCAGTGTTTTGAATAGCTCCCCACTTACCAAGTGGACAGGTTGCATGAGGCAGCTTTGCTTTTTCTTTCATAAAGCAACCACACTTTTTGCATTGTTTGGTAGCTTGTATGAGAGAAGGACACTTAAGACAATTGTCTTCATAGCGATATTTAAATACGTCATCATCAACACGATCAATATTTGGATTAAGTAGATCCCAAGGCCTTACGGGGTCTCCTGCATTTTTCTCTTTCCACAATTGCCAGGGTGATTTTTCTGACAAGTTACTCTCCAGATCTTATGCTAAATGTTTGAGTTTCTGGATCATATACTGATCCTACTCCAGCTGTTCCACCATCTTCAATCATATTGCCTGTTACGTCAAGGATAGTAGGGTTGCTTGTAAATATTGCAGCCAGTCTTTCGTCTGTATGCAAAATATCAACCAATTCATTATCTATAACAAAAGCTATTTTAATTGGAGGCATTGTATTTTGTTCTGACATTTTTTTCTCCTTTCTTTTAAGTATATCATATCTTGTCAATTTTGTCTATGTTATAGACAAATTATCATATGTAGACCCAGCATTATCATTTACGCTACCACTATTTATCGCTGAAGGGGTCTTAATAACCCCAGCATAAGAAGATGCACCAGCTGCAGGCTTAGCTAAATCAGTACCATCAACACGAGCATAAGATGCTGTTCCTAAGACTGTGCCAGATAAATCACTATATGCAGTAGCAGATATATTATTTCCGCTTGTTGTTACAGAAATTTTCTTCACCTTTTGAAATTCTGAAGTATTTGTATTAATATTTTCATCTTTTAAAACTGCTACATAAGAAGTATATCCTGTAGACATAATTCTTAATTGAGTATAGTAGGTATTTGTTGTAACTAAGTTTGTAACCTGTTGGCCCGTGCAAGAATAGGATGTTACTACTGGAGTTGAGGTATCTCTTCCTGTGCAGGTATATGCAACTGGTGTTGAGGTATCTCTTCCTCTACAAGTATATGTGGTGGGGGTTGTAGCAGTAGAATAGGTACATGAAAATTGTGTAACAGTTGTATAGTATGTTGTGTTTGTGGCTGCAACTGCGGGGGCTCTAAATAAATTTACTCCACCAATTGGTTGAACGCAAGCTCCACATCTTGTTCCAACAGTTGATGCATTATATGTGCTAGTTGTTGGGCTTGCATTACATGCCGCTAAAGTTGAATAATTCTGTGTTGTTCCAGTACACCCATAGGTAGTACTTGTAAATGGCCCATCTTGGTAAGATGTGTCAGATATTGTACAAGAGGATGGACAAGCTGCTTGCGCTTGGAAATAGTTAGGATAGTTGTAAGTTGTTCCACTTCCACAAGAGTAAGATGTAGATCCAGAAACTGTACTTACTGTACAGCCAAAACAGCCAGTTCCGCTAGCATCTGTGGCTTTGTCTACGGGAAAATTACAGTCTGAAGACGTTGTTGCTGGAATAGTTGTTACTGGGCAGCCGTAACAATTTGGACTTGTTCCATTAGAGTTAGTATAAAATGCTCCTGCATTACAGTCAGAGGAAGTTCCTCCTGATGTTGATGTAGTTACAGTACATCCATAACAATTAGGATTTGTTCCATTTGAATTTGTTGAAATTACTGATCCATTACAATTTGTTGAAGTAACATTTTGCGAAGAGGGTATTTGATAATAAGATGGAGCAACTGCATAAAATGATCCTGCTCCGCTTATCCAGAATGCTACTCCTGGTCCTCCACCACCAGATGGGATTTCAACACTTGCAGTTAAATCTGTTTTAGAAGTAATCTCTAAAGCCTTTATTGGATATGATACTGCAGCACTTCCTGGATTTAGAGGACTGGTGTACGGAGTAAGGTTGGTTGAGTTAACTGCTTTTAGTCCATCTGTGCTCCAAGAAGAAGGCGCATGATATTGATAAGGCCCATGAACAACATCACTATATATATATCCGCTACTTGATGTTCCAAGTCCTGATGGTACTGCTGTCCTATCAAAATTATCAATGACTGTTCCAACACGTGCTGTTACAACTGGAGAATAATAATAATATGTGACAGCACCATTTGATGAAACTACCGCATCTCTTGCATAAAACTTTTTATTTGGAGTAGTTGCATCATCTTGAGTTATTGGATATGTTGGTGGACCTATTGTATCTATAATTGTTGCGGAAGAAGATACTTCTCCATCTGTTGGAGCTGTATATGGTGATAAATAATAAACTATTTTTGTTGTGGAACTAGTTGTATACCCGCCCAGTTGATAGGTTCCAGAGGATGCTGTAATTGATGTAAATGCAACTCCAGTTCCAGAAAGTGAAGGTGAAGATATTTGAACTGGTGTTAGTACAGCAATAGTTGTTGTAGATACAGAAGAACTTTCATTTCCACCGTACCCTGTATTTGATCCAGAGACAATACCTCCAGTATAAGGAGTAACATAAAAGGTGTATGATGTACTTGCAGATAGGCCTGTAACAGTTATTGTTGTTGTCGGGCTTCCGCTGCCAGCAGATCTAAAGTATCCTTCTTCTATACCTATACCGCTATATGTGTATCTAACCAAGTAGCTTGAAGAGTATGCTCCAGCAGTAAATTGAAGTTTTACAGAATCGTATGTTGTATCTGCAGTTACTACACTTAGGCTAGATATGTCTCTTGCTGCAGAAACGGATTGAGTCTCAGATGTTGAAGTAGATGTAGCTCCTCCAGAAGATGTTGCGGTAACAGAAAATCTATACAAGTTATCAACATTTGGGTATACATCAGATGCATTATCTATTAGCTGATACGTATATGTGTTACTAGATCCTACAGAGGGATTAGTTGCAGTTCCGCTTGATATTGTGGCCCAAGATGAGCCTCCGTTAGAGCTCCTTTGAAAAACATATGATTGCGTTGAAGAGTTAGACCAATAATAATTTGTTCCTGTTAAAGTAATTAACTTAGTAGATGTGTTTGTAGACTGAGACAGTTCTACTTTTTCTGCTATTGATGGTCCATTAATTGTATCAGTGCCAAAAAATATTTTCCAAGCTCCAGCAACCTTTAAATATCCAGCGGCAACATTTTTCCAAGCACCTCCCACTTTTAATTTAATTTGAGAAACAGGTTTCCATTCAGAACCGCCTAAGCCATCGCTGGTTTTTAGTTTAATCGTCATTCATTATCCAATCACGGTGTGTAAAGTAAAACTACATCACCGTTAGCCTCATTTGCTGTTAAATAAGAACTGCTAGAAAACTTAGCTACTGTGCTAGTAAAAATATTTCTTAGTCCACCAGAGTTTGCTGCGCCTGCTCCTGCTGGATCTCCCGCAATTTGTGCAGATCTTGCCACCTTTACCTGTCTTCCAAAATCTTCTTGGTAGTGACCTAAAACCAATCTGCCTGATTCAGAAGTAGAAATAACTCCATAGTCACCAATAGTATCTCTTATAGAAAAATTTCCAGATACTGACTTTATTGTAACATTTCCAACATTAAGGGTTCCATCTACATCCATTTCTCCAGTAATATTTCCGCCTGTTGCAGTAATTATTCCCTCAATGTCTGCATCTGTAGCAAATAGCTGTCCTGATAAATTAACTCTAAATGGCGCTGTTCCATCAGGTCCGTCACTTCCAGACCAAAAAACATCATCTGTTGCAAGTGTTGGGCTATTTATTCCTGCTGTTTGATTTTCAATATCGTCATTTGATACTGATATATATCCTTGGGCAGAGTTTAAAGATATCTTGCCTTGACCAGTTTGTGTTTTTGATATCTCCCCTGGAGTTATAAGCCATCCACCAATATTTGCAGAATTGGTTGTCAATAGACCGCTTGAACCAACTATAGTTGTTTGTCTTAAGTCATTACCAGATTGTCCATTAGAAAATGTAATGCCAGTTGAATTTAGTATGTACCCTGCACCAGAAAGTGAGCCACCCGTATTTGCACTATCAGTTACAGTATTTCCAGTTAGTGTTCCGCTATATATAGATGCTCCCGATGCAATGTCTACGTTTCCACTAAAGGAGCCCTTTTTAGCTTTTAGGTCTCCAGTTACTACAAGAGATGAGCCGTTCCAAGTAAGATAATTATCTGCTCCACCAACTTTCAACGATGCTGACTGAGCTGAATCTATATACCAATAATTGTTTGTATTAAATACTAAACCTCTTTTGCCAGTAGCTACTCCATAACCAAATCTAAAAACTCCTGTATCTGTTCCAGAAACTCCAGCTTCAAAGTATCCAGTTGTAGAAACATTTGTTCCTATGAATGGAGATCCCGCAGTTGATACTGGACTACCAGTTAATGCTTGATATGATGATGAAGTATTATTAAATTCATCGTATGCTGCAATTGCTACTTCATAATTTGTGCCAGAAGCAAGACCTGTTATTCTAAATGCTGTTCCAGTTCCTGGGGAATCTACATAAGAGTAGTTTGATGCTGGAGTAGTTACTGGTCTAAATCTAATCCTATACCCTCGTAAAGTACTATCTGATACTGCCGTCCAAGATATATTTAAGAAAGCATTAAAACCTATTGTTCCAGAATTTTCTAGCCCACCAGTTACTGTTCCAGTTGGAGCAGTAGGTCCTTCATTGTCTACTGTAACTGGAGATATTGGTGTTACTTTTTGTGCAGCAGAGAATGCTGTATAGACTCCGCTGTCTGATGAAAACCTTGCTTTAACCCATCTAGAGTTTGTGTTTAAAGTAATTATATTTGCTGGTGAAACGCTATCAAAATAAACCCTTGAATATGTAACACCTGTTGGTTCAGAGGATGCATTTGATTCATACTCCACAATATCAATTGCATCAAAAATAGATTCAGTTGGCACGGTATATGTTACGCTATACCCGCTTGTTGCTTGAGCAACTGTTATAACTGGTGGTGATAGACTTAGAACATATGCTGGTATTGAAGTATCACATACGCTACTGCTTGTATTATAAAATGGATCAATTGCATAAACACAAACACTAGTAATACTAGTTCTAAAAATTCCAAGAGTTGATCTATTTAAAGATTTTGTTAGTGTAACGGTCTGTGCTGTTTGTGTGCCATTAACTGGAAATGAGCCGTATGGTGTCCGTCTTGTAATTCCGTCTGCGGTAACTTCTAATATAAATTCTGACACATCACTATTATCTACATTGGCATAATCCCAGTCAAACGTAACAACTAAATCTTCTCCAGACCAAACTGCAGAAGTCCCAGTTACTGCTGTAGGTGCTATTAAATCAAATGGTGTTTGTCTCGCTGGCTTGTTATTACTTCCAGGAATTGTTTTTGTTGGCTGAACTAAAGTATTAGCTAATCCTACTGGGCTAACAGATGCTGTTAAACTTTTTCCACCATTAATTAATGGAATACCATCAAAATCAATAATTTCAATTTCAGCACCAGTCCGTGCTCTTGTTTGTCCAATCTTATTCCAAGATACTCTCGGATCGTCAACGCTTATTGGTACTGTTTGATTTTTAGCAACAGACTTTGGACTTTTATAGCTAGATCTTGGCGGTACCTTCGCCATTATTTTGGTCCTATAGCAATCCAGTTTATATAAAAAGTTCTGGTTGGCTTTGGGTCAGTTGCCGTAGATCCACTTTCATCAGCAGCAGCCAGAGGTAATTCTTTTGCCTTTACAATACGAACAGTAAAACTTTCAGGATTGGTTTCAGTAACAGTGCACACGAGCCCAGCATTTCTGGCTGTCATTGTTGGAGGAGTTCCTGCTATAGAAGCTGTTACTACTACAATAGGTTTTGCACTAAAAGCAGCGACTCCAGTAGTAGCTCCATTATCAAAATCTATCTCTTGATAAAACATGCGATTAGTTTCTAGCATTAAATCTTTGCTATCTCCTGTAGTATTAATTGTGACTCTGCCATAAAGCATTTTTTGTGAACCAGGATTAAACTCTTCGTAAATTTCTGTCTCGCCATTCCAGTTTGTAGTACCAGTGGATAATAGACCATAGTTGTTGGTAATAGCGGAAAGAGTGTCACTGTGCTGGTTAATAACATTAATAACTTGGTGCCAAGCAGAAAGATCTATGATATTGGGGTCTGATATTTTAATATATGGCATTTTTATCTCCTGTCAATTAATTATACCACAAAGGACTACTCTTGAATTCTCTTAAGATTAAGAGAAGTTGATAGGCCTTGGCTAAAGTTATGAGATACTGAATGTACCAAATACCTTTGTTCAACAATACCGTTTAAAGAATAAGATAGGGTTACGGTATCTCCTACCTGAATTAAGGGGTTTCCAAATATATTTAAAGATACAGTCTTAGAAAAACCTTCAACACCTCTTTGGACAACCTTTAACATTTTATAGGCTGCCTGCTTAGACTGTATCCACTCTGAGTCTAGCTGAACTGTCTCTGATAGATTTGAGTGGTCTATAATGCTTTCAATAATTTCTGGATCTGAAGGTGCAACAATTTCATGCGTCCATAAATTTAAGTTAACAGTAACGTTGTTTACATCATCAGAATCTTTTTTAAGATGAATCATGTGTGGTGATCCATTTGCTATTGCCATTCTTGCTCTAAATCCAGTGTTGATTGGTGTTGAGTATGCCAAAGAGTATTCATCTACTAGCTTTTTTTGATATTGTCTTTTGTCTATTGCCCTGTTCCCTGGAAAATATCTCATCATATATTCAATTGGAAGAACGTCTACAGATACAGCAGCTGGTGTCTGATATTCAACATCATAATAATTGATTCCAGATACCTCTGGTGTTGTTTGCATAAGATAAGTAGGAGACTTTGTATATAGTGGTTGTTTTTGAACTAGACCGTTTAAAAATTCTCTGTCTTGATAGAAATAGCTTACACTTCTTTCTTTTAAAGGTTTTACAGTGGCATGAATTTCTCTTAAGGTTGCTGGAGTATTAGAAGTTATTGATGGATTACTTTTTGGAGGATATAGGTTAGTTATTTCTTGTGGGAATCTAGAAGCAAAAAATCCAAACTTTGTACCAACTGCAATATCGTTAGGTATTGTTGGTCTTTGTCGCATGCCAGTAATTTTATTTAGCTCTGATGATGCCCAACCATTTGCTGATGGGTTGGTAGTTTCATCATACTCTGTTCCAGGAATTTGCCATCCCGTTATCTCAACATTATTTATAAAAACTAGCAAAGCATTTTTTGGTGCTGCAACTGTTGCATTTTCTCCATCTTTACCATCTGTTAAGTAGTGAGCAACTCTTAAGTTAAAGCATTCATCTATATCGTAAGAAAAAGTAGTTACATCTCCTGTAACAGTTTTCTTTAATACTTTAGCAAAATTATTAATAATGCTAACACACTCAGCGGTAACATCTGCCCAACCTGTAACTACCCCTAAATCATTATATATAATAAGGCTGTAATCATATTTTTGTGGACTATACAAGGATGATGTATTTGGATTAACTCTACTGTATCTAGCAAGCTCTATAAAATATGATCCTGAACTATCACTGGTGCTTGCCATATTAAAAAATAAACCAGCAGCTGCGCCACCATCAGCAGTAAATCTAAACTTAACAGAATATGTTTTATATCCAATGTCTACTTTGGATGTTGGATATACTAAAGATTTATTAGTAGATGTAGCACCTACTGCAATAGCCTTTACTTCTGGCATCTTAGGGTAATCAGTTTTAGTACTGACAATTGAGGTATTAGATGAAGAACTATATGTTTGAAGGTTTAAAGTCAAAGATTTTTCTGATAAACCTTTGCTTGCCAGCGTTGTTACCTTTATATGATCTATTGGAACAGTTCCAAATAAACCACGCTCTACATTAGTTATTTTACCAGTAGGAGTTACCAGAACATCATAGTCTGCAGAAATATATGCTTCTCCTCCTGATACATATGTTCCTGTTGTTGTTCCTAATACTTTAAATGTTGTTGATGTTCTTTCGCTAATAATACCCTGAATATTATAAACAGCTGGAACAACGTCAGCAATCATTACTTTATCTCCGACCTTAAAGGAATTTGCTGATGTATAAGTAATAGCAGTTCCGTTTCCAGAAACAGATGTTATTGTAGATGTTGATGGTCTAAGACCAATATCATTCTTTTTAATATAATTATCTATCTGTGAGGTAAGGTCCACATTATTTTTAATAGATATAAACTCTTCATTGTCCCCGTTAACTTTTGACAACTTATACTCTTTATATGCAAAAGAAACAATTTCATTATCAATAAATGCAAATCCATCATTAGTCATATTAAATGTATGGAAGATGTCTAATAGATCATTATTGTTAAGTTGAAACTTATTTGAATTTACTAGCATATCTGCATCAAGATAATTAAATCCAACAGAGTCAACAGTTTGCTGGCTCCAGACAACATCATTTGAAGTTGTGTATATAAAAGAAGGAGAGTTTGCTATAGCGTCATCTGTTACATTTTGAAGAGATGGAGACTGTTTAATTTTTGGTGTTTGATATCTTAAAGAGATCTTACCTGGCTTGGCATTGTTTGATATACTAAATCCATTTTGCATAATGTTTCCATCTAGCAAAGAAAGGTTAGATCCTGAAGATGAAAGTATATCGTACAAGCTTAAAAATCTCATGACTCCATACTCATCAATATATGCACCAATTTGATAAGCTACAAATAATTCATTTAAACATTCTATTATTGTTGAATCTTTAGAATTACAGTAATAGTATGAAAGATCTAGTGGTGCACTCGTGCTATTACATACAGAATAAAGAGAGTCATAATCATAGTCTGTAAAACCAGATAGGTCTAAGATGTTTGTTATAATCTCAAATACCGATTTTCGGTTAACAACATAGTCTGTTACTGGCTTTGATTGTAAATACCTAGAGACATCAAAACACTGAACTGTAATATTTTGAATATCATTTTCAGCCCAAGAGTCTGAATAAAAAACTCCGCCAGGAATATAGGTGTTTGATGTTGTGCTTGAGCCTGGTGTTGAGTATGATGCAAGATTAAAATTAATATAAAACTTAATATTTTTTCTTAGCATGTTTGCCAGGATTGTAGAAGACTGATTGCTTTGGCTAGAAAAAATTGGGACTATTGTTGATCCAGCCATAGCGGGTATTCCAGATAAAGTAATCTGAGCATCATTGGTGTTTAGAGAAGAGATTGGTAGTAACTCACTACTTCCATCCAAAGATTTACTAATAGATAATGATTCAACAAAGTCTGTTAAATCAATTTCAAGTCTTGGAGAAATCTCTACTACATGCATTCTTTTTAAATCAGATACTACATTTGATGAAGGTGAGGGAATTACTGTTGGTGTTGAGGTGCAATTTACTGTATAGCTTATTGTCTGAGTAGCAGAAGTTCCTTGCTGATTTTTCCCAGAATAAACAGTAAGGGTTAGGCTATATGTTGTTCCACAAGATCCTACTCCAAGGTAGGAAGATGTGGCTGATTTTGAATCTCTTGTGTTAAAACTTCCAGAAGTTGTTGTAGTCACTTTAAAGGATGCTCCGTTAGAGTAACTAAACGAAGCCCATACTGGTTGAGTATTATTGCCAAATGTTAGAGAGTTTCCAGTGGGGGTTGCAGGCGAAGCAGAAAATGAATTGATTGTTGGTCCTCCAGAAGTTGGCGCTGTTTCTCCTGTAAACTTTAAAAATTCTGTGTTGGTTGTTCTGTCTATCTGTGTCACCGTTATTTTGCTAAAGGATGTAGATAGGTATAAAGATCCAGAATCACTAAACTTTGGCATTGATGACCATTTTGTTTTAGTCCAAGCAGAACCAGTCCAGTACAAAATTAATACACCATTACTTCTGCCACCTTCTGAATTATTTGGAGGGGATATATCTTGACTACCGTCAACTGTAATAGTTGCTCCATCAATAGCTATATTTACTAATGGAACTGTCATTAAAGTATTAAACTTAATAACAATCTTATTAGTAGTAATTGCTTTTTCATAAATAGCAGTAATATTTCTTGAATCGTCATCTGAAACAAAATATTTATATGAGGATGTGTCTGTTGGTAAAACATTCTTTAAGACTGGGATTGGTTTAGAAGAAAGAAAAAACCTTGGATTTTGCAAAATTGGTGTGACTGGAGAATAGGTAGAAACCGAATAGTTCTTAATAACTGAAGACGTAATTTTTCTAAAGTTAGTAGGAAATGTACAGTTTACATTACCTGACTGGACATATGATTCGCCTGGTCTAAAATATGTAAATGGCATTTCTGTTGGAAATAAAGAACGGTTTTGATAATCAAAGTGGGTAGTAGCATATACTTCAGGTACCGTAAAATATACTATTGGATTATTTTTTTCACCGCTTATGGAGTTAGCTGTGATGGTGTATACAAAGCCTGCAAAGGTGTTATCAGGGCTTTGGGAGCCTACGTAGGTAATAACCTTGGTCCAGCCTAGGGAGTCTGCCTCAACCTGCTCAGAGCCGTATTCAAGATCTGAGTTTTTTCCTGATGCATTGATCATTACTGGTATAGGACTGCTAGTTTTTACATATGTTATTACTTTATATGCCGAGCTAGATCCGCCAGATACGGTATAAGATGTTGAACCTGTACTGACCATATCTAGCGGGGCTTCCAGAGTTGTAAAAAAAGATTGACTAGTACTACCAATAACACTAAAAGAAGAATTGTATGCATCAATACTTACAGTATATGCTGTGCCTGATGATAGTCCAGAAAATGTATAGCTTGTCCCTGTTGGAACTGTGTCAGATTGACCATTTAACTGAACTCTATAAAATGAAGTTCCCGTTGGTGGATTAGACCAAGACACATTAATGGTAGTTAAGTTTACAACTGAACCTGTTATAGCAAAGGCACTTGCGCTTGGTGTTGATGTAGTAACTGGTGTTGGTGTTGGACTAACTGGCGGAAACATTGCAAAGCTTTTAGTAGTAAAGTTAGGCTTAGCTCCAGAGGTTACATCAGTTGGTAAAGGGGATATTGGGACTACGGTTAGCTTTGTGCCAGTGCCAGCGGTAGTAATATATGGAGCATTAAATAAATTATGATTCCACTCTGCAGAAACTACTGGTGTCAAAGTTATTGAGTCTGAGCCTGTAAAGACTGAAGAGCTGACATTACTTAACATTATACCTCCGTAAAGTCAATGCTCATACTAACGTAGTCTGACACCTTTGTTCTATTAATAATACTCTTAGAAAACTTTTCCATAAAAACAGTATATACTTCAGAAGCATTTTGTGCAGTAACAAAGTTACCTGATGAATCAAGCTCAGAGGCAACAACCTTTAAATAAATAGGAGAGCCTACATTGGACTTATAAAATGATTCAAGCCAAGCAGCACTATTATTTAAGTCAACTGTCTCAGATGTTTTTGATGGAACATACGACCAAGAAACCGATATATTCTTTTTTTGAGCAACTATATATTTTCTCATCTTACCATTAGCCATTCTAGCCTGGGTTTCAATAATCTCTGTAGAAATACTAATAGGATCTCTATTATGGTCTGTAAGTTTTTGCCAATTAGAATTATCTAGGGATAGCTGGATTCCAGCTTGTAGTAAGTACGCCATTATAAATTAACCTTATTAGTCTTATTATTTTTGCTTACTTCTAGCTTTAGCTTTCTCATAACTTCATTTGCTACAATTTCTGGGTTTGCGCTATTACTTGTTACAGGCATATTTATATTATACACTGTACCGCCAGAGTTTGCGCCCACTGTTGCGGTACCGTTATTAATTGCATCCATTGTTTTAACACCATAATCTCTTACAGATGATGCTTTAACAACATATTCTCCATTTGAAACTCTAATTGATCCTCCACCAGCATAGCCAAGTGACGCTGTAATTGAATCTGATATTCCTGTTCCTGGTCCCCTGATAAGTCCACCATTGGCAAATTTAGGAATTCTAAGCTTTCCTTTATCTATAAATCCTCCAGTTGCACCAGTAATTGCATCTCCAGCGCTACCTGGAAATGAACGATTAAATGGTGATACAAAAAGAGAGGCACTTTCGGACATAGCCCAAGGAAATCCTGCTGGATAATCTGGGGTTAACGTAAGTCTCTGCAAGTCAAAAAGATCGTCTGGAGATACATAGCTAAGGCCTCTTAGAAAATATGGATAGGTATTGTAAGTACGGTTTGGACTGTTTCTCCAGGCAGTTAATTCGTCCTGGGTTTGGTTTCGGGGCATGACACCAGTTTGGCGAGATGCAAAGGCGGCAGCTTCAGTTTCTAAGTCTTTAATTCTTTGTAGTTCTGATAAAGCACTTGGATCTACATATCCGTCATTTCCATATGGGAAGTTCTTTGATGTACGAAATGGATTTTTAAACCATGCTACAACTTCTGGTCTAAAATTTGCATCCTGATACTCTTGCCTGCGAAGCAAATCATCCCGCTGCCAACCAATTGTGGAGTTGCGCTCAGCTGCAAACCATTCTTCCAGTGGACTCGCGCTGGAAACCATCCCGCTGGCGCGAGGGTCATCAGATTTTTTAGGCTTTTTAGGCTTTTTAGTTATTTTAGGTATTTTAGGTTTTTGAATAAGTTTTTGCACAGTTGTTTTTAAACTAGAAAGACCTGGAAGAGTAGGGTTATCTACAAGACTAGCCATACCTGGAAGATCATAAATCTTATCATATGACATAAACCCACCAATTTTAGGAGCTGATGCTTTGCCTCCTGTGTCGCTCAGAGTATGAGAATGTCGTATTCTAGTAATTGCAGCTGCTTTATTATATAAAAAAGTTGAAAGACCCTGGTTTTGATAAGCTTTATCTGTATAGCGATAACCAATAGCTCCCGTAATTGGATCATAGGTTATAGAAGCGGCTGTTTTTCCAGTCAATGGGTCTATAACCTCTACTTGGTGGCGGGGATGTCGCCATGGGCTTAGTGACTCCCGTCCAAGGCCAGATCCTGGGTCTTTTATGGTTGAAAGAAAATCGTCTATAACTGGAGCATCTGCTTGATTCAAAGTATGTTTAGTAAACCTATAAATAAAGCTTTTATCACCCATCGTAAAAGGCTCTTCTATGACTGCTGGCAAAGCTTTATTTTCTGCAATAAGTTGTTTAGAGGTCGCACGTGGTAAATCCATTAGTGGGATAAAATTATTTAGTTTTGCTGCTAGTAGTGCCTCCCAATGTGCAAGGTCAAGTCGTGCTGCATCACCTTCTGGGAATAATAGTCTGCCTGATGATTTTATATCTTCAAACTTTTTTCTAGATACAGCGACCTTTTTCTTAAGTGCAGCGTTTGGATCAAATTTAGATTTAATGGATTGTAACATACCTGTAAGTCCAACGCCTGCCTCTGATTTGTATGCTGCTAGTGCAGTTTTTTCAGCAGCTTTTTCAGAAGCTATTTTTGCAATCACTTCTTTACTAATTCCAATGTTGCCTATACGTGTACCAATTCTACCCCATGGAAGAATTCCTGCAATATCAAGTGTTTGCTGCAACGCCATTTCAGGTGCAACTGATCCAAACCCTTCTTCTTGAGATCTTTTAATCCATTCTTCTTCTTGATTTCTATTTGTAGATGTCAGATAAGGAGTTCCTGGAAGGTCAAGGCCAGCAAAACGTAACATTTTCATTCCTTGGTTTACTGCTCCCATTTGTGCTAATCTGTCTACCCATGTAATACCTGGAAAAATGAAATTCTTATATGCATCGTAAGGAAGATCTACTACTCCATGGATATCTTGACCACGTAGATCTTTTCCTATTCCATAAGCCATAGGGTTAAAGATATCCTTAAAGCCTTGAAATGGTTTCTCATCTGGCTGCATTGACTTTGGTAGCGATTGCCAAGACTTAAAAATATTCTTTGGAGTTTCTTTCTTTGCCAACCAATCCATATTATTTTGATTTCCTTGACTTGAATAGTAGGCTGCAGATCCTGGTGCAAACTTAGTTCCAGCCACAGAGCTTCCATGTCTATGTCCTGCTAGTCCACCTTCATGGAATCCTTTAGCTTTATCTAATCCACTATCAGTTATGTATTTTTTAAAGTTTTGCCATTGTAGAGAATTTTTGATCTCATCTGGATTTGTCCTTGCTGGTGGTTTAAATCTTTGAAGACCTTCTGCCCACCCAAGATAAACATCCTTTGTTGCTTGTGGCATATTTGGAGAGTTTTCTACAAGACCCCTTAAAAATGATGGATTAAGTCTCATAGGCATATTTAAAGCATTGTTTTCAAATTGTGCGTAACTGCTAAAATACCCTCTTAGACCGCCATAACTTGGGCCGTATGGGTTTCCAATTTGTAATGCTAGCTTTTTATCTTTTATCTTTTTGCTACTCATAAATTTGGTATATGCTTTAAAAGTACTTTCATCAGCAAAAGCTTCAGCTGCGCCACCAAAATAAGTAATGGAGTCATAGTCTTGTAAAGTGATTGCACGGTCTTCCCAGGCTGCTAATCCCATACCCTTTTGTTTATTTTCTGCTGTTACAAAAAGTGATTCGTATTCATCTGCTAAATCTTTTTTACCGTCTTTTCTTAACTTTGCAATTGTTTTTCTAAAAGAGTCGTGTAAAACATCCATATCAAAATGGTGCATTGTCTCATGTATTGCAGTGTTACCCTGTACTTTATACTTTGAGTTAAACAATATGTGTGGTAGCAAATTTTCATAATTAGAAGATTTATCACCAAACCTTGGAATATATTGTCCGCCAACTCCTGCTGGCAATTCTTCCTTTTTTATTTTTGGTAGGGGTACATCTCCTAATGTATCAGATAAAAACTTTTCAACTTGGTTAGGCTTTATGGCTTTACCAGCTTGTTTGCCAACAAATAACTTAGAAATAAGTTTACCAATACCACCAAGAATATTGCCTGCAAGACCTCCGCCAGCAAGCATAAGCGGTCCAAGTCCATATGCTCCCATGCCCATTCCACCCATAGAAGCTCCAGAGCCTGGATAGCGCATTGGATCTTTGTCTATACCCATTCCTGAACCAAAAAGTTTGTTTGGCTGCTCTTGCATTTGATGCCAGTAATCTGATATATCTTTTGTCTTTCCAGCAAAGTTAAGTCCTGGAATTTCTGTCCCGCCCCAAAGGTCTTTACCCTTTGAAGGATTGTATCTTAGCTCGCCCCATCTGCCTGTGCGTGAATTTCCTGTTGGTTTTCCATTTAAATAATTTGGTAGGTCTGGGCGCCATGGGAACAATGGAAGTTGCTGACTAGAACCAGGTTTTACTGGTCCACCCTCAGCAAGATTCATTATTTCGTAAATGTCACGCATATTTGGAACAACTAGTGAATTAGGAATATAGGTGTTTCCACCCATGTTATCTTTATAGTATCTATTTTTTATTTTTAAGCGATCCCCTAAAAATTTTCCTGGAAGAGAGCCTGCATCCTTTTTATTTTTTATAAGCCCACCTTCTGCAAACCTTCCAGCATTAAGTGCATCAAGTGCACCTACCCCATACTTCTTAACAGATTTTGCTTTAACTACATACTCGCCATTTGAAAGTAATGCGGGTATGGAATCAGAAGTACCAGTCCCAGCACCTCTAATCATTCCTCCACTAGCTTGTTTTATTACATCTTTCGCTTTTTCCTTCTTAGGAATCCTGTTAACTTCTGATCTAGCAAGAGAAGCTCCACCTCTAATTTCTTCTGCTCTAGCCTTTAGTCTAGCAATTTCAGCATCTTTTATTCTTATCTCTGTGTCTTGATCAAATTCCATTTGTAGGTTTTGTGCTTGCTGTTCAAGAGATGCTGCTTTTATATAGTCTCCAGAGATCTTTGCCAATACCACTTCATTGGCAAGACCCTTCATCTTCATTTGAAGATCTATATGTCTTTGTGATTCATCATTAACACTCTTTTGTGCATCACGTTTTGCTTCAAGTCCCTTGATTTCTGCATCAAGAACCTTTAGGTATGCTTCTGAAGATTTGCTTAGCCCATCAACTCCATCTGTAGGATCTGTGTAATCTGTTACTTCTGGATTAAGAAATTCTTTATACTGCTTATACGAATCTGTAAAATTACTAGACTTTAAATATGCTTGAATCATTTCAAGAGGTGAGACTTTTCTCATTCCTTGTGATCTAGCCCAGTTTTTAATAGCATCTGCTGTTGTAAGCTGTAATGCAAGATTCATCATAATAATCTTGTCAGCTGTCATTGCAGCCTCATCACCGCTTTCTTTAAAAATAGTTTTAATTTCAGCTAGTCTAGCAATTGCATCTGGATTTTTGCTTGCATTAATAGCAGCACTTAAAGCCACTACCCCAACTTCTGCAGTTACAGAAGATGATTTTAATCCATTAACTCTTTCAATAATTTGATCAAAGCTTAAGCTACCATTGCTTGTAACACTAAATAAATCAAGCATTTGATCTGCAAGAATTTTTTGAATATTTGTTAAATCACCGTATGACTTGGCTATAGCACCTGTATATTGTGTTCCTGCAAAGAAAGAATCACCAGCTTTTCTATTTGCTTCTGCAACCTTATCTAGACTTACTGTTGTTGCTGTTTGTGCATCTACTACATCTTTAGAAACACTTTTCCAAACTTCTGCAAAGTCTTTAGTTCTATTAGCTGCTGCTAAAAGGCCTTGTACATATTTTTCTGCATTTTTTGGGTCAAGCCCACCAACTGATATAGCTGTAGTAACCTGAGATCTAATTGATCCAGTTAGGCTTCTTAAACTTAATTCGCTATCTGATATATTTTTAATAAATATTGCCAAAGGATTATCTTCTGGAAGTTTACTTATTGCATCAACTACGGCTTGAACTTCTGGAGATAGCATCCCAAGGCTGTCTTTTAAATTATTTGAGGCTAATACAAGATTTGTAATTTTTATCTCTGTGTTTAAAGCTGTATCTCCAAGTAAGGATATAATTTCAGTGCTTGGAGTAAATGTTGCTCTTACGCTTGCTGCATGCTCATTTTGTTTTTTAATTAATGCAGTAAGTGCTGTTGTTACTAATCCAATAGATGCTCCAGCTAGTGGGCCCCATTTTCCAAACATCATTCCTAAGCTTGCGCCTGCGAGTGCTCCTTGAGCCATACCCTTACCAGCAAAGTCTGGAAGCATTGAAAGAGCCATGTTTGCTCCAAGAATACCCATTCCTCCCCCTTTGGAGGCTAATCTTTGTATTCCTTTTGGTTTTACTTGAGGAGGATCTTTAGGATCTGGAGGAACAATTGGCAATACCGTCATTCCTGGCTGTGGTGTAGCTCCAATTGGTGCTGGTCCTTGAGCTCTTGTAGCTACTCTACGTGCTCTTCCACTTTGTTTTCTAAGTTCTTTATCTCTTGCTGCTGCATAAGCTCTTGCATCATCTCTTCCATCTTGTGCTGCAAGTCTATGTGGACTTTTTCTGTCACGACTAGCTTCGTATATGTCTCGTGTACCCTTTTTTACTCCTCTGTCATAAGCCTCTCCGTCTTTTTTGCCTCTTTCCATTACTGCTCTTGCAGTTGCAACAGACCCCGATTTTCTAGGATCACTTTCTAATGTAGAAATGTCTACAGCTCTTGGAGGAAATACATGACCCATTTGTAAGTCTGCAGCAGACTTTCCAGTCATTCTTTCATATAGCCTTTTTGCTCCTGGACGAATTCTTGTATAAGATCTAAGTCCAGTTAGTCTGGATTTAAAGGCTCCACGTCTTGATCTATTTGGTGCTGTGCCACCTGCTTCTCTAGAATCAGTTGGGATGGTACCATATACATCTTCATCTAAACCAAAAGTTCTTCTTACTACAGCACGCTCTTTTGGTGCCGCTATAGAATCAACCTGCTTTTCTACTGATTTTCCAGCAGCAGCCCAAGATTTACGCATTCTTTCGTTCTCATCTTTTATATCTGCAAATGTTGTATTATATTCTGTATTTAATCTATCTACAAATTGTGATGTAATTTGTTCATATTCTCTGTATATACCATCAAATCTTCCAGATGATATCTGTGATGATGTTGGAGCTATTCCTCTTGCCTCTCCTATTCTTAAAGCAAGAGGAGAAAGAACTGATGGAGTATTAGTAGTGCCAGCACGTCCTGCCATATTTTCTGCAGCAGGCTGTAGTCTTATGGCATGCTCTGGATAGATAGGAAGTTCAGTAGCACCTAGTTTTGGTTTTCCAACGTCATATCCTGGAATCTTATCAGCAATCATTGCATTGATAATGCTGCCATACTTTTGGCTCATCTTAGTTGGTATTACTGTTTCTCCAGGCATTAGGAGTGCTAGTTCTGAATCTTCATTTCCTATACCGCCAACAGTTGATGGTCTTCCGCCTGCAAACTTTTTAATTGGCCCACGAGTAATTGGTGGACCTACTGGAACAAATTGTGATTGAGCAGCAATAGCTCTTTGGTATGCCCTTGTTAGCGCATTAACTGCTGATGCCTCAGAGGTGAATGTCTGTGCAAGCTTTGTGTGAACCTGATCAAGAGATGCTGCAACGGCTGCTGCATTTCTTTGTTCAGTAGTCATGTACTTAACTTCAGATCCTAATACTGCAGTTGACTGTCCAGTTTTATTAAATGCTGATTTTAAGAATGCAAAAAGTTTAACCATATTTGCAAGACCGTTCATGACTAAACCAGCTGTCATCAAGAGTACTGGGCCAAGACCAGCAATCACTGCAGTTAGAGTAACTATAATCTTTTTAGTAGTTGAACTTAAGCCATCAAACTTTTCTAATATATTTGTAATAAATTTAGCAATTGGTGTGATTCCTTTTAAGAATTCTTCTCCAAGTGGAATAAGTGCTAGTTTTAAATTTTCAACAGAACTTCTAAATTTATTCATGGCAGACTCTGAGGTCATGCCTAATTCTTTTTCTGATAAGGCTGCAAGTTGTTGAACCGATGATCCAGCTAAATCAAGAACACGTGATGCTTGAGTTCCTTCTTTTGTTACGTTTGCAAACAATGTAGAAAGACGTGCAAACTGGAACTTTCCAAACATTTGCTCAATGGCTTGAGCTCTATTGAGTGGATCTAGTTGGTTAAGTGCTGTAGCAAATTCAACAACAGTTTTCTTTAGGTCTCCTTTATTATCTACAACTATTTTCTTTACATTTATTCCAAAACTTTCAAGCATAGCATTTGCTTTACCAGTTGGGTTAATCATAGATGCAAGACCAGACTTAAGTGCGTTAGCTCCTTCTGAGGCGTTAATTCCACCTTCTTTCATTGCTGTCATTAAGAATGCTAAATCTTTTACATCTCCGCCAAGTTGTTGAATAATTGGAGCTGCTTTTGGAATAGCAGTTGATATGTCATCAAGGGATAATACGGTTTGGTTTTCTACTGCGTTAAGAAAATCAATTGATTCCGCAAGATTTTCTGAAGACATTGAAAAAGCATTTTGCAAAGAAATTGTTGTTTCAAGTGCTTTTTGACTTTCTACTTGGCCAAGGATGGAAAGTCTTGTTGCTGCAGTTGTTTGTCTTGTTAGATCAACACCTTTAAAGCCTGCTGCTGCAGCTTCTGCTGCTAAACCAACTGTGGTTGAAACTGCGATACCATACTTAGTAAATTCTTTTCCAAGTTCTTGAATATCTTTTAATGCTTGTTGTGATTCTCCAGTTGGTGTAAATAAATCTCCGTAAACCTTTTTAAATCTAATTGCCTGTGTTTCCATATCCATAAAGGTTTTTGCAGCAGCTGAACCAACTGCGATAAGTGGCAAAGTAAAACCAACCATAAGCTGGCGTCCTGCCCATTGGGTATTTTTACCAAAGTTAAGAAGGTTAGTTGAACCCTGTTTTAAAAGCTGGTTGAATATTGCTTGTTTTTGAGCAGCTATCTGTGTTCTTGTTCCAAGATCAGTCATGTCAAGAGATAGAGGTCTGACAGCAATTGCCTTCATTGCTCCGCTAGCGTCACGACCCATACGTATATACTGTGTCTGTAAATCTTTTACATTTTCTCTTGCTACCTTGTTTATCGTGTCTTGCTCAGTCTTAAATAATCTACCGAAAGTTTTTGATGCACCTCCAGCAAATCTAAAATATTCTCCTAATGAGAATTTATTTTTTTCTAGACTACTAGTAAAAGACTCAGTAGTAGTTTTTATTGTTCTTATCTCTGCTGCAAATCTGCCAGTAGCATTTACTGAATTTATTAATGTTTGTTGAAATTGAGCAGAGACTGCATTAGCTGCAGCGCCACCCTTAGCCATTGAGGAATGAAAGGCTGATATCTGTCTCTGTAAATTTTTGATACTGGCAAGTGCCTGGGTCGTATCAATATTTACTTGAATATTAGACTGAGTATCAGCCATTCACTATACCTCTTTATTTAGTTATTATTCATTACCGTTGAACATTGCTGCTGCATCAGAAATCTTAATTCCTGAAGCTACTTCAACAATCTCATAAACGGTAGGCAAATCAATGTTCTCTTCAAGTACTGAAATGTCTGTAGATAGCTCTGGCTTATACTGCTCCATTGCAATTAGAACACATTCCATTAGTAAGTCAATAGACTTCTCGTTGTCGTCTACTACTGCTGCAATACCCTCAAACTTTTTCATAAACTTTCGTAAAAGTGAAATCTTAAGCGGTCTTAAGGTTATTTCTGTACCATCAATTAGCTTGATCTTTTGCGCTTCATGCACAGTTGTTGCCATGTTGATCCCTCCCATAGGTTAAGATAATTATACCATAAGGGATGGGTCTCTTGCGTCTTCATATTCAAGACCAAACCCAATACCAAAACCAGCCTTCTTAGCATTCTGCCCCTGCAATGATAATATGTCATTGCTATCACTTGTTGCTCCACCACTAAATACTCTAGCCTTCATATCTTCCCATTCTTTTTGACCACGATCTGAACCTGATGCTTCATCTAGATCAACTCCTTGAATAGCTGCAAAAAATTTCTTTTCTTGATAATCTAGCTCTCTCTTGCTTGATATAATTGCCATAATCTCTGACAAGGATAGTGATGCTTCTAGCTCTTTATAATCTTTCCATATACCAAGCAAAAATACTTCAGACTCTAATTTTGCTAAATCAAACTCTTCCCAGGATGGTCCTGGGTCTCCCTTTTGGACCTGTGTCTTAATGTCTTCTTCTGATTCCTCGCCAACTTTAATATTTCCAGCAACATCTAGTATTTCATGTACGGTTGGTAGGTCTATATTGTCTTCTAAGTCCTGAATGCTTTTTGATATTTGAGGATAGTACTGCTTCATTGCTATTCTAGTGCATTCTACTAAAACCTGCATTGCTTCATCATCGTTTTTGGTTTGTTTAATGTTGTTAAAAGCATCCATGAATTCTCTTAAATACTTAATTTTAAGAGGCATTATTTCTACTTCTGTGCCGTCAAATAAATAAATATTTTTTGTTTTATATATTTCTGTAGCCATGGTGTATTAAGTTTACCATAAAACAACAAAGCCTGCCTCCGAAGAGACAGGCCCAGTCGCTACTTTATTATTAAATTATGAAGCTGGTGTCCAAGTACGATCAACGATCTTACCATATGAACCAGATGTGTCCTCTGGAAGTAGACGGAAAGAAACTTCAAACATTGAAGCCTCGTCACGCTTTGCAGATACTGTTACATTCTCAATTGAGAGTGCACGGTAGGCTGAGTATACTCGCTCTACGTATGCAGAGTCTTCACAGTCGCCTGTTCCTGGACCTACTGCAACAATACCACGCTCAACTGGACATTCGCCAATATCTCCTGCAGAAAGGTCAAGTGCTCTTCCTGCGCTTGAAGCCTTATTACCAGTTAGCTTTGCATCTGAATATGCAAGAGCCAAAAGGAGATTTTCCAATGTAGCTTCAGCAAATGCTGTTGCAAGATTTACTTGCATTCCTTGCTTGTAAAGTTTTGCAACGTCAAGAATTTGGTCTACCTGTACTTCGCCGAAGTCAGGTTGGAACTGCAATTCAAGACCGTTCATTGTGTAACCAATGTTTGTGTAGTCTGCATCATTTGTGAGTGTGTCTCTAAAGCTTTTTGCTGCTTCTGGAGCAGTTAATGTTGCTGAAGTTAGTGTTGTGTCACAAACGAATAGTGCTGCTGCACCAACAATAATGTTACTTGATGTACCACGACTATAATTAGCCATTTGTTTTACCTCTTTCTGTTAGAATAGATATTTAGTTGTACGGCGTTATGTTTCCTCAGCTTAATTATAACAGCCTTTTATATGACTATTCTTTTAGTCTTTCCGTTGATTGTTGTTATGCTATATCCTTGGCCAGACGTAGGAAGGGATTCACGAGTCCAGTCATTTGAGTTCAGCTCTGGCATCTGGTGGTACTCAAAGTCAATAATCATCTTATTTCCCCCATAGGTACGAGCAGTTCCAAAGTCTATAATATCTCTTGTTTCTTCCAGCTGGTATACCTTGAAGTTATGGAAATAAAACATATTTTCTATTAAATCTGGTACACCTTCAGTTCCTACATTTATAACTCTATTTGAGCACCAGTTATTTATTTCTTCCGCTGTCTCATCTAGACGATCCATAAGTCTAAAGACAGACTCTTGAATTTGAACCATATTTACGATTGTATTTTCTGCAGTTGCATAAAAATAATATAGTATTTGTTCAGCTTTTATATGTGGCATAGACTTACGATTCATCTTAATCAGTCTATCCCAGGTACCCATTACCCCACCTGCTGGAAATGATCCAGTTAGGTCATCTAGTATAGATGGCGTTGATGGAAATAGTGGTACTTCAATATTAGTTAGCAATGGTATATTTGCTTCAAGATATTTATTAATCCAAAGCACTGGAGTATTTAAGAGTGAATCATTTGCCATTATTTAATCCCCGCATTTGCTATCCATCTATAACCAACCTGTAGACCCTTTGATCTTCCCATTGTTTTTCCTGCTGCTAAATTTTGCTTGTAAACCTTTGGATTATTTAAATGTTCATAAAGACCGCTTGTTTTTAAAAATGCTTGCGTAAAGTATCTACCAAAAAATGTGTTTACAACTTTTTCAAAAGATCCAGTTGTTTCTGTTCCACCAGGTGATTGTACTACAACCTCGCCTTTAGTAAAGATTGTTTCTCCCCCATCTTCAAAAACCAACACGTTTGATCTTGTTGGTCTAATGTTTACTGGAGTTCCTTCTTCCATAATTTTAGCCTTGTTATAAAAAGGTACCGATGAGCCATCCTTAATTGATGTTGATTGCTTCATGTTGGACACAAACGAAAGGCCAAGGTTGCTTATTGTATAGTTTATTTCATATAGACGTGCATCAGGACTTCCCACTTTAGACCATTCATAAATATGGTGTAGTGCTTTTGGATTTACCCTGGCATTTGAGTCAATATATTGTTCTAATAATTCTTTAGTCATTATTCCAACATTGTTTAAAAACTTTGTTTTTCCTGCTTTTACACCATCCAAAAATCCAACTGAGTAGTCTATAATATTTTTCATTTCTTTCTTAAATATAGCATCATTCATTATAACTTTCATTATAGGTCACTTGCCTGATTCTCTGATCTTCTTAGAACAATCTTGTAGTATTCAACATTGCCAAATGGACCAACTACAGGCTCGTTTGAAGCTATTTCATAAAGCGTAGATTTTCCATCTCGTGATCCAGAAGTTTCCATGTATATGTTGTTTTGCTGGTTTGTTCTAATATTTGTAACTAAAATATTTGTAATTGAATTTCTTGCATTGCTAGAAGATATTCTGGCATCAGTCTTTGTTCTTCCAAGTAAAATGCTTTCCTTGCTTATATTGACATTTGGTGTTACTTCTTCTGAAGCTGCTTGCCCAGCAGCTGAAAAATTACAGGTTATAGATCTATCAAGAACCCATTGCTTTTTTAAATTACCGTAAGCGCCTTGCTCAACAACAGGATAGTATATGTCTGCAAGCATTGGGTAGATAAAGTCTGTTGTTTCGCATTGCATTAAATTATACCTATTTTAGTTATATTCTTCTTATATTTTTCAAGAATCTTATCAACTATCATATTGCCAGTACCGTCAAACATCATCTTGTCAAACTGAATTCTAAACTGATCAGTATTATATGATGTAACATATCGTTTGTAATAATCTAATTTTCCACACTTTAAGTCTTCAATCAAAAGATTTGTTGCATACGCAATATCAGCTGGGACAGTCCTATACCCTATCTCAAGAACCATAGTATAGTCATATCCAACTGGGAAGGCTACTCCAGCATATCCATAAAAAGCTAGATTGCCAGAGGAGACTGGAAGCGTTATTGGCTTGCCCTCTGCACGATTGTATCTGTCTGTTTCAACTCTTTGAATAGCTGATTTATCAAGGGTAACTATATAATCATAATCTCCAACAGTTGCATCGTTAACGTCGTATACAAGTTCATTATTTTCGTAAACCTTTAATACCTTGTTTAAATTTTCCCAGACTGGGAAATAGTCTGACCCTAAGCCAGAGGTTTGAATAATATGCTTTTCGTTATAAAAACCATCAACTATGTGGGAATCAATAATTGATCTTGAAACAAGCTCAAGCATTTTGTACTCTGCAATTTCTGATGCTGCTGTTGCAAGTGTAGATGGGTCTACATATGGTCTAATTATGTCCAAGTTGCTATCTAGAACGAGAACCCCCGCCGTGGTCTTAACTTTAAATGAAAATTTTCTATCATACTCCAATTTGCTTTGCGGTATTGTATAAGTTATTTTTTTACTTGCATTTGATGTCACTGTTACTGTATCTACAGAATTATCAATTAAGTCTTCAATATAAATAACGTAGCTTGTGGTTGCTGATGGTACATCCCATGTGGTTACAATTGGGTATGGTGGTATTCTTAATATTTCCATTATTTACCGTATGCTCTCTTCACTTCTTCTGGTGTAGCTGAACGAACAGACTTGTTGGTTATCCATTTTTCAGCCTCCTCTGTAGTGACTATATTGTATCCCTTTACAAGGGCTCCTACACCATTCCAGTGAAGATTGCGTAGTGAGTATACGGCAGTCTTTTCTTGTGGTGCTTTTGTATTAACTGTTACTTCTTTGGTTTCTCTTGGCACAAAGCTAAAAATTACTTCTAATATTTCTCTTTTTGTACTTACCCCAAACAGGTCAATATTGTTTTTCTTTGCATATGATCTTAGTTCAAACACAGTCTTATTGTTTAATTCATCTATTAATGACATCGTGACCTCCACTGCTATTATATCAGAATATGACTAAGAGGGACAGATTTTACTCTGCCCCCCTTAATCTATTGCTAAGTATTAATTAGGAGTTTGCTGCTGCATCTGCGTAAGCAACTGCATCAAGTTCTTCCCATTGGATACCAAAGCGTACGAATACTGTGTATTCAATTGTGTCCTTCTTTGGCTGGTATGTACGGTTTACAGTGATATCACGCTGGAATCCCCATACACGGTTAGCTGGGAATGTAAGATCTACATAGCCTGCTGGGTAGTAAGGTACTTCCATGACGTCAATTCCGAGAACACGTGTTGTACGTGCTCCACCGAATGTCTGTGCTGCGCCATCAAGGTAAGCCTGACGGTTTGCCTCTGTGCCTGGACCCTTGTTAACAAAGGCGTCAGCGATTGCATCTGCAAGTGTACCGTTATTCTTAACGATTCCCTGGAATGCATCTGTACCTGCGTAGAACTTAAGATTATTCTTAACTGCACGGTACTTACGTGGCATTGCAAGAATGATATCCTGCATTACGTTTGTTGTCCAAGCATCGTCTACAACTGTTACTGCTGATTCATGAGCATCAGATGCGTCTCCTGCTAGTGAAACGAAGCCTTCCATAATGTTTAGGAATGCGTCTCCGCCTGCTCCTGTACCATTAATTGCAAGATCTTCAATATCGTTAGCAAAAGCATTGGTCATCAAGCGAACTAGATGATCTTCCAATGCTGCTCCTTCAATATTGTCTTCAAGTGCTTCTGTTGAAACTTCCCAGTCAAGACGAATCTTCTTGGTTGTAAGTTCTACCTTAGAGAATGTTGCGCCTGCATTTGAAAATGTAGGCTGTGCCTGTGCTGCTGCACGGATGACACGCTCTCCAACGTTGACCTTCTCAAGCTCCATTGTGTTAGCTCTCATTGTGACTTTACGGCCATCCTTGGCTAGTACAGTTGCATCCCATACATAATCAATAAAGCGACGAGCCTGTTCTGGTGCTAGAATACCACCTGGTGTACCAGATGGATTTACTGCATTTGCTCCAGTTGTAACTCCATAGTTTGCTGTGGCAATGTTACCAAGCGAATCTGCTGGAGAAAGATTTCCATTAGGTCCTTGTGCTGTTGCACCGCCGATGCCGCCTGAAACTGCAACGCCATCACCTGTTGGATGATTAAAAGACTTTTGGATATCTGTGTTATTTTGTTCTGACATATTGTTCACCTCCTAGTGATTTTGTTTTAGTTAAATAGGTCGGAATTTTTGAGGAAACGTCCGCCCCATAGGGATTTCTGAATCACTTT